>Ga0308165_1000146_pt1 | contig 176441 bp, 154 predicted proteins | sample PhyWR2_FD_201032 | JGI IMG/M metagenome (GOLD analysis project Ga0308165, IMG submission 201032) | Phyllosphere microbial communities from UC Gill Tract Community Farm, Albany, California, United States - DLSLW.R2 | ecosystem: Host-associated > Plants > Phyllosphere > Unclassified | place...
TGTTGGCGCCGCATTCAATGAAATGAAAGCGCGACACCGAAGGCAGGCGCATGATTTCATCCATGGTGAAGACCTTGGCGTTCTTCACCAGGCCGTTGACCATCAGCCGGTGCTTGGAGGGATCGATATCCCACCAGCCCTGGTGGTGGCGCTCGAAATGCAGGCCGCTGGGCGTGACAATGCCAAACAGCGACTGCATGGGCGCAAACGACACCGAGGCCTGCTTGGTCTGCGTGAGACCCGGGCTCTGGCGGCGCTGCACATTGGCTTCGTATTTGGACGGCTTGCCGTAGCCGTCGGTGACCACGGCCTGGCCCAGTCCCTTGCTGTGCGCGGGCAGCTCGAGAATGTTCGGGTCGCCGTCACCGACGCCCGCCGCGCGCGCCGAGGTGGCGACGGCCGCCGTCGTGGCCGCGGCCGCCGCAAACGCGCTGCGTATGAAGTCGCGCCGCCCGGCCTTGGCCTGGGCAAACACCGTGCCCACCTCGCGGGGAGGAACGAAATTCTCCGGCGCCTTGCGTATCCGGCCTGTCATGCTCACTGCGCTCCCGCAAGAATCCACGCGGCCAGCGTGCCCGCATCGGCCTCGCTGAGCGCGGCCTGCGCCGGCATGGGAATCGGGCCCCATTTGCCCGCGCCACCGGCCTTGATGCTCTTGGCCAGCTGCGCCTGGGCATCGGCCTGGCCCGCATACTTCTTGGCGATATCGCGAAACGCCGGACCGACCAGCTTCTTGTCGACCGTGTGGCAGGCCATGCAGGCATTCTTTTGCGCCAGCGCCTGATTTGCCGCGGCCACGCCGGGCAGCGCCGCCACCACTGCCACCACCAGCCAGGATTTCCAATGCTTCACCGCAGTCTCCTTATATTTGTATATAAGCATGTTGTTATGTATTAGTTTCCAACAGCGGAGAAGGTTTGTGATGTGGCAATTACCCTCGTTATTCTTAATTGGAATAGCGCTTTATGGAGCCGTCTTGTGCCTGGAGCGCGTACGTTCACCCTTCGACGCGGCTCAGGGCGAACGGGGGAAAAGACACGCCGACAGATGCAGGGCTCAGGGCAGGACGCGCCTTGTCCAGCCTCAGCCTGCGCGCACCGCGGCCCTGGCCTGCGCCAGCCGGTCTTCCAGATAAGCGCCGTAGAAATCCGGAATCGAGCTTCCCGCGAGTCGCTCGGCGACTTCACGCGGGCCGGGGCCGAAGAACAGCACGGTGGGCGCAACTTCAATGCCCAGTTGCCGCACCAGCGCGCCATGCGTGGTCTGCGCGCCGGCGACATCGCGCAGCGGCTCATGTGCCAGGAAATGGATTTGCGTGACCAACGCGCCCGCGCGCTGCAAGGGCAGCAGATGGTGCTCGCGCACCACGCGGCAAAACGGGCAGCCGTGCAGCGTGGCCATCACCAGCAGCGGCTGCTTGCGGGCCAGCGCCGCCGCCAGGTCCTGCTGCAGGTCGCTGCTGCTGGGCAGCAGGCGTTCCGAGGCATCGGGTGCGGCCAGAGCGGGGGCTGGCAGCGCCGGCAGGGCCGCTGCCGCTGCCAGGCGCAGCAGCCAGCGCCGGCGCGCGGCCAGCAAAGCGCTCATGGCTTTTCCTGCTCCATCAGCAAGAAGGTGTTGTAGGCATTCATGCGATTGGCCTCCTTGAACAGCGGATAGCGCGCGAAGCGCGACCAGTCGGTGGCCGCATAGGCCTCGTCAAACGGATCGAGATTGGCCGCGGCCCGGCCCATGGCTTCGCGCAAGAAGACCAGATAGTCGCGCGTGAGTTGCATGTCGGGCCTGGGGTTGCTGGACGCCGGGCCGTGGCCGGGCACCATGACCTTGATCGGCAGCTGCAGCAGGCCGTCGAGCGCGGCAATCCAGTGGCGGCTGTCGGCCTGGCCCACATAGGGAATGCGGTTGCGGAACACCACGTCGCCAATGAACAGCACGCCGCCTTGCGGCAGGAACACCGCCGTGTCCTCGGGCGCATGGGCCGGTCCCATGTGCTGCAGCACGAAGTCCGTGCCGCCTATGCGCAGCGTCTGCGTGTCGTCCGAAATCCATTGGTTTGCGGCCACCATGTGCGTGTTCTTGTCTATCCAGGGCGCGAGGTCCTTGCGCGAAGCTTGCAGGCGCAGCTGCGCGGTTTCCGACTGGATGTACTCCTTGGCCAGCGCATGGGCGACGATCTTCGCGCCCAGGGCCTCGAACACCTGCAGGCCGTAGATATGATCGGCATGGTAGTGGGTGACCAGCACATGGCTGATGGGTTTTGGCGTCACGCCCCGGATCTTCTCGACCAGTTCGCGGGCCAGCGCGGGCGAGCCCAGCGCATCGATCACCACCACGCTGTCGTCGGTAACCACAAAGCCCGCATTGGAGATGAAATTGCGATTGGCCGGCGAGCCCAGCGCCGACACGCCCTGCACGTAGTAGGCATTGGGGGCCACCTGCTGCAGCTGCATCGGGGCAGCGGCGCCGGCCTGGCGCTTGCCTGCGGCCGGCGCCTCGTGGGCCTGCGCAGGCGCCGCGCCCATCATCATCAACAGCGCGAGGCTGGCTGCGGCCAGCGTGTTTCTTGCCATGGTCTTGTCTCCACTGAGCGGGTCATGCGCCTGCCTGTGGTTCCAGGCAATAGCACTTGCCCTATTTTTATATGGTCGTGCGCAGCTAATATAAGCCAGTAGTGATATTTAAGACATGCCATTTTCCCTGACGACCCAAAGCACCCCAGGAGAGACCCGATGAAAAAAGCCCTCATTGCCCTTGCCTTCGCGCTCAGCAGCGCAGTGGCCGCCGCCCAGGACATCGTCAAGGTGGTCTACCACGTCAACACCGGCGTGGAGACCGCGGCCGTGATTCTCAACAACATCAACAACGAGCTCAATGCCTCGCCCAGCGACAAGATCGTGGTCGTGACCCATGGCCCGGGCATTGACTTTCTGCTGAGCGACGCGAAAGACAGCAAGGGCCGCGAGTTCAGCGGCCAGGTCAGCGCGCTGGCCGCGCGCGGCGTTGATTTTCGCGTCTGCCACAACACCTTGCAGACCCGCAACATCGACGCCGGCAAGCTGCTGATGGAAACCAAGGTCGTGCCTTCGGGCGTGGCCGAGGTCGCGCGTCTGCAGGCCAAGGAAGGCTTTGTCTATCTCAAGCCCTGAGCCGCACAACCAGCACAAAAGGCGCCCGCGGCGCCTTTGCTCGCCAGCTTCAGTTCTGGTCGATGGCAATCTGCACGCAGATCGTGCGGCACATGTGCACCACTTTCTCGTTGGCAATGAAGTAATAGATGCTCACGCCTTCGCGCCTGCGCCCCAGGATGCCGGCCTGGTACAGCGTATTGAGATGCTGGGACATGTTGGGCTGGGTGGTGGTGATCTCGGCACGCAGCTCCGAGACATTCTTCTCGCCATTGCACAGCGCGCTGATGATCTTCAGCCGCATGGGCGCAGCCATGGCCTTGAAAAGCTCGGCGGCACTTTCAAAGACACTGTCATCTTCAATCTCTGACGATTTCATTGTGCAAGCCTACTCCTGAGCAAACGATGGCGAACCGGCGCGATGCCGGCAAGTCTAGCGGAAACCGCGCAGCGCGCTCAGGCGATATCGAGCAGGGGAATCAGTGAGCGCAGCTTGTCCATTGCCGACTCGCCTTCGATGCCGTGCAGATCGGCCAGGGGCTCGGAATCGTCGACCAGCACATAGGCCATGGACCAGTTCCTGAACATGCGCTCTTGCGCGCACGGGCCCTGGTGCTGCAGCCGGAAGTGCACATGCCGGGTGTCCTGGGCAATGCCGACCACCAAGCCCATCACGGCCTCTTTAGGGCCTTCGAGGTATTGGAAAAAACGCTGGCCATCGAACACCAGAATGCCGGTGATGTCGTGGTCCTTGTTGAAGCCGCGCGCGGCCTTGACGATGTCGGCGACGCAACTGATGGGCGCGCCGGGAGCGATTTGGCTGTGGTAAAGAACGCAATAGGGATTGGAATTCAAGGCGAGCTTTGGTGGAATTTTCCGGCCGTGTCCTGGGCGCCCGATCATCGGCAAACCCAGCACAGGTTTCAATGATAAGGCATGGTCTTGCATTGATCTGTACATTCATACAGTTGTTTCAATTTTGCTGAAACCGGCTCACCGGCTGGCGCCGGCACAGCGCCAGCCCTGGCCGGCCTCGCGGGCGACGGCCTGTGCAGCTGCCGCAGCGAAGGCCTCAAGGCTCTGGGGCGGTGTCATGCCTGGGAAACAGCCTTTGCCGGGGAGTCGCTGCAGCGCCGGGGCGCTGAAAGCAGCCGGGCCAGGCGCGCCACGATGTCGTCGATCTGGCCTGGGTCGCAGATCAGGGGGGGCAGCAGCCGGATCACGCTGCCCTGGGTCACGGTGATCAGCAGGCGCTCATCCTCGAGCGCGCGTGCCACGAGTTCGGGGCAGGGGCGGTCGAGCTCTATGCCGGCCATCAGCCCCTGGCCGCGAATCGCGATGACCTGGGGATGGGCGCCAAGCGCGCTGCGCAGGCCCGCCAGCAGCCTGGCGCCCAGCACGGCCGCGCGCCGCGGCAGCTGCTCGCGCGCCATGATGTCCAGCACGGCGCAGGCCACGCGGCAGGCCAGCGGATTGCCGCCAAAGGTCGAGCCGTGCTGGCCGGGAGAAAACAGATCGGCGGCCGCGCCGCGTGCCAGGCAGGCGCCAATCGGAAAGCCGTTGCCCAGCGCCTTGGCCAGCGTCATCACATCGGGCGCAATGCCCGCATGCTGGTGGCCGAACCAGGCACCGGTGCGCCCCAGTCCGGTCTGTATCTCATCGAGCATCAGCAGCCAGCCATGCTGATCGCACAGCTGGCGCAGCGCGCGCAGGTAGTCGGCGCCGGCCACGCGTATGCCGCCTTCGCCTTGCACCGGCTCGATCAGCACCGCGACGATGTCGGTTGACTGCGCCGCGGCGGCGCGCACGGCCTCGATGTCGTCATAGGGCAGGCGCACAAAGCCCGGCAGCAGCGGCGCGAAGCCGCTTTGCTTGGCCGGATTGCCGCTGGCCGACAGCGTGGCCAGGGTGCGGCCGTGAAAGCCGTTTTCCATCACCAGGATGCGGGGCGCGGCAATCCGCCGGCGCTGGGCATGCAGTCTGGCGAGCTTGAGCGCGGCCTCGTTGGCCTCGGCGCCGGAGTTGCAAAAGAACGCCTGCTCCATGCCCGTGAGCGCGCACAGGCGCTTGCCCAGCTGCTCCTGCCATTCAATGCGAAACACGTTGGAGGTGTGCAGCAGCGTGGCGGCCTGCTCGGCAATCACGGCGGCGATTTCGGGGTGGGCATGGCCCAGGCCGGTCACGGCCACGCCGGCAATGGCGTCAAGGTACTCCACGCCTTGCGCGTCCCAGAGGCGCGCGCCGCTGCCGCGCGCAAAGGAAACCGGCTGGCGCGCATAGGCACGCATCAGGTGGGAAGAGGTGGTTGGCATGCAAAGATCTTTCTGCGGGATTTGGTGGGGGGCAGGGGGGCAGGGGGGCAGGGGGGCAGGGGGGCAGGGGGGCAGGGGGGCAGGCGCGCCGGCTTTTCAGCAGCCCGCTGGTGCGGGCCAGTAGTGGCTGTCGGGCAGGGCGCGCGCGCCAAAGATGGCCTGGCCCACGCGCACCACGGTCGCGCCTTCCTCGATGGCAATCTCGAAGTCGCCCGACATGCCCATGGACAATTCATCGAGCGCCATGCCCGCGGGCGCGCTGGCGCGCAGTTGATCGCGCAGCTGGCGCAGGCGCACGAAGCACTGGCGCACGCGCTGGGCATCGCTGGAAAACAGCGCCAGCGTCATCAGTCCGCGCACGCGCAGCCTGGCAAACGCGGGCAGCGCCTGCAGGAAATCCGCCACGTCGTCTGGCGCCAGACCATATTTACTGGCTTCGCCCGAGGTGTTGACCTGCACGAAGACGTCAAGCGAACGGCCTTCGGCCTGCAGCCGGCGCTCCAGCGCTTCGGCCAGGCGCAGGCTGTCGAGCGCCTGGAACTCGGCGGCAAAGCGCGCCACCAGCTGGGCCTTGTTGGTCTGCAGATGGCCGATGACGGACCATTGCAGGGCGGCGAGATCCTGCAGCTGCTGCCACTTGCCGTAAGCCTCCTGCACCTTGTTTTCGCCCAGCATGGCGCAGCCTGCTGCATGCGCCAGGCGCAGGCTGGCCGCGGGCTGGGTCTTGCTCACGGCCAGCAGCCGCACGCTGGCCCGGTCGCGGCCGGCGCGCTCGCAGGCCGCGGCAATGCGCGCCTGCACCGCGGCGAGATTGCGCTGGAAATCCTCGAGCGTGCGGGCCTGGGGATACAGGCCATGCTGGTCGTGGCGGGTGGGCGTGGCTTGAAGTTCGGGCATCAGTTTTCTCCTTTGGACAGGGCGGGCATGGCGGCCAGCGGCGCGGGCCGCGGCCCGCCGCCGTTGAGCAGCGCATGGGCCACCAGCCCGATCACCAGCCCCCAGAACGCGCCGCCAATGCCCAGCAGAGTGATCTGCGCGGCCGAGGCCAGGAAGGTGATCAGCGCGGCTTCGCGCGAGCGCGCATCGGCCATGGCGCCGGCCAGGCTTGCGCCTATGGTGCCCAGCAATGCCAGGCCGGCAAGCGTGGTGATGAAGGTGGCCGGAAAGGCCATGAAGACCGCGGCCAGCGTCACGCCAAACACGCCAACGAGGATGTAGCAAAGGCCGGCGGCAATGCCTGCGATCCAGCGCTTGGCCGGGTCCTCGTGCGCCTCGCGGCCGGTGCAGATGGCGGCGGTGATGGCCGCGATGTTGAAGGCATGCGCGCCGAACGGCGCCATCAGCAGCGAGCCCAGGCCGGTGAGCGTGACGATGGGGTTGGCGCTGGTCTTGAAGCCGTCATTGCGCAGTACCAGCATGCCGGGCATGTACTGGCCGGTCAGCGTGATCAGGAACAGCGGCAAGGCGACGCTCAGCAGGGCGTTGAGCGAGAACGCCGGCCGCGTGAAGACCGGCGCGGCCAGCTCCAGGCGCAGGCCCCTCAGATCGACCCGGCCTTGCAGCAGCAAGAAGGCCAGGCCCAGCACCAGGATGGCAACCACCGCATAGCGCGCCGAAAATCGCTTGAACAGCAGATAGGCAACGATCAGCAGCCCGGCAAGCACAGGGTCCACATTCAAGCCGCCAAACGCTCCCATGCCGAATTGCAGCAGGATGCCGGCCAGCAGTCCCGCCGCGATGCCCGGCGGCACCCAGCGGATGACGCGCTCGAACCAGCCCGACAGCCCCAGCAGCACAAAGGCCGCGGCCGAAAGCATGTAGGCGCCCACGGCCTCGGCATAGGGGGTGGTGGCCAGCGCCGTCACCAAAAACGCGGCCGCGGGCGTGGACCAGGCGGTGATGACGGGAGCGCGCGTGTGCCAGCTCAGCACGATTCCCGTCACGCCCACGCCAATGGAGATGGACCAGACCCACGAGGCCGTGAGCTCGGGGCTCAGGCCCGCGACCCGGGCGGCCTGGAACACCAGAATGAAGGTGCCGCCGTAGTTGACGATGACCGAGATCAGGCCGGCGACGGCGGGATGCAGACAGTCGTTCCAGCGAACAGGAGAACGGGGCGTGGGGGGAGGGACGCAGGACATGGCCGGTGGCTTCCGAAACAGGAATGGGAAGTAAAAAACTATAGTTTTGAAATGGACTGATACTCCATGCCACTTTCCCATAGAGATACAGACCAATTGTTCAAACATGCCCCGCTGGAATCCGTCAAGGCCTGGATTGCCGACCCCGCCCATGGCGCCTTGCCGCTGCGCGCGCGCGTGCAGCGCGCGCTGCGCCAACTGATACTTGACGGCGCGCTGGAGGTGGGCAGGCCCCTGCCCGCGTCGCGCGCGCTGGCCCAGTCGCTGGGGGTTTCGCGCGACACCGTCGAGTCGGCGTACAGCCAGCTTGACGCCGAAGGCTTCATCGAGCGGCGCGTGGGCAGCGGCAGCTTTGTGTCGCCGCGTGCGCAGCGCCTGCCGGGCGCCGGTCAGGCCCAGCCCTTGAAACCCACGGGCGCGGCGCGGCTGAGCCGGCGCGGCAGCGCGATGTTTGCGGGCGGCGGCGTGCGCGACTTTCTCGCGCCGCGCGCCTTTGCGCCAGGCGTGCCCGAGACGCGGAGCTTTCCGCTGGCCACCTGGGAACGCCTGGAGCGTCAGGTGCTCAAGGAGTACGGCACGCGCGCGCTGCTGCACAGCCCGCCGCAGGGCATGCAGGCGCTGCGCCGCGCGATTGCCGACTACCTCAATCTGGAGCGCGGGGCGCGCGCCACAGCCGATCAGGTGCTGGTGCTGACCAGCTCCCAGCAGGCGCTGACGCTGTGCTCCCAGGTGCTGCTCGATGTGGGCGAGCCCATCTTCATCGAGGACCCGGTCTACCACGGTGCGCGCAAGGCCTTTGATGCCGCCGGGCTGGAGTGCGTGCCCGTGCCGCTCGATGACGACGGGCTGTGCGTGGAGCATCTGCTTGCGGCCGGCCAGCCGGCGCGCGCGGTGTTTCTCACGCCCTCGCACCAGTTTCCCACCGGGGCCACGCTGGCTCTCGACAGGCGGCTGGCGGTGATTGAATGGGCCAGGCGCAACGACACCTGGATCATAGAGGACGACTACGACAGCGAGTTCCACTACGCGGGCAAGCCCACGTCCTGCGTGCAGGGGCTGGATCCGCACGAGCGCACGATCTATATCGGCACCTTCACCAAATCGATGTTTCCCGGCCTGCGCATCGGCTACATGCTGCTGCCGCCGGCGCTGGTCGCGCCCATGACCGTGGCGCGCACGCTGCTTGACGGCCACAGCGCGCCCATTCCCCAGCTCACGCTTGCGCGCTTCATCGAGGGCGGGCATTTCGGTGCCCATGTGCGCAGCATGCGCGCCGTCTACGCACAAAGGCGCGACGTGCTGGCCCGGCTGGTGCGCGAACACCTGGCCGAGTTCGTCACGCCGCGGGTGCCGGCCGGCGGCATGCAGATGCCTTGCGTGTTCGTGCGCGACATTCCCGAACGCGCGGCCGTGGACGCCGCGCGCCGCGCCGGCATCGATCTGCTCGGGCTCACCGCGCTGCATGCCTCGCGCCGGCACGAGGCCGGTTTTCTAATGGGCTTTGCCGCGCACGCGCCGCATGAACTCGAGCTGGCCGTCAAGACGCTGGCCAAGGTCTTGCGCGTGCTGTGCCCGGCCTAGGACCGGCGCTTTTTTAGCGGCTAAAAACGCTGCTGCAGCCCCTGCGCAAGCAGCCTATGCGTTGGCTGGCGTGCCGTGCGACCGAGCACGGCGCCAGGACATCTGCAAGCCTTTGCTGCAGGTTCGTTATTCCATTTTAGAATAGCGTTTTACAAGGACCCGAGATGCACGCTTCTCCCCGCTGGCTTGGTAAAGCCACCCTGATTGCTGCCCTGTCGCTGGGCTGCGTTGCCGTTTACGCGCAGGAAGTCGTGGTCTCGGCCGCAGCGAGCCTGACCAATGCCTTCCAGGCCGTGGGCCAGGCGTTCGAGAAGACCCGTCCGGGCAGCAAGGTGACGTTCAATTTCGCCGCCTCGGGTCCCTTGCTCGCGCAGATCCGGCAGGGCGCTCCGGTCGATGTGTTTGCCTCGGCCGACCAGGAAACCATGGACCGCGCGGCCCAGTCCCATCTGCTGGCCACGGGCTCGCGCGCCGATTTCGCGCGCAACACGCTGGTGCTGATCGTTCCCGCGAGCGCCACGGCCGTGCCGCAAAAGCTCGCCGACCTGGGCGGCGCGGGCTACCAGCGCATCTCCACCGGCACGCCCAGCTCCGTGCCCGTGGGACGCTACACCATGGCTGCGGTGCGGCAAGCGGGCCTGACGGCGGCGCTTGAAGCCAAGTGGATCTATGGCGAAAGCGTGCGCCAGGTGCTCAATTATGTCGCCCGCGCCGAAGTCGATGCCGGCTTTGTCTACCGCACCGACGCCCTGATTGAAAAGGACAAGACGCGCATTGCGCTCACCGTGCCCACGGCCACGCCGGTGAGCTACCCGATTGCCCAGGTTGCCGCCAGCAAGAACACGGCGCTGGCCAAGGACTTCATTGCTTTCGTGCGCAGCGACGCCGGCCAGCAGATACTTGAGGGCTTCGGCTTCTCCAAGCCCTGATCGGAACCTGCTGCCTTGCTTGCTCCTCTTTGGCTGACTCTCAAGATCGCGCTGCTGGCGACGCTGCTGGCCGGCGCCGTCGGCATCGCGCTGGGCTGGTGGATGTCGCAGCGGCGCTTTGCCGGCAAGAACCTTGTCGACGCGCTGCTGATGCTGCCCATGGTGCTGCCGCCCACGGTGCTGGGCTACTACCTGATCGTGCTGATAGGCCGCAACGGCGTGCTGGGCCAGTATCTGGACCGCTGGTTCGGCATCAACTTGATGTTCACCTGGCAGGGCGCGGTGATTGCTGCCTCGCTGGTCTCGCTGCCGCTGATCTACAAGGCCGCGCACGCGGCGTTCGAGGAGGTCGACGTCCGCTTTCTGCATGCGGCGCGCACGCTGGGCGCGGGCGAGGCCGAGGTCTTCCTGCGCATTGCGCTGCCGCTGGCGCTGCGCGGCATTGCCGCCGGCCTGATGCTGGCGTTTGCGCGCGCCATGGGCGAGTTCGGCGCAACGCTGATGATTGCCGGCAACCTGCCGGGCAAGACGCAGACGCTGTCGATTGCCATCTACGATGCGGTACAGGCCGGCAACGACGCCCAGGCGCTGTGGCTGACGCTGGTGATCTCGGTGGTCTGCGTGGTGGTGCTGGTGGTTTCCGGCCGCATGCTGCGGTCAAGGCATTGATATGACCCCTGTTCTTGACCTCCACCTGCGCACGACGCTGCACTCGCCGGGACGCAGCTTCGTGCTGGACGCGCGCTTTGCCTCGCAGACCGCGCGCACCGCGCTGATAGGCGCTTCGGGCTCGGGCAAGTCCACGGTGCTGATGGCCATTGCCGGTCTTGTGCCGCATGTGCTGGGCCATGTGCGCGTTGCGGGCCGGGCGCTGCTCGAAACGGCCGAGGCCATCGATCTGCCGGCGCGCGAGCGCCAGGTCGGCCTGGTGTTCCAGGATTACGCGCTGTTTGCGCACATGAGCGTGGAGCAGAACCTGGCCTTTGGCCTGTGCCGCCACGGCAAGCGCGCCAGCGAGGCCGAGCAGGCGCGCATCGATGCGCTGGTGCAGCAGTTCGATCTGCAGGCGCTGCGCCGCGCCTTGCCGCGCTATCTATCGGGCGGCCAGCGCCAGCGCGTGGCCCTGGCCCGGGCGCTTGCGCCCCAGCCGCAGCTGCTGCTGCTCGACGAGCCGCTGTCGGCGCTCGACACCCAACTGCGCATACGGCTGCGCGCCGAACTCGCGGAAATGCTCGAGCGGGTGCAGGTGCCCACGCTGCTGGTCACGCACGACCCCAGCGATGTCGAGGCGTTGGCGCAGTCGGTGGTGGAGATCGCCGCCGGCCGGGTGCTGGGCGCGCAGCCCGCTTGAGGCGGCGCCGCGCCCCTGCGGCCGTCAGGTCATAGCGCGCGCTGGCGGCCACCGGGCAAGGGAAGTGTTAGAGTTATTCAAAACTCTATTCACTTTGCTATTCTTGATCATATGCAAGCTCGACCTCACCCCCATGCCGCCGCTGTCAGCAAGCTGCTGGGCAACGGCGTGCGCACCAGCAAGGAAATCGGCGACGCGCTGCAGATCAGCCAGCCGACCGTGTCCCGTGTGCTGCGCAGCATGGCCGGCGATGTCGTCAGAATTGCTATTCATGGATCCATTCATTACGCCCTGCGTGATTCGCATCGCGCCTATCTAAGCGCGTCGGTGTCGCGCGTCACGGCCCAGGGGCAGTTGCAGCGGCTGGGTGAACTGGTGCCCGTGCTGCCCGAAGGCTTTGTGCTGACGGCGCTGGACGGCAGCGACAACCATACCGAAGGCCTGCCATGGTGGCTGTATGACATGCGCCCCCAAGGCTATCTGGGCCGCGCCTATGCGCGGCAAAATGCTCAGCGCCTTTCGCTGCCCGAACGCTTGAGCGACTGGTCCGACGCGCATGTGCTCCAGGCGCTGCGCCAGCATGGGGGTGATCTGGCGGGCAATCTGCTCATTGGCGAGCAGGCCGAGCAGATGTTCATCAATGCCGCGCCGCCCCAGCCCATTGCCCTGGCCGGCAAGGCCGTGCAGTACGCGGCGCTGGCGCGCGCCGCGGAGGCCGGCGAAATCCCGGGCTCCTCGGCCGCAGGCGAGCAGCCCAAGTTCACCGCCTATGTGGAGACGGGGCAGGGCCGGGCCCATGTGATCGTGAAATTCAGCGCGGCGCAGGACAACGCCGTGAGCGAGCGCTGGCGCGACCTGCTGCTGGCCGAGCACATTGCGCTGGACGTGCTCGCGCGCAGCGGTGTGCCGGCCGCCAGCAGCCGTATTGTCGACCATGCCGGCCAGCGCTTCCTGGAAGTCGAGCGCTTCGACCGGGTGGGGGCGATGGGACGCACTGCGCTGCTTTCGCTGGCCGCGCTGGATGCCGAGTTTGTCGGCAGCAATGCGCCCTGGTACGAGGTGACCCAGGCGCTGGCCCAGCAGCAATGCGTCGTGCCGGCAGCGGTTGGGGGCGCGGCCCTGCTATGGGCCTTTGGCATCCTGATCGGCAACAGCGACATGCACAACGGCAATCTGTCGTTCACTTCGGACCAGGGCCGGCCCTATCAACTGGCCCCGGCGTACGACATGACGCCCATGGCGTTTGCCCCCAGGAGCGGCGGCGCCATGGGGCATGAACTGCGCGAGCCGACCATTGCCACGGCGATTTCCGGGGACCTGTGGCGTGCCGCGCTGCAAATGGCCCAGCGCTACGCCCAGCGCCTTCAGGCCGAAGCCCGGCTGAGCGAGCGCTTTGCTCCCTGCATCCAGGCCACGGTTGCCCACCTGACCCAGGCCCAGGCCCGCATCGCCCGCCTGGCCTGAGCCCGCGCGCCGGCGCCGGCCACGCCGCGGCAGATCATCTCGCAGCCGCGCACTCCTTGCGCCGTGCAGCTTTGCAGCCGCTGGCGGCCTGCCTGGCTGCGCATTGCTCATCAATAAAACGCATAGCTCGTTTTCCGTTCTGCATTGGCGCTTCTTGCCTATGTTGGGGACACTCCTGAAGAGGAGCTTGCCTGGCGCGTCGTCCTGTCCATCGTGAAGGATGCGCGCATAGCTCTACAAAAGAAGCCAGTTTCGGACCGTGAACGTCGCCTCGGCGGCCGCCGCATCCGCTGCTGGACATGGAGACAACCTGTTCCCACAAGGACTTGTATGAATGACATTCGCAAGACGATGGACGAAGGCCCGATGGCGTCCTTTCAGTGGCTGGCCATCGCCATCTGCATCATGCTCATCATGCTGGACGGCTTTGACGTTCTCGTGATGGCCTTCACCGCTTCGGCCGTGGCTGCCGAATGGCAGCTCAACGGCGCCCAGCTGGGCGTGCTGTTCAGCGCCGGGCTGATAGGCATGGCGATTGGCTCGCTGTTTGTCGCCCCGGTTGCCGACCGCCGTGGCCGCCAGCCGGTGATCGTGCTGTGCCTGATCGTGGTCTCGGCGGGCATGCTGCTGTCGGCCATGGCGCGCAGCCATATCGAACTCGCGGCGCTGCGCGCCATCACGGGCGTGGGCATAGGCGGCATGCTGGCCAGCGTGGGCGTGATCACCTCGGAGTACTCGTCGCAGAAGTGGCGCAGCACGGCCATTGCGCTGCAGGCCACGGGCTATCCCATAGGCGCGACGCTGGGCGGCCTGATGGCAGCCTGGCTGCTTGGCCAGCATGGCTGGCGCTCGGTGTTTGTCTTTGGCGGCCTGGCGACGGCGCTGATGATTCCCGTCGTGCTGTGGCGCCTGCCTGAATCGGTGGACTTTCTGCTGGGCCGGCGTCCGGCGCGCGCTCTCGACAAGCTCAACCGGCTGATGGCGCTGATGGGCCATGCGGCGCTGGCGCAGCTGCCTGCGCCGCGCGCCGGTCAGACCCTGCAGGGCAATACCGTCGCGGCGCTGTTTCGCAACGGCCTGGCGCGCCCCACCTTGGTTCTGTGGGCAGGCTTCTTTTTGCTGATGTTCAGCGTTTATTTTTCGCTCAGCTGGACTCCCAAGCTGCTGGTGCAGGCCGGAATGTCGACCCAGCAGGGCGTGACTGGCGGCGTGTTGCTCAATCTCGGCGGGATTGCAGGCGGCAGCCTGTTCGGGCTGCTGGCGCTCAAGGTGCCGCTCAAGCGCCTGGCGGTTGCCAGCTTGCTGCTGTATGCGGTATTCACCGCGCTGTTTGGTGCCGCCTCGGCCAACCTGGGTTTTGCGTTTGCCGCGGCCGTGGGCCTGGGCGTATTCCTGTTTGCCTCGATGGCCGGCCTGTACGGCCTGGTGCCCGCGACCTATCCCGCGGCGGTGCGCGCCACCGGCATGGGCTGGGCGATCGGCATAGGCCGCATCGGCGCCATCGTCGCGCCGTTCATGGCTGGCCTGCTGCTCGACGGCGGCTGGAGTCCGGCGTCGCTGTACTACGTGTTTGCCATGCCGCTGGTGGCCGCCGCGCTTGCCGTGCTGGCCACGGGCGTGGCCCAGGGCCGGTTGCCCGGCGCCCGCGTGGCCTCGGCGCACTAAAGCGCAGGCGCTGCGCATTCTTCCAACTCTCTCCACGATCCCATCATGTTTTTGCTGAACACCTGGTATGTCGCCTGCAGGGCTGACGAGATTCCTCAGGACAAGCCCCTGGGCCGCACCATCTGCAACGAGGGCATGGCGTTTTTTCGCGGCCCGCAGGGCATTGCCGCCGTCGAGGATTTCTGCCCGCACCGCGGCGCGCCGCTGTCGCTGGGCAGGGTCTGCGAAGGCAAGCTGGTCTGCGGCTACCACGGGCTGGAGATGGGCTGCGACGGCAAGACCGTCGCCATGCCGGGCCAGCGCGTGCGCGGTTTTCCCGCAATCCGCAGCTATGCGGTCGAGGAGCGCCACGGCTTTGTCTGGGTCTGGCCGGGCGACCAGGCCCGCGCCGACGCGGCCCTGATCCCTGAACTGCACTGGGCCCACAGCCCCGACTGGGCCTATGGCGGCGGCTACTACCATATCAAGGCCGGCCATCTGCTGATGATAGACAACCTGATGGACCTGACGCACGAGACCTATGTGCATGCCACGTCCATAGGCCAGAAGGAAATCGACGAGACGCCGTGCATCACCAAGGTCGATGGCGATCATGTGACCACCAGCCGTTTCATGGAAGGCCTGCCCGAGGCGCCGCCGTTTTGGCGCATGGCGCTGCGCGGCAACGGCCTGCCCGACGACCAGCCCGTGGACCGCTGGCAGATCTGCCACTTCGAGCCGCCCAGCCATGTGATGATCGAAGTCGGCGTGGCGCTGGCCGGCCATGGCGGCCACGGCGCGCCCGCGGACAAGAAAGTGTCGTCCATCGTTGTCGACTTCATCACGCCCGAAACCGAGACCACGCACCACTACTACTGGGGCATGGCGCGCCAGTTCAAGACGCAGGATGCAGCGCTCACGGCCTCGATTCTCGAAGGCCAGGGCAAGGTCTTTGCCGAGGACACGCAAGTGCTCGAACGCCAGCAGGCCAATCTGACGGCCTGGCCCGAGCGCAAGCTGCTGCTGCTCAACATCGACGCCGGCGGCGTGCAGTCGCGCCGCGTGATCGACCGGCTGCTGGCGCAAGAGCGCGCGCAGGTTGCATGATGGCCGACGCCAATGCGGAACTGCAGGTGCGCGTTGCGCGGCGCACGCTCGAGGCCGAGGGCATCTGCGGGCTGGAACTCGTGGCCTGTGACGGCGCGCCGCTGCCGGCCTTTGCCGCGGGCTCGCATGTCGATGTGCACCTGCCCGGCGGCATCGTGCGCCAGTACTCGCTGTGCAACGACCCGGCCGAGACCCATCGCTATCAGATTGCCGTGCTGCGCGAGCCCGCGTCGCGCGGCGGCTCGGCCGCCGTGCATGACCTGGTGGCCGAAGGCGATGCGCTGCGCATCAGCGCGCCGCGCAACCATTTCGCGCTGGCCGCCGACGCGCCGCGGCATCTGCTGCTGGCCGGCGGCATAGGCGTGACGCCCATCCTGTGCATGGCCGAACGGCTGGCGGTGCTGGGAGCACGCTTTCACATGCATTACAGCGGGCGTTCGGCGTCGCGCATGGCTTTTCGCGAACGCATTGCCGCCGCGGCCTTTGCCGACCGGGTGCAGCTGCATTGCGACGACGGCGACGCCGCGCAGCGGCTGGACATTGCCGCGGTGCTGGCCGCGGCCGAGGCCGATACCCACCTCTACGTCTGCGGCCCGCAGGGCTTCATGGACGCGGTGCTCGCCAGCGCGCGCCAGCAGGGCTGGGCCGAGAGCCGGCTGCACTGGGAGTTCTTTGCGGCCGCCGATGCCGGCCCGCGTGACGGCGACGTCGCGTTCGAAGTGCAGCTGGCGAGCTCGGGCCGCGTGGTGGCGGTCGCGCCCGATCAAAGCGTCACGCAGGCGCTGCTGGCCGCGGGCGTCGACATCATGGTGTCGTGCGAGCAGGGCGTCTGCGGCACCTGCCTGACACGCGTGCTGTCGGGCGAAGTCGATCACCGCGACGCCTATCTGACGGCCCAGGAGCAGGCCGCCAACGACCAGTTCACGCCCTGCTGCTCGCGCGCGCGCTGCGAGCGGCTGGTGCTCGATCTTTGAAACAGGAAAGCGCAGACCCATGGCATTGGACAAACCCTATCTCGACGTTCCGGGGACCACGGTCTTCGACGCCGAACAATCGCGCAAGGGCTACTGGCTCAACCAGTTCTGCATGTCGCTGATGCAGGCCGGCAACCGCGAACGCTTTCGCGCCGACGAGCGCGCCTATCTCGACGCCTGGGCAATGAGCGAGGCGCAAAAGCAGGCGGTGCTGGCGCGCGATCTCAACGCCTGCATCGCGCTGGGCGGCAACATCTACTTTCTCGTGAAGATCGGCGCCACCGACGGCGTCAGCGTGCAGAACATGGTCTCGACCATGAGCGGCATGGGCGAGGAGGACTATCGGCTGATGATGCTGGGCGGCGGCCGCTCCATCGAAGGCAACCGCTACCTGCACGAGCAGGCGGCCCAACCAAAGAGCAGCTGATGGCCAGGATCACCGCTTCCGTCTACACCTCGCATGTGCCCGCCATTGGCGCGGCCATGGACCTGGGTAAAACCCAGGAGCCGTACTGGCAGCCGCTGTTCGACGGCTTCGCGCACTCGCGCCAATGGCTCAAGGAACACCAACCCGACGTGATCATCCTGGTCTACAACGACCACGCGAGCGCGTTCAGCCTGGACTTCATCCCCACATTTGCCATAGGCACGGCCGCGCAGTTCCAGCCCGCCGACGAAGGCTGGGGTCCGCGACCCGTGCCCACGGTGATCGGCCATCCCGAGCTTGCCAGCCATATTGCCCAGTCGGTGATTCAGCAGGATTTCGATCTCACCATCGTCAACAAGATGGATGTCGACCACGGCCTCACCGTGCCGCTGTCGCTGATGTGCGGCGAGCAGGACCCGGCGACGGGCGCCTGGCCTTGCCCGGTGATTCCGTTTGCCGTCAACGTTGTGCAGTACCCCGTGCCTTCGGGCCAGCGCTGCTTCGATCTGGGCCGGGCGATACGCAAGGCCGTTGAAAGCTTCGATGCAGACCTTGACGTGCAGATCTGGGGCACGGGCGGCATGAGCCACCAGCTGCAGGGCGCGCGCGCGGGCCTGATCAACCGCGACTGGGACCATCGCTTTCTCGATCTGCTGATAGACAACCCCGCGGGTCTGGCGCGCATCCCCGCTGTCGACTATGTGCGCGAGGCCGGCTCCGAAGGCATAGAGCTGGTGATGTGGCTGATCGCGCGCGGCGCCATGGCCGATATCGCGGGCCCCGCGCCCCGGCCCCATGTCAATCACCGCTTCTACCATGTGCCCGCGTCAAACACCGCTGTCGGGCATCTGATCCTGGAGGATGCGCAATGAGTCGGCCCTGCGTGGTCTTGTTGCCGGGTCTGCTGTGCGATGCGGCGGTCTGGCACGAACAGCGCGCGGCGCTGGCGTTTGCCGACTGCATCGTGCCGTCCTATGGCGCAGCCGCTTCCATTGACGACATGGCGCGCGGCGTGCTCGAGAGCGTTGCGGCGTCGCGGTTTTCGCTGGCCGGGCATTCGATGGGCGGGCGCGTGGCGCTGGCCATTGCCAGCATGGCCCCCGAGCGCGTCGAACGCCTGGCGCTGCTCGACAGCGGCATGGAGCCAATTGCACCAGGCGAGGCCGGCGCGCAGGAGCGCGACAAGCGCCTGGCGCTGCTGCACCAGGCGCGCCACAGCGGCATGCGCGCCATGGGCGAGCAGTGGGCGCGCGGCATGGTCCACCCCGACCGCCTCGACACGCCGCTGTTTGCCGAAGTGCTCGATATGGTTGCGCGCTTCACTCCCGATCTGTTTGCAGCGCAGATCGAGGCGCTGCTGAACCGGCCCGACGCTGCGCCGGTGTTGCAAGGCCTGCAATGCCCGGTGCTGCTGGCCTGCGGCCGCCAGGACAGCTGGAGCCCGCTGTCGCGCCACGAGCGCATGCAGCAGCTGTGCCCGGGCGCGCAACTGGTGGTGATCGAGGACAGCGGCCATATGAGCACCATGGAACAGCCCGAGCAGGTGTCGCGCGCGCTCGCCGCCTGGCTGGGACGCTGAACCGCCCCGGCCGCCGTGGTGGCCTGCGGCTGCGCGCCGCAGCCGCCTGGCGCATGCCAGGGCCTGCGCCCAGCATCAGCATCAGCATCAGCATCAGCATCAGCATCAGCATCAGCATCAGCATCAGCATCAGCATCAGCGCCAGCATCAGCATCAGCGCCAGCGCTAGCGCCAGCATCAGCGCCAGCCCGGGGCGCGCCGCGCCGTTCATGCCGGCCTCCGCGTTGCACGCGCAGCTTCCCGGAAAACCGGCCTCTGTAGGTCAATAGCGAATGATTGAAAAAATCTATTGATTTATATAAATAGTTTTAATATTCTAATCGAATGGCCCGGTTTTGCCCTTTTCGCGCGGCAACCACAGCGCTGCTGACCCAGCACTTCTGCGCACCGGGCGCATGACGGCTGCGGCGGCCTGCAGGACAAATGCCCTTGGCCGCCCGCCGCCTGACTGGGTGCGCGATGCGGCTGCACGCGCTCCGCTCAGCGGCATGCTCGACTTTTGCTAAAAATCTATAGAAATATGCACATAAGGATTTGTGATGCGCTTGAATTATGCTAAATGCAAGGAACTGCTGGTTCATTGCCGCGTGGGAAACATTGCAGAGGTCGTGGAGCTATTGGGCCGTGATGATATCGATGTCAATTTCGTTCCAAAAGTAACTCGCAGTGGTGGGGAGGATATGAATGCAATCAGCTACGCCGCAGCCGGGGGGTATGCAGAAATCGTAAAGCTCCTGCTGGAAAAAGGTGCCAATGCAAATTGCCATAAAGAATATTTGAAATCTCCGCTCCACCAGGCGATTGAGAATAGGCATGCGCAAACGGCATTGACCCTCATTGAGCATGGAAGACTGAATTTCCATGAGCCATCCAGCGTGGATTACAGTTTACATTTCACAGGTGTTATTGCAATCAGAGATGCTATTAATAACAAATTGTTTGATGTGGTTCATGTTTTGCTGAAAGCCGGCGCATGCGACATCCCCCGAGGGGGGGATAGCTATCCAGGCGTGTGCAAGCGTATTGCATTTGATATTTTAACGTCCGGAGATGATTCAATATTCAAGGAATTTGTGTTGAATCATAAGAGTGCGTGGGCCCATGATTGGGATTCTCTATATTACTTCTGTCGATATGCCAAGCCGGAACTGATAGAAGCGTTCATTGAAGTGGGTGGGAATTTCAATTACATTCGCAACTTGTATTCGCGAGGCTTGCTGCATTTTTCTAGAACAGACCCCAGCGAAACGTTGAGTGTAAGAAAAATTTTTCTTGAGAAAATATGCAATGTGGCTATAGAGGACATTGGCTGGATATTTCCCGAAAAAAATTGGAATGATATGAGTGGTTTCCTGCAGCACGACAGTGACATCAACACCCGTGGAGCATTGGGCATCACACCATTGATGATTGCGGCGCAACTCGGTGATGACGCCCTGATAGACCGGATGATCAAGGCCGGTGCGGACATCACGGCCATCAATGACTTCGGCGGCACGGCGCTGACCATGGCCATGCGGGTTGGCAATGAAAAGGTGGTGGAAAAGCTGGTGCTGCCATGCAGGCTTGCACTGTTTTCAGATGCCGTCGTGACCAACGATATTGAAACTGTGCGCGAGTTTGTCAACCTGCGTCAGATAGATATCAATCATGCGGATGAAAGCGGAAAAAATGCGCTGATGCATTCCTGCGAAAATGAAAATCTGGAGATGGCAGAGGTTCTGCTGGGAAAGATGATATGGACTTTCGATCTGTTTGAAAAGCACGAGAGTCTTGCTCCGACAGAGATGCGCGCAGACATCAATGCCAGGGATAAAAACGGCAATACCGCTCTGGCTCATTCCTGCATGAATGGAAGAAATTCTGCAATCAGCTTGCTGCTGAAAAATGGCGCGGATGCCAATTCCACGAATAATGATGGTGATTCAGCCCTTGCACTTTGCTGCGAGAGCGGGAATATAAATGGCGCGAAATTGCTCTTGTCGAAAGGCGCAGATATCAATGCGCAGAATGCCGAGGGGAATACAGCGTTGATGATTTCTTGCTCCAGGAAAGATGCAGGCATGGTTCATGTTCTGATGTCTTGTTTCAAAGGAACTCAAATCCGAAAACAGGGTAAAGTGAAGTATGTTTTAGATAATCTGCCGAATGTCGATATCAAGAACAATGAAGGCAACACAGCATTGATGCTGAGCTACATGGGTGAGCCGGATCCCGATATCATCAATTCCCTGAAGTCTGCGTTCCCGGAAGAGATGGGCCCTTTTGACAGCTATGGCCAAACAATGCAGTATCTCTCAATCGATGAGATGGATTATCATGAATGGGCACCAGGCGGCAAGAAACAAAGAATCGCCTTTCTTAATAAATTTCCAGGAATTGATGATCAGGAAGAGGTGCAGTTGCTGTCGCTGGCGGATTTGCTGGGATCGCATTCGGATGATGAGCTCGACGCTGCGGACAATGCAGACGACGGGATTTTTTCGCTGGCAAGCTTGAGCGTGGGTCATCTGTTGTAATCCGCCCGATATGCGCGGCCATCTGCTGCGCGCACCATGGTCAGGCTAGCGGACACGGCGGCTGGGGTGCCGGGAGTGCGTGGTCTGCGGACGCGATCGCGGCCTGCATGCAAGCCTGCGCGAACAGCGCCAGATCCTGCGACGCCGTGCTTTGCGCGCGCATGGCCAGGCCTATGCGCCGGCGCGTCGAAGGCAGCGCCAGGGGCAGGATGCAAAGCTGGCCGCCATGGTTGTCCTGCAGCGCCTGGCCGCGCGAAGCCAGTGCCAGGTGCCCGGTCTGCAGCACGAAGGCCAGCGTCATTGTCGGGCTGCTGGCGCACAGGCCGCCCTGCGGCGGCTGCAGCCCCTGGCTGCGAAACAGCTGGACCATGGCCCGGTCCGCTGGCGTGCCCGGCAGCGGCGCGACCCACGACCACTGCAGCAGGTCCTCGAGTGTCAGCTGCGGCGCGCGCAGGCAGGGATGTCCCGCGGGCGCAATCACCACCAGATCGTCGTCAAACAGATGGTGCTGGCGCACCTCGTCCCCGGGGGCGTCGGCGCGCAGCGCGCCCGCAATCGCGTCGATGTCGGCGCTCAGCAGCTGCTGCATCAGGCTCTCGTAGGTGCCGTCGACAATGCTGACTTCGATGTCGGGGTGGCTGGCGGCCAGCATGGCGACGGCGCGCGGCAGGAAGATGCTGACCGACAGCGGCAGCACGCCTATCACCACGCGTCCACGGATCTCGCCGCGCCAGGCGGAAATGTCGCTGTCCATGCCGCGCACTTCGGCCAGCGCGAGTTTCACACGGCGCAGCAGCGCCTCGCCCGCGGGCGTGAGCCGGGTGCCGAACGTCAACTTGTAGAACAGCTGCAGGCCCAGGCTGGTTTCCAGCCCCTGCAGCGCCGCATGCACCGCCGGCTGGGTCAGCCCCAGCGCCTGCGCCGCCTGCGACTCGCTGCCGCAGTCGGCAATGGCCATCAGCGCGCGCAGCTGCCCGGCAGGCACGATTTCGGCAAAGCGCTGGGGCAGGGGCGAGCGCCGCCCCGCAAGCGGCGCCGCGGCCTGGGCCTCGGCCGCAGCGTTCGACAGGTGCTGGAGCATGGCGGCGATGCGCGCGGCCAGCTGGCTGCCCAGGGTCGTGGGCATCATGCCGCGCGCCCCGCGCATGAACAGCGCCGCGCCACAGGCTTGCTCGAGCTGCAGCACCGATCGCGCGACCGCGGGCTGGGACAGGTGCAGGGCCTCGGCGGCACGCATGGTGCTGCCGTGCTGCACCACGGCCAGCATGGCGCGCATGGCGCGCAACTGCCCGACCAGCGTGGGAAGATGCGTGGCGATGCCAGGCGCTGGCCCGGCCCAGGGGGCGATGGAAAGGCTCATGTCGACGCGCTCCGCGTGGCGTTGGTGGTGCTGAATCATTCTCCCATAAGAAAAACGCATTGGTCGGCGCGACACTGGCATTTGCCCTGGACCCACCGCCATGGAATCCTTGAGCCCTGGAACAAGACGGCAGATTGCAGGCCGCGGATTCCGGGGAGACATGACATGCATAACGACTTCGACCACCTGGCACGCCAGGCCTGCCTGGATCTGGTGCTGCGCGCCGCGGCCTGCGCCGATGCCGGCGATGCGCAGGCCCTGGCGCAGCTGTTTGCCGAAGACGGCCTGCTGCAGCGCCCCAGCGGCGAGCCGCTGCACGGGCGCGCCGCCATTGCCGCGGCCTATGGCCAGCGGCCCGCGGGCCGAATGACGCGGCATCTGGTCACCAACACCCTGTTTGACATGGTGGATGCAGACCACGCCCGCGCTTGCAGCCTGGTGCTGCTGTGGTCCTGCGACGCGGCGGCCGAGCCCGGACCCCACGGCCGCCCGGCCCATGCGCGCCAGCTGATGGGCGAGTTCGACGACAGTTTCGTGCGCGCGGCCGACGGCCACTGGCGGATACAGCGCCGCGAAGCCCGCTTTGTGATGTTCCGCGACGCTTGCGTCGCCTGAGCGCAACCGCTTCTTCCCCCCTGCCGTGAACGCCCCTTTGCATGGGCGCGGCGTTGCGGCGTGCACCTTCCAAAGGAGACAAACCCATGAAACACTTCTCGATCCCCGCCTCGCTGGCCGCGCTGGCGCTGGCGCTGGCGCTGGCCGCGGCCGGCGGCGCCCAGGCACAGGGCCGTACCGCGGTGTCGCTGTACGGCTACCTGGACACCGGCATCGAGCACCTGACCAACGTGCAGGGCGCGGGCTCGCTCACGCGCATGCCGGGGCTGACCGGCACCGCGCCGTCGCGCTGGGGTGTGCGCGGCAGCGAGGACCTGGGCGGGGGCCTGAGCGCGACGTTTGCGCTCGAGTCGGGCTTGGGGCTGGACGCCGGCACCTTCAACCAGGGCGGACGCGGCTTCGGCCGCCAGGCCTGGGTGGGTCTCAATGGCCCCCGGGGCAGCGTGGCGCTGGGACGCAACTACACCATGCTGTACTGGGCGTTGATCGAAGCCGATCTGATAGGCCCGAATGCCTTTGGCCTGAGCAGCATGGACAGCTACATTCCCAACGCGCGCAGCGACAACTCACTGGCCTATCGCGGCCGCTTTGGCGCCTGGTCGCTGGGCGCGACCTACAGCCTGGGGCGCGACACCGTCAATGCGGGCCCCAGCCCTTCGGGCACTCACTGCGCGGGCGAAACGGCCAGCGACAGCCAGGCCTGCCGCCAGTGGAGCGCCATGCTCAAGTACGACACCGCGCCCTGGGGCCTGGCCTTGGCCGTCGACGAGATGCGCGGCGGCGTGGGCGCGTTTGCGGGCCTGGTGCGTTCTGAGCTCAAGGACAGGCGCATCATGCTCAACGGCTACGCCATGCTGACGCCCACGCTCAAGCTGGGCGTGGGGGCGATTCGGCGTGACAACGACGGCGCCGCGGCGGCAACGGCGGCCAACGGCACGGCGCCGCGCAGCACGCTGGCCTGGGCCGGCCTGGCCTGGTCGCCGACCCGCACGGTGGTGGTGGACGGGCAGCTGCAGCAGCTGCGCTATGCCCAGGGCGGCGACCGCTCCAGCATGCTGGTGCTGCGCAGCACCTACAAGTTCTCGCCGCGCACCGCGGCCTACGCCCAGATCGCGCGCATGGACAACGGCGACCGGCTTGCAATCTCGGTCAGCTCCGCGGCCGTGGGCGGCAGCCCCGCGCCTGGCGCTGGCCAGACCGGCCTGATGCTGGGACTGCGGCATGCTTTCTGATACAGGAGTCACCATGCACCCTATTGCCAACCCTCAACCGGGCAGTGCCTGGACCGGCGGCTTCTTGCTGGCCACCTGCCTGCTGCTGTCCGCCTGCGGCGGCGACGCGCCGCGGTCGTTTGCCACGCCCCTGGTCGTGGCCAACGCTGCCCAGGCCTGCAGCGCGCTGCAGGGCGCGCAGGTCGATGCCGCCTTCATTGCCGAGCCCACCCAGGGGGCGGTCGTGTCCGCGGCGCGCTACCGCGCGGCGCTGGCCGCCGCGCCCAATGCCGCCGGCACGGCCCTGGTCGCGGCCACTCCCGACTACTGTGAACTGCTGGTCGATATCCGACCGGTGGACAGCGCCGCGCCGCTGATCAAGGCCCAGGTCAATCTGCCCGCAAGCTGGAACGGCAAAAGCGTGCAGATGGGCGGCGGCGGCCTCAACGGCACGCTGGTCACAGGGCTGGGCCCGGGCCGCGCCGACGGCCCCGAAACCCCGCTGCCCCTCACGCGCGGCTTCATCACGCTGGGCACGGACTCGGGCCACCAGGTCGCCGCCGGCGTGGACGCAGGGGCGTTCGCGCTCAACGACGAGGCCTTGCGCAACTACGCCTACGCTGCCTACAAGAAGACGCGCGACGTCGGTGTGCAGCTGTCGCAGCGCTTCTACGGGCAGCGGCCGCTCAAGGCCTATTACATTGGCGGCTCCGAAGGAGGGCGCGAAGGCCTGCTCATGGCCCAGCGTTACCCTGCCGACTTCGACGGCATCGTCGCCATCGATCCGGTGATTCGGCTCATGGGCCTGTGGCAGTTCCAGCTGAGCATGGGCCAGGTGCAAAGCCAGCCCGGCGCCTGGCTGGGCGGCAAGGTGCAGTTGGTGCATGACACCGTGCGCCAGGCCTGCGATGCGCTTGACGGCCTGGAAGACCAGATCGTCAGCAACTACCAGGCTTGCACGCCGCTGGCCGAAGCCGCGCTTGCGGCCAAGCGCTGCACCAGCGGCGCGGACCAAGGCAGCCGCTGTTTTTCGGACGGCCAGCTGGCGACGCTGCGCTGGGTGCATGGCGGCCAGCGCTATCCCCAGTCCTATCCCGGCTACCTCTATGGCAGCGAAGGCGTGGACGGGGCTTTCGAGCGCTGGATCACGGGAACCGTCGCGCCCGCGTCCGACCCCGATGCCGTGGGCGGCAGCCGAAGCTACTCGGTCGGCGGCACTCTGGTGCGCTACTTCGTGACCAGGGATGCGAAGTACGACCCGCTGGCCTTCCGGGCGCAAGACCATGCGGCCCGTCTGCAGCAGCTGTCGCAATGGATGGACATGACAGACCCCGACCTGGGTGCCTTCCATGCGCGCGGCGGCAAGCTGATTCTGCGCGAGAACCTTGCGGACAAGGGCAACAGCCCGCAGACCGGCATCGACTACTACCACGCCGTGGTCGCGAAACTGGGCCAGCCCAAGGTCGATGAGTTCTTCGTCGCCTATGGCGCCACCGGGCTGCCGCATACATCGACGGGCCTGGCTGCAGGTTCTGCCAACACCTCGGCGCAAGGCACACCCGGGAGTATCGATTTCCTCGCGCTGCTCGACGACTGGGTAGAGAAGGGCAGCAAGCCCGCCGCGCAGCTGGAGCTGACCAGCCGCAAGCCCTTGCCGCCACATGACCTGGTCGCATCCCGGCCCATGTGCCGCTTCGGGTTCTATCCGCACTACGTCGGCGCAGTCCCGGCCCTGGGAATGCGCGCCGCCGACTTCGCCTGCCGGCCCCTGTGATCTGCGGCGATGGCCTCAGCGTGTGGCGGCGTCCGGCAGCAGCAGGATCTTGCCCACGTTGAGCCCCGATTCCATGCGCTCATGCGCTTGCGCGGCCTGGGCCAGCGGATAGCTGCTGTCGATCACGGCGCGCAGCGTGCCGTCGGCCAGCGCGCCCAGCCATTGCTTGGCAAAGCGCTGCACCATGGCCTGCTTGACGGCGGGCGTGCGCGACTTCATCACCGTGCCGAAGATCTGCAGATGGCGGTACAGCACCGCGTCCATGGGCAGCGTCGCGCCGGTGGCGCCGCCCAGCAGGCCCACGCACACCATGCGTCCGCCAAACGTCAGCGAACGCACATTGCGTTCCAGATAGGGCGCGCCGATGAAATCGATGACCACGTCCACGCCCTTGCCGTCCGTGGCCTGGGCGACCACGGCGGCGAAATCCTCGCTGCGGTGGTCTATCACCACGTCCGCGCCGAAGCCGCGCACGGCTTCGCGCTTTTCGCCGCTGGCGGTGGCAAACACCCGCGCGCCAAACGCATGGGCCAGCTGCACCGCGGCCGAACCGACTCCGCCCGCCGCGGCGTGAATCAGCACCGTTTCACCGGGCTGCAGCCGCGCCAGATGAAACAGCGCTTCATGCGCGGTGACGAACACTTCGGCCACCGCGCCGGCATCGACCAGGCTGACGTTTGCCGGCACATGCATGGCCATGCGGTGGTCTATGCGCGACAGCTCGGCATAGGAGCCTCCGCCCACAATGCCCATCACCCGCTCGCCCACGGCAAAGCCCTGCACCTCGGCGCCGACTTCGATCACCGTGCCCGCAATTTCCAGACCCAGCGTGTCGCCGTCGCCAAAGTGGGTGCGGCCAAACGCCCCCTTGCGCTGCAGCAGGTCGGCGCGGTTGACGCCGATGGCGGCGTTGCGCACCAGCAGGTCATGGGGGCGCACTGCGGGGCGCGCGACCTCGCGGCTGACCAGCACTTCGGGGCCGCCGAAGTCGTCGAAGACCGTGGCCCGCATGGTCTGCGGCGCGGTGGTGGGGGCGGTGGCTGAAACAATGGACATGTCTGACTTTCCTGTAAACGGGTGAATGCCTCGAAGCTTACGCCTTTGGCCGCGCTTTGAAATGCAGCAATTTCGCTCTACAGTGATGCAAATTTGCATCACGCCAACGGCTATGAACTGGGACGACACCCGCATCTTTCTCGCGCTCACGCGCATGCCTTCCCTGCGCGCCGCGGCGCGCAGCCTGGGCGTGGACCAGGCCACCGTGGGCCGGCGCCTCAACGCGCTCGAGGCGCAGCTGGGCGCCAAGCTGTTTTTGCGCTCCAAGGACGGCTACCTGCTCACGGCCGCCGGCGAAGTGGCAGTGGCGGCCGCGCGGCGCATGGAAAGCGCGGCGCTGGACCTGCGCAGCAGGATAGAAGGCCAGGACGAGAATCCCGTGGGCCTGGTGCGCGTGACCAGCACCGACTCGATTGCCATCGACCTGCTGCTGCCGGCGATAGCGCGCCTGCAGGCGCACTGGCCGCATATCCGCGTCGACCTTGAAGTCTCGACCCAGCTGCTGAGCCTGGGCCGGCGCCAGGTCGATATCGCGTTTCGCAACGTACGTCCCGACACGCCCGACCTGGTGGTGCGCCGCGTGGTGTGCTGGCCCGTGGGCCTGTTTGCCAGCCAGGCCTATCTCGAACGCTTTGGCCAGCCGCTTGCCGACGACGAATTGCGCGGCCACCACCTCGTGGCCTACGGACCCTATCTGGAGCGCGAGCCCTTCCTGACCATGGCCGGCGTGCCCGCGCGCCAGGCGCGCGTGGCCATGGGCGTGAGCTCCAGCTTGCTGACCCGCAAAGCCGTGGCCGCGGGCGTGGGCCTGGGCGAAATGCCGATATGGATGGGCGAGCGCGAAGGCCTGGTGCGCATCTGGCCGCAGCGCCGCCGCGCCAACGATTACGAAGTCTGGCAGGTGATGCACCCCGACCTGCAGCGCACGGCCAGGGTCAGGGCGACGGCGGAATTTCTGTCGCAGGCCATAGAGCAGCCGTGAAGGCTTTGGCCGGCGCCGCCCGCTGCACAGGGCAAAATGCCTTGGGGCTCCTGTACGGGCCGTGTGCCCATGGATTGGCGGTGACTTTCAAGGAGGGGGACGGTGACTGAAGCGCTTGTCAATGAACTGTCGCGGCTGGAAGCCGAGCTGCATCGTCCGGCGGTACGCGCCGATGGGGATCGGGTCAACAGGCTTCTACACGCCGAGTTCGAGGAAATTGGCCGGTCTGGGAATGTCCATTCTCGCCAGTCCACACTGGCGGCCCTGAAAAGCGAGGCGCGGCCCGATGAAATCGCTGCCGACGGCTATGCCGCCACCCAGATAGGCCCCGGCATCGCACTTCTGACCTACCGCTCGGCTTGCCGTCAGCAGGATGCAAGCCTGGCCCGCCATACATTGCGCTCATCCCTATGGGTGTTTTGCGCGGGACGCTGGCAGCTGCGCTACCACCAGGGAACGCCCACAACCAAGGTCTGGTGACCGGCGCGCCCGCGTTGAGCTTCACTGATCGAGTCGGCCAGGGCAGGACATGTTTCAGTGGATTCCCAGCACCCCCTTCATGGCATTCCAGGCCGCGCCGTTCAGGCGCACGGAGTAGCTGAAGGCCTGGCCTTGATCGGCAAGGGCCGCAGGCTGGCGAAAGCCAAACACATTGCCGTCGTATTCCGTATAGCCGCGGGTCTCGCCCTGCGCAAAGGCCTTGCCGGGGAAATCGGCGAAGTTCAGCTGGCGCACCCCTTTGACGGTGGAGATGCTGTATGCGCTTTGTGAATGCGCGCTGCAGCTGCCCAGATCGGTAGAGGCCGGCGCGGTGGATAGGCAGCGGTAGAACTGGGCGGTGGCGGCGTCCACGAAGGCCACGCGCAGCACATGGCGGGCATCGACGGCACCGGCCGCGCCGACGGTGGTGGCCAGCACCGAGGCCGGAGTCGACAGATTCACGGCGCTGGCCGGGCGGGCGGCGATCATCGACTCCAGGGTGGTGAAATCGAAACGGTCGGTGGCCGTGCTGGCGATGAACGCCGGCGAGCGATTCATCTGCACCGATACCACGGCATGCGCCAGCGCATCGGTGGGCAGTCTGGTGCTGCCCAGCACGGCGGGGTCCATCTCGACGGAGCGCTCATGGCGTATGCCGCGCTCATCGAGGGCGGCAATTCCGGCGCGCACGATGTTCACGGCTTCGTCCATGGGCTTGCCACCGATGTACAGCGTCCGGTACAGGAAAGTCAGGAACGTGGTGGACTCGTTGCACAGCAGATTGAGCGCCGGACTGCCCACCGTTGTCAGGTCGGGCCAATAGGTATTGCAGCGTGTCCAGCCCCTGCTGGTCAGCGTGACCGAGGGGTACAAGGCCTCGGCGGTGATGTCCACTGCGTTGGATTTGCCGGCCCGGGTCTTGAAGTGGCGGACGTAGCCGTTGCCCGGGAACACGCCGTCGGACTTGCGCTCGTAGGCCACATAGTTGCCGGCATCGCGGTAATCGAGAAATTCCAGGTGCTCGGACGGCACGGCCGGCGCGCCGCTTCTGAGCACCTCGAGGTCGGCGTCCAGTTCCAGCGCCTGGGCTACCACCTGGGCTGCGGTGAGCGCCGTATAGAACCGCAGGACCGGGTCGGCGCCGCGATCGCCCTGGTAGTCGTAGAGCTTGTCGACGGTAAGGCGCAATTGGCGCGCCACGACGCGTTCGGCCATGTCAAGGGCGATGTTCCTGGAGACCGCCGTTTGCACCAGCGTGGTCAGCGGGTTGATCTGGGCGGCTTTTCCCGCAGGAGCGGAAAGGTGGAATGTCTTGAGCGCGGCCGGGCTGCCGGGCTTGGCCGCATCGACCGATTCGGGCGTCACGCGGGCCATGACCGGCGCCTTGTTGAAAGCGGCAGCCGCCGCCGCATCGGCGGGCTGGTAGGTGAGGGTGTACTTGCCGTCGCTGCCGGTGGGCGCGGCGCTGGGCTCGGCCGCATCACAGACATCGTTGCCGTTCAGGTCCACGCAGACCAAGGCATTGCGCACCGCCTGATCGATCAGCACCGCGCCCGACAGCGTGATCGCCGGCTGCGGACTGGCGCCGCCCTCCGTGCCACCGTTGCCATCGGCTTCGCCGCCGCCTCCGCAGGCATGGAGGCTGGCGATCAAGCCGCACAGCAACAGGGGACGCACAACGGGCAAGAAGATGGAACGCGGAGCGAAGTGCATGCGGTGGGTCCTGGAGTGGTCGTACGGCAAATTCTAGGGCCGTAACCCCAAAACGCCGCACCGGCCCCGAGGCGATGCAGGCGCAGGCGCTCTTCAGTTGATGCCCAGCGGCGCTTTCATCGCATTCCAGGCGATACCGTTGAGGCGTACGGAATAGCTGACGGCCTGGCCTTCATCGGCAATGGCCGCAGGCTCGCGAAAGCCAAACACGTTGCCGTCGTATTCGGTGTAGCCGCGCGCCACGCCTTGCGCGAAGGCCTTGCCTGGGAAGTTGGCGAAGTTCAGCAGGCGCACGCCATTGACCGTGGAGATGCTGAACGCGCTTTGCGAATGGGCGGTGCAGCTACCGAGATCGGCGTACGCCGGCGCGGTGGATTCACAGCGGTAGAACTGGGCGTTGTTCGCGTCCACGAAGGCCACGCGCAAAACATGGCCGGCGTCCACGGGGCCGGCCGCGCCGACGGTGGTGGCGCGTACCGTGGTTGGCGTCGCCAGATTCACCGCGCTGGCCGGGCGGTTGGCAATCATGGCCTGCAAGGTGGGGAAACCGAAACGATCGGCTGCCGTGTTGTTGATGAAGAGGGGCGAGCGGTTGAGCTGCACCGAGACCATGGTGCGCACCTGTGCGCCTGCCGGGAAAGTCGCCGTTCCCAGCACAGCGGGGTCCATCTCGATGGAGCGGTCGTGGCGAATTGCCTGGGCGTTGAGCGCGGCATCTCCAGCGCGCAGCGCAGTCACGGCCTCGGCCATGGATTTGCCGGCGACATCCAGCGTCTTGAGCGAAAAGCCCACAAACGCAGTCGACTGGTTGCAGACCAGCGTGCGACCCGGGCTGCCCAGCGTGGTCAGGCGCGGCACAGCGGTGTCGCAGCGTGTCCAGCCGTTGCTGGTGAGGGTGACCGAGGGGAACAGGGCCTCGGGCGTGCTGGCCACGCCGGCGGTCTTGCCGGTGCGGGTTTCGATCTGGTGGGCATAGCCGTCGGCCTGGAGCACGCCATCGGACTTGCGCTCGCGCGTCACATAGTTGTCGGCACCAGCGTAATTGAGAAAACTCAGCTGATCGGACGCCGCGGCCGCGGCGCCGGGCGCCGCCACCTGCAGCGGCGCGCCCAGCTCCAGCGCATAGGCCGTGACCTTTGCGGCCGTGCGCGCATTGTCTGGCAGCACGGCGCTGCTGGATGGGGCATCGCCCTGGTAATCGTAGATCTTGGCGGCGGTGACGCCGAGCTGGCGCGCTACGGCGACCTCGGCAGCCTCGCGTGTCATTCCGCCCGCGATGCCGGTTTGCACCAGGGTGGTCAGCGGATTGATCTGGCCGGCCTTGCCCGCGGGAGCGGACAGCTGGAGTGCCGTGGCCGTGGCCTGGCTGCCGGGTTCTGCCGCATCCACGGAATCGGGCGTCACGCGGGCAATCACGGGCGCATTATTGAAGGCGGTCGCCGCCGCGGCGTCGGCGGGCTGGTAGGTGAGGCTGTACTTGCCGTCGGCGCCGGTGGCCGCTGCGCTGGGTTCTGCGGTATCACAGGCCGCATTGGCGTTCAGGTCCACGCACACGGCGGCGTTGCGCACGGTCTGATCGATGACGACTGCCCCCGCCAGCGTGATGGCTGGCGGCGCGACTGGGCCAGCGCCAGCGCCGCTGCTGTCATCGCCGCCGCCGCTGCCCCCGCAGGCATACAGGCTGGCGATCAGGCCGCACAGCAACACAGGACGAAGGGCGGGCAATGTGGTGGGGTTTGGCGCGAGCTGCATGGTGATTCCTGGAGATGGGAGTGACACGCAAACTCTATGGGTCAAACACAATAAACAAAATGATGCAATTGCACTATGCTCAGACCGCGCGGCCGCCCTGCGGTGGCTTGCCCGGGATTGCAATTGCTTGCCAGCGAGGTGCCAGCCCAGAGAAAGAATGCCCCCATGCATGCCGACTACAGTGATCTCCTGCTGTGCTTGTACCGGAAGTCGCACGAATTGCCCGTTGCGCACTTTCAGGATGAAGCGCTGAAGCTTCTCAAGCCCGTGCTGCCCTTCGACTCGGCAATGTGGGGCTGTGCCACCTTGACGCCGGGTGGCATCGATATTCATGCCATTCACCTGCATCGCCAGCCTGTGGAAATGCTGCAGGCCTATGAGGAAGTCAAGCACCTGGATACCGCGGCGCAAGCCGTGGGCAGGCGCCCCAGCGAGACCATGGCGTTTGATGCGAAGTCCTGGTTCGGTGGGCGGCAGCAGGGGGCGCTGCGCGACTATGGCCGGCGTTTTGAGCAGTCGCACTTTTTCATCAGCGCCCTGCTGAACCCGGCGACACGTTTCACGCGCTGGCTGACGCTGTTTCGCGCCAGCGCCGATGCCCATTGCACCGAGACCGAGCGCCAGCGGCTTGCGGCGCTGCTGCCGCATCTGCAGCAGGCACTGGAACTCAACCGCCTCACGCATCTGCAGGGCATCGCGCCCGTCAAGGGCCGCGACGACCTGGGATCGGCCCTGGCCGATGCACGCGGAATGATCCACCATATGGACGCCGTCTTCGAGCATGCGCTGCGCAATGAATGGGACGGCTGGCAGGGGCCGCGGCTGCCGGCTGCGTTGCTGGCCGCCGCCCAGCGTGGCGAGCAACGGGCAGTAGGGCGCACGCTTGCCATCACGCTGTTTTCCCAGCATGGTTTCCTGTGGCTGCGCGCCCGCCCGCGGTGTGCGGCCGATGGATTGACGCCGCGCGAGGACATCGTGGCGCGCCTCACGGCGCTGGGCCTCACGCACAAACAGATAGCCGCCCGGCTGGAGCGTTCTCCGGCCACGGTACGCAACCAGATACGAGCGATCTACGAGAGACTGGGTGTGACCAACGTGGCGCAACTCGTCGAGGCCTTGCGGCAGACGACATAGCCCCAGCGCTTGTGGCATTCGACGCGGCTGTCTGGCATGCGCACAACTCGTCATCGCCAGCATTGCCTCACCGCAAAGCGCGGCCCATATCGCCGCACTTATCGCGGCCCTTATCGCCGCACTTATCGCGGCACATCCGAAGGTCTGCATGAGCCTGGTGGACGTCTTCACGCACAAGGGCTTCAAGCTCACGGGCACGGCGCTGAACATCGCGCCGACTCGCCCGTGTTCGCGCGCTGGGCCGGGCCGGTGTTGGACAAAGCCGGGCTACTGGCTGCACCCGCAAGAGACCACGCAGCAAAGCAGATCGAAGGCGCCTACCGGGCTTATGGGGTGCGCCCGCTGGCGCAATGAGCGCGCGAAGATTCAGACGGGCCGCGCTCGCCTGACAATAGGCGCATGAAAATGGATTTGACCAATTGCTTTATCTCGCGGCGCAGTGTCGTGCTTGGCGCGCTGCTGGCGCCGGCCATGGCCGCCAGCGCCCAGGCGTCAGACAAGGCGGATCTCTTTGGCGTGGAGATGCGCGGCAGCGGGCCCGATGTCCTGCTGGTGCCGGGCCTGGCTTCCAGCCCCGAGGTCTGGACTTCATTGGCCGGCCAGCTGTCTGCGCAGCACCGCGTGCATCTGATCGACATCGCGGGCTTCGCGGGCCGGGCGCCGGTGGCCGATGCCGCGCCGCTGGCTTCGAGCCTGGCCGAAGCCCTGGCTGCCTATATCGCCCGCAATGGGCTGTCTCAGCCGGCTGTCGTGGGCCACTCGCTGGGGGGTGAAGTCGGGCTGATGCTGGCGGCGCGCCATCCCGGCAGCGTGGGCCGGCTGGTGGTGGCCGATGCCCTGCCTTTTTACAGCCTGCTGTTCAGCCCGGCGGCCAGCGTTGAAACCGCCACGCCCGGCGCGCGCGCCTTTCGTGACGCATGGCTGGCGGCAACGGATCAGCAGCTCGAGGCCATGCAGGAGGCCGGCGCCGCGCGCCTGGCCACCAGCGCCGACAGCCGGGCCGCAGTCGCGCGCTGGGGCCGAAACTCCGACCGCCTGACGGTGGCCCAGGCGGCCTATGAACTGGCGATCACCGACCTGCGCCCCGAACTGCCGAAAATCACGGCGCCGACCACCGTCGTTTATGCCCATCATCCCTCCTATGGGCCGGTGGAGCAGGTCGATGGGGTGTTTGCGGCTGCCTACCAGGGCCTGGGCCATGCACGCCTGGTTCGCATCGACGAGAGCCGTCACTTCGTGATGCTGGACCAGGCCGAGCGCTTCAATGCGGCCGTGGTGCGGGCGCTGCGCTGACCCGCGAGCGCTGACCGGCGGCGGTGGAAGTCACGCGCAATCTGTTGGCACTGCAGTCCGACGGGACCCAATGGGCCGATGCCGGCAGTGGTCTGCAATGCGTCTTCAGCCTGAGCCAGCGACGCAGAATTTCCTCGCCAGGCCCGGCCTGCCGCCGCTTCGAGAAGCCTTGAGCCGAGGCGCGGCGCCATCCGTTTACGTGGATCGGCCCACCGCCTTTGCATCGAGCTGTGGATGGACGTGCACGCCACGCGGCACCAGCAGCGGCACTGCCGCCAGCGCGCAGGCGCTGGCCGCCAGCCACACCAGGGTCCAGCCCTGCAGCGTGAGCAGATGCGGAATGGAAAAGGGCGTGACAAAGCACACCAGGAACACGCTGGTGTTGGCCATGCCCAGCGCGGTACCGGCCCGCGCCGCGCCCGCCAAGGTGGCAAGTTCGGTGTAGGCGACGCCGTGCCAGGCCGATACGCAGACACCGCTTACACCCAGCAGCGCGACCAGCGCGGCACGCAGCGCCCCTGACTCGCCAGCCTGGTTGCCGGCGGCCAGCACCAGCAGCGCCAGCCCGGTGAACAGGCCGGCGCTCAGCAGGCTGCAGGCGCGCAGATAGGCCGGGCGATTGCGCCGGCGGTCGGTCCAGCGGCCGCTCCACACGCGCATCACCATGGCGCCGATCTGGGTGAAGACCATGGTGGCCGTGACCAGCCCCAGGCCCACATGGCCGAAGTCGTGCAGGAAGACAGAGCCGAACGACAGCACGGCAAACTGCGGCGCGCACAGAATGCCTATGCCCAGCACGATGCGCCAGACGCGCGCATCGCCCAGCGGGCCGACCTGCGGGGCTGCCGCCGCGCCGGCGCGGGAGCGCGGCGCGCTCGGTGCAGGCTCGTGCACCCAGGCCCAGGCCAGCAGCGCGCCCAGCGCACACAGCGCCGCCAGCAGGCCGTAGAGCGCCGCAAAGCCCCAGTGCAGGGCGACAAACGGCAGCGCCAGCGCACCGAAGGCGCCGCCCAGCGGCACGGCGGTCTGGCGCAGGCTCATTGCCAGGCCGCGCTCGCTGGCGTCAAACCAGGTCATCACCGCCCGGCCGCTGGCGCCGTTCACGCTGCCGCCCAGCAGGCCGACCAGCAGCAGTCCCGCGCCCAGCATTCCCAGGCCGGGAACCTGCTGCGCAGCCGGCGCGGCCCACAGCGCCATGGCCAGCAGCGCCAGCGCGGTGCCGCCCAGGCCGGTAAGCAGCACGGGGCGGTCGCCCCAGCGGTCGGTCAGCATGCCCCAGGGCAGTTCGCTCACGGCGATGCCCAGCCCCATCAGGCCCAGCACCAGGCCGAGCGTGGCATTGTCAAGCCGGTAGCCGGTGCGCATCAGCACCGCCGTCATGGGAATGCCGCTGAAGGCCACGGAGAACGCCGCGTTGGCGGCCACGCCCGCGGCCAGCACCTTCCAGCGGTGGCGGGGTGGATGCGGCGAAGAAGAAGTCGATGGGTTCATGGTGCATCGCAGTCTCCGGCGTTTCTATGGTTTTGAAAATCAGAAAATAATTGATTTATCATCCTGAAAAACAGGACTATCCACGGGATCCGCAGATGAGCCAGGTGATGTTCGATCTCGACGTGTTGCGCACGTTTTCCACCGGCGTGGCGCTGGGCAGCTATGCGCGCGCGGCCGACAAGCTGGGCCGCTCGACCTCGGCCGTGAGCGCGCAGCTCAAGAAGCTCGAGTCCCAGGCGGGCACGGCGCTGTTGCGCAAGCGGGGCCGGGGCCTGGCGCTGACCGATGCCGGTGAAACCCTGCTGGCCTATGCGCACCGCATGCTCGAACTCAACGACGAAGCCGGTGCGGCCCTGCGCGGCGCCGACCTGCAGGGCTGGGTGCGGCTGGGCCTGCAGGAAGACTTCGGCGAAACCTTGCTGCCGGCGGTGCTGGGGCGCTTCGCGCGCGCCCATCCCAAGGTGCGCATCGAAGCCTGTGTGGCGCGCAGCAGCGAGCTGCGCGAGCGTCTGGAACTCGGCCAGCTCGATCTGGCCCTGGCCTGGGATGCGGGCGACCAGCCGCTGTCGCCCTACGCCGAGCGCGTGGCGCGGCTGCCGCTGCTGTGGATAGGCCCGAGCGCGCCCGAACGCGTCGACGCCCCCTGGTGGACCGAGCGCGAACACCACGGCCTGGGCGCGCGCAAGCCCAAGAGCAAGGAGCCGCTGCCGCTGATCATGCTGGACGCCCCATGCCCGCTGCGCGAGATCGTCATCAATGCACTGGACCGCGCCGGCCTGCCCTGGCGCCGCGCTTTTGGCAGCGCCAGCCTGGCCGCGCTCTGGGCCGCGACGTCGGCCGGGCTGGGCCTCACGGTGCGCACGCCTTTCGGGCTGCCTGCGCAGGTGCGCACGCTGGAGCGTTCGGTGCTGTCGCTGCCAGCGCTGCCGCAGATCTCGCTGGTGCTTTATCGCGCCCAGGCCCATTCCGAGGCACCGGCAAGCCGATTGGGCACGATGCTGCTGGAGGCGGTGCGCCAGCATGTGGGGCCGTTGGGGGAGCCGAACTGAGCCGGCGCGGGGGATGTGGGGCGGATTTTTGGGCCACCTGCACCAGCGGCTGCAGGCCGCCTGGCAACGAGGTCTTCAATGCCCCATTGCGGCCGCGTTGCCACTGCGCGCAGCGCCAGGAAACCCATGGCGGCGCGCGGACCTGGCAATGGCCCACGCCACCATGGTCAGAGCCACCAGCGCCCAGGGAAACGCCTGCGGTCCCCAGGTGCTCAGCAAGACGCCGCCCAGCATGCCGGCTGCGGCAATGGCGCTGTTCCACACCACCACATTCATCGACAACGCCACATCGGCGCCGTCGCCCGCGGCGTCTGCCAATGCGGTCTGCAGCAAGGTGGCCGCGCCGCCAAAGCTAACGCCCCAGGCGGCCACGCCGAGATAAATGGCCTGGGGGACCTGGGCCCAGCCGGCAAACAGCAGGCCCACGGCGCCAAACACCGTCAGACTGACCAGCACCGAGCGGCGCAGGTGGCGGTCCACGGTTTTACCGGTGATGGCAATGCCCACCAGCGCCGCCGCGCCGAACACCAGCAGCACCAGGTCCACTCGCCGGCCCAGGCCGGCCTGGGCGACAAAAGCTGCGACATAGGTGTAGAGGATGTTGTGCGCCAGCATCCAGGCCAGCACCACGCCCAGCACCGGTCGCACGCCGGGTGTCGTGAGCACCTTGCGCAGCTGCAGACGCTGTGCAGCGGATTGGCCGGGGTAGTCCGGAACCTTGGTCAGCACCCAGACGATCAGGACCAAGGTCAGGCCGGACATGATTCCGAAGGCGCTGCGCCATCCGACCAGCGCGCCCATCCATGTGCCCAGCGGAACCCCCAGCGACAAGGCAATGGGCGTGCCCAGCATGGCAAGCGCGAGCGCCTTGCCTTGCTGGTGCGGCAACACCATGCGACGCGCATAGGAGGCCAGCAGGCTCCAGGCAAGGCCGGCGGACGCGCCCGCGAAGAACCGCGCCAGCAGCGTCAATGCGACATTCGAGGACAGCGCGGTGACGGTGTTGAACAGGAGAAAACCAAGGATGGACAGCAGCAAGGCGTTGCGCCGTCGCCAGCGCTGGGTGGCAATGGTCAAGGGAATGGCGGCAATCACGGAGCCCAAGGCGTAGGCAGTGACCATCTGGCCGGCCATGGCCTGCGAGATGCCCAGCCCCAGGCCGACCTGGGGCAGCAAGCCCGCGGGCAGGGTCTCGGTCACGATGCAGATGAAACCCGTCATAGCCAGGGCCAGGAGCGCGGCGACAGGCAAGCCACTTGCAGCTTGCTGCGTCGGCACATTGCACTGGGCGGAAGGTGACAGGCTATTGGGATCCATGGAAAAAGTCCTACATATATAACGAACGATACAAATGTAGATGCAGGCAAATCGGCTTGTCAACAACTTTTGTACCGATTAGTATTGAAAGATGTTTTCAGGAGATGCAACATGGCCCAGATGGGGCGCCCCCGCACATTTGACCGAGACCGGGCCATTACCGAAGCCATGCACCTGTTCTGGGAGCATGGCTACGATGCGACTTCGCTGGCCCAGCTCAAGGAGGGCCTGGGCGGCGGCATTTCCGCGCCCAGCTTCTATTCCGCCTTCGGCTCCAAGCAAGCGCTTTTCCAGGAATGCGTGACGCGCTATCTGTCCACGCACGGGCGCGTGACGGCGCCGTTGCAGGATGCTTCACTGAAGCCCAAGGCAGCCATAGAGACGGCGCTGCGCCAGTCCGTCGCCATGCAGTGCGAGCCAGGCCATCCGCGCGGCTGCATGGTTGCCTTGGGTGTGATGAGCGCGCCGTCCGCGGGCAGCGTGGACGTGGCACGCGCGCTGGATGCATCGCGGGCGCGCACGCGCGCCGGGTTTGTCGAATGTGTGCAGCGCGGCATCGCCAGCGGCGAGCTGCGCCCGGACACCAGCGCCAAGGCTCTGGCTGCGGTGTTTGACAGTTTCCTCTCGGGGGTCTCCATCTCGGCAAGGGACGGCGTGGAGGTGGCGGTTCTGGACGCCGCCATTGGGCAGGTCATGCGCTTGTGGGATGAGGCCAGGCAGCAGTGAACGCCGCCTGCCGCTCTGGGTGCACACAGCCAGGAGCGCCAACCAGGCCATCACATTCAGTCCCCCGTCCGATCACCCGATAATTTGCGGCATCAATACGCGCCCCATTGCCATGCAACTTCCCCTGCACATCATTGACGCCTTCACCTCGGAACGATTCAAGGGCAATCAGGCCGCGGTGGTCCCGCTGCAGACATGGCTGGCCGAGCCGGTGCTGCAATCCATTGCCGCCGAGAACAATCTGTCCGAAACCGCCTTCCTGCTCTGGAGCGCCGAGCGCGCTGCATTCGAGATCCGCTGGTTCTCGCCGCTCAAGGAAATTGCGTTTTGCGGCCATGCGACGCTGGCCAGCGCATTTGTGCTGTTCGAAGCCGACCCCGCGCTGCGAATCATCACCTTCTGGGCCGCGGCCGTGGGCCGGGTCACCGCTACGCTGGAGGAATGCGGCCGCATACGCATGAGCTTCCCGCGCCGCGATGCCCGGGTGCTGGCGGAGGTTCCCGTCGCGCTGCTTGAAGGCCTGAGCCCGGCGCCATCGACCTGCCTTGTGAACCAGCAGGCCTATGTGGCGGTGTACGAAACCGAGGCCGAGGTGCGCGCGGTCAGGCCCGATCTGCAGCGGCTCAAGACGCTGGGCCCGCTGGACGTGGTGGTGACCGGGCCCGCGGGTGCGGGTGCGGGTGCGGGTGCGGGTGCGTCCCATGATTTCGTCAGCCGCTATTTCTGGCCGGCCAACGGGGGGGACGAGGATCCGGTCACGGGCTCCATCCATGCGGCGCTGGCACCTTACTGGGCCGCCAGGCTGGGCCGCAATGAACTGGTCGCGCACCAGGCGTCGCGGCGCAGCGGAACGCTGTTTTGCGAAGTGACCGCGTCCAGCGTGGAGGTGGCCGGACACTGCGTGCGCTACCTGTGCGGCACGATCAGCATCTAGCACCGGGCGCCCCCAGGCCGTGGAGCCTGAACCTGCCGCCGCTCAACTGGCAAAGTCCGCAAGCACGCTCAGCACATTGTCCACGGCCAGGTTCGGTGGCTGCAGACAGCGGTGCGCAATCGCCATGGGACGCATCAGCGGCGGCGACAGATGGCGTATCTGCACATCGGGGGCGTTGCGCTGGTCCTTGACTTCTTCCAGCGGCAGTATGGCCGCGCTCTGGCTGGCCGCGGCCAGGCTCTTGAGCGCGCCGGGGTAGCTCAGGGTCAGGAAGGGGCGCGGATTGAAACCCGCCTGGCCAAACCAGGCGGCAATCAGGCCGTGCATCTGCGTTGCCGGCGCAAACGATGCCCAGCGGCGGCCGGCCAGCCATTCGGGCGTGACCCGCTCGGGCGCGTCCCAGGAAGAAGGCAGCAGCACCACCATGGGATCATTGCGCCAGGGAATCAGACGGAGGGTCGCTACCGCGGGCTGCGGGCTGGCAACGATGGCTATGTCTAGCGTTGCGGCCTTCAGGCGCAGCATGGCCTCGGCCGAGCCCACGGCTTCAAGCTTGACTTCCACACCGGGGCTGCGCTGCGTCAGCGCTTCGAGCATCAGCGGCAGCAGCCGGGTGCTGACGCCGGCAGAAACGCCCACTTTCACCAGCCCTTCGCGGCCCGTGGCGCGGCGCTGCACCAGGTCGATCAGCTCGTCGCTGGCCGCAAGCAGCTTGCGCCCTTCGCTCACCAGGGCGTCGCCGGCAAGCGTCAATTCCGCATGCCTTCGGCCGCGGATCAGCAAGGTCGCCTGCATGCGCGACTCCAGCTCCTTGATGTGCAGGCTCACGGTGGGCGGTGCGAGATGCAGTGCCTGCGCGGCGGCCGCAAAGGTGCCCAGATCGGCAATGGCAATCAGCGTCTGCAGTTGGTCAAGATTCAAATTACGCATCAGGAATTATGAATTCAAGCGTCATTGAATTCAACTTTACAGAGGTAAGACTTGACGCGAGCATCAGGCCATGCCCCATCAAAACCCCTTCACGGATGCCACCGCAGCAGCACAGCAGCCATTGCCTGAAGTCCGCCCAGGCCGAATGCGCATCTGCTGGGAGCGCGCGCTGGGCGTTCTGGCACGCGCGGAAAAACGCATTCTGGAGAACTTCCGCGTTCCGCCCCATGGCGGCTGAAAGCCTGCGTCCTGCGCTGGCGCCGTCAACAAAAGATGAAAACATGCCCGATATGAAAGAACTGCTCAGAAGCCTCCCCTCCCTTCCCGGTCCCTATGTGCCGTTTGACACGGCGCAGGCGCCCGCGCAGCCCGAGCCGCTGTTCGCGCAATGGCTGCAGGCGGCAATCGATGCCGGCATCCGCGAGCCCCATGCGATGACGCTGTCCACAGTGGATGCCGACGGCTGTCCCGATGCGCGCGTGCTGATTCTGAAGAACGTCGATGAGCACGGCTGGCATTTCGCGATCAGCCGTGCCAGCCCCAAGGGCCGCCAGATCAGCGGTTCACCGCAGGTGGCGCTGACCTTCTACTGGCCGGCGCTGGGCCGCCAGGTGCGCATCCGCGGAACGGCGCATGACAGGGGGGAGCAGGCCAGCAGCGCCGATTTTCTGGCGCGTCCCCTGGGATCGCGCGCCGGCGCGCTGCTGGCCCGGCAAAGCGATGTGCTGGCGTCGCAGCAGGAGCTGGAAGACGGGCGGGCGCGCCAGCTGCGCCGCCTCGAGCAGCAGCCTGATCTGCTGCCGGACAGCTGGGTCGTTTATGCGGTCAGTCCCCGGGAGATCGAGTTCTGGCAGGGCAGCGAGCAGCGCCGGCATGTGCGGCTGCGCTATTGCCGCGCGCCAGACGCTTCGTGGTCTAAGGAGCGGCTGTGGCCGTGATCTGCGCGCGGGCCAGCCCCCTGCCGCGGCGAAGCCACGCGCCAAGCCGGGCCAGCGGGCAGCTGGTGCAAATCCTGCCGGCGCTGGCGACCGACGGCCTGGCCCTGCATCTGGTCTGGTCGCGCAGCCGCCAGTTGCTGCCCAAGGTCGATGGCTTGATCCGCTATTTGGGCAGCGGCCTGGGGATTCGCCGAGAACGCGCGGTACGCTGGCTGCTTCGGCCGTGGCCAGGTTCGCTGCGGAACGTCACCGTACTTTCGCCTGACGCCGCTGTTAAGTCATTGTTTTAAACGGGGTCGAGTTGAGCGCGGGCAACTGGGACCAGCCACTGAAGCCGGCGTCCCTGAGCGCTTGATTGGTTCTTCTCCAGGCGGGCAAGCCGCGACCGCTGTCAGTGATCAGTGCCGTACGCGCCCGGGGTCGGCACGCAGCTGGTCAACGCCCTCCGCAAGGCGCTGGCCGTCTGGGAACGCGTTACTTCACATGCTTGTCGAGAAACGCCCGGATGACCGGGCCGATTTCTTCCCCATGGGTTTCAAGCGCCAGGTGGCCCGTGTCATAGAAGCGCACATCGGCGTTCGGGATGTCTCGTTTCCAGGCTTCAGCACCTGCCGGCAGAAAGAATGGATCGTTCTTGCCCCAGACCGCCAGCAAGGGTGGCTGGTGCTTTCGGAAGTAGGTCTGGAATTCAGGGTACCTGGCCACGTTGGAGGCGTAGTCCAGCAGCAAGTCCAGCTGTATCGCGGCATTGCCAGGGCGCGCGACAAGCATGCTCTCCAGCGCGATGGCGTCGGGAGCGACCAGGCTCTCATCGCGCACGCCTTCGAGGTACTGCCACTTGATGGAGGCTGGCGTGGGGAAATCGTGCAGCGCTTCGCGGTTGGCCTTCGTCGGCTCCTTCCAATACTTCTGAATGGGCGCCCATCCTTGTCCCAGGCCCTCTTCATAGGCGTTGCCATTCTGGGAAACGATAGCGCTCACGCGTGAAGGGTGGGCCACTGCCATGCGCCAGCCCACCGGCGCGCCGTAGTCAAAGACCTGCATTGCATAGCGATCCAGTTTGAGCTGCTCCGTGAACTGCGTCATGGTCTTCGCGAGCTGATCGAACGTGTAGTCGTACTTGCCGCGCTCGGGAGCTTGCGTGAAGCCAAAGCCCGGTAGGTCCGGTGCGATGACGTGGTATTTGTCGGCGAGCTTCGGAATGAGGTCGCGGTACATGAACGAGGAAGCAGCGAAGCCGTGCAGCAGCAGCACTGTCGGGGCATTGCGGTTGCCCGCCTCGCGATAGAACACCTTCACCTCACCGACCTGCTCGAACCGATGGTGCACCTGGAGGTCTGCTGCCTGTGCTCCACAGGCCAGCGCCATTGCTGCCAGCCCCACGGCGGCGTTCGAATTGTGAGTAGTCATATGCGATTCCTTTGTAACCTATAAAAAAGAAATAGCAGGTTACATAAAATGCATGTAACTGGTCAAGTGTTTTTTAATGAGTTACATTGACGACATGCCAGATAGTTCATCCAGCCAGCCATGTCCCGTGTTCGTGGGCGACAACCTTGCACTCGACTTCATCAACACGCAGTTTGGGGTGGGGGCTTCATACCGTGAGTGCTTTGTCGACGACGCCAGCGTGGTGGCGTGGCTCAAATTGGCACAGGTCCTGCCTGACGATTTCCAGGGTGCGCCAAGGGGGCTCCTGAAGCTCGCGCTGGAACTGCGTGCTAGCGCCAAGTCAATGTTGAACGCAGCCGAGTCGGACGCACAAGCCGCCGTGAAGGTGGTGAACCTGGTGCTGGAAGCGGGCCGCGTTGCGAAGGAACTGGAGTGGGATAGCGCCAGCAAGTCCTTTCGGGTGGTGAAGCAGCGTCGGCATGACGATGCTGCAAGCCTGCTCGAGCCTGTCGCTCAAGCGATCGTGGGGCTACTGACAGGCACGCAACTTGAGTTGGTGCGCCAGTGTGAGGCCCATGACTGCACGCTGCTGTTCCACGATCTGACAAAGTCACACCGCCGGCGCTGGTGCAGCATGGCGGTGTGCGGGAACCGCATGAAAGTCGCAGCTTTCCGCGCCCGAAAAAAGGCAGAGTAATGCGCCACGTACTGTCGAGTGCGCCCATCGCGACAGGATCGAAGCTTGCCACCTGGGACTGTTGATTTACATGCAACCGTCCAACCCGGCTTTGGCCAGCGTTTAGAGTCGCGGGTCGCGGCTGGTCTGGCGCAGTTCTGCGATGGGCTGGACAAGCCGGTCAACGGCATCTGGACGGCGCTGCGCGACGGCGAGATCGTGGGCTCGGTCGCGATGGACGGCCAGGACCTGGGTGAGAACATCGTCCATCTGCGCTGGTTCATCGTCGACGACAGCGTGCGCGGCAGCGGCGCTGGGCTTTGCCGACCGACAGGGATTCGGGGAAACCCATCTCAAAGGCTTTGAATGGATTGCAGCTGCTGCTCTAGCGAGCAACATTCCACTCGCTGCCAAGCAGGGCATAGATGTACTCATCTCCCCAGACGCCGTTGAAGCGGTCGTTCTGGATCAGATGCGCTTCGCGGCGCAGGCCCAGGCGTTCCACCACGCCCACCGAGCCTGCATTGAGCGCGTCGAGCCGCGCAAAGATGCGGTGGCAGCCGAGCGTTTCAAAGCCCAGGCCCAGCATCGCGGCCACGGCTTCGCTGGCATAGCCCTGGCCGGCAAAATCCGGGTGGAAGATATAGCCGACCTCGGCCTGCAGCGCCTCCCGGCTGGCGATCTTCAGCAGCACTTCGCCCACCAGGGCTGCATCTTCGCGGCGCGTGACGGCCAGGCGCAAGGTGTCGCCGTCCTGGGAAAAGGGCTGGGCCAGCACGCCGGCGAACTGGTCTTGCAGCGCCTGCCCTGTCGGTGCCGGCATATAGAGAAAGCGGTAGACCTCGGGCCGGCCATGGTAGGCCGCATAGGCGGGGAAATCGGCGGCGCGAAAGGCACGCAGTGCGAGGCGCTCGGTTTGCAGCGGCAGGGGCAGGCAGGAAAGGTTCACAGGTCGGGTCTGGGTTGGGACAGGCATGGAGCGGCTGGCTCCGGCTATCCCTGCCAGATGGTGCTCAAAGCCGTTTTCACAAGGCGCGCATCACAGCGGAGTCAGCCCCGCGAGATCGGCTGCCTGGTCCAGCGCACAAATGTTTTCCAGCAGCCGCGTGGCCGGGCCCGCGCCTATCACCGGCGTGGCGAGTTCGAGGAACTTGTGCTCCAGCTCGCTGTCCGACAGCGGCAACTCCGGGTCGCCCTTGCGGTCGGGCTGCAGCCAGACGAGCTGGCGGCTGTCATGGGTGGTGATTTCCACGCGCGCCGCGCGCCGGCCGGGAAAGGCGGCGTCGATTTCAGGGTCCACCGCCGTGCTGATGCGTGCCATCAGCGCACGCAGTTCGGCGTCGGCCAGGCGTTCGGGCGTGTAGGCGCCCAGGCGTACGCTGCCGTGCAGCAGCGCGCTGGCCACGACAAAGCGCAGGCTGAAGCGGGCTTCGTTTTCCGTGCGCGGGTTGGCGTGGCAGGCGATGTCGAGCGCGGGCTGGTAGGTCGCGACATGGATGCTGCGAATGTCCTGGGCGCGCAGTGCGTGTTGCGCGCGCAGCGCCAGCACCGCGTCGATGGCGGCAAAGGTGTGACCACAGCCCACATGGTTCTTGAACGTCAGCCGCGTGATGTGGAAGTCGCGCCCCAAGGTGGCGCCGGCCTGCGACCAGTCGGGGCCGTCGCTCATGGCGCGGCCCAGGCCGGCTTCGCCGTCCAGCACATCGAGCGACCCCGTGACGCCGCGCTGGGCGAGCTGCGCGGCGACCAGGCCGGCCTCGGCGGCGCGGCCCGCATGCAGCGGCTTGGACATCGAGTCCATGCGAAACGCCTGCTGCAAGCCGGCGGTGAAGGTCGCGGCCGTGGCCAGCGCATGCGCAAACGCCGTGGCGTCCAGGCGCAGCGCGCTGCCTGCCGCGGCTGCCGCGCCAAACGCGCCCACGGTGCCGGTGTTGTGCCAGAAGCGGTAGTGCGGCCGGCCCAGCACCACGCCAATGCGCGTCGAGACCTCATAGCCCAGCACCAGGGCGCGCAGAAAATCCAGGCCGCTGGCGCCGGTCTGCTGGCTTGCGGCCAGCGCCGCGGCAATGGTCGCGGCGCCGGGGTGGTACATGGCATCGCGAAAGCTGTCGTCGATTTCGGCCGCATGCGCCGCCGTGCCGTTGTACAGCGCCGCGGCCCGGGCCGTGGCCGCGCGGCCATTGCCCAGGCGCGCGCCCCCGTGGTCCAGGTCTTCGGCCAGCACCTGTTCGAGCTGGGCCAGCGGCGCGGCCGCAAGCCCCGGAAACAGCGCCGCGTACCAGTCGATCAGCGCGCGCTTGGCGTGGTGGGTCACGGCCTCAGGCAGCGCGGCCTGGCAATAGTGTTTGGCGTATTGTCCGAACACCTCGGTGGCATGCAGGGCGCGACTCATGCCAGCACCAGCACGCCGTCGGCCGCGCGCACGCCCTGGCCCGCGGGCAGCACGAAGACCGGGTTGATCTCGGCTTCGATCACGCGCTCGCCCAGCTGCGCGGCCATGGCCGAGAACGCGACGATGGCATCGACCAGGGCCGGCACATCGGCCTGGGGCCGGCCGCGAAAGCCGTCAAGCAGCGGCCAGGTCTTGAGCTCCCGCGCCATGGCCAGCGCCTGCGTGCGGGTCAGCGCCTGCAGCCTGCCGCCTTCGCTGGTCAGCAGGCGCAGCGAGGTGTCCTGGAACAGCTCGGCCGTGACGCCGCCCATGCCCAGCAGCACGGCCGTGCCCAGCGCGTCGCGATGCAGGCCCAGGATCAGCTCGGTGCCGCCGCCAACCATCTCCTGCACCACGAACTGCTGCGCCTGCACGCCGGCTTTGGCCTGCACCTCGTCGGCCATCTGCGCGAGCCGCGCGCCAATTGTCTCGGCTGTCAGGCCCACGGCGACGCCGCCGACATCGCTCTTGTGGGTGATCTGCGCCGACAGTATCTTGAGCACCACGCGACCGCCGAGTTCGCGCGCCGCGGCCTCGGCTTCCAGGGCGCTGCGCACCACGCGTTCGGCCGCGCCGGGCAGGCCGAAGCGCGCGAAGATGGCCTTGGCCTGGGATTCGTCGAGCGACCCGCTGGGCAGCGCGCCGACTCCCATGGCGGCGGGCGCAGCGGCCTGTGCGCCGCTGTCGGTCTCGAAGCGGCGCACGTGCAGCATGCCGGCCAGCGCTGCCGTGCAGCTTTCGGCCGCGGCAAATGCGGGCACGCCGCGCTGCGTCAGCAGCGCGCCGATCTCGGGCGCATGCGGGCTCACATAGGCCAGCACCGGCTTGTCGGAATGCGGCAGGCAGTCCTGGATGGCGCCGGCCAGCAGCTCGGGCATGGCCAGGCTCGAGGAGCCGACAATGATGATCAGCGCATCGTAGCCGGGGCTGGCCAGCAGCGCGGTGATCGCGCCGCGCAGCAGATCGGGGCGCAGGCCGGCCAGGGTCACATCGATGGGATTGCGGTCCAACACGGCTTCGCTGCCGGTTTGCAGCGCGCGCAGCGCCTGCGCCGTTGCCGCATCGGGGGCCGGGGTCTCGAAGCCGGCCACGCCCAGGTCGTCGGAGACCAATGTCCCCGCGCCCCCGGTCGACGTCAGGATGGCCACGCGCCGGCCGCGCAGCACCCGGCCCGTGGCCAGCGCTGCGGGAATGTCCAGCAGGTCGGCAAAGCTTTGCGCGCGGATCACGCCGACCTGCTTGAACAGCGCGTCGTACATGCGGTCGGCGCCCGCCATGGCGCCGGTGTGCGAGACTGCGGCCTGGGCACCGGCCTCGGAGCGGCCGATCTTGAACGCCACCACGGGCTTGCCGGCGCGCGCCGCCTTGAGGCAGGCGGCGCGGAACTTCTCGGGATTGCGCACCGTCTCCACATACAGCGCGATGACCTTGGTTGCCGGGTCGTCGGCCAGATGGGCGATGAAGTCGGCCAGTTCCAGATCGACTTCGTTGCTGGTGGAGATCAGCTTGGACAGGCCTATGCCGCGCGCCGCGGCGCGCGACAGCAGCGAGCCCAGGATGCCGCCGCTTTGCGACACCACGCCTATGCTGCCGACGGGAAAATCGTCCATTTCCAGCGCGCCCGAGGGCGACAACACGATGCGGTCCGTGAGGTTCACCAGGCCAATGGTATTGGGGCCCAACAGGCGCATGCTGCCCGCGGCCTCGATCAGCTGCTGCTGGCGGCGCGCGCCGTCTTCGCCGGTCTCGGTATAGCCGCTGGCCAGCACGATGGCGGCGGCGCAGCCGCGCGCGGCCAGCTCCCTGACGGCCTGGTGCGCGCGCTCGGCGCCCAGCAGCACCACGGCCACATCGGGCACTTCGGGCAGGGAAGCGATGTCGGCATAGCAGGGCAGGCCGTCGATCTGCTCGACCTTGGGGTTCACGGGCAGGATGCGGCCGGCAAACCCGTGCTTGCGCAGATAGGCCACGGGCCGGCCCGCGGTCTTGCGCGGATCGGCCGAGGCGCCGATGACGGCGACGCTGCGCGGCGACAGCAGCTTGGCGATGGCGTGGTTCATGACTTCACTCCTTGGCGGCCGTCTTGGCGAGAAAGGCTTCGACCGCGGCGCGGTGCTCGCTGCTGGTGTAGCAGATGCCCTGGGCCTGGCTGCCCTGGGCAAAGACGTCGTGCGACGACAGCTCGAAGCTCTGGTTGAGAATCGTCTTGGTCAGCGCCATGGCGGTGGCCGATGCGCCCGAAAGCTCCCGCGCCCAGGCCTGGGCGTCGGCCAGCAGCGTGTCGGCAGCGGCCCTGCGGTCGACGATGCCCAGGGCCAGCGCCTCCTCCAGCTTGACTTGGCGGCCCGTGAAGATCAGCTCCTTGGCCTTGGCCAGGCCGACGCGGCGCGGCAGGAAATACATGCCACCGCCATCGGGAATGATGCCGCGCAGCATGTAGCTCCAGGCAAAGCTGGCCCACTCGCTGGCGATGATGAAGTCGCAGGCCAGCGCGGTGTCCGCGCCCAGGCCGGAGGCCGCGCCGTTGACGGCGGCAATCACCGGCTTGGGCATGGTGTGCAGCAGCGCCTGCACCTGGTGCACGCGCTGCTGGCGCTGCCAGCCGTTGAAGCCGACTTCGCCCGCGGGGGCGTTCATGCGCTTTTGCATGCCGGCAATATCGCCGCCCGCGCAAAAGCCCTTGCCCGCGCCCGTGAGCACCAGGGCCTTGATGGCCTTGTCGGCCGCGACACGCTCGAGCGCGTCAATGAACTCGGTGCGCATGTCGTCGCTCATGGCGTTGCGCTTGTCGGGCCGGTTCAGCGTGATGGTGGCCACCGCGTCGGTGACCTGCAGTTGGATCAGGGAGTAGTTCATGGTGTTTTCCAGGGGCGATGGCCGCAGCCGCCATCAATCGGCTTTGATGTTGTTGTCCTTGACGATCTGCGCCCAGCGCTTTTCCTCGGCCTGCACATAGGCGTCGAGTTCCGCGGGCGGGCCGGCGTTGATCACCAGGCCTTCGTGTTCGAGCTTGCGCACGAAGTCGGGCGCGCGCGCGGCCTTGCGCGCCGCGGCATTGAGCCGATCGATCACCGGCGCCGGCGTGCCCGCGGGCACATACAGGCCGTACCAGCTCTCGACGCGGTAGCCGGGAACGCTGGCGGCAATGGCCGGCACGCCCTTGAACGCCGCCGAAGGCTCGAGCGTGGTCACGCCCAGCGCGCGCAGCATGCTGGGGGCGCCGTCATTGCCGATGAAGGTCGAGACCGCGGCGGCGGTGGCAAACATCATGTCCACCTGTCCGCCCATGAGATCGGTGAGCGCCGGGCCCGCGCCGCGATAGGGCACATGGGTCAGCTTGACCTTGGCCAGATTGGTAAACAGTTCACCCGCGAGATGCGCCGAGGTGCCCGCGCCCTGCGAGGCATAGGTCAGCTTGTCGGGCTGGGCCCTGGCCGCGGCCAGCACGTCGGCCACGCTCTTGTATGGGCTCTCGCTGCGCACCACCAGCACGTTGGGGCCGCGGCCTATGAGCACCACGGGCGCAAACGCCTTGTTGCTGCCGTAGGGCAGCTTGGGCTGCAGCGCGGGGTTGGTTGCATGCGCAAACGAAGCCACGACCAGCGAATAGCCGTCGGGCGCGCTCTTGGCGATGTTGTCGGTGCCTATCATGGTGCCGGCGCCGGGCTTGTTTTCCACGATGACCGGCTGGCCCAGGTCCTTGCCCATCTCCGCGCCCAGCGTACGCGCAATCAGGTCGGTGCCGCCGCCGGGTGCGAACGGCACGACCATGCGCACCGGCTTTTCGGGAAAGGCGGCAAGGGCACTGGCGGCGCCCGCGAGGGCCGCAATAAATGCCATGGATCTCGCGCCGCGGCGGGCGATGGAATGAAGCATGTCTGTCTCCTGGTTTTGGGCGGCCATGGACCGCTGTGTTGTCCGACGCTCGCATCCGCGGTGGATGCCGGTCTGCGCCAGCTTAGGGGAAGGCCGACTGTTTGTGATCCCGCCAGTTCCAACAGGTGGAATTGACCGCGCCTCTGGCGTGCGAGAATGGGACGCTCATTTCCCCCGAGAAAGACCACCATGGACCCGGCCCGCAGCGAAATCCTGCATGACAAGCCCGGACAGTCGCCCGCGAACCGCTCGCTGGAGCGCGGCATCGAGATCCTGCGCGCGTTCCGACCGGGCTCCGAGCTGCTGGGCAATGGCGATCTCGTCGAGCGCACCGGGCTGTCCAAGGCCACGGTGAGCCGGCTGACGCAGACGCTGGTGGGCGCGGGCATGCTGCAGGTCGATCAGCAAAGCCGCGCCTATCGCCTGGCGCCCGCGGTGCTGAGCCTGGCGCATGCGATGCGCACCGGCTCCAGCGTGCTGTCGGTGGCCGCGCCGCGCATGCGCGCGCTGGCCGAAAGCCGCAGGCTCAATGTCGGCCTGGCCTGCCCCGACCGCGATGAAATGGTCTATCTGGAGTCGATACGCTACAGCCGGCGCATCGTGCTGCGGCATGTGGTCTCGGGCCAGCGCGTGCCTATGGAGCTGACGTCGCTGGGCCGCGCCTATCTCGCGGTTGCGCCCTATGCCAGACGCGAAGCGCTGCTGGCGCGCTTCGCGCAGAAAAGGCCGGCGCAGTGGACGGTGCTGCAGGAGGAAATTGCCCGGGCGGCGCAGTCGGTGGCGGCGCGCGGCTTTTGCGCTGCGGCCTGGCAGCCCGAGGTGGTGGCCCTGGCCACGCCGCTGGTCACGGCCGACGCGGTCTATGTGCTCAACTGCAGTCTGTCGACGTCCGAGTCCCTGGCCCAGGTGGCCGAGGAGCTGTGCGCGCCACTGCTGCAGCTGCGCCGCGAGATACTCCAGCAGCTGGACGCGGCCGCGGCCCCTTGAAGGGCGCGGGCGCTCAGCGCTCGATGGAGCAGTTCAAGCGGCTGTGGCATCGACCCAGGCGCGGGCCGGCGCCCGTCACACCCGTCCTGCAAGCCACCGATCCAGGCATTGACTGCATGTTTTTTCTAATGATTCAATAATTGTTGTATTATTGATTTATGCAGGAAACCCAAGTCATACGCTCCCTTTCGGCCCTGGCCCACGAGGCCCGGCTGCGCATATTCCGCGCCCTGGTGGTGGCCGGCCCCGAAGGGCTGACCCCGGGCGCGCTGGCCGCGCAGCTGGGCATTGCGGCCAATGCGCTGTCGTTCCATCTCAAGGAACTGGCGCACGCGGAACTCGTGAGCCAGGAGCGCCAGGGCCGCCATGTGCTGTACCGCGCGGCGTTTCCGGCAATGAACGGGCTGCTTTCCTATCTGAGCGAAAACTGCTGCGAAGGCGCGACCTGCGCCGTGGCCGCGCCAACGTGCAAAGGCTGATACGACCATGTTCACCGCCTTTGTGATTTTCGTCGCCACGCTGGCCCTGGTCATCTGGCAGCCGCGCGGCCTGGGCATAGGCTGGAGCGCGTGCCTGGGCGCGGCGGCGGCGCTGCTGCTGGGCGCGGTGCAGCTCTCGGACATTGCCGTGGTCTGGGGCATTGTCTGGAACGCCACCGCGACCTTTGTTGCCATCATCGTCATCAGCCTGGTGCTCGACGAAGCCGGCTTCTTCGAGTGGGCGGCGCTGCATGTGGCGCGCTGGGGCACGGGCCGGGGCACGCGGCTGTTTGCCTTCATCGTGCTGCTGGGCGCGGCGGTCTCGGCGCTGTTTGCCAACGACGGCGCGGCGCTGATCCTCACGCCCATTGTCATGGCCATGCTGCTGGCCCTGGGCTTTTCGGCCGCGGCGACGCTGGCCTTTGTCATGGCCGCGGGCTTTATTGCCGATGCCGCAAGCCTGCCGCTGGTGGTGTCCAACCTGGTGAACATCGTCTCCGCCGACTTCTTTCAGATCGGCTTCAACGACTACGCGGCCGTGATGCTGCCCGTCAATCTGGTGGCGGTGCTTGCCAGCCTGGGCATGCTGATGCTGTTCTTTCGAGGCAGCATTCCGGCGCGCTATGACCTGGCCCAGCTCAAGGCGCCGGCCGCGGCCATTCGCGACCTGGCAACGTTTCGCGCCGGCTGGGTGGTGCTGGCGCTGCTGCTGGTCGGCATGTTTGCGCTCGAGCCGCTGGGCGTTCCGGTCAGCGCCGTGGCCGCGGTGGCGGCCGTGCTGCTGCTGCTGGTTGCGGGGCGGGGCAGGGCGATCAGCACGCGCCGGGTGATGCGCGGCGCACCTTGGCAGATCGTGGTGTTCTCGCTGGGCATGTACCTGGTGGTCTATGGCCTGCGCAATGCGGGCCTGACCGATGAGCTCGCGGCGCTGCTCGATGTCTTTGCACAAGGCGGCGTCTGGGGCGCGGCGCTGGGCACGGGCCTGCTGTCGGCCCTGTTGTCGTCGGTGATGAACAACCTGCCCACGGTGCTGATAGGCGCGCTGTCGATTGACGCGTCCAGCGCCACCGGCGCGGTCAAGCAGGCCATGATCTACGCCAATGTGATCGGCTGCGACCTGGGCCCCAAGATCACGCCCATAGGCAGCCTGGCAACGCTGCTGTGGCTGCATGTGCTGGCGCAAAAAGGCATGAAGATTGGCTGGGGCTACTACTTCAAGGTCGGCGCCGTGCTCACGCTGCCGGTGCTGGGCCTGACCCTGGCCGCGCTGGCATTGCGCCTGAGCGTGTTTCTCTGAAAGAAATTACCATGAACGACATCACCATCTATCACAACCCCGCCTGCGCCACTTCGCGCAATGTGCTGGCGCTGATACGCAACAGCGGTGAAGAACCGAACGTCATTGAATACCTCAAGACACCGCCGGACCGCGCGCAGCTGCAGCAGCTGATCGCCGCCATGGGCATTTCCGTGCGCGATCTGCTGCGGCAAAAGGACACGCCGTATGACGCGCTGGGCCTGGCCGATGCCAGCTGGAGCGACGCGCAGCTGATGGACTTCATGCTGCAGCATCCGCTGCTGATCAATCGTCCCATTGTCGTCACGCCGCTGGGCACGCGCCTGTGCCGGCCTTCGGAAACCGTGCTGGACTTCCTGCCCCAGCCGCAGCGCCAGGCGTTTGCCAAGGAAGGCGGCGCAGCGGTGATTGACGCCCACGGCCAGCGCATTGCCGGCCACTGAGCCCAGAAGCGCAGTGACCGATGAATGCCCGCATGCCCGCCAGCCGCACCCAAACCACCGTGATGCTGGGCCTGGCCCAGACCCTGTCCTGGGCCTCGTCGTACTACCTGCCCGCGGTGCTGGCGGCGCCCATGGCGCGCGCCGTCGGCGCGTCCTATGCAACGGTGTTTGCGGCGTTCTCGCTGGCGCTGCTGGTGTCGGCCGCGATGGGACCGGTGGCCGGACGGCTGATCGACCGCCTTGGCGGGCGGCCGGTGCTGATGGCCAGCAATCTGGTGTTTGCCGCCGGGCTGGGCCTGCTGAGCCAGGCAACGCAGACGCACCAGGTGTTCATTGCCTGGGCGGTGATGGGTCTGGCCATGGGCAGCGGGCTGTATGAAGCGGCGTTTGCCACGGTGGTGCGGCTTTACGGCCAGCAGGCGCGGCCTGCCATCACCGGCATCACGCTGTTTGCGGGCTTTGCCAGCACCGTGGGCTGGCCGCTGTCTAGCTATCTCGAAAGCGCCTGGGGCTGGCGCGAGACCTGCCTGGTCTGGGCGCTGCTGCATCTGCTGCTGGGACTTCCGCTGAACCTGCTGCTGCCGCGCGCCGCACCCGTGGCTGCCATGCCTGACAGCGCCGGCGCAGCGGCCGGCGGCAATGCGGCGCCTGCCGCGCTGCGCCGCACCGCGCTGCTGCTGGCCTATGTGTTTGCGGTGTCCTGGTTCATCAGCACGGCCATGGCCGCGCACCTGCCGCAGCTGCTGCAGGCCAGCGGCGCGGCCTTGGCCGTGGCGATTGGCGCGGCGGCGCTGGTCGGACCGGCGCAGGTCGCGGGGCGCCTGGTCGAATACCGGTTTCTGAAGAACGCCCACCCGCTGCTGTCGGCGCGGCTGGCGATACTGGCCCATCCGCTGGCAGCCGTCTGCCTGGGTCTGCTGGGCGCGCCCGCGGCCAGTGTCTTTGCCATTGTCCACGGCCTGGGCAACGGCATCCTGACGATTGCCGTGGGCACGCTGCCGCTCAAGCTGTTTGGCGCGCGCGGCTACGGCCAACGCCAGGGCTGGCTGATGGTGCCGGCGCGCATCGTGCAGGCAGGCTCGCCGTTTCTCTATGGCATGGCGGTGGCCCAATGGGGCAGGGGCGCGCTGTGGCTTTCCGCGCTGCTGGCGCTGAGCGCCTTTGCGGCGCTGTGCCGCATGCGGGTCGCGCCCTAGTTGCTGCCGGGCGCGCCCATGGCCTGGGCCAGCGCGTCGTTGCCGCGGGCGCAGAGCGCCTGCACCACGCCCGCGTGATCGCGTGCGTCCTTGTTCTGGCTGAGCTTGCGCTTGCCGACCAGCGAAGTCAGGGCGATCTCGATGCCGACAATCTGGCGCAGCAGTTCGTCGATGAACTCGGGTGCCGAATCCGACATCTTCCAGGGCTTGGGCTCGGCGGCCTCATGGCGGCGCGTGAGCCTGCCCACCATGCCGCGCACAAAGCGCGCGTCGTCGCGTAGCGTCAGCAGGCCGTGGGCATGCACCACTTCGTAGTTCCAGGTCGGCACCTGGCGGTGCGCCTCGTGCTTGCTTGGGTACCAGTTGGGCGAGACATAGCCATCGGCGGCGCGAAACACCACCATCACCGGCATGCCAGCGGGGCATTGCTGCGCGATCTGCCACAGCGGGTTGGCGCGCGCCATGTGGGCCGTCAGCTGCCCGCAGCTGCCGGCAGCTGGATCGAATTCAAACGGCAGGTGGTCGGCGTCCAGGCCCTGCGCGCTGTGGCTGACCAGCATGCCCAGCGGGTGCCGCTCGATGATGCGCGTCAGTTCTTCGGGGCGGGTTTCGGCAAATTGCGCGGGGATGTACATGGAGCCTCCAGATGCGCCTACTTTGGCCGCTACGCGGCACAATCACAAGATCCAGTTTCTGTGAATTTATATGGACCAGTTGCATCAGCCCGCTAACTGCCGCAGCGGCGCCAATGGCGGCGGCCGGCGCGTCTACGCCCTGCTGCGCGCGCAGATGGCCGACGGCAGCCTGGCCGTGGGCGCAAGGCTGCCTTCCACGCGCGCGCTGGCCGCGGATCTGGGCGTGGCGCGCAGCACCGTCACCGTGGCCTACGAACAGCTGGCCGCCGAAGGCTTTGTGGCCACGGCGCCGGGCCGCAGCGCGCGCGTCGCGGCGCCGCTGGCGCCAGAGACCGCGGCGCATTCCAAGGCCGGGCCCGGGCGGCTGCACGCCTCGGCGCTCTCCACACTCTCGGCGTATGGGCAACGCGTGGCCGCCATGGAGCTGCTGACGGCCCGGACTTCGGCTGCGGCGCCGGCGCCCATCGATTTCCTTTACGGCGCGGTGGCGGCGCGCGACTTTCCCACGCTGGCCTGGAAGCGTGCCTACCAGGCCGAGCTGCTGCGCCAGCAGCCCAGCCTTTACTACGGCGCGCCCGAAGGCGACAGCGGGCTGCGCCAGGCGCTGCAGGGCTATCTGCGCCGGGCGCGCGGCCTGGCATGCAGTGCCGAGCAGATTGTGATCGTGCAGGGCGCGCAGCAGGCCATAGACCTGTGCGCGCGGCTGCTGCTGGATGCGGACAGCGCCTATGCCTTCGAGGACCCTGGCTACGCCATGGCGCGGCGCTGCTTCGAGGCCAGCGGCGCGCGCGGCCTGGTCGTGGCCGTGGATTCCCTGGGAATGGACACCGCCAGCTTGCCCGTCGATGCCCGGCTGCGACTGGCCTATGTCACGCCCTCGCACCAGTTTCCGCTGGGCGGCGTGCTGCCCATCGGCCGGCGGCAGGAACTGCTGCGCTGGGCGCGCCAGCAGGACGCGTGGATCATCGAGGACGACTACGACGGCGAGTTCCGCTATGGCCAGCGCCCGATAGATGCGCTGCAGTCCATGGACACCGATGGCCGCGTGCTCTACATCGGCACGTTTTCCAAGGCACTGTCGCCGCAGCTGCGGCTGGCCTATATGGTGCTGCCCGAGAGCCTGGTGGCGCTGTTTCGCAAGGCCAAGCGGCTGGCGGACCGGCATGCGCCGGTGATCGAGCAGCGCGTTCTGGCGGCGCTGCTCGACGGCGGTGCCTACGAACGCCATGTGCGGCGCATGCGCCGCGAGAACGAGCGCCGGCGCAATGCGCTGCTTGACGCGATCCGGCGCCATCTGCCGGCCGACGCCAAGGTGGCGGGCAGCGCGGCCGGCCTGCATCTGGTGCTGTGGCTGCCAGCGCTGCGCCCGCGCCACGAGCCGCAGCTGATCGCCGCGGCACGCGCCGCGGGCGTGGGCGTGTATGCGGTATCGCCGCTGTTTGCCCGGCCGCCGGGCGCGATGGCGCCCCGGCCTGCAGGACTCATCCTGGGTTACGCCAGCCTCACACTGGCGCAGATCGACGCGGGCATGCAGCGCCTGGCCGGCGCGCTGGCCGCGCTGGCCTGAGACCGGCCTGGCACCGGCCTGGCGCGCGCCGGCGCGTTGGATCAGAAATCGTACTTGGCCGTCAGCAGCAGCTTGCGCGGCGCGCCGTAGTAGATCTGGCTGCCGGCGAAATCGTAGTGGTTCTTGTCAAACAGGTTGCTGACGTTGAGCTGCACCGACAGCTGGCGGCTCACGTCATAGCTGGCCATCAGGCTGGCAATGGTCACGCTGCCCTGGTCGCGGCGCGCGGCCACGCCGCTCGAGGTGGTGGTCGTTGCATAGGTCGCGCCGTGCCATCGCAGGCCGGCGCCCACCTTGATCGCGCTGAGCGCGCCGGGCAAGCGGTAGCTGGTGAACAGGTGGGCCATGTTCTGCGGACTCTGCGGCTCGAGCCGCGAGGCGTCGGCGTTGCGCGCCAGCGCGCGCGCGAAGCCGGCCGTCACCTGCCAGCCCCTGGCCAGCTCGCCCGACAACTCGGCCTCGAAGCCCTTGCTGGTCACGCCTTTCTCGCCGCGGTAGGCCGCGTTGGCGGTGCCGCCCACCAGCGCGTTGTCGTCCTGCACGCCGACATTGTCCTGGGCAATGCGGAACACCGCCAGCGAGGCATTGAGCCGGCCGCCAAAGTAGGCCGCCTTGACGCCGGCCTCATAGGCCTTGCCCATCACGGGATCGAGGTAGGCGCCGTTGACGTCCTGGTAGTTCTGCGGGTTGAAGATATCGGTGTAGCTGGCGTAGACCGAATAGGTGGGGTCCAGGTCATAGATCAGGCCCGCATAGGGCGTGAACACATCGTGCTTGCGCGTTTCGCTCAGGCTGCGGGTCTGCCAGCGGCTTTGCCGGCCGCCGACAATCAGCTTGAGATTGTCGGCCAGCGACAGGCGCATGGCGCCGTACACCGCGCTCTGGCGCGTGCGGTCGTCCTGCAGCGCCCTGAAATTGCCCCAGGCCGGCTCGGCATACGAACCATCCCAGGCAAAGATGTTGCCCACGGGATTGGCGGTGTAGCTGTGGTTGCCGGCGAGGTAGCCGGACTGGCTGCCAGTCAGCCCGACCACGGCTTCATGCTGGCGCCCGAGCAGCGCAAACGGGCCCGTGGCCTGCACGCTGGCGCTGTTTTGCACGAAGGACTGCTGGGAATAATTGGGATAGGGGTTGATGCCGCCTCCGCTGGCGTCGGGCTGTCCCAGCAGGTAGAACAGCTTGGAGGTGTAGTCGCTGTCCAGGCGGCTGGCACTGGCCTTGAGGCTCCAGCCGTTGTCAAAGCGGTGCTCGAGCCCGACGTAGGCGGTGTTGCTGGTGGTGTTCCACTCGGTCCAGTCGGCGCCTATGCTGAAGGAACGCGGCCAGTGGGTGGGCGAGCCATCCTTGTAGACCATGGGCAAGCCGCCCCAGGTCACTCCCGTGGGACGCTTGGCCTGGTGCTCTATGCCGGCCCACAGCGTGGTCGCGGGCGTGAGATCCGCTTCGACCGTGGCCAGCAGCGCGCGGTTGCGCGTGTGGTAGCGGTCCAGGTGCGAGTCGTGGTCATCGGTCATGGCCGCGACGCGCGCGCGCACGCTGGCATCGGCATTCAAGGGCGTGGACAGGTCCACGCTGGCGCGCAACTGGCTCCACGAGCCCACGCCCAGCGTGGCCGATCCCGTGAACTCCTTGCTGCTGGCGCGCTTGCGCACCAGGTTGATGGAGGCACCGGGGTTGCCGGCGCCGGTCATCAGTCCCGTGGCCCCACGCACCACTTCAATGCGGTCGTAAAGAATGGGATCGAGCATCGAGGTGCCGAAGAAGTCGTTGGAGGCGGCAATCGGCACGCCGTCGTATTGGTAGCTGTCAATGTAGAAGCCGCGCGCATTGAGGTCGGTGCGCTCGCTGTCGGAGCTGATGGCCGTGACCCCGGTGATATGGCGCGTGACTTCGGCTAGCGTGGTCACGCCCTGGTCTTGCATCTGCTGGCGCGTGATGGTGCTCACGGACTGCGGCGTTTCACGCGGCGACAGCGCCAGACCCGTGGCGGCAGCGGTGCTGCGCGCGGTATAGCTGCCCGTGCCTTCGGTGACCGGACTGCGATCGGACTGGGCCGTGACGCGCACTTCCGTCAAGGCAACGCTGGCCGCGCTGGCCGGGGGCGCCGCGCTGCGCGCTGCAGCGCGCAGCGCATAGGCGCCGTTGGCATCACGCACCGCTTCCAGCGGCGCGCCCGCGAGCAGCGCGGCCAGGGCCTGGGGCACGGGCATGCTGCCTTGCACCCCCGCGGTCTGCAGGCCGGCCACCAGCTCGGGGGCAAACGAGATCAGCGTGCCCGACTCGCGCCCCAGGCGGTTGAGCGCCGCGCCCAGCGGGCCGGCGGGAATGGCATAGCTGCGCGCGGTCTCGGCGGCAGCGGTCTGCGCCAGCGCGGCCTGGGGCGCGAGGGCAAAAGTGGCGCAGGTGGCGAGGCTGGCGCACAGCAGGCGGGCGGCAATGGCCGTGCCGCGCGCTGCGGCGGGAAGTGCAAAGGGGTGGCGGTGCATGCGAAGGTGTCCGGTGAAGGGGGTTTGCAAAAGCGCGCCGCGCAGTCGTTCGCGGTGCTTGTGCAGGGAATGACACCCAGGGCGGCAGGAATGGCCAGGTTTTTTTCAGCGGCGCGGAAAATCACTGCGCGCTGCGCGCCATTGCCCGCCATCACCCTTGGGACGGCGCGCGCATTTCCACCGTCACCCACCAGCGCGTGCGGCTGTGGATTCGCACCGGCAGCGAACGCGTCAGCGCCTGCAGCACGCGTTCGGTGTCGGCCAGCGGGTAGCTGCCCGAGACGCGCAGCTGCGCGGCATCGGGCGCGCAGCGCAGCAGGCCGGGCCGGTGGCGCGCGAGCTCGGCAATGAAATCCGCAAGCGGCATGTCGTCGGCCACCAGCATGCCTTCGGCCCAGGCGCCCACGCCATCGCCCACGCCATCGCCCAAGCCATCGCCCAGGGCTGGCTCGCGCCGCGCAGCCGCCGCGGTGAAATGCCCCGCCTCGCCCCTGGACAGCCGCAGGGCCGGGGCAGCGGCATTGCGCGGCTGCAGTTCCACCAGGCCTTCGAGCACCGCGACATGGGTGGCGCTGTCGTGCTGGCGCACACTGAAGCGCGTGCCCAGGGCGCGCGCCGTGCCTTCGCTGCTGCGCACGCGCAGCGGGCGCGCGGCGCCCGTGGCGGGATCGGGTTGCGGGTCGGGCGCGCTGTGCACCAGGATTTCGCCGGCGCGCAGCACGATCAGGCGCTCGCTGGCCGAGTAGTGCAGGTCGACGGCCGAAGCCGTGTTGAGCCACAGCTGCGTGCCGTCGGCCAGCCTGTGCGCGCGCCGCTCGCCCGTGGCCGTCGACAGGTCGGCACTTGCCTGCTGCCAGACCTGGACCCCCAGGCCGCTGTGGCGCGCGGCCAGCAGCCCGCCGGCGCCGGCCGTGAGCAGCAGGGCCAGCCGCACCGACTGGCGGCGCGCCAGGCCCGGCGCGGCCAGGGTCTGCAGGGCCAGCGGCGTTGGAACGCCGCGCAGCTGGCCGTCGACCTGGGCAATGCGCTGCCAGGCCTGCTGATGCCGCGGGTCGGCATCCAGCCAGGCCTGCCATTGGCGGCGCGTGCGCGTGTCGCCCGGGCTCAGCTCCAGCAGCCAGTGCACGGCAGCGCGGGCGATGTCAGGGGAGATCTGGGGCGAATCGGTGAGCGCCATTTCAGAGCGTTTGGGCAAAGTAGCAGCGTTCGGCGGCCTGGGCCAGATGGCGGCGCACGCTGGTGCGCGAAATGCCCAGCTGCGCGGCAATCTCTTGCTGCGTGAGATCTTCAAGCCGCCAGAGCAAGAAAGCCTTGCGTGCGACCACGGGCAGTCCGCCCAGCAGCCGGTCGATGGCCACCAGCGTTTCCAGCACCATCAGCTGCGCCTCGGGCGGTGGGGCCACGGGCTCGGGCAGCGAGGCCAGGGCTTCAAGATAGGCGCACTCTATCTGTCGGCGCCGCAAATGGTTGGCCAGCAGGCGCTGGGCAATGGTCGTCAGATAGGCGCGCGGCTCCAGCACCTCGCCCAGCGCCAGACCCTTGGCCGTGAGCACGCGCACAAAGGTGCTTTGCGCCAGATCGGCCGCGTCCCAGGCACAACCGAGCTTGCGCCGCAGCCGCGCGACCAGCCAGCTGTGATGGGCTGCATAAAGCGTTTGCACCGGGTCGGCGCAAGTCTGAAGCGAGAGGGCAGGGCCGGCAGGCATGGCGCTATGGGATGATTTTAATGAGAATGCTTCTTATTATATGTGGGCTGGGCGCCGGCTTGCATGACGCGTGCCTGGCTTTTTGCCAGCGCCACAAAAGCCTGGGCCGCGGGCGACAGTCGTTCAAAGCGCAAGGCCGCCAAGGCCGTCATGCGCAGGCGCGGTGGCTCGAAGCCCCGGTACACCACGCCTGGGGGCGCGTCTGGCAAGGCCAGCCGCGCGGCAATCGCCAGCGCGTGGCCGCGCGCGACAAAGCCCAGCATCGAGGACAGCTGCTCAAAACGAAACAGCGTTCTGGGCACGGCGCCCTGGGTCGTGAGGAACTGGTCGATGTGCGCGCCCGAACCGGCGGCGGTGCGAATGAAGGGCTGACCGTGAAAGTCCCTGGCCTCGATGCGGGTCTTGCCGGCCAGCGCATGGGATTGGGGCAGCACCGCGACCAGCTCATCCTGGGCCAGGGGCACGACTTCAAAGCGCTCGTCCGGCAGCACGACAAAGCCCAGCTCCACGCGCCGCTCGAGCAGCGACTGGATCACCGCTTCATCGACCTGCTCGTCGATCTGCACTTCGACCAGCGGATGCTGGCGCGCAAACTTCTCCAGCAACGGCGGCAGCAGCTGCAGCGTTGAGGTGACGCCAAAGGAGGCAATGCGCAGCGTGCCGCGCGCGATGCCACGCTCATGGTCGGCCTCCTGCTGCAGCGCTTCCTTTTGCTGCAGGATGTCGTTGGCACGCTGCAGCAGCCGGGCGCCGACGTCGGTCAGGGCCGGCGCCGCCGCCGCGCGCAGCACCAGACACACGCCCAATTCGGTCTCCAGCTGCTTGAGCGCATGGCTCACGGCGCTTTGCGTGATGCCCAGGGCCGCTGCCGCGCGCGAGAAACTGCCGACTTTCGCCAGCACGGCAAAGACTTCGAGTTGGGTGAAAGTCATGAGTGATTGCTCATTCGACTATTGAGGTGAATGAGTGGATATTAACGACCCATGACATTACCTCGATATTCCACGCACCTGGGCTTGATGGGCATGGCCGCCCTGTGGGGCGCTTCCTGGCCCTGGGGCCGCGTGATTGCCCAATCCATGCCGCCGCTGGCCGCGGCCTTTGTGCGCTTCCTGCTGGCCAGCGTGGTGCTGCTTTTGTGGATGCAGCGCAGCGGGCGCCTGGCGGCGCTGGCGCGCATGCGGCCGCGGCAATGGCTGGGAATGGCCTGCGCCGCCGCCGCTGGAGTGCTTGGCTATTCGACTTTCTTTCTCTACGCGCTGCAGCTGGTTCCCGCGGGCAAGGCCGCCATTGTGATCACGCTGAACCCGGCGGTGACGCTGCTGCTTGCGGCGCTGCTGTTTCGCGAAGCGCTCAACTGGACCATAGGCCTGGGCGTGGCAATGGCCATTGCCGGCGCGCTGTGGGCCCTGGGCAGCGGCGTCCCAGCCCAGGCGCTGGCCAGTCCGCTGGGCGTGGGGGAGCTGCTGCTGCTTGGCTGCGTTCTTTGCTGGGTGGCCTATACCTTGATTGGCCGCGTGGTGCTGGCCAGCATCGACGCGGTGACGACCTCGACGCTGACGGCCGTGCTGGGCGCGGCCATGCTGCTGGTCGCCAGCCTGGTGGTCGAAGGCCCGCACGCCTGGACCGCGATGGCGCGCGCGCCGCTGCAGGTCTGGGTCTGTCTCGTGGCCCTGGCGCTGGGCTCGACGGCGCTGGCCTATGCCTGGTATTTCCAGGGCGTCAAGGATCTGGGCGCGGGCGCTGCCGCGGGCTACATGGCGCTGGTGCCGGTCTTTGGCGTGCTGTTTTCCAGCCTGTGGCTGGACGAGCCTGTGGGCTTTGCACTGGTGGCGGGCGGCCTGCTGGCCATCTGCGGCATGGTGGTGATGCATTACGGGCGCCAGCGCGCGCTGGCGCGCGCCGCCTGAGCCGGCACCCGGGCCGCCGGCTCAGCACCCCGGCCGGTTCAACGCGGTATCGAAAAATGCCTTGACCATGCGCATGCTGCGGCGCTCGGCCAGGCACAGGATGTGCGCGTAGGTGAAGATTTGCGCGTCGCTGATGCCCACCAGGTGCAGGCCGGGCCCGGGCACATACTCGACCGTGGACACCGCGGCAATGCCAATGCCTTGCGACACCGCTTCGCGGATCATTTCCCGGCTGCTGATCTCCATCACCGGTTCAACCGTGATGCCGGCCTCGCCCAAGGCCAACTCCAGCGCCTTGCGCGTGGTCGAACCGTCCTCGCGCAGGATCATGCGTTCGCCCTGCAGCTCGGCCAGGCGTATGCTGCGCCGGCGCGCAAAGCGGTGCGAGCTGGCGGTGAAGATGCCTACCGGGTGGCGGCCGAAAGGCACGGACAGAAAGCGCTCGTCTTCCACCAGCTGCGCCAGCACGCCCACGTCGGCGCGATAGTCGAGCAGCCGGTCGAGCACATCCTGCGAATTGCCGGTGCTGACATTGACCTTGATGTCCGGGTAATGGGCGTTGAAGTCCGCCAGCATCTGGGTGACGTGGTAGGGCCCCACGGCCGCCACGCGCAGGTGGCCGGTGCGCAGCTCGCCGGCGTCCGCCAGCAGGCTCACGGCATCGGCCTCCAGACTGAAGATCTGCTGCGCCAGGCGCATCAGTTGCTCGCCCAGCGGGGTCAGCTGCACGCGCCGCCCGCTGCGGTGAAACAGCTCGACCTTGTAGCTCTCCTCGAGAAAACGCACCTGCGTGGTGATGGTTGGCTGGCTCACATGCAGCTGCTCCGCAGCCTTGGTGAAACTGCCCATGCGGGCGACCGCGTAGAACGAGCGAAGCTGTGTGAGTCGCATAGAAAAAAAGAATAGAAGTCGAGAAACTTTTGAATTGGTCGAATTCTTGGGCCAATGGTTTACTTTGTCCAGAGCGGTGCAGGCGTCAACAGAACTGCCGCCCGCTCATGGATCTTCACCGTGGTTCAGGTTGGTAGTCGCGGGCTGAAAAATTCCAGGCCGCACGGCTCTTGCCTGTCAAGGATGAAGAAATGTCATGCGTCAAGAATATGCAGGAGACAAACTCATGATGAAACGCAGAAATGTGCTGGTGGGTGCCGCCGCCGCGACCAGCGCGCTGGCCTTTCCCGCGCTGGCCCAGCAGCAGGTGCTGACCGTCGGGCTGATCCCGTCCGAGGATTCCCGCGCGATGATCGCCAACAGCCAGAAGATGATGGACATGCTGGCGGCCGCGCTGGGCATGCAGGTCAAGCCCTTTGTCGCGGCCGACTACAACGGCGTGATCGAGGCGCTGCGCTCCAAGCGCCTGGACGTCGCCTACCTCGGGCCCTTCTCTTATGTGCTGGGAGCGACCATTGCCAACATCGAGGCCTTTGCCGTGGCCGAGACCAAGAAGGCCGGGCGCACCTTCTATCACAGCCAGGTGGTGGCCCACAAGGACAGCGGCATCCGGACCGTGGCCGATCTCAAGGGCAAGACCTTTGCGTTTGTCGACCCCAGCTCGACTTCGGGCCATCTGTTTCCCAAGGCCGGACTGATGAAGGCCGGCTTCAATACCGACAAGGATTTCGGCCGCGTCATCTTCTCGGGCTCGCATGACTCCAGCGCGATTGCCGTGCAGAACAAGAAGGTCGACGCAGCGGCAATTGCCGACCGCATTCTCGATGCGGCCATCGCCAAGGGCCTGGCCAAGCGCGAGGACCTGGTCGAGGTCTGGCGCTCCGATCCCATTCCCGAGTCGCCCACGGTGTGGCGCACCGATCTGCCGGCCGAGCTGAAAAAGCGCGTGCAGGCGGCGTTCCTGCAGGTCAAGGACATCCCCTGGTCGGACCAGGGTCTGCTCAACGGCTTTTTCCCGACCAATGACGCGGCCTACGACGTGATCCGCGACACGGCCAAGCTGCTCAACCTCGACCTGAGGAAGATGAAATGATAGAGATCCGCAACCTCACCAAGCGCTACGGCGACTTCGTGGCGCTGGAAGACGTCAGCCTGAGCGTGGCCAAGGGCGAGTTCGTCGTCATCCTGGGCGCCTCGGGCGCGGGCAAGTCCACCTTGCTGCGCTGCATCAACCACCTGGCCGAGCCTTCGGGCGGGGAGATCCGCGTGAATGGCGAGCTGTCGCGCGGCGACCGCGCCGGCCTGCGCCGGGTGCGGCGCAACGTGGCCATGATCTTTCAGCACTACAACGTCGTGCCGCGGCTGTCGGTGCTCAAGAACGTGCTGACCGGTCGCCTGGGATCCATGCCCGCGGTGCTGTCCTGGTTCCAGCTGTTCCCGCGCGCCGACATCGATGTGGCCTGCGAATGCCTGCGCCGCGTCGAGATGGAGCACAAGGCCGACGTGCGCACCGACACGCTGTCGGGCGGGCAAAAGCAGCGCGTGGGCATTGCGCGCGCCCTGGCCCAGCAGCCCAAGGTGATCCTGGCCGACGAACCCGTCGCCAGCCTGGATCCCAAGACTTCGCGCAAGGTGCTGCGCTATCTGCAGCAGGCCAGTCGCGAGTCCGGCATCACGGTGATCTGCAATCTGCACCAGGTGGACTACGCGCGCGAGTTCGGCCAGCGCATCATCGGCGTCGCCGGCGGCCGCGTGGTCTTCGAAGGTCGGCCCGACGAACTTTCCGAGGAAGTGCTGCAGCGCATCTACCCCGGCGGCCTCGAAGGCCCGGCCACGCCCCAGGCGCCGGTGGCACCCGTGCCGGCGTCCACTCCTGTCGCGGCCTACGCCGCGCCGCACCTGGTATTGGAGCAATCATGATAGGCATAGGACGCTACAACCTGCTGGTCGCCAAGAGCGCCGGCAACGAGGGCTGGTGGAAGTACGCCGCCACGGCGCTGGCACTGGTCGCCGTCTTCTGGTGGGCAGCGATTGGCAGCCAGGTCAGCCTGAGCGAGCTGGTCAAGGGCGCGCCGTGGATCAGCGACTTTCTCTCGCGCATGTTCCCGCCCAACTGGGAGTTCGCGGCCAAGCTCGTGACGCCGGCCATAGAGACCGTGCAGATCGCGCTGTGGGGAACGCTGCTGGCTTTCGTGCTGGCGGTGCCGGTGTGCTTTCTGGCGGCGCGCAATCTCTCGCCGCACCCGGCGGTGTTTCACTTCATGCGCCAGGTGCTCAACATCATGCGCGGCATCAACGAGATCATCCTGGCGCTGATCTTTGTCGCGGCGGTCGGCCTGGGGCCGTTTCCTGGCGTGCTGGCGCTGGGCCTGCATGGCGCGGGCATGCTGGGCAAGTTCTTTGCCGAGTCCATAGAGGACATAGACCAGGGGCCCATCGAGGCGCTGCGGTCCACCGGCGCCGGCCCCATACAGACCATCATCTTTGGCGTGCTGCCGCAGGTGGTGACCGCCTGGATCGCCGTCATTCTCTACCGCTTCGAGACCAATCTGCGCCAGGCCACCGTGCTGGGCATGGTGGGCGCGGGCGGCATCGGCTTTGAACTGGTGGGCAGCATGAAGCTGTTCCAGTACCAGGACACGGCCACCTGCATTCTCGTGATCGTGGTCATGGTCATGACCGCCGATTTCATTTCCAGCAAGCTGCGCGCTTGGATACAGCAAGGAGCACGTTAATGGCCCCCGATCATTTCAAACTCAAGGTCAACGACCGCGAATACAGCAAGCCGACCCAACCGGTGGTGGTGGTCTGCGTCGACGGCTGCGAGCCCGACTACATCACCCAGGCGATCCAGGCGGGCGTGGCGCCCTTCATGGCGAAGATGCTGGCCAAGGGCAGCTCGCTGGTCGGCGACTGCGTGGTGCCCAGCTTCACCAATCCCAACAACCTGTCCATAGTCACCGGCGCGCCGCCTTCGGTGCACGGCATCTGCGGCAACTACTTCCTCGATATGGCGCTGGGCAAGGAAGTGATGATGAACGACCCGGCCTATCTGCGCGCCGAAACGCTGCTGGCCGCCTTCTCCCGCGCCGGCGCGAACGTGGCGGTGGTGACGGCCAAGGACAAGCTGCGCACCCTGCTGGGCCACCAGCTCGAAGGGGGCATCTGCTTTTCTGCCGAGAAGGCCGACCAGGCCACGCTGGCCGACAGCGGTATAGACAAGGTGCTCGAACTCGTCGGCAAGCCCGTGCCTTCGGTCTACAGCGCCGACCTGAGCGAATTCGTGTTTGCGGCCGGTGTCAAGCTGATGGAGACCCGCCGGCCCGATCTGATGTACCTGTCGACCACCGACTACGTGCAGCACAAGTGCGCGCCGGGAACGCCGGGCGCCAACGATTTCTACGCGATGATGGACGGCTACCTGGAGCAGCTGGACGCGCTTGGCGCGGTCATCGCCCTGACGGCCGACCATGGCATGAGCCCCAAGACCGACGCCGCGGGCCGCCCGCGCATCGTCTTTCTGCAGGAAGTGCTGGACGCCACCGCCGGCGCCGAGGGCAGCCGCGTCATCCTGCCGATCACCGACCCCTATGTGGTGCACCATGGCGCGCTGGGCTCGTTTGCCACCGTCTATCTGGCGCCTGGCAAGGACGCCCAGGCCATTGCGCGCGATCTGCAGTCGCATGATGGCATCGAGGCGGTGCTCACGCGCGCCCAGGCGGCCGAGCGCTTCGAGCTGCCGCCCGACCGCATTGGCGATCTGGTGGTGGTGTCCGACCACCTCACGGTGCTGGGAACGCGCGCCGCCGAGCACGACCTCAGCGGCCTCACCGTGCCCCTGCGCTCGCATGGCGGCCTGTCCGAGCAGAAGGTGCCGCTGCTGTTCAACCGCAAGCTGCAGGGCCTGGCGCCCGGGCGCAGGCTGCGCAACTTCGACATCTTCGATCTGGCGCTGAACCACGCGGTGGTCGCCACAGCCTAGAAGCCCACCATGACTGCAAACTACTACAACCCCGTGCAAAGCGTGTACGGGGCGGGGGGACTGCTGTCCCTGCCGAAACTGCTGGGTGGGCGCCGCGCGGCGCTGGTCACCTTCCCGCAAGCGCGCCAGCTGGGCCTGCTGGCCCGGCTCGAGCAGGTGCTGGGCGCGCAGCTGGCCTGCGTCATCGACCAGGTGCAACCCAATCCCGACGTGGCCGAACTGGCGCGTACCTACGAGGATTTCTGGCGCGAGCATGCGCAGGTCGAGGTGATTGTCGCCGTCGGCGGCGGCAGCGCCATCGACACCGCCAAGGCCTTGATGGTGGCCGATGACAGCGGGCAGTTCGGCGCGCTGATTGCCGGGCTGGCTGGCGAAAGCGTGTTCACGCCCACGCGTTTCAAGACCTTGATCGCGGTGCCCACGACGGCAGGCACCGGCAGCGAAGTCACGCCCTGGGCAACGATCTGGGACCGGCAGCGGCAAAAGAAATACTCGCTGCACCTGCCGCAAACCTGGCCCAGCGTGGCGCTGATCGACCCCGAGCTGATGCTGTCGCTGCCGCCCGCGGTGACGCTGCAAAGCGGGCTGGATGCGCTGTCGCATGCGCTCGAGGCCATCTGGAACGTCAACGCCAATGCGGTGTCCGACGCGCTGGCGGTGTCCGCGGTCAATGACATTCTTTCCGTGCTACCGCGCCTGATGCGCGACCTGGACCGGGTGCAGCTGCGCGGGCGCATGGCGCTGGCCGCGCTCAAAGCCGGCATGGCGTTTTCCAACACCAAGACCGCGCTGGCGCATTCGATCTCGTACGAGATGACCTTGCGCTACGGCCTGCCGCACGGCATTGCCTGCTCGTTCTCCCTGCCCATGGTGCTGGAGCGGGCGATAGGCCAGAGCGCCGAACGCGACGCGGTGCTGGGCCAGGCGCTGGGCCTGCCGCTGGCCGAGGCGCCGGCGCGCCTGGCGCAGTTCATCGAGGGCCTGGGCGTGAAGACGCGCTTCAGCGACTACGGCGTCGGCGAGGAAGAGGCACGGCAGATGGTGCTGCATGCCCAGGGCGGCGCGCGTGGCCGCAACTTCATTGGCCTCACCGAGGAGACTCTGACATGAACGTACGCATTCCTCTGCGCGACAGCGCGCATTTGCGCAGCGAGGCGCTGCGCATAGGCGGCGAGCGCGTCGCCTGCGAGCGCAACCTGGACATCATCAACCCCTATTCGCGCGAGCGTGTCGGCATGGTGCCGCTGGCAACGCTTGACGACGTGCGCCGCGCCTACCGCATTGCCAACGCCTACCAGGCCAGGCTCACGCGCTACGAGCGCTCGAGCATCCTGCAAAAGGCCTCGGCCCTGCTGCGCGCGCGCGCCGATGAAGCATCGACGCTGATCACGCTGGAGTCGGGCCTGTGCCGCAAGGACTCGATGTACGAGATCGGCCGCGTGGCCGACGTGCTGGTGTTCGGCGCCAACGAGGCCTTGCGCGATGACGGCCAGGTGTTCTCCTGCGATCTCACGCCGCATGGCAAGAAGCGCAAGGTGATCACCACGCGCGAGCCGCTGCAGGGGGTGATCAGCGCGATCACGCCGTTCAACCACCCGATGAACCAGGTCGCGCACAAGGTGGTGCCCAGCATCGCCACCAACAACCGCATGGTGCTCAAGCCCTCGGAGAAGGTGCCGCTGTCGGCCTATTTCCTGGCCGACATCCTCTACGAAGCGGGCCTGCCGCCCGAGATGTTCCAGGTCATCACCGGCGACCCGCGCGAGATCGCCGACGAGATGCTGGTCAACGAGCATGTGGACCTGATCACCTTCACCGGCGGCGTGCCCATAGGCAAGTACATCGCGGCCAAGGCTGGCTACCGGCGCATCGTGCTGGAACTGGGCGGCAACGACCCGCTGATCGTGATGGATGACGCCGACCTCGACAAGGCCTCGGATCTCGCGGTGCAGGGCTCGTACAAGAACTCGGGCCAGCGCTGCACGGCCGTCAAGCGCATGCTGGTGCAGGAGTCGGTGGCGGCGCAGTTCACCGAGCTGGTGGTGGAGAAGACGCGCCGCTGGAAGCATGGCGACCCCATGGATGAGAGCATGGACATGGGCACGGTGATTGACGCCCAGGCCGCAGCGCGCTTCGAGGAACTGGTGAACCAGGCCGTTGCCCAGGGCGCGCGCCTGCTCACCGGCAACCAGCGCGAGGGCGCGCAGTACGCTCCCACGGTGATAGACCATGTGCGCCCCGAGATGACCGTGGTGCGCGAGGAAACCTTCGGGCCGGTCTCGCCCATCATCCGCTTTCGCGACATCGACGAGGCCATTGCCATCTCCAACGGCACGGCCTATGGCCTGTCCTCGGGCATCTGCACCAACCGCATGGACCATGTGACGCGCTTTGCGCAGGAGCTCAAGGTCGGCACCGTGAACCTGTGGGAAGTGCCGGGCTACCGCATCGAGCTCACGCCCTTTGGCGGCATCAAAGACTCCGGCCTGGGCTACAAGGAAGGCGTGCAGGAGGCCATGAAGTCGTTTTGCAACGGCAAGACCTTCACCTTGCCCTGGTAGGCGGGCCGCTCGGGCGCGGCGTTCATGCGAAGAACGCTGCGCGCCCCTGCAAGTGCCTGGCTTGTGGCTTCACCGTGGGCTGCTGTCCCGGGATCAAGGCAAACCGCCAATGAGTATCAGTACAATGGCGCGTTGCATTCCATCGGGAGTGAGAGATTGTGCAGATATTCCCATGAATTCCAAAGAAACCATTATTAGCGCTGCTGCCGATTACATTCTTGAAAAAGGCGATCTTTCCGATTCCATTCGGGATATCGCAAAAAATGTGGGAACCAGCCATAGAATGGTCAATTACCACTTTGGCGGCTCCGATGGTTTCTGGGAAGCCCTGGTCAATGAAATCAGAAAAAAGGAAATTCTGCGCATACGGCACCTGCACGAGGAAAACAAATATCCCTTGAGCGTTTCGCCTTATGTAAATACTTTCATCACCCAGGAATACAAGAAGGTTTTCAATATCGTTCTGGAAATCTATCTGAAAGCCTTGAAGAATCCCGAAGGGTTTTCGGCTTTCAGGCATTCATATATTGACGATTGGATTGCCTCCATCAGCCAGGGAATCGATCGGCAATATCCGGAAATCAGGAATATATCCGGCACGCTGGCGCGCATCAAGGTGGCATTCATTCGCGGAATACTGCTTGATTATTTCATGACAAATGATGTGCAGGCGCTCATGCAGGCATGCAAATATATGGACAACATGCTGCAGGAATCGATTGCGCATTGAAGCTGCTCGCGGGCAGGCGGGCGCATGCCGCCGCCTGCCCGCCGCGCGCGATCACATGTCCAGCGTGATCCATTCGATGTTGGAGGGCGTGCTGACCAGCACCTCGGGCGTGTCGCCGACCACCACCGTGTCGTCGATACGGAAACCGCCCAGTCCATGGACATACAGGCCCGGCTCGCAGGAGTAGACTTCGTTGGCCAGCAGCGCCCGCGTGCTGAACGCCATGTCTTCCGGGTACTCGTGCAGCATCAGTCCCACGCCATGTCCGGTGCGGTGGTAGACATACTCGTCCAGCCCCGCCTTGCGGATCACGGCAAATGCCGCGGCATCGATGTCGCACACGCGATTGCCGGTGCGGGCCGCCGCCACGCCCGCCGCGGTGGCCGCGCGCGCGGTCTCGAAACAGCGTTTTTGCATGTCGCTGGGCGGGCCGACAAACCAGGTGCGCTCGTTTTCCACATAGTAGCCATTGAGGCGCGGCAAAACGAAATTGACAATGTTGTCGCCCTTGCGGATGATGGCGCCCGCGTTCGCGCCGTCGCCGTGGGGCGAGGCCGAAGCCGGGCCGCTCAGGGTCCAGCAGCGCATCAGCTCGAAGCTCTCGCCGGGAAAGCGTTGCGCGGCTTCTTCGGCAATCAGCGCCGCCACCTGGTAGTCGAGGACCTGGGTCTTGAGGCCGGGCCGGTACCGCTCCTTGAAGCGTTCCTGCGCCCAGTCGGTGAGTTTCGCCAGCGAGCGCATGATGTGCAGCTCCTCCGCGGTCTTGACCCAGCGCAGCGATCGCAGCAGCTGCAGTTCACCGCTGGCCACGGTCCCGGGCAGTGCCTGGACGGCAGCCGTGAGCACGGGAGACGGCGCATCGCAGATCAGCTTTTTCCCCGCGAGGCCCAGCCGTGTCAGTACCGAGGCCAGCAGCTCGGGCAGCTGCTGTTTGGTGGCAATGATGTTCGTGACCCGTGGATGCTCCGAGTAGGTGTGGATCTGGTCCTCGGTCAGCCACAGCGTGCCCTTGGCACGGCTGAACTTGAGGTGGTTGGTGGACAGTTCGTTGAAAACCGCGTTCATCGTGCCGTCGCGCGTGACGATGGCAAAGATGGGCCGCTCCCAGGGCAGCACATCGACGGCGAAATTGGTGGCGAACTGGATGAAGTCGGCGCTGGAGAAGACAATCGCGTCGGCGCCGGTCTGGTCCATGGCCTGGTACATGGACTGCAAGCGGATGTCGCGCGTGGCGGTGGTCAGTTGGTACATCACTGTTGAATTCCGAGTTTGCTGATGATGGGCGCCCATTCGGCGGCGATCTTTTCGGCCTGGAGCATGACGTCCTCGGGCTTGCTGACCACGGCCTGCAGCGACTGGGCTTCCAGGCGCTTGATCATCTCGGGGTCCTTGAGCGCTTCGTTGATGGCCGCGTTGACCTGGGCGATGACGTCCCTGGGCACGCCCTTGCGCACCACCACCGAGTACCAGCCGGGCACATTGATGTCATAGCCCAGCTCCTTGTAGGTCGGCACATCGGGCAAGGCGGCCAGGCGCGCGCTGCCCGTGACGGCCAGGGGCACGAGCTTTTGTGACTTGATCAGGGACATGATGCCGCCCGGCGGGATCGTCATGAACGGCGTGTCGCCATTCATCACGCTGACACTTGCGCCCGCGCCGTTGAACGGCGAGTGCTGCAATTGCAGGCCGGTCTTTTGCTTCACCAGTTCGGTGGACAGATGCGTTGAATTGCCTATGCCGGCCGAGGCATAGGTGTATTTGCCGGGTGCGCTTTTGACCAGGGCCTCGAAGGCCTTGAAGTCCTTCACGCCCAGGGACGGCGAGGTGACGCTGACAAACGGGGTGTCGGCGAAGATCGCCACGCCTTCGAGGTCTGCATTGCGGTAGCTGATGTTCTTGTAGAGCAGCGGGTTCCAGGCGAGATTGGAAAAGCCGGCCATGAACCAGGTGTAGCCATCGGCAGGCTGGCTGACCAGGTAGGACAGACCCAGGATGCCGTTGGCTCCGGGCTTGTTTTCAATCACCACCGGCTTGTGCAGCAGCTTGGAGACGGACTCGGCAAGCGTGCGCGCCAGCACGTCATTGGCCGACCCTCCCGCCTGCGGAATCACAAACTTGATCGGCTTGCTTGGAAAAGCCGTTTGCGCCTGGGCGGGGACGGCGGCGCAAAGTACCGCCAGGATGGCGGCGGGAAAAACACTGGCTTGCATAAGGACCTTTCTGTACCAACTGGTACATTCTAGGCCGGCATCCAGCATGTCGCACCAGGGTTTCACCGGGTGCGCAAGGCTGCGGGGGAGAAGGCAGGCGGCATGTCCGCGCCATTTCAAGCGCCGGTGTGGCCGGCGTCGCGCAGTCCCGGTAGGGCGGGACCTGCGCTTTTCACGGGGCCGGGGCGGCCCGCAACCCCTGGCGCCTTCAGGCGAAGTTCAACACCGAGCGTATCGACTTGCCTTCGTGCATCAGATCGAAGGCTTCGTTGATTTCGGTCAGCGGCATGGTGTGGGTGACAAAAGGCTCGAGCTGGATGTCGCCGCGCATCGCTTCCTCGACCATGCCCGGCAGTTCCGAGCGGCCCTTGACGCCGCCAAACGCCGTGCCCAGCCAGCGCCGGCCGGTGACCAGCTGGAAGGGACGGGTGGAGATTTCCTGGCCCGCGCCGGCCACGCCGATGATCACCGACTGGCCCCAGCCGCGGTGCGCGCATTCCAGTGCCGCGCGCATCACGTTGACGTTGCCGATGCATTCAAACGAGTGGTCCACGCCCCAGCCCGTCATCTCGACAATGACCTGCTGGATGGGCTTGTCGAAATCCTTGGGGTTGACGCAGTCGGTTGCGCCGAAGGTCCGCGCCAGATCGAACTTCGACGGGTTGGTGTCGATGGCGATGATGCGTCCGGCCTGGGCGAGTTTCGCGCCCTGCAGCACGGCCAGGCCGATGCCGCCCAGGCCGAACACCGCGACGCTGTCGCCGGGCTGGACCTTGGCGGTGTTCTTCACCGCGCCCAGGCCGGTGGTGACGCCGCAGCCCAGCAGGCAGACCTGCTCGGGGTTGGCGTCGGGGTTGATCTTGGCCAGCGAGACTTCGGCAACCACGGTGTACTCGCTGAAGGTCGAGCAGCCCATGTAGTGGTAGATGGGCTGGCCTTGGTAGGAAAAGCGCGTCGTGCCGTCGGGCATCAGGCCCTTGCCCTGGGTGGCGCGCACGGCAACGCACAGATTGGTCTTGCCCGACTTGCAAAACAGGCATTCCTTGCACTCGGCGGTATACAGCGGAATCACATGGTCACCGGGTTGGACGCTGGTCACGCCTTCGCCGACTTCGACGACGATGCCCGCGCCTTCATGGCCCAGCACCGCGGGAAAGATGCCTTCGGGATCATCGCCCGACAGCGTGAACGCGTCGGTGTGGCACACGCCGGTGTGGGTGATACGCACCAGGACTTCGCCCTTGCGCGGGGGCTCGACGTCAATCTCGACGATCTGCAATGGTTGACCAGCGGCAAAAGCAACGGCTGCACGTGATTTCATGGTGTTTTTCCTTGTGGGCCATCCGCGGGGATGGCAGGGTGGGTAAAAGTAGCGGGGTGGGGCGGCGGGGCATGCCGGCCCCTCTGGCCAGCATTTTCCCACTCCAGGGAGGCTTGCGCAGCGAATCAGGCGTGCGCCGCAGCCGATGCGCCGACAGCGGCCGGCTTGGGCATTCCGGCGCGCAGCAGTTCGATGGCCTGGGAGGCCGTGCGGATATCGGCATGCCAGGCGGCCAACGCGTTCAACGCCGCATTGTGCTCGGCGTCGGTTAGCGCGGCATTGGCGTCGCTCAGGAAGATCACGCGAAAGCCCAGCGGAGGCCGGCTTCGGAGAAGCCGCTGCCGTAACGCAGCCCGACGGAGTTGCCGCTCCATGTCGCCGCGCTGGCACTGGTGCACAGCAGCAAGGAGGCGACGAGGGCGCCGCGAAGGCCTGGAATTGCGCAAGACATAGGAAGGATCTTTCTGTGGGAAGGCGCGGGGGACTATCGATTGACGACGTGTTTCGGCAGCGCCAGGGTCAGCGCGCATCCCACCAGAAGGCAGCCTGCGAAAAGCAGGATGCCGGTACTCGAGCCATGGGTCACATCCCTGAGCCATCCCAGGATGTAGGTCGCGGCAAAGCCGCCGAAGCTGGCAATGGAGGCGATCAAGGCAATGCCGGCCGCCGCCGCGGGGCCGGTCAGAAAGGTCGCGGGCAGGCACCAGAACACGGGAAAGGTCGCCGTGATGCCCGCGGTGGCAAGCGCGAACATGGTGATCGTCAGCGCAATGTTGTCGCTGAACAGCGTGCTCAGCGCCATGCCCATGGCGCCAATGAAGGCCGGCACGACGATGTGCCAGCGGCGCTCGCGCAGCCGGTCGGAACTCGCGCCGTTCATCAGCAGCGCGAGAATCGCCAGCGCGTTGGGAATGGCCGTCAGCAGGCCGATGTGCAAGGTGTCGCGCACGCCGGCATCGCGCATGATGGTCGGCAGCCAGAAGCTGATCGCGTAAATCGACATCATCAGCGACAGATCGATCAGGCCCAGCAGCCAGACGCGGCCGCTGGACAGCGCGGCCCACAGCGAATGGTGTGATTCGGCAAGCTGGTCGTTGTCGAGGCTGTCGCGCAGCAGCAGCTTTTCGCGTGGCGAAAGCCATTTCGCGGCTTCTATGCGGTTGGGCAGGTAGGTCAGGCACAGAACGCCCAGCAGCACCGAAGGTATGGCTTCGAGCACGAACAGCCATTGCCAGCCCGCATAGCCCAGGGTGCCGGCAAAGGCCGTCATGATCCAGCCCGACAGCGGCCCGCCGATCAGGCTGGCCATGGGCAGACCCATCAGGAACATGGCCATGATCCGGCTGCGCTGGTGCGTCGGATACCAGTAGGTCAGATAGAGCATCACCCCGGGAAAGAACCCGGCCTCGGCCACGCCAAGCAGAAAGCGCAGCACATAGAACTGCATGGGCGTGGTCACCAGGTAGGTGGCGCCCGAAATCAGCCCCCAGGTGATCATGATGCGGGCAATCCACAGCCGCGCGCCCATCTTTGCCAGCACCAGGTTGCTCGGCACCTCGAACAGGATGTAGCCGATGAAGAACAGCCCCGCGCCCAGGCCATAGACGGCTTCGCTGAAACCCAGGTCGCTGAGCATCTGCAGCTTGGCCAGGCCCACATTGATGCGGTCCAGATAGGCGGCCAGATAGCAAAGACAGAAGAACGGCACCAGACGCCAGGTGACTTTGCGGTACGCGTCCTGCAACTCATCTCGCGCGCCGCCGGTCAATTCCGCCGCGCTGCTTTGAACAGACATATTCGCTCCTTTGTTGCTGCCGGTTGAAGTGGTGGATGGCAGCCTCCGCGGGGTCTCTCATGCAAATACCGGGCCACTTTGGCGGGGATTTTTTTCCGCTTGCGGCAGCCTCTCCGTCAATTGCATAAATAGAGAGACAACTCTCTAATATTACGAACGCGTCTTGAATTTTCCGTGGGTACTTTCCCCAGGCTTCAAGCTTTGTAAATGCCGGTTAGTGTGTGTTTATGTGCGGTAAATACCTTTTTGGTGATGGCGCTGGCAATGATGGTGCGTTGCGCCAAATTGCGGAAATATATAGTGCATACACTATAAATACCCGTGACAAGGCCGCCGCTTTTCATGCGAAAAAGCGGCAACTGCAGAACGGGGAAGAAGGGGCGGCAGACGCTTGCGAGCTGCCTTGAAATTCAGCTTTGCGACTGCGGCATATGCACCGTGAGCCCGTCCATTTCCGCGGCCACGGTGATCTGGCAGGCGAGGCGGGAATTGCGCCGGACCTCGTTGGCGAAGTCCAGCATTTCGCGCTCGTTGCCTTGCGCCTCTCCGACCAGCGCCTGCCAGTTGTCGGCGACATAGACATGGCAGGTCGCGCAGGCGCAGGCGCCGCCGCATTCGGCGTCTATGCCGGGAACGCTGTGGGCGACCGCCGCGCGCATGAGGCTTTGCCCCGGGGTCGCCTCGACCGTGTGCCGGGAGCCGTTGTATTCAATGAAGGTGACGTGGGGCATGGTGGAGTTCGATCAGAGGGCAGGAACAAGGGTGTCGCGCGGCGCGCCGGCCAGGGCCTGGGCAAGCGGCACGGCTGCGTCGGCCAGGCGGTTCGCGTCGGGGCGAACCTGGGCGGCAATCGCCTTCTTCGCGGCCAGGAATTCGCCGGGGTTATTGACGCATTCGGCGGCGCACAGCACGCCGGCGCGCAGATGGAACACCGTGAACCTTTGCCCCAGCGGATCGCCGCGCAGCACGGTGCTGTCGGACAGCCCTGTCATGCCCGCGATCTGCAGCTTGGTCGCGTACTGGTCCGACCAGAACCAGGGCAGCTCGTGCGCGGGCAGCTCACGGCCGGCCAGCACGCAGGCCACGCGCCTGGCCTGCTCCAGCGCGCTGGGCACGCTTTCCAGTCGGAACAGGCCGGGAAAATGCGCCAGCGGGCGGCGCGTGACATCGCCAATGGCCCAGACATCGGCCAGCGAAGTCCGGCCCTCGGCGTCGACCACGATGCCGGCTTCGGCACTGATGCCCAGGGCCTGGGCCAGCGCGCCGTTGGGCCGCGCGCCTATGCCGACCAGCACCATGTCGCAGGCTTCGCGGCTGCCGTCGGCCAGGCGCAGCCCAGTGACCCTGCCCGCAGCGCCTTCGATGGCGGTGATGTCGGCATCGAGCCGAAAGGCGACGCCCTGGGCCGCGTGCAGGCCGCGCAGGCGGGCGGCCACCGGCGCCGAGGCCGAGCGCGACAGCAGGCGCGACTCGCGTTCAAGCACCACCACATCGGCGCCGAAATGCCGTGCCGTCGCCGCGACTTCGAGGCCGATATAGCCGCCGCCGATAATCGCCAGCCGCCTGGCGCCGCGCAACTGCGCCTTGATCTGCGCGGCATCGGTGAGGTCGCGCAGGCAGACCACGCCCTGCAGCTCGGCACCGGCGATGGCGAGCCGGCGCGCGGCTGCGCCGGTGGCAAACACCAGTTGCGTGTACGGGATGGCTTCGCCGCAGGCGAGCACCAGCTTTTTTGCACCGGCGTCGATCTGCTCCACGCTGCACTCCAGGCGCAGCGCAATGCCGTTGTCCGGGTACCAGTGGGGCGGCTTGAGCAGCAGGGAGTCGGCGTCGGCGCTGTCCTTGAGCCAAGCCTTTGACAGCGGCGGGCGCTGGTAGGGCGGCGTGGCTTCGGCGCCCAGCAGCGTGATCGCGCCGCCAAAGCCGTATTGGCGCAGATAGCCCGCAAGCGCGCCGCCGGCATGGCCGGCGCCGATGATCACGACGTGTTCATGGGAAGGGTGCATGGTGTACCTCGTAGGACAGGAGAGCGGGCGGCATCAGGCCGGCTGCTGCGCGCAGATATCGGCCCAGGCCTGGCGAATGAATTGGGCCGCGGCGACGTTCTGCGCCAGCAAGTCGTACTTCGCGCCCAGGCCGTAATCGGGCAGGTTGATGAATTCGGTGGTGATGTAACGCAGCGGGCTTTGCGCGTGCGTTGCGTGGTAGCGCAGCACCTTGCGCATGGCCTCCTTGGAAGGCTCGAGCTGGTAGGCATGCCAGGGCGAATGCCATTCGCCGGACGCGGGCCTGAGCATGGGGTACTGGATGCCGCGCGCGAACCGGCCGTCGTCGTTGCGGTGCCAGAGATTGTCCGGCTGGCTGGGCGCGACCGCGCGCAGCTGCGCCCAGCGCACGATGTTCATCTCCAGCCACTGGTCGCACAGCGAGTTCTCCTCGAACGGGTCGAGCACCAGCGCGCCCGACTCGGCCTGGGCGCGCACGCCCGACAGCTCGAGTTCGGCGGGATTGCCGATCTTGAAGTTGACGTGGCTGTAGTCGAGCGTGAAGTGGAACGGTATGCCGCGCGCCTGGACCTGCTCGGCGACTTCGCGTATGCGCAGAAACTCTTCGGTCCACATGTTGACGTGCAGCTCGAAGCTGGGCTCCACGCCCAGGCGCATGGCGTCGTCATAGACCTGCAGGTAGTGATCGACCACCTCGGCGTTGCTGAGCGCGTGGCCGTCGCGGTGCTGGCTGAAGGTCATGATGTTGTGGCACTGCGCGCCGATTTCCCGGCAGATGCGCAGGTTGTCGGCCAGCAGCGCCTCGTCTTCGCCCAGCCGGTAGAACCAGCTCGCGCTGTGCACCGGCAGGTCGTATTTCTCTATCGCCTGCACGTATTCGCCGAAGTTGCTGCGCAGCGGAATGCGGTCGAAGTAGTCGAACACGCCGGTCTCCTTGACCAGGCGGAACTGCTCCATGATGGGCAGCTCGGCCAGCGAGATCGGCTGCTGCTTCGATGAACGCTGCACGCCGCGGCCGTTGCAGCCGAGCAAGAAGGGCAGGGGCTTGAGTGTGGAGGTGGCTGTCATGGCGCTTCCTTCAGCCCGCGAGCACGACGCTGTCGGCTTCCTGCAGGCGCTCGACCATGCGGCGCATGCGCCGCGGCGCGGCATCGATGGCGATCTTGATGGTCTTGCGCGCGGCGAACTTCTTCTCGTTGATCTGTATGGCTTCGAGAATCGACTTGTCTTCGGCAAAGGCCACGCGGAAGTCGGCCGAAAGCGCCTTGTTGGTCGCCTCGTCGGCGCTGAAGTTCTTGACATGCAGCCAGTGGTCTATCGAAGTGTTCTCGTCGACCGGCGTCATGAAGTGGCAGGCGAAGATCTGCATGCAGTTGTCGCGCCGGCCTTCGGGCGCGCCCGTGCCGGTCGCGGCGCTGCCGAAGTCAATGATGGCGATGCTGGGCGCGTGGTAGTGGTAGTAGTGCCAGCGGTCGACGTTGCCCTTGAAATTGCCGTATTTGGCGAACAGCGGGATCGCCGGCGCGTCGATGATCCAGCGCCAGGTGACGATCTTGCCGGCCTGCTCCTCGTGGTGCACGGGAATGTCCTCGCTGGCTGCGTTGCCCAGCGTGCTCAGGTGCACGAAGCTCACATGCGCGGGATCGCAGAGGTTGTCGGCCAGGCTCAGGTAATTGGCCTCTATGCGCAGCGCGTCGCCTTCGACCGAACTCCAGGCCGGGTCGTGGTATTGGGGCAGATCGAAGACCTTGGCGGTATCGGCCAGCGCCGGCTCGCCCATCCAGATCCACAGCAGTCCCATGTTCTCGTGCACCGGGTAGGTGGTGACGACCGCGTTGGCGGGAATCATGTCCTGGCCGGGAACGCGCGTGCACTTGCCGCTGCAGTCAAAGCGCAGGCCGTGGTAGCCGCATTCGATGCTGTCGCCCTTGAGCTTGCCCATGGACAGCGGCAGCAGCCGATGCGGGCAGGCGTCCTCCATCGCCACCGGCTTGCCGGCCTCGGTGCGGTAGACAACCACGTCCTTCTCGATGATCCGGTGCGGCGACAGCTGCCGCCCGACATTGCGGGACCAGGTCAGCGGATACCAGGTGTTCAGCACATATGAGCTCACGGAAATCTCCTGCGAATTGAGTGTTGACTCAAATTTAATTGAGTGTTCGCTCAAATGCAAGTGCTGGTTTTCCCGGCTCGTTAGAATGGACTGGAAATGTTGCTGCCCGGGTGCGCACTGCTGCCCGGGTGACGGACCGCTACCACTATCCGTGGATGGAAGAAATGACGACTGAACTGAGCACTGCCTGGTCCATGGACCGTGACGACGAATCCGCCGCGCCGGCGCGCGCCGCTGCAAAGACACGCAAGGCGGCAGCCTCGGGCGCCGTTGCGTCGGGCGCCGCTGCGTCGGGCGCCGCTGCGTCGGGCGCCGGCGCACCGGAGATTGCCTTGGCGCCGCAGGCGCCGGCGCGGCGCGCGGCGCGCAAGACCGCTGCCCCGGCCAAGGCTGCCAAGGCAGCCAAGCCCGGAAAGACCACCAAGGAAACCATCCTGGCCGCGGCCGAAGTGGTGTTTGCGCGCAATGGTTATGACGGCGCGAGCACGGTGGCGATTGCCAAACAGGCCAAGTGCTACGAGAGCCTGATCTACTATCACTTCGGCAACAAGGACAAGCTGTTTGCCGCGGTGCTTGAAGACGCCTACCGCAAGCTGGTGGCGGCCGAGCAGGCCCTGCATGTCGACTATGCCGATCCGCGCCAGGCGCTGGCCGATGTGGTGCTCTTCATGTGGGACTACTACCAGCAGCACCCCGAGCTGATCTTCCTGCTCAACACCGAGAACCTGCTCAAGGGCAAGCATGTGAAGCATTCGGCCGAGCTGCAGAAGTTCCTGCCCAACGCCATCCGCGTGCTGCGCGGCGCGGTCGAGGCCGGCGTGCAGCAGGGCGTGTTCCGCGAGGACATCCATGTCGACGACCTCTACATCTCGGTGATGGGGCTGGGCTACTTCTATCTGTCCAACCGCCACACGCTGAGCGCGTTCTTCGGCAAGGACCTGATGGCCGGCAGCGAGCGCGAGCGCTGGGGCCGCTGGATGGTCGAGACGGTGTTCAATGCAGTGCGCAAAGCCTGAGCGCCGGGGTCGCGACTATACTTTTGCAGTTACGCCAATGGATGACTTCACCGATGACTGAACCCGGCTCCGATGGCGCATCCAGCGCGCCCCCGCTCGATTACGATTTCACAGCACAGATCGGTCACCTGCTGCGGCGCGCCTACCAGCGCCACACGGCAATCTTCTCCGAGATCATTCCCGACTCGAAACTCACGGCCACGCAGTTTGTCGTGCTGCACGCGGTCAACGAACGCGGCTCGTGCTCGGTCAACGAAATCGTGCGCGCCACGGCCATAGACCAGGGAACCATGCGCGGCATCATCGAGCGGCTCAAGGCGCGCAAGCTGATACGCATAGGGGCCGACAAGACCGACAAGCGCAAGCTCGTGGTGCAGCTGACCCAGGACGGTGAACAGTTGATTGCCGAAGTCGTTCCCTACGCCAAGCAGGTCACCGAGCTGACCTATGGCGACTTCAACGCCGCCGAGCGCGTGGCCGTGGCCTTCTTGCTGCGCCGCATGATAGATGGCGGCACGCAGGCAAACAACGCCGCGAACTAGCCGCGCGGCCTTCGCGCCCGCGTGCCAGGCCGTCCAGGTTCTGGCGGCACTTGCCTTGAATTCAATGACGTTCTGCGGCCCGGTGCGGGTCGCAGGCCTTGGCGCGCGCGCCGCACCGGGACGAGGGATTCTTTTGTGTTGAGTGTTTGCTTAAGTGTATGCACTTGATAAATTAAGGCTTTGTACTGCTAAATCTTCTGCTGATGGATGTCTTGGCGCCAAAAAAACCGCGGTCTTGTCAGTGTTTTCCCGTAAAACATTCGTATTTTCTGGCCCTTGAGGCCGGTTTTGCGTTTCAGCGCTGTACTTTCTTTAATCGAGTGTCTACACTTCATTTCCATATTGAAACCCGGCAATCTTGCCGTCACAGGAGCATGAAGATGAAGGACACCACCCGTATTGCCGTCGTTGGCGCTGGTCTGGGCGGCACGGCCGCCGCGGCCTTGTTGCAGCGCGCAGGTTTCAATGTGAAGCTCTACGAGCAGGCGCCGGGCTTCTCGCGTCTGGGAGCGGGCATTCATGTCGGGCCCAATGTGATGAAGATCATGCGCAAGATCGGCATAGAGGACGCGCTCAATGCCATGGGCTGCCACCCCGACTACTGGTACAGCCGCGACGGCCTGACCAGCGAAGTCATTGCCCGGATCCCGCTGGGCGACTACGCGCTCAAGCATTACGGCGCCAGCTATCTCACGGTGCACCGCGGCGACTTCCATGCGCTGCTGACCGAGGCGGTCACCGGCGGCGTGCTGGAGTTCAACAAGCGGCTGACTTCCATCGACGACCGGGGCGATGTCGTGGAGCTGAAGTTCGCTGACGGCACGAGCGCCCAGGCCGATATCGTGATCGGCGCCGACGGCATCAACTCGCGCATCCGCGAAACGCTGCTGGGCGCCGAGCCGCCCAAGTACACAGGCTATATCGCCCACCGCGCGGTATTCCCCATAGAGCGCGTGAAGGGCTTCACGCACGACCGCTGCTGCAAGTGGTGGACCGACGACCGCCACATGATGGTCTACTTCGACACCGGCAAGCTCGACGAGATCTACTATGTGACCGGCGTGCCCGAGCCCACCTGGGACCTGAGCAAGAGCTGGCTGCCCAGCAGCCGCGACGAGATGCGCGCCGCTTTCGACGGCTGGCACCCGGGCGTGCAGTCGCTGATCGAGGGCACGGTCGAAGTCACCAAGTGGCCGCTGCTCGAGCGCGATCCGCTGCCGCTGTGGAGCCGTGGCCGCCTGGTGCTGCTGGGCGACGCCTGCCACCCGATGAAGCCGCACATGGCCCAGGGCGCGGCCATGGCCATCGAGGATGCGGCCATGCTCACGCGCTGCCTGCTCGAAGTCGGCACCGGTGATCTGCAGACCGCGTTCGCGCTCTACGAGGCCAATCGCTCCGAGCGCGCCAGCAAGGTGCAGCGGGTCTCGCACAACAACACCTGGTTGCGCGGCAACGAGAATCCCGACTGGTGCTTTGGCTACGATGCGTTCGAGGTGCCGCTCGTCGAGCCCAGGAAGGCCGTGGCCCAGGCACCGGCCTGACATGGGACGGGCGGCAATGCGGTTGTGTGCCCAAGACTGCGCGCCCGGCCGCATAATTTGAACCATTGCGCGCCGGCGCGCGCCGCCTTCCACTCAGACAAGCGACACGATGGACAAGCAAAAAATTGAGTTCTACCCCGGCCCGGCAGGCGGTTGGGGGGCGCTGCGCAGCGTGAAGAACACGCTGCTGCGCAACGACATCGCGCTCAAGGGCGCGCGCACCCTGCTGTCGGCCAACCAGCCCGATGGCTTCGACTGCCCGGGCTGCGCCTGGCCGGACCGCAACCATGCGTCGAGCTTTGAATTCTGCGAGAACGGCGCCAAGGCCGTGGCCGCCGAAGCCACCGCGCGGCGCGCCGGCCCCGACTTCTTCGCGCGCCACACGGTGAGCGAAATGATGGCGCAAAGCGACTTCTGGCTCGAAGATCAGGGGCGCCTGACACATCCCATGCGCTATGACGCGCAGACCGACCGCTATCTGCCCATTGAATGGGACGCGGCGTTCGCGCTGATCGCCGCGCAACTGCAGGCGCTGCCCGATCCCAACCAGGCGATCTTCTACACCTCGGGGCGCGCCAGCAACGAAGCCGCCTTTCTCTACCAGCTGTTCGTGCGCGAGTACGGCACCAACAATTTCCCCGACTGCTCGAACATGTGCCACGAGGCCAGCGGCAACGGCATGCGCGCGCAGATCGGCGTGGGCAAGGGCACGGTCACGCTGGAAGACTTCGAGCACGCCGACGCGATCTTCATCTTCGGCCAGAACCCGGGAACCAACCACCCGCGCATGCTGGGAGAGTTGCGCGCGGCGCACAAGCGCGGCGCGCGCATCGTCAGCTTCAACCCCTTGCATGAGCGCGGCCTGGAGCGTTTCCAGGACCCGCAAAGCAAGCTCGAGATGGCGACCATGAGCGCCACGCCTATCAGCACGCATTACTTCCAGGTGCGCGCCGGCGGCGACCTGGCCGCGGTCAAGGGCATGATGAAGCATGTGCTCGAACAGGAAGCCGCGCGCGGCGGCGTGCTCGACCATGCCTTCATTGCCGAGCACACCACGGGCTTCGAGGCCCTGGCCGCAGACCTGCAGGCCGAAAGCTGGGAAGTGCTGGCGCGCGAGTCCGGCCTGAGCGAAGCGCAGATGCGCGCCGCCGGCGAGGTCTACATCGGCGCGCAGCGCAGCATCGTCTGCTGGGGCATGGGCATCACCCAGCACACGCATTCGGTGGCCACCATACAGATGCTGGTCAACTTGCTGCTGCTGCGCGGCAACCTCGGGCGAGAAGGCGCGGGCGCCTGCCCGGTGCGCGGCCACAGCAATGTGCAGGGCGACCGCAGCATGGGCATCTGGGAAAAGCCGCCGGCCGCGCTGCTCGACCGGCTGCAGCAGGTGTTCGGCTTCGAGCCGCCGCGCGCCGACGGCGTCGACACCGTCGAAGCGATCAGGCTGATGCTCGACGGCGGCGGCCGCGTGTTTTTCGCGCTGGGCGGCAACTTTGCCGCGGCCGCGCCCGACACCGATGCCACCTGGCGCGGGCTGCGCCAATGCGATCTCACGGTGCATGTGACGACCAAGCTCAACCGCAGCCATCTGGTGCACGGACGCGACGCGCTGATACTGCCCTGCCTGGGGCGCACCGAGATCGACCTGCAGGCCGGCGGCGTGCAAAGCGTGTCGGTGGAGGATTCGATGAGCATGGTGCATCTGTCCGCGGGCATCAACGCGCCGGCGTCCGAGCTGCTGCTGTCCGAGCCGGCAATTGTCGCGCGCCTGGCCGCGGCCACGCTGACCGGAGCCGGTGCCAGGGGCAGCCGCATTCCCTGGCTGTGGCTGGTCGAGGACTATGCGCGCGTGCGCGATCTGATTGCCCAGGTGTTTGACGATTTCAAGGATTTCAACACGCGCGTCGCCACGCCCGGCGGCTTTCGGCTGCGCAACACCGCCAGCGAGCGCGTGTGGAACACGCCCGGGGGCAAGGCCGTGTTTGTCGCCCATGCCGTGCCCTGCGACACGCCGGTGCACCGCGCCAGCGCGCGCCGGCCCGATCAGCGCGTGTTCTCGCTGATGACCATGCGCTCGCATGACCAGTACAACACCACCGTGTACGGCATGGACGACCGCTACCGCGGCGTGTTTGGCCAGCGCCGGGTGGTGTTCATCCATGCCGAGGACATCCGTGCGCTGGGCATGCAGGATGGCGACTGGGTCGACCTGTTCACGGTCTGGGACGACGAGCAGGTGCGGCGTGCCGACGGCTTTCGCCTGGTCGCCTACGATATTCCGCGCGGCAACATTGGCGCCTACTACCCCGAGACCAACCCGCTGGTGCCGCTCACGTCCACGGCCATTGGCGCGGGCACGCCCACCTCCAAGTCGGTTCCCGTGGTGCTCAAGGCGCATGCCGCAGCGCTTGGCTGACACCGCGCGCTGCAGGGGAAACCCCGTAGTTGCTACAGTGTGAGCTGGCCAGGCGTACTGCCTCGCCCTCCCTGCAGCCATTCGGAGCCTCCCATGCAAATCAAGGAACTGGCGCGCGCCACCGGCGTCGACATCGAGACCATTCGCTTCTACGAGAAGCAGGGCCTTTGGCCCGAGCCGGCGCGGCTGGACAACGGCTATCGCGATTACGCGGCGCTGCACCTGGAGCGGCTGGCCTTCATTCGCCATTGCCGCGCGCTTGACATTCCGCTGCCCGACGTGCGCCGTCTGCTCACGGCAATCGACGCCCCCCAGGATGTGTGCCTGGATGTGGACCAGCTGATCGATGCCCAGCTCAGCCGCGTGCGCGCCCGGCTGCAAAGCATGCAGGCCCTGGAGCAGCAATTGCTGCAGTTGCGCCGCGCCTGCAATGGCGACCACGCGCACCAGGGCTGCGGCATTCTCAAGGAACTGGTGGGCGCGGCGCATGGCGAGGCCTGCGCCTGCCATTGAGGCCTGCCGCGCTCAGGCGCGGTGGCGCGCCGCGCAGGCCTGCAAGGCGCTGGTGGCCTGCATGCGCGCCTGCTCCACCAGGTAGTCGAGAAAGACGCGCGTGCGCTGCGGAATGAACTTGCGGCTGGGCAGCACCGCGTACATCACCAGCCGGCCGGTGATCCAGGGGTCCAGCACCCGCACCAGCTCGCCGCGCGTGAGATAGGGCGCCACGGTGTCCAGCGTCACCGAAGTGATTCCCGCGCCATCGAGCGCCGCGCGCAGCAGCGTGTCGGTGTGGTTGGCGGCAATCACCGGCGTCACGCAGATCTCGCGCGAATTGTCGGGGTCGGCCTCGCACCACATGCGCCAGGCGCGCGGTCTGCCGTTCGATTGCTTCAGGCGCAGGCAGTCGTGGTGCACCAGGTCCTCGGGCCGCAGCGGCGCGCCGCGGCGCTGCAGGTAGGCCGGTGACGCCACCAGAATCGCTTCGGACGCTATCACCTTGCGGGCGATGACTTCGCCGTTGAAGCCTTCATCCGTGCCCATCAGCGTGATGTCGAATTCCTCGAATGGCGGCTCGTTGCTTGACTCGACTTCGACGTCGAACTGTATCTTCGGATAGCGCTGCCTGAAGTTGGCCAGCAGGGGGCCAAGCACGTAGCTGGCAAGCACGGGCGGGGAGTGCAGGCGCAGCAGGCCCTCGAGCTCGGTGCTTTGCGAGCGCGTCACGGCGTCGGCCTCGTCTATGTCCTGCAGGATATTGCGCACCCGGCTCAGATAGCTCTGGCCGGCTTCGGTCAGCGACAGGCGGCGCGTGGAGCGCTGCAGCAGGCGGGTGCCCAGATGGTCTTCGAGGTCGGCAACGAGGCGCGTGACCACGGGCGCGGACATGTCGAGCACTCGCGCCGCAGCCGCAAACCCGCCTTCGTTGACCACGCGTTCAAACACCCGCATTGAAAGCAAACGGTCCATGTCCAGGCCTTGGGCAGTCAAAACTCGATTATTTCATTTTTAGAAACACATGAATTCTTTTTGCACTGTTTATCTTTGATGACGGAAATTTTAAAGTTCATCCCATGGACCGGACAGCAGTCCTCCCATCAACGAATCACAGGAACCGCATCATGAAAAGCACTTATCTCTCCATTCTCGCCATCACCGTTGCCGCCTTCACCGCTGGCCAGGCCATGGCCGCCGATGTCTCGGGCGCGCTCAGCCGCGATCAGGTCCAGGCCGAACTGGCACAAGCCGTGCGCAGCGGCGACATCGTCATCGACAATGAAAGCGGACTCAAGGCCAACGAAATCTTCCCCGGCAGCTACCCCGCCAAGGCGGTGGCGCAAGGCAAGACACGCGACCAGGTCAAGGCCGAACTCGCCGAAGCGATTCGCACCGGTGATGTTCCGGTCGATGGCGTGACCGGGCTGAAGCTCAACCAGCTGATTCCCGACAACTACCCCGCTCCGGTTGCTGCGCAGGGCAAGAGCCGCGCCGAGGTCCAGGCTGACCTGGCAAATGCCATGCGCAGCGGCGCGCTGCCGGTGCACGGCAGCGTCTGAGCGCCAGCTTCAGGAGGATTGGGCAAGGCACGCCGGGCGAGTCGCCTGGACATCGCTGCCCAGTCCCGCGACCGCAAGCGCCTGCACGACGCGCGCGGTCTTTGCGCCGTAGTCCTTGAGCGGGTTGTACTCGGCGATCTCCAGGCCCACAAAGCGCGCATCGCCGCGGCAGCGGCGCAACGCCGCCGTTGCCTCGATCAGTGAAATGCCGTGGTGCACCGGCGTGCCGGTCGCGGGCGCATCGGCGGGATCGAGGCCGTCGAGATCGAGGCTCAGGCCCCAGCCCGCACAGCCTGCGGCAGCGATGGCCTGGGCCTGCGCGAAACAGGCTTCAAAGCCGCGCTGCACGACTTCCTCCATGTAGATGATGCGCACGCCCAGCGCTTCCAGCAAACGGCGTTCGTCGCTTTCATAGCTGCGCGCGCCAATGATGACCAGGTTCTCGGCCGGTATCTTTCCCGTCCAGCCAAACAGGCTGGTGAAGGCCGCGCTGCCATAGCCGAGCAAGGCCGCCAGCGGCATGCCATGCGGCGCATGTGAGGGCGAGGACTCGGGCGTATGCGCATCGAGATGCGCATCGACCCAGATCAGTCCCAGCCGGCCTTGCGGCGAAAGCGCCTGCGCGACGCCGCTCCAGGTGCCTATGGCGCAGGAATGGTCGCCGCCCAGCACCAGCAGCCGGGTGCCGCTGCGCACCCGGTGCGCAACGGCATCGGCCAGTGCGCGGCTGAAGCCGGCCACGGTGTCCATGCGGTCGTGGGCGCGCAGCGGGTCGGAGGTGACCGTGGTCAGCGACTGCACTTCGCAGCCCGCCTCGGCCAGCGCGTCAATCAGGCCCGCGTCCAGCAGGGCGCGGGCGCCGTACTTGCAGCCGCCGTCAACGGCGCCTTCACCGATTTCGGCGCTGATCAGGTGCAGCTGCTGGGTGGCGTGGTCCATGGTGGTGCTCCTCAGTGGGCGATGGCCAGCGACGGCGCCACGCCCAAGGCGCAGCCGTAGAGATCCTTGGGGTCGTGCAGGCGCGGAACGATTTCCAGCGCCCGGCCGATATTCATGGCGCTGGCGCGCTGCTGCAGATAGCGCAGCGCGGAGAGGTCCTCGAGCGCGAAGCCCACGGAGTCAAACACCGTGATTTCGCGCGCGTCGGTCCTGCCGCTTGCCAGGCCCTTGAGGACTTTCCACAGCTCGACCACCGGAAAATCCGCGCGCATCTGCTGGAGCTCGCCCTCGATGCGGGTTTGCGGCTCGAACTCCACCACCACGGTGGCTCTTTGCAGAATGCGGGCGTCAAGTTCCGTCTTGCCGGGGCAATCCCCGCCCACGGCATTGATGTGCATGCCCGGCACGATCATGTCGTCGCTGAGTATGGTGGCGCGGGACTTGTCGGCGGTGAGCGTGGTGACGATGTCGGCCCCGGCAACGGCGTCGCGCACCGAGCTGGCCGCGATGACCTGCAGCCGGCCGGGGCGGATATAGGGCGCAAGATTGGCGATCAACCTGTCGGTGGCTTCGCGGTCCACGTCATAGGCGCGGATTTCGCGTATGCCCAGCGCCTCCAGGAAGGCAATGGCCTGGAACTCGCTTTGCGCGCCGTTGCCTATCAGCGCCATGCAGCGGCTGCCCTGGCGAGCGAACATTCTTGCGGCCAGCACCGACGTCGCGGCGGTGCGCAGCGCCGTGGTGATGGTCAGCTCGCTGAGCAGCAGCGGATAGCCGGTGGCGACTTCGGCCAGCACGCCAAAGGCCATCACGGTGGGCAACTGCTGCAGCGGATTGCGCGGATGACCGTTGACATACTTGAACGCAAAGAAAGTCTCGTCCGAAGCCGGCATGAGCTCGATCACGCCGGCAGGCGAATGGTTGGCGGTGCGCGCCGACTTCTGGTAGCTCTCCCAGCGCAGGAAGTCTTCGCGAATGAAGCCGGCCATATCGGCCAGCATGGCTTGCAGGCCGATTTCGCCCACCATGCGCTGCAGCTCCGTGACACCCAGGTACCTGGTCATAGCATGCTCCTTGCCTTGCGCCGCGCCGCGGCCATGAACGCAGTCTAGACCGCCGGGCGCACGGCAAACGCGCAAAAGCAGCGCCTGCACCGCCGAAACGGCGCAACGCGGGACGCTGTTCAGCCCATTCGGCGTGGCGCGTGGAAAAGCGGAAAGCCGCGGAACTCCTTGACCGTCTTCAGCTCGGTGCTGGTGACGATTTTCTCTATGCCCAGCGCCGGCTGATCGAGCCAAGCGTCGGTCAGCTGCTGATAGTGGGCCAGATCGCGGCAGCAAAAACGCACCAGATAGTCAAAGCGCCCGCTGACCAGATGGCAGGCAATGACTTCCCGGCAGGCCGCCGCATGCTGCTCGAACAGACGCACGGTGGCCTGGCGCTGGTCCTTGAGCGCGACTTCGGCAAATACCGCGACATGCGCGCCCAGCACCGCGCGATCGAGTTCGGCGTGATAGCCGCGCAGATGGCCATGGGCTTCAAGCGCGCGTATGCGTGCCAGCGCGGCCCTGGGAGACAGGTTCACGATGTCCGCAACCGCCTTGGCGCTGCTGCGGCCGTGCTGTTGCAGGTGTTCCAGGATTGTGTGGTCTATGGCATCAGGCTGCATGGTCACCCTCCGTGCGGGCTGTGTGCCCGGTGCCCAGCTTAGCAGTCCCCCATGCCAGTGTGCGCTGCCGAGAGGGCCGGCATTTTTGGGATGGCTATCGCGGATGCGTGCCTACAAGAAAGCTGCTATTGCTCGGCTAGTCTTGCAATCAGTCAGGCCAGCGAGGGAGACCAGTGATGTGCAAATTCCCGGGCGTCGCCATCTGCCTGAGTGCCGTGGCGTGCGGCGGCGCAGCGGCCCAGCCCTTGCCCGCCGAGGCGCTGCGCATCGAGCAGCAGCAGCTCGAACGCCAGCAGCAGCGCGACCAGGCGCTGCGTGAACGCATGGCGCCGGCCGTGCACGCGCTGCCCGGCGTGCAGCGGCCCGGAACGCTGGCGCTGCCGGCATCGGAGTCGCCATGCTTTGCCTTGCAGGCGATACGCCTGACCGGCCCGCGCTCCGGCGAGGTTCCCTGGCTGCTGCCGGCCGCCGGGCTGGACCTGGGGGCACGCCCTTGCATTGGCGCCCAGGGCATTGAGGTCATTCTGGCGCGCCTGCAGCATGCGCTCGTGGCACGCGGCCTGATCACCTCGCGCGTGCTGGTCGGCGCGCAGAACCTGCACGGCGGCGTGCTCGAGCTGACCTTCCAGCCCGGGACCGTGCGCCAGCTGCGCTTGGGCGCCGACGGCACGGCAACTGCCGCCATCCTGGGCGCGCTGCCGTCGCGCCCGGGCCGGCTGCTGCAGCTGCGCGACATCGAGCAGGGGCTGGAGAATCTGCAGCGCGTTCCCACGGCCGAAGCCGACATAGAGATCGCTGCGGCCGAAGGCCCAGGCGCCGCGCCCGGTGAGAGCGATCTGCTGATCCATTACCGCCAGGCCAGCGCCTGGCGGCTCAATCTGGCGCTGGACAACGGCGGCGCGCGCGCGACGGGCAGGCTGCAGGGCACGGCCACGCTGTCGTGGGACAACCCGCTGCGGCGCAATGACCTGCTTTACCTGAGCCTGGGCCGCGGCCTGGCAACCGGCGGGCGCCGCGGCACGCGCAATGCCACGCTGCACTACTCCCTGCCGTTTGGCTACTGGCTGGCCGGCATGACGGCGGCGTCCAACAGATACCAGCAGAACGTGGCCGGCGCCTATCAGGACTATGTCTACAGCGGCGAAGCCAGCCAGCTCGATGTCCAGCTCAGCCGGGTGATTCACCGCAGCGCCTGGGCCAGGACCACGGCCGAGCTGCGGGTGTTTCACCGCGCTTCGTCGAATGCCGTGGACGACACGCAGATCGACGTCCAGCGCCGGCGCACTTCGGGCTACGCGCTGGGTTTGGCGCAGCGCCGCTATCTGGGCGCTGCGCTGATCGAGGGCAGCCTGACCTTCAAGCGCGGCACGGGGGCGTTTGGCGCGCTGCGCGCTCCCGAGGAGCCCTGGGGGGAGGGGACATCGCGCATGAAGATCTACACCGCGGATCTGGCGCTGACCCAGCCCCTGGAGCTGGCCGGCGCCCGGGCGCGGTTTTCCAGCGCCTGGCATGGCCAGTGGAATGCCACGCCGCTGACCCTGCAGGACCGTATCGGTCTGGGCGGGCGCTATACGGTGCGCGGCTTTGACGGCGAAAGCACGCTGCTGGCCGAGCGCGGCCGGTATTGGCGCAACGAACTGGGCGTGGCGTTGCACGCCAGCGTCGAAGCCTTTGTGGCGCTGGACACGGGGCGCGTCGGCGGCCCGGCGGCGCAGTCCCTCGCGGGGCGCTCGCTGAGCGGCACGGCCATCGGGCTGCGCGGCGCCGGGCGCGGCTTTTCCAGCGAACTGATGCTGGGCACGCCGCTGCGCAAGCCGGCCAACTTCCGCACCGCGCGGCGCCACCTGTCCTTGAGCTTGTTCTATCGCTTCTGAGCGGATGCGCGTGCGCCGGCACTCCCTGCCGCCGCTGGCGATTGCAGGGCGGCGGCGCTGCATTTCCAATGAAAGCGCCAGTCGCTGTCCATGGATTGTTACCCTTGTTTCACAGAGTGTTACAATTGTAATTATTGTTATAAATCCAAAGATAACCGCGCTGCTGGCACTTTCTGGAGTAGACATGCCCTGCATTTCCCCTTTTTCGCCGTTTGATCGGATGAGCGCTGCTGCTGCGCCTCGTGCCGCATGACGCTGCGCTGGCGCGTGCAACCCAGGAACCCCTCGCGGTCCCCCTATCCCTGGTGGAAGCTTGCGCGCTTTCGCTGGAACAAATCGTACCGCCCGCTCACCAGCGCCACGCGCTGCGCGGGCTGAACCTGCGCCGGCGCTCTGGCTGCATGCATCGGGCTGGCCCGCGCCACACCTGACCCAGGGCCGCACCAGCCAGGGCCGACCTCCCGCTGCCGGCAGCCTCCACAGCAATCAATTCGCTTGCCTTCTTTCCAGGGGCGGCGCCTGTGGCGCACCCATTTTTTCCTTGAGAGACCAAACCATGAGCCAATTTAAAATCGCGTCACGACTGATCGTGGCATTCAGTGTACTGGTGCTGTTGCTGGTCGCTTTGGCGGGCATAGGTCTTTGGCGCTCCGCCAGCCAGCGCGCCGAGCTGACCGATGTGTTGCAGCGCCGCGTGCCGCTGAGCAAGGCCTTGAACAGCGTGATCGACGAGGTCAACGAGCAGGCCGTTCAAGTGCGCAATCTGGCGATCTTCTCATCCAGCGCAATCAAGAAATCCGCCACTGATCGCATCATTTCGGCGCGGGCCGAGGTGGCGTCACAGTACAAGACGCTGGAAGCGCTGATCACTTCCAGCGAAGGCCAGGCCATCCTGGCAAAGATGCAGATCTCGCGCTTGGCTTTTCTCCAGTCCGGAGACCAGTACCTGGCGCTGCTCAAGCAAGGGCAAATGGAAGAAGCCATCATGTTTCTGGAGGAGAACTTCCGTCCTGCCCAGCGCGCCTACCAGGCCGACATCATCGAGCAGATGCGCTTGCAGGAACGCCAGGCCAGCGACGCCGGCGAGCGCGCGGAAGCCAGCGCCCAGGCGCTGGAGCGCGATATCCTGATTGCCGCGAGCATCGCGGTGCTGGTGGCCATTCTCATGGCGTTCAACATCATTGGCTCCATCGTGCGCCCGCTGCGCCGCGCGGTCGAAGTCTCGGACCGCATTGCCCGCGGCGATCTTGGCTCGGAAATCGTGGTGGACTCCAACGATGAAACCGGTCAGCTGCTGCGCTCCATGCAGCAGATGCAGCAAAGCCTGGTCCATACCGTGAGCCTGGTGCGACAAAACGCCGAGGGCGTGGCCTCGGGCAGCGCGCAGATCGCTTCGGGCAACAACGATCTGTCGGCGCGAACGGAAGAGCAGGCTTCGGCGCTGGAGCAGACCGCCGCCTCGATGGAGGAGCTGGGCTCCACGGTGCGCCAGAACGCCGAGAACGCGCGCGCCGCCAACCAGCTGGCCGTCAACGCGTCCACGGTGGCAGCCCAGGGCGGCGAGGTCGTGGCCGAAGTCATAGAGACCATGAAGAGCATCAATGCCAGCAGCAGCAAGATTTCCGACATCATTTCCGTGATTGACGGAATTGCTTTCCAGACCAATATCCTGGCGCTCAACGCCGCCGTCGAAGCGGCGCGCGCCGGCGAGCAAGGCCGCGGCTTTGCCGTGGTGGCCAGCGAGGTGCGCAGCCTGGCGCAGCGCAGCGCCGACGCCGCCAAGGAAATCAAGGGCCTGATCACGTCAAGCGTCGAGCGCGTCGAGCAGGGCAGCGTCCTGGTGGACAGGGCCGGCACGACCATGACGCAGGTGGTCCAGGCAATTCGCAATGTGACCGACATCATGGGCGAGATCAGCGCCGCCAGCAGCGAGCAGAGCGCGGGCGTGGGCCAGATCGGCGAGGCCGTCACGCAGATGGACCAGGCCACGCAGCAAAATGCGTCGCTGGTCGAGGAAATGGCCGCCGCCGCCAGTGCGCTCAACCACCAGGCGGGCGAACTGGTCAAGGCGGTGTCGGTGTTCACGCTGGGCGCCAGCGACGCGCCCGCCAGCGTGGCGCTGGCCGCTGCGGCGCGCCCGCCAATCCCTTCCGCCGGCGCCGCGGCACGCGCTGCCAAGTCCCTGGCCGCGCCAGCGCCGCGCTCCGCCGTCGCGCTGCCCGCCAAGGCGCCCGCGGCGCCGGCCAAGCCCGTCGCCGCGGGCGCCGGCCAGGGCGACTGGGAAAGCTTCTGAGCCGTGCGCCCGCGGCCCGGACTCGAGGCCGCGCACGCCGGGCTTGAAGCCTGCAAGAAGGCCCGCCTATGGCGGGCTTTTTCACGTCTTGAACAAGGGCGTTTGTTAGATCATTGTCTTTTTTGTTTCATTTTGACACATACCTGCCGATACCAAGGGTGAAGAGAAATGCCAAATCAACAAGGAGTGCCATGAGGTTGTGTGTCATCAATGTGGGCGGGTTTTGCTATACCGCCTTCTCTCCCAGCACATGTGAAGCCGTCGCGGATGCCTTGAAGCGCTTTCCCAATGCCCGAAGAATCAGTGTCCGCTCCAAGCCCAAGTGGGCGCTGCCCAGCTTTGCGGGTACATCGAACGACGTGCTGTGCCTTGCGGGCCGACACGCCAAGGACGAAAACAATGCCTATGCCCGGTTGCCCGCGCCCAGCGATGCCGTGGACCAGGCGGCCTGGGGCCTGACCTATTGCGCGCAGGCGCGGCACTGAGTTCAGCGGGGCCGGCGCAGGGCCCCGTCGAAGCCGCGCACCAGCAATGCACCAACGCGGCGGCTCAACGCCCCAGCGCTGTGCCTGGAGTGCGCCGGGTGCGTGCCCGGTGCGCGCTGTTGACGCAGGTGCATTGGAATTGCCCTGCCGAGAGGATGAAAAAGCTGGCACCGATCTTGCTAACTGAAGCAATGAGTCGATTGATTAAGAACAAACCCTAGGGCGCGCAGCACGTGGCTCACCTATAGTATGTAATTAATTAATCAACCTATTAATTTATGTCTGGGTACGGACGTCGCACATTGGCGCGATCCCAGGGTGTTTCGTTCCTCAGGAGAGTCACATGCAACATTGGAAAAATGCGTTGGTTGCCACGGGTCTGGTATCGCTGTCCTTGACGGCGCTTGCACAGGCGCAGGGGCCGATCAGGATCGGGGTCATCGAGCCCTTGACCGGCTCGGTCGCCTACAACGGTCTGGCTTCGCTTAACGGCGCCAAGCTGGCCGTCGACAGGCGCAATGCCGCCGGCGGCGTGCTCGGCCGCAAGATCGAGCTGGTGGTCGAGGACGGACAGTGCAAGCCCGCCAACTCGATCAATGCGGCAGAAAAGCTCATACAGCGCGACAAGGTCGTGGCCTTGCAGGGCGCGTTCTGCAGCTCGGCCACGGCGGCGGTGATGCCAGTGGCCGAGAAGTACAAGGTGCCGTTCCTGACGGGCGTGTCCTCCAAGGCCGATCTGACCGACAAGGGCATGAAGTATTTCTTCCGTTCGGCGGAAACCGACCGCCAGATGTCCAGGACCTTCAGCAAGATACTTGCCCAGAAGCTGCAGCTCAAGAACGTGGCCTATATCGGCGTGAACGACGACTGGGGCCGCGGCGGGGTCGAGGATTTCTCCAAGGACCTCGAAGCGCAGGGCGTCAAGACGGTGATGAAGGAGTACTTCGATCACGGCGTCACCGACTTCTACACCTTGCTGACCAAGCTGCGCGCCAGCAAGGCCGACGGCGTGTTTGTCGCGGCGGAAACCCAGGACGGCTCCATCCTGGTCAAGCAATTCAAGGAACTGGGGCTGCAGACCAAGATCTTTGGCGTCGGCTCCTGGGCCACGGCCGACTTCATCGGCCTGACCGGCGCCGCCTCCGAAGGCATCTATGCAGCCGTGCCCTATGCCTACAGCGTCGACAGCGCCAGCAACAAGGCATTTGTCGAGATGTACAGCGCGGCGCACAAGGAAAAGCCGGGCAAGTACGGCGCGGCGGGCTACAACGCCATGAACATCCTGATGGAGTCGATTGCGCGCGCGGGCCAGACCGATCCGGCGGCGATCCGCGAGGCCCTGTACAAGACCGATTACACCGCGCCCAACGGCCGCTTCCGGTTCACCGACAAGGGGGAAGGCTACGGCTTCGATGTGGTGCTGGTGCAGATCGCCAACAAGGAGCCGCGGGTGGTGACCCTGGCGCGCACCGAAAAGCCCTGAGCCACCCGCAGCAAAGGAGCTTCTCATGGAATTGTTACCGCAATACCTCGCCAACGGGCTGGTCACGGGCTCGTTCTATGCGCTGTCGGCGCTGGGACTGACCTTGATCCTGGGCCTGATGCGGGTGGTGAATTTCGCGCACGGCGAGCTGTACATGCTTGGCGGGGTGACGGGCTGGTGGGCCACCACGCATCTGGGCCTGGACTTCTTCAGCGGCTTGCTGCTGGTGGCCGCCGTGATGGGGGCGTTTGGCTGGCTGGTCGATCGCTTTCTCATAGAGCGCATCCGCGACCAGGGCGAAGAGGCCGGCATTCTGTTGACGATAGGCCTGTCGATCTTCCTGGCCAACACTGCCTTGCTTGCGGTCGGCACCGCTCCGCTGAAGGTGGAAGCGCCGATCCCGGCCGGCCCGGTGATCCTGGGCTCGGTGGTACTGACCCAGCTGCGCGTGTTCGCGGTGGTGGTCTGCGCGCTGCTGATCGTCGGCGCCTGGCTGCTGATCCAGAAGACCCGGCTGGGCCGCGCGATGCGCGCCACCTTCCAGGATCCCATGGCGGCCAAGCTCGTCGGGGTGCGCACCGCCAATGTCTATGCCGCGACGTTTGCGCTGGGCACGGTGATCGCGGCCATGGCGGGGATGCTGCTGGGCTCCATCTATTCGGCCCAGGTGTCCGTGGGCGGCCTGGTCAGCATGAAAGCCTTTGTCGTGGTGATCCTGGGCGGCATGGGGTCGTTTGCCGGCGCCATTGCCGGCGGCCTGCTGCTGGGCGTCGTCGAAGCGCTGTGGGGGGGGTATGTGGCCACCGGCTGGGTTGACATCATAGGCTTCGCGCTGGTGATTCTGACGCTGCTGTTTCGCCCCTACGGCATGTTCTCCAAACGAGCGGAGCGCGCATGAACTACGAACAAAAGATTCTCCTGGGACTGATGGCGCTGGCCGCGGCCGTGCCCCTGGTGGTGCGCGACCAGTATGTGCTGCACATCATCATCATGGTGCTGTTTTACGCCGTGCTGGCCAGCAGCCTCAACCTGGTGGTTGGCTATGTGGGCGAGTTCTCGCTGGGGCATACGGCCTTCCTGGGCACGGGTGCCTACGCTGCCGCCATCCTGTCGACGCAATACGGCTGGCCGATCTGGGCGACGATTCCGGTGGCCGGCGTGCTGGCGGCGCTGATGGGCGTGGTGATAGGCGCGTTGACGCTGCGCCTGCAGGGGCCATTTTTCGTGATCGTGACGCTGTCCTTCGCGGAAGTACTGCGGCTGGTCGCGGACAACTGGATAGGCCTGACCAACGGCCCCATGGGCATTGCCGGCATTCCCCAGCCGCGCCTGCTGGACGAGGCCAGCAATCTCGCGGGCAAGCAGTTTTATTATGCCGTCGCCTGGGTGCTGCTTGCCGTGACGCTGTATCTGTCGTACCGCTTCGTGTATTCGAACGCCGGGCGCGCGGCCGTGGCGGTGCGCGAGAACCGCTTTGTCGCGCAGTCGGTCGGCATACGCCCGCTGAACTACACCATGCTGGCGCTGGTGCTGGGCGCGCTGCTGTCGGGCATGGCCGGCGGCTTCTACGCGCACTACATCTCCTTTGTCGGCCCCGAGATGTTCCGCTTTGCGTTCATGGTCAGCATGATCATCATGGTGCTGGTCGGCGGCAAGGGCACGCTGGTCGGGCCGTTGATTGGCGCCTTGCTGGTGACCTTTCTCGAAGAGTATCTGCGCGAAGCCAAGGAGCTGCGCCTGTCGATCTTCGGCCTGGCGGTGATCGCCATTGTCCTGTTCCTGCCGCGTGGCCTGATGGGCTATGTCGCGCAGCGGCGTGAAGCCCGGCTGGCCGGCACACGCGCCACCCCTGTTGCCACGAGGAGTCCCGCATGAATACCCTGCATTCCCATACGGGGCGCACGCTCGAGATCCGTGGCCTGGGCAAATCGTTTGGCGGCATCCATGCGGTCAAGGACATCAGCTTCGATGTCCCGCCCGGAGAGATCGTCGGCCTGATAGGGCCCAACGGCGCGGGCAAGACCACCTGCTTCAACCTGATCACCGGCTTCTACACGCCCAGCAGCGGCCAGGTGCGCCTGGGCGGCGAGGACGTGACCGGCAAGAAGCCGTTCGAGATGGCGCACATGGGCATTGTGCGCAGCTTCCAGAAGACCAACATCCTCAAGTCGCTGACGGTGCTCGAGAACGTGCTCACCGGCCATTACCTGCAAGCCAGGCAGCCGCTGTGGCGCACCTTCTTCCCGGGGAGGGCGGTGCGCGCCACGGAGCGCGCGGTGCGCGACAGCGCGGTGCAGATCGTGCAGACCATGGGCCTGGGCGCGCGCATGCATACCTCGGCGTCAGCCTTGTCCTGCGGCGAGCTGCGCCTGCTGGAGGTGGGCATTGCACTGGCCGCCAAGCCGGAAATCCTGATGCTTGACGAACCCGCCGCAGGCCTCAACAGCCAGGAGGCGCGCAAGTTCGGCGACATCCTCAAGTCGCTGCGCGGCAGCCTGGTGCGCTCCATCCTGATCGTGGAGCACAACATGAGTCTGGTCATGGCCGTCTCGGACCGTCTGGTGGTCATGCACTTCGGCCAGAAGCTGGCCGAAGGCACGCCGGCACAGATCCAGGGCAACGCCCAGGTCATTGAAGCCTATCTCGGCGGAGGAAAAAAATCATGAGCCATGCCCTCAGCGAAGCCGCGTGGGTGCGCGCCAGCCTGGTCGCACCGAAGAAGCCGTTGCTCGAGCTGCGCGATCTGCGCGTGAGCTACGGCAAGACCGCCGCCTTGCATGGCGTCAATCTGCAGATTGGCGCCGGCGAAGTCGTGGCCCTGATAGGCGCCAACGGCGCGGGCAAGACCACGACCTTGCGCACCATTTCAGGTCTGCTCAAGCCCACGGGCGGCGAGGTGATCTTCCAGGGCGCCTCGATTGCCGGCGTGGCCGCCGACCGCATTCTGGCCCGGGGAATTTCGCAGTCGCCCGAGGAGCGCCATGTCTGGCCGACAATGACCGTGGACGAGAACCTGGCCATGGGCGCCTATCTGTGCAGGCAAAAAGCGGAGATAGACAAACGCAAGGGCGTGGTCTATCACCGGTTTCCGCGGCTCAAGGAGCGCTATCGCCAGCTGGCGGGCACCTTGAGCGGAGGCGAGCAGCAGATGCTGGCAATCGGCCGCGCGCTGATGTCCGAGCCCACGCTGCTGCTGCTGGACGAGCCCAGCCTGGGCCTGAGCCCGCGCATGGCCGATGAAGTCTTCGACTTCGTGCGCGAGATCAACGCCCATGGGGTGACCGTGGTGCTGGTCGAGCAGAACGTGCACAACGCACTGGACGTCGCTTCGTTTGCCTATGTGTTTGAGACCGGCCGGGTGGTTGCCGGGCGCGACGCGCAAGGCCTGCGCCAGGACCCGGAGCTGCTCAGCGCCTATCTGGGAGCGTGAAGTCGGCAGTGGAAGCGCTGTTTCCACTGCCTGTTTTTCAATATCAATTAATTGAATAACCAATTAATAAAATCAAGGAAACTCCATATGAAAAAAGTGATGCGCGTGGGCATTGTGGGCGCCGGCATAGGCGGGGTGGCGCTGGCCAAGGCCTTGCAGCAAAGAGGCATAGAAGCGCATTTGTTCGAACGCGCCGCGAAGTTCGGCGAAATCGGCGCGGGCGTGCAGATGACACCCAATGCCGCAAAGGTGATTGAAGCGCTGGGCGGGGGCGCGGCGTTGCGGCGCATTGGCTTCCTGCCCCAGGCCATGGTCGGGCGCAACTGGAACGATGCGCGCGAGCTGTTTCACACCCCGCTGCGCGAAGTCTGCCCGCAGCGGTTTGGCGCCGACTTCTGGCATGTGCACCGCGCCGATCTGCACGCGCTGTTGTGCGAGGATTTGCCGCCCGGGCAGGTGCGTTTCAATGTGAGCTGCACCGGGGTGACCCAGGAGGGCAGTCAGGCAGTGGCGCATTTCAGCGACGGCACGCGTTTCGCGGCCGACCTGATTGTCGGCGCCGACGGCATCCACTCCGCGGTGCGCGACGCCGTCTGGGGCAGGAGCGAATCGAAGTTCACCGGCCACATGTGCTGGCGTGCGCTGGTGCCCGTGGAGCAGCACCCGCTGCCCTTTGTCAGCCCCGATGCCTCGTTCTGGATGGGCCCCAAGGCGCACATCGTGACCTATTACGTCAAGGGTGGCGCGGCCGTCAACATCGTTGCCGTGAACGAAAGCCCGGACTGGGTGGCCGAATCGTGGACCGAGCCGAGCACGCGCGAGGAGCTGCTGGCGGCCTTTGACGGCTGGCATGAAAACATCATTGAGCTTTTCCAGCGCACCGACCGCCAGCAGATCTTCAAATGGGGGCTGTTTGACCGCGACCCCATGGACCGCTGGTCCCAGGGCCGGGTGACCTTGCTGGGCGACGCCGCCCATCCCATGCTGCCGTTCCTGTCGCAGGGCGCGGCAATGGCCATCGAGGATGCCTATGTGCTGGCCGCGGCGCTGGCGCATTTCGACGGCGATCTGGCCCAGGCCCTGCCGGCCTACGAAGCCGAGCGCCGCCCACGCACCGCGCGCGTGCAGCTCGAAGCACGCGAGCGCGGCCGCACCTATCACATTGCCAACGCGCAAGAGCAAAGGGAGCGCGATCTGGCTTTCCAGCAGGCCCAGGCCAAGGACCCGAATGCCGTGGGCATCAAGGCCGAGTGGGTCTATGAATACGACGCGACGCGCTGCGTGGAGCGCTTCGACAGCGCCGCCGTCACCGCCTGAGGAGCATTCCATGGAACACAAGACTTCGTTTCGCATCGGCCAGATCGTGCCCAGCTCCAACACTACGATGGAGACCGAAATCCCGGCAATGCTGCGGCTGCGCGAGCAGATCCGGCCCGAGCGCTTCACCTTCCACTCATCGCGCATGCGCATGAAGCATGTGAAAAAGGAGGAGTTGGCGGCAATGGACGCCGAGTCCGATCGCTGCGCGCTGGAACTGAGCGACGCGCGCGTCGATGTGCTGGGCTACGCCTGCCTGGTGGCGATCATGGCCATGGGCCGGGGCTACCACCGCCAGTCGCAGGCGCGGCTGGGCGGGGTGACCGAAAGCAATGGCGGCCAGGCGCCGGTGGTGACCAGCGCCGGCGCGCTGGTCGATGCGCTCAAGGTCATGGGTGCGCGCCGCATTGCACTGGTCGCGCCGTACATGGAGCCGCTGACCCGGCTGGTGATTGACTACATACAGCACGAAGGCTTTGAAGTTGCCGACTGGCGCGCGCTGGAGATTGCCGACAACCTCGAAGTCGGCAGGCACGATACCGCGCGCCTGCCCGACATCGTGCGCGGCATGCAGACCGGTGAGGTCGATGTCATCGTGCTGTCGGCCTGCGTGCAGATGCCTTCGCTGGCGGCCATTGCCGAAGTCGAGGCCCTCACGGGCAAGCCGGTGGTCACCGCAGCCGTGGCCACGACCTATGCGCTGCTGGGCGCGCTGGGCCTGGAGCAGATCGTGCCGGGCGCGGGCGCCTTGCTGTCGGGTGCCTACGCCCAAAAGGGCCGGCCATGAGCGCGAGCACCTATCTGTACGGCGCCCAGGTGCAGGCCAACGGCATACGCCAGCACTATCTGCGCTTTGGCGGCGCGGGCCAGGGCCGCGGCGAACGCGACGCGGTGCTCATCATTCCCGGCATCACCAGTCCCGCCGTGACCTGGGCCTTTGTTGGCGAGGTCTTCGGACGGAATTTCGACACCTATGTGCTGGACGTGCGCGGCCGCGGCCTGAGCGAGGCCGGCGCCCATCTGGACTACGGGCTCGACGCCCAGGCGGCCGATGTGCTGGCGTTTTCCCAGGCGCTGGGCCTGGCGCGCTTCGCGCTTGTCGGGCATTCGATGGGCGCGCGCATTGCGCTGCGCGCGGCGGCGCAGCGGCCCGCGGGGCTCACGCGCGTGGTGGCCGTCGACCCGCCGGTCTCGGGGCCGGGGCGGCGCGCCTATCCCGCCCAGCTGTCCTGGTATGTGGACTCGATGCGCCTGGCGCGCCAGGGCATCACGCTCGAGCAGATGCGCAGCTTCTGCCCGAGCTGGACGACGGCGCAGCTGCGCCTGCGCGCGCAGTGGCTGCACACCTGTGACGAGCGCGCGGTGGTCGCCAGCTTCAACGATTTTCAGAGCGACGACATCCACGCCGACCTGCCGCGCCTTGCCGTGCCGCTGCTGCTGATGACCGCCGAGCGCGGCGATGTCGTGCGCCCCGAGGAAGCGCAGGAAATCTGCGCGCTGGCGCCCCAGGCCCGCAGCGTGCGCGTGGCCGGCGCGGGCCACATGATTGCCTGGGACAACGAGGCCGGTTTCTACCAGGCCTTTGGCCGGTTCCTGGGAGCGGGTCTTTCCATGGATTGCAAAGGAGACGCAGATGGCCATCAGTGATGCCGAACTCATACGCAGCTGGACCCAGGTGCTGCAGCTGTCGAAACTGCAGCCAGGCCAGGCGGTGACCGTGCTGACCAGCGACAACACCCATGCCCAGACCCTGCGCTGCGCGATCACGGCCGTGAGCATGCTGGGGGCGACGGTGTGCACGCTCAAGCTCGAGCCGGTCAACGGCGAGAAGGCGCTGAGCCGCGATCCGCTGGCCTACCTGGGCACGACGCCGCTGACCGGCAACCCGCCGGCCATCGCGGCGCTCAAGGCCAGCGACCTGGTGCTCGACCTGATGACGCTGCTGTTCTCGCCCGAGCAGCATGAAATCCTGCAGGCCGGCAGCAAGATACTGCTGGCCGTCGAGCCGCCGGAAATCCTGGCGCGCATGGTGCCCACCGAAGAGGACTACCAGCGCGTGCAGGCCGGCATGCGGCTGCTGGAAAACGCCAGCCTGATGCGCGTGACCTCCAGCGCGGGCACCGATCTGCAACTGCCTTTCGGCCAATACCCGGTGACCGGGGAATATGGCTTTGTCGACCAGCCCGGGCGCTGGGACCACTGGCCCAGCGGCTTTGTCTTCACCTGGCCTGACGAGGGCATGGCCAGCGGCCGCATCGTGCTTGACAAGGGCGATGTGCTGCTGCCGATGAAAAGCTATGTGACCGAGCAGATGGTGCTCACGGTGGAGCAGGGCTTTGTCACGCGCATCGAAGGCGGCGTCGACGCCGACATGCTGCGCGAGTACATGGCTTCGTTCAACGACCCCGAGGCCTATGCGATCTCGCACATAGGCTGGGGACTGCAAAAGCGCGCTTTCTGGTCCACGCTGGGGCTGTACGACCGCGAAGCCTCGATAGGCATGGATGCGCGCGCCGTCAGCGGCAACTTCCTGTTTTCGCTGGGGCCGAACAACGAGGCCGGCGGCAGCCGCACCACCGCCTGTCACATCGACATTCCCATGCGCGGGTGCAATGTGTTTCTCGACGCACTGCAGGTGGTCCGTCAAGGCCAGGTCGTCGAGTCCCTGATGCCTGCAAAGGAGGCGGTCCATGCGCGCTGATTCCGCGGTCTACCAGCGCCAGGGCTTTGGCGCGGGCCTGGGCGTGCAGCCGCCGCTGGGGCTGCTGCTGATTGATTTCGTCAACGGATTTGCCGATCCCGCGGCCTTTGGCGGCGGCAACATCGCGGCCGCAATCGAGCGCAGCGTGCAGTTGCTGGCGCTGGCGCGGCAAAGGTCCTGGCCGGTGGCGCACAGCCGCATCGTCTATGCCGACGACGACAGCGACGCCAATGTGTTCAGCGCCAAGGTGCCCAGCATGCTGGGCCTCAAGGAGCACTTGCCGGCCAGCGCCATCGTGGCGCAGCTCGCGCCGCGCGCCGGCGAGCTGGTGGTGCGCAAGAACGTGCCCTCGGCTTTCTTCGGCACCTCGCTGGCGCCCTGGCTCACGCAGCAGGGCGTCAAGACCTTGCTGGTGGCCGGCTGCGTGACCAGCGGCTGCGTGCGCGCCAGCGTGGTCGATGCGATGTGCTGGGGCTTCAGGCCCGTGGTGATTGCCGATTGCGTGGGCGACCGTGCGCTGGCCCCGCACGAGGCCAGCCTGTTCGACATGCAGCAGAAATATGCCGATGTCATCGATCTGCAGGCGCTGACCAAGCTGCTGTGACCCCAGACAGGGGCCGCCCTGCACGCCGGCCCCTGCCCGCGCTCAAAGCGCGGTGAAGCCACCGGTGAGAAAGCGCGTCACCTGGTCGATCAAGGCCTCGGTGTCTTCGGGGTCGTAGATGCTGCCCGGGACCATCTGCTCCATGCGGTGGGTGTCCGAAAACGCATACAGGTAGGTGCCAATCATCAGTGTCACGCGCCAGTAGGCGTCAAGCTCGCCGAGCTCGGGCAAGGCAAGCTTGAAGGCCTCGACATAGCGCTGCGTCGACGAGCCATAGGCGCTGTTGCGGATGGCATAGGAGATTTCGGGCGGCTCGGTGTGCAGCCGAGCCTGCAGGCGCAGGAAGCAGCGGCCTTGCGGCGTGGCGCGCAGGCTGGCGGTGGGCAGCAGGAAAGCCTGGACGATGTCGCGCACCGTGGGCTTGCCCTGGGCCAGCAGATTTTCCAGCAGCTCCATGCGCTGCTCGGAAATCTTCTGTCCGCGGCGCAGAAACGTTTCCTCGAACAGTCCGAACTTGGAGCCGAAGTAGTAGTTGATCAGCGCCTGGGTCACATGCGCGGCTTCGGAGATTTCGCGCAGCGTCGTGCCCGCATAGCCGAGGTCGGCAAAGCGCGACTCGGCGGCGTCCAGGATGTCTTCGCGCAGCGTGCTCGTGCCCTCGGGCCGGCCGGGGCCCTTGAGCTTGGCTTTGGCTTTGCGTGCGGGAGAAGGCGTGTTTTGCGTCATGTGAAAAATTGGCCGGCCAATTAATTGTTTGCGCCTATTGTCATTGATTTGCGCCGGCCCGGGCGCCCAACGCCCGGGCCGGCGCGCAGGCAGCGATTACCATGGAGCACAAACCATCCCGCGCGGTGCGGGATGCGCACAACAGGAGGGCGCCAGCCCATGCAAAGCCATTGCCGCCTGCAAGCGGGAGCGCGCCGGTGACGGCGCCCGAAGTCGCCGGCCCGAGGGAGATGCGGATTGCGACGCCGCAAGGCCCTGTGCACGCCCAGCGCTGGCCCGCCGCGCCCGGGCGCGAGTCGCGCGCGCCCATCGTGCTGCTGCACGATTCGCTGGGCTGCAGCGAATTGTGGCGCGGCTTTCCGCAGGATCTGGCGCGCGCCACGGGCCATGCCGTGATCAGCTATGACAGGCTGGGCTTTGGCCGCTCCGCGCCCCACCCGGGCCTGCTGTCTGCCGATTTCGTTGCCGCCGAAGCGCAGGGCAGCTTTGCCGCGCTGCTCGATGCCTTTGCCATCGACCGCTTCATGGTGTTCGGCCACAGCGTGGGCGGCGGCATGGCGGTGTCGATTGCCGCGGCCTACGGCACGCGCTGCCAGGGGGTGATCACCGAGTCGGCGCAGTCGTTTGTCGAGCCGCTGACGCTCGATGGCATACGCGCGGCGCGAGATTCCTTTGCCGCGCCCGGGCAGATGCAGCGGCTGGAGAAATACCATCCCGGCAAGGCGCGGTGGGTGCTCGATGCCTGGGTCGATACCTGGCTTGCGCCGGAATTTCGCGGCTGGAATCTGGACGCGGCGCTGGCCCGCGTGCGCAGCCCGATGCTGGTGTTCCAGGGCGCTGATGACGAATTCGGCTCGGCGCGCCAGCCCGAGCGCATTGCCGCGCTGGCGGGCGGGCCGGTGTCGCTGGTGATGCTGGCCGGCTGCGGTCATGTGCCGCACCGCGAATGCACGACGCAGCTGCTCGAGCGGGTGCAGGCGTTTGTCGCACAGTTGCCGCAGGAATGAAAGGCCGGTGGACTAAAGCCTGTGCGGGAGCGGCTCCGGCACAGGCTTGACAGGCGCCAGGGGCGCCAGGGGCGCCTTGATCAATCCAGGGCGCGGTTGCGTGACTCCACGTCCACGGACCAGATCGCGATCGCACCCCCAACCAGCATGGCCGACAGCACGAACAGCGACAGCGTGAAGTGGGTGGTCATGATGGGCGCGATGATTGCCGGGGCGAACAGGCCGCCGAAACGCGCGACCGCGCCGGCCATGCCCATGCCGCTGGCGCGCAGGCTGGTCGGGTAGACCTCGGGCGTGAAGGCGTACAGCGCACCCCAGGTGCCCAGCAGCGAGAAGCTCATCAGCAGCGTTGAGCCGACAACCACGGCGGTGGAAGTGCCCAGGCTGTACAGCAGGCAGCCGACGGCGCTGAGCAGCAAGAAGCCGATCAGCGTGGGCTTGCGGCCCCAGCGCTCCACGCCATAGGCCGACAGCGCAAAGCCGGGCAGCTGCACCAGGGCCAGCACCACCAGGAATTCCTGACCGCGCATGAAACCAAAGCCCGAGCTTGCCAGCTGGATCGGCAGATAGACAAACACGCCGTAGTAGGCAATGGAGATCAGGGCCCAGGCGGCCAGCAGCCCGATGCTGCGGCGGCGCAGTTCATGCGAGAACAGGGCAAACACCGACTTGCGCTCCTGCTTCTCGGGCTGCAGCGCGGGAATCTGCACCTGGCTGCCGTTGACGTCGGCCACGCGTTGCAGCACCTGGCGCGCCTGGTCCGACTTGCCGTTGCGGTTGAGGAACATGGGCGATTCGGGAATATAAAAGCGCAGCACCACACCGATCAGCGCCGGAATGCCGGTGACAAAGAAGATCAGGCGCCAGGCGTCGTCGCCCCAGGAAACGGCAATCAGCGACAGTATGGCCAGGAAGATCGTGCCCACGGCCCAGAAGGACTCGAGCAGCACCAGCCAGCGGCCACGCTTGTTGCTTGGCAGGAACTCGGCCATCATCGTGTAGTCGACGGGCAGCGTGCCGCCCACGCCTATGCCGGTGATGAAGCGCAGCGCCAGCAGCCAGGCCAGATCGGGGGCGAAGGCCGAGGCCACGCCAGCGCAGGCATCGATCACCACCGCCATCATCAGCACCGGGCGACGGCCTATGCGGTCGGCCAGGCGGCCGAAGACGAAGGCGCCAATCAGCATGCCGATGAAAAACAGCGTGCCGGTGCTCAGCGCCTGGGGCATGGTGATGCCAAAGGATTTGGCAATCGACGGGGCGCTGAAACCAATGGACAGCACCTGCATCGCGTCGGCAAGCCATACCAGACCGAAGATCACGAAAAGTCGATACTGGAACTTGCCGACACCTGCGGTCTGTATTCCTTTTTCGACCGAAATTAAAGTAGCTGACATGTAAGGTTTCCTTGGTAAATCATGGCGATGGGTTCAAGCCGATGGCGGCAAGGCTGTGGTTCACAAGGCTTGCAAGCGGCCAGGGGCCTTGGTGGGGATGTCCCTCCTGGGGCGGCAAGCCTCAGGGAAATGGCGCGGGTCCGTATCAATGCGATGGGCTGGTTTGCCTGAGCTCCTCATGGGTGCCGAAGAAGGGATTCCAGGCCGGGGCCGGTTTCCGTGGTGTTCTCAATGCGCCGCGGCGGCCGCGCGCAGTTTGCTGATCGCCTTCGTGTCATGGGGCCAAGCTTTTTCCTCCGGTGCAAAACGTGCGCGTAAATAGCCAGTCAAATCCAGAATCTGGGCGTCGTCGAGGCTGTCCTTGAATCCCGGCATGTGGCCCAGCGCTTCGTTGGCCGGGGCCTGTATGCCGTGCAGAATCACCTGCACCAGGTTGTCCGGTGTCGCCGCATGCAAGTTGGTGTTGAGCGCCAGCAGGGGCTTGACGCCAAACAGCGTCGGGCCGCTGCCCGCTTCGTGGCAGACCGCGCAGGCGTTCTGGTAGATGCGCTCGCCGTTGACATGCTGGCCATAGACCGGTGCGGCGCCAGGGCGGGGCGTGGCGACCGCCTGGGTGACCGGATCTGGCGCAGCTTGCGCCGCGGCCGGCGCCGCTGGCTTGGCGCCCGTGGACGGCAGCTCCAGCAAATAGCGGGTGATGGCGCGCAGATCGCTGTCGGGCAGCTCGGCCAGGCCATGGATCACCGGCGCCATGGGGCCGGCGGCAACGCCGTGCTGCGGCGAGAAGCCGGTGCGCAGGTACTGGTAGAGCGTGTCACGCGTCCAGGGGCGCTTGCCTTCGGCGAGCTGGTTCAATGCGGGGGCCTGCCAGCCTTCGGCTTCGCCGCCGCCCAGGTAATCGATGCCGGTCTTCTCGGCGCCCAGCGCATTGCGCGGCGAATGGCAGGCGGCGCAGTGGCCCGCCCCTTCGACCAGATAGGCGCCGCGGTTCCATTCGGGCGTGCGCGCCGGGTCGGGCTTGAACGGCGTGGCGTCATGGAACAGCGCGTTCCAGCCGGCCATGGCCGGGCGCAGGTTGTAGGGGAAGGCCAGCTGCGTCTGCGGCGCCCGGGCCTTGACGGGCGCCTGGGCCATCAGATAGCCATAAAGCGCCTGCAGGTCGCCGTCGCTGAGCTTGGCAAACGCGGTGTACGGGAATGCGGGGTAGAGCTGGCGGCCGTCCTGGTGAATTCCCTGGCGCATCGCGCGCTCGAACGCCGCGTAGGACCAGCGGCCTATGCCGGTCTCGTTGTCGGGCGTGATATTGGTCGAGTAGATCGTGCCGAACGGCGTCTCCAGCCCGAAGCCGCCGGCATTGGCCGCACCGCCGGGCGCGGTATGGCAGACCACGCAGTCGCCCGCGGCGGCAATCCGCCGGCCGCGCTCCAGCGCCTGGGCCGAGTACAGCGTGACGTCGGGCCCCGAAGTCAAGGGCAATGCGGGCTTGAGCGGCCAGGCCATGGCGGCCAGCCCGGCAACGCCCACGGCGCCCGCGGCCAGCCAGCCCCAGGGCTTGCTGCGCTGCGCGCCGGCGCCCTCGGACGCGCCCAGGCTGCGGCGCAGCTGCTCGGTATCAAAAGGCACTTCGCGCAGGCGCACGCCGGTCGCATGCGCAATGGCATTGGCAATCGCCGCGGCCGCGGGCAGGGTCTCGACGCCGTCGAGGTCCAGCCGGCCCTGGGCGATCAGGCTGCCTTCGGGCAGGGAGGCCAGATCGGTGGACTGTGTGCGCGGCACCAGGCCCGTGGGCTGCGGGCTGTTCCAGTCGTCGAATGCCGCGGCCGTGCCCAGCAGCTGGCGCGCATTGGCCAGCAGCTGCGGGTCCTGCTCCTGCCACTGGATTTCGGGGCGCAAGGTCGCGCCTTGGGCCGCATGCAGCTGCTGGCTGTCGTGGCCCGCGACCACGCGCGTGACTTCGATGGCGCCGGTCTGCGGGTGCACGGCGACTTCGGCGACCCAGGCGCTCCAGACCAGGCGGTCGGCGCCCGACGCATCCAGCGTCTGCAGCTGGGCCGTCGCAAAGCCGCGGCCATGCAGCCGGCCATCGGCGCCGACAGGTGCATAGTCCTGTTCCCAGGCATGCCATTGCGCGCGCTCGGCAACCTGACGCGCCAGGTCCTGCGCGCGGCCCTGCAGATGTTCGACGCGAAATGCCAGCGGGTCCTGGCCCTGGGCCAGCGCCTGTTCGTGCCACAGGCTTTCCTGGGCAAACACCTGGGCGGCATTGAGATCCTGCACGCCCGCATGCGGGGTGTCGGCAAGCGTCTTGCGGGCCTGTACTTCACCCGCGTCGCGCACGCTGGCCTGGGCCGAGGCGCGCGCCATCTCGGGCTGGCTCAGCAGGCGCGCAAGACTGGGGCGCACGGCCCAGGGGGCGTCGGACAGCAGCGTGGCGGCGGGGGCGGCAGATGCGGTCGTGGCGGGCAGTTGCAGTTCGGTCGATGGCGAAGCTGCGGGCGCGGGCACGCGCAGCACCAGCGGGGCCTGGGCGCTGCCGGTCTGGCACGGCACGCTGACGGGGCGGGCCACGGCCTGGGACAGCAAGGCGGCATCGGCCGCGGCGTCGAGCAGGTCCAGCAGATGCAGCGCTTGGACGGCGCCCTCGGCGCCATCGGCGATTTCGGGGCTGATCAGTTGCAGCGCGGTTTCTGGCAGTTGCAGCAACGCGGCAAGCTCGCGGCGCAGCGTGCGCAGGGTCTGGGCGCCGCAGGGCGGCAGCCAGATGCTGGCCTGATCGGCCAGGCACCAGGCAACGACGTGGTGGGCGCCGTGCAAGGGCGCGCGCGCCATCTGCCAGACAAATTGGGAAGAAGGTTCGCTGGACGCGTCTTGCGCGGCCAATGGCATGGCGGTGCCTGGCGTCTGCCAGACAGGCGCGAGGCTGCTTGCGGCCTGCAGCGCGTAGACCGGCGTGGCCGCGACCACGCCGAGAAAATGCTGGCGCTGCACGGCCGCGACCACACCGGTCATGGCGCGCACCGCGGCGAGTTCGGCGCCCAGCAGTTCGCTGCCCTGGTAGCGCAGGCCGTTCCAGCGCGCCTGCGGCGGGCGCAGCGCCAGGCCGTGCAGCAGCTCGGCGGGCAGCGCCGAGGCGGCGGCGTTCGAATGCAGAGACAGGCTCATTGCTTGCCCTCGGCAACGACGGCCGCAGCCCTGCGCAAACGCGCGGCGCGCAGCGCGGCCTGCATGATTTCCACATGCGTGCCGCAGCGGCAAAGGTTGTGGTGCAGCTCGTTGCGCAGCTGCTCTTCGCTGGGGTCGGGGTTGCGGCGCAGCAGCGCTTCGACGGTCATGATCATGCCGTTGAGGCAGTAGCCGCATTGGGCCGCCTGGCAGTCGATGAAGGCCTGCTGGGTAGTGCCGGGCCGGGCACGCGTGCCCAGGCCTTCGAGCGTGGTGACTTCGCGGCCTTGCGCGGCGCGCACCGGAATCACGCAGGAGCGCGCGGCCACGCCGTCGATCAGCACCGTGCAGGCACCACATTCCCCCAGTCCGCAGCCGTACTTGGGGCTGTTGAGCTCCAGGTCATTGCGCAGCACATACAGCAGCGGCGTGTCGGGCGTTGCCGGCGTCACGCAGTCGCGGCCGTTGACGCGCAGTTGCAAGGGGCTGAAGGAAGAGGTGGAGGCCATGCTGTGCTTGTGGTTCGTGGGTGGGTCGCCGGGGCGTTCAGGCCGCGATCTTCACCTTGGGATCCACCAGGGGTGTATTGAACACGTCGTAACCGAAGCACCAAGCAGGGTCTTCATTGGTGCGCAGCCAGGTGTTGTCGTGCGAAATGCGCTGCACCTTGCTGGCGCGTTCCGTGCGATTGGCTTCGTAGAGCGCGAACGCGAGTTCGTGGTTGTGCGCGCCGACTTCCTTGAGGCAGCGCGCGAGCATGGCGCCGTCCTCGATGGCCATGGCTGCGCCCTGGGCCATGTGCGGCTTCATGGGGTGGCAGGCATCGCCCAGCAGCACCAGGCGGCCGCGGCTCCACAGCGGCAGCGGGTCGCGCTCGAGCAGCGACCACTTGGTGACTTCGACGGTGGCGTCGATCAGCGCCTGCACCGTGGGGTGCCAGCCGTCAAACGTGGCGCGCATCTCTTCCTTGCTGCTGGGCAGCCAGCGGTCGTTGAGGTCCCACTGCTCGACGGGAACGCCAGTCACGTAGTACAGCTCGTCGGCCTTGCCGGTGACGAAGTAGGTCATCATGTGGCGGTCTTCGCTCCACCATTTGACGCAGGCGTCAAACGGCAGCATGCCGGCCTTGACTTGGGGTGTGGGAAAGACCGCGCGGTGGGCCAGATAGCCGGCGTACTTGGGCGGCTCCACGCCCAGCAGCTCTTCACGGATGCGCGAGTTCACGCCGTCGGCGCCGATCACGATGTCGGCTTCCTCGCTGGTGCCGTCGGCGAAGTGCATCACCACCACGTCGCCGCGGTCCTCGACCTGGGTCAGGCTCTTGTTGTACGCCATGACGCTGTCGGGCAGGGTGTCGATCAGCAGTGCATGGAAGTCGCCGCGGTGCACGGTCAGGTACGACGCGCCGTAGTTCTTGACCGCGTACTCGCCCAGGGGAATCTGGGCCATCACGTCGCCGGTCTGCCAGTGGCGGCTGTACCAGTAGTCGGGGTGCGAGCCCTGGGCGTTGAGCGCGTCTTCAATGCCTATGCGGCGCAGGATCTTCATCACGTTGGGCCCGACATGGATGCCGGCGCCCAGGCGCGAAAAGCTGGGCGACTGCTCATACACGCGGACATTGAAGCCCTCCTGGAGCAGCAGCTTGGCGGCGGCGGCGCCGCCGAGGCCGGCGCCGACCACAGCGATACGGGGGGATTGAGACACTGGAGAACTCCTTGCTGAAATGAGAGGAAAAGGCAGGCGGCACAGGCCGGTCGTTGCCCTGGTTGAGCAGTTTCCGTGCCAGCCCTGTAAAAAGGCTTTTTGCGTGTGTACGCTCTATTTTTTGACCAAGATCAATGCACCAAGGAGAGGATTTCTACCTAGTTCTGTTGATTTTGTGGTGCATGCCCGCACCAAATCAACGATTTTTCTCAGGCTCATATGGTTTTGCGTCGGGCACGGGTTTTGCACTATTGAGCGTATACGCTTTATTAAGTAGTATCTTTCCATCCATCCCCTGAAAGCCAAGACCATGACCAAGACCTTCCGTATCGGCCAGATCGTTCCCAGCTCCAACACCACCATGGAGACCGAAGTGCCGGCCATGCTGCAGGCGCATTCGGTGCTGCGCCCGCAGGACCGCTTCACCTTTCATTCGAGCCGCATGCGCATGAAGAAGGTGGTCAAGGAAGAACTGGCCGCGATGGACGCCGAAAGCGACCGCTGCGCGCTGGAACTCAGCGATGCGCGCGTCGACGTGCTGGGCTACGCCTGCCTGGTGGCCATCATGGCCATGGGCCATGGCTACCACCGCGTGTCGCAAAAGCGCCTGACCGAATGCACGGCGACCAACGGCGCGACCGCGCCCGTGATCACCAGCGCCGGCGCGCTGGTCGAGGCACTCAAGGTCATGAAGGCCAAGAAGATCGCGCTGGTCGCGCCCTACATGCTGCCGCTGACCGAGCTGGTGCGCGACTACATCGCGGCCGAAGGCTTTGAAATCGTCGACTGGCGCGCGCTGGAAATTCCCGACAACCTCGATGTCGGCCGCCACGATCCCGCGAAGCTGCCGGCCATCGTTGCCGGCATGAACTACGCCGATGCCGATGTGATCGTGCTGTCGGCCTGCGTGCAGATGCCTTCGCTGCCGGCCGTGGCCCAGGTCGAGGCCGAGACCGGCAAGCCGGTGCTCACGGCATCGATTGCCACGACCTACGCCATCCTCAAGGAACTGGGCCTGGATCCTGTCGTTCCGGGCGCGGGCGCGCTGCTGTCGGGCGCCTATCCCTACGACCAGGCCTGACACCGCGGCCGCCCGGCTCGGGCGGCTTTATCGCCATAGCCCATCAGCGTTCAACACCCATGTCCACCACTACTTCCAGCACTTATCTCTACGGCGGCCAGGTCCAGGCCAACGGCATTCGCCAGCACTATCTGCGCTACGGCGGCAGCGCGGGCGCGCGCGCCGAGCGCGACGCCGTGATCCTGATTCCCGGCATCACCAGCCCGGCCGTGACCTGGGGCTTTGTCGCCGAACACCTGGGCCGCCAGTTCGATACCTATGTGCTGGACGTGCGCGGGCGCGGCCTGTCGTCGTCGGGCCCTGGCCTGGACTACGGCCTGGACGCCCAGGCCGCCGACGTCAACGCCTTTGCCCAGGCGCTGGGCCTGTCGCGCTTTGCGCTGATGGGGCATTCGATGGGCGGGCGCATCGCGGTGCGCGCCGCGCGCAGCCAGCCGCAAGGCCTCGCACGGCTGGTGATTGTCGATCCGCCGGTCTCCGGCCCGGGCCGGCGCGCCTATCCCGCGGCCTTGCCCTGGTATGTGGATTCGATTCGCCAGGCAACGCTGGGAATGAATGCCGAGCAGATGCGCGCTTTCTGCCCGACCTGGACCGAGGAGCAGCGCCAGCTGCGCGCCCAGTGGCTGCACACCTGCCACGAGCCAGCCATCGTGCGCAGCTTCGAGGACTTCGGCCGCGACGATATCCATGCCGATCTGCCCCACCTGGCCCAGCCGCTGCTGCTGGTCACGGCCGAGCGCGGCGATGTGGTGCGCGACGCCGACGTGGCCGAATGGCAGGGCCTGGCGCCGCAGACCGCGCATGTGCGCGTGCCCGGCGCGGGCCACATGATTCCCTGGGACAACGAGGCAGGCTTCTACGCCGCGCTGGGCGACTTTCTCGGCGCGCACGTTGACTGAAGCCGCCGCCATGTCCCTTTTCCTTCCTCTTCACATGCCAAGGAGCACGCCATGTCCGTCAGCGATATCGATCTGATCCACGCCTGGAAGCAGGTGCTGGCACTGTCCCGGCTCGAGCCCGGCCAGATCGTCACGGTGCTCACCGGCGCCGACACCCACCCGCAGACGCTGCGCTGCGCGATTGCCGCTTCCAGCGAAATGGGCGCGCGCGTCAACCGGCTCGATCTGCCGCCCGTCAACGCCGAGAAGTCGCTCAGCCGCGACGCGCTGGCCTATCTGGGCACGACGCCGCTCACGGGCAACCCGGCGGCCATTGCCGCGCTCAAGGCCAGCGATCTGGTGCTTGACCTGATGACGCTGCTGTTCTCGCCCGAACAGCACGACATCCTGCAGTCGGGCACCAAGATCCTGCTGGCCATAGAGCCGCCCGAAGTGCTGTGCCGGCTGGTGCCCACGGCCGCCGACCGCACGCGCGTGCAGGCCGCGGCGCAGCGCATCGCGCAAGCGCGCCAGATGCACATCACGTCCAAGGCCGGCACCGATCTGCGCTGCGAACTCGGCCATTTCCCGGCAATCAGCGAATACGGCTTTGTCGACGAGCCCGGGCGCTGGGACCACTGGCCCAGCGGCTTCGTGCTGACCTGGCCCAACGAAGGCGAAAGCAACGGCCGCGTGGTGCTGGACCGCGGCGACATCCTGCTGCCGCTCAAGGACTATGTGACCGAGCCCATAGAGCTGGTGATAGAAAAGGGCTTTGTGACGCGCATCAGCGGCGGGCTGCAGGCCGAGATCCTCAAGGAATACATGGCCTCGTACGAGGACCCGCAAGCCTATGCGGTCTCGCATGTGGGCTGGGGCCTGCAGCCGCGTGCCCAGTGGTCCATGCTTGCGCACTACAACAAGGAAACGCATATCGGCATGGATGCGCGCGCCTTCGAAGGCAACTTCCTCTGGTCCATGGGGCCGAACAACGAAGCCGGCGGCAGCCGCACCACGGCCTGCCATATCGACATTCCCATGCGCCACTGCAGCGTCGCGCTCGACGGCCAGGCCATGGTGATCGATGGCGTGGTACAGGATGAACCAGGACTGGCGCGCGCGGCGCGCCGCAAGGAGATTGCATGACCGAACAAGCCATTCCCACCGAAGGCGTCACAGGTGACATTTCCGCCTATGCGCGCCAGGGCTTTGGCACGCCGCTGCCGCTGAAAGCCCCGTTTGGCCTGCTGATCATCGATTTCGTCAACGGCTTTGCCGACCCGGCGGTGTTTGGCGGCGGCAATATCCCGCAGGCAATTGAACAGACACGCGAGCTGCTGGCGCATGCGCGCCGGCAGGGCTGGCCCGTGGCGCACAGCCGCATCGTGTTTTCCGACGACGATGCCGACAGCAATGTCTTTTGCCTGAAGGTGCCCGGCATGCTGACGCTCAAGGAGGACAGCCCGGCCAGCGCCATCGTGGCCGAGCTGGCGCCGGCTGCGGGGGAGTATGTGGTGCGCAAGAGCACGCCGTCGGCGTTCTTCGGCACCATGCTCGCGCCCTGGCTGGCCCAGCGCGGCGTGCAGACGCTGCTGGTCGCGGGCTGCGTGACCAGCGGCTGCGTGCGCGCCAGCGTGGTCGATGCCATGCAGTCGGGCTTTCGCCCGCTGGTGGTGGCCGACTGCTGCGGCGACCGGGCCATTGGCCCGCATGAATCCAATCTCTTTGACATGGCGCAAAAATACGCGGCCGTGATGCCGCTGGCCCAGGCGATTGCCGCGACCGAAGCGCGGTCGCGCTGATCGGCCTGCATGCGGGCCTGCCCGCATGCCCTGATTTTCTTTTGTAGCCCGCCATGACCCTGCCCCAGCCCACCGCATTGCACGCTCAGTTGCTCAGCCGCTCCGGCACCTTGCTGGTGGTGCGCGCGCCGGTCGCGCCGCCGCGGCCCGTTCCCGGCCAGCCGGGAACGGCGTCGGACTACGTGCAGTCCACGCCCGAGATCTTTGTCGCGCTGCTTGCGCCGCAGCCGGGCGAAAGCTGGCGCGCCCTGGCCTTCAACGGCCATGTGGACCTGGGCACGGGCATTCGCACGGCGCTGGCGCAGATCGTTGCCGAGGAGCTTGAAGTGCCGCTGGCCCGCCTTGAAATGGTGCTCGGCCATACGGCCGCCGCGCCCAATCAGGGGCCGACGATTGCCAGCGCCAGCATCCAGATTTCGGCCGTGCCGCTGCGCCGCGCCGCGGCCCAGGCGCGCGAGCAGCTGCTGGCGCTGGCCGCGCAGCGCTGGGGCGTTGCGCCCGGGCAGCTGCAGGCGCGCGACGGGATCGTTGGCTTTGCCGATGGCGTTGACGCGCGCCTGCTGGATTACGGCGAACTGCTGCAGGGCCTGCAGATCCAGCTGGCGCTGGCCGCGCCCGAGCAGCCGGTGAAGCTCAAGCCCGCAGCCGAATACCGGCTGGTGGGCAAGGGCGCGGCGCGCGTCGACATTCCCGCCAAGGCCACGGGCGAGCTGAGCTTTGTGCACGATGTGCGTCTGCCCGGCATGCGCCACGGCCGGGTGCTGCGCCCGCCGCACCCGGGGCGCGACGGCGGGGATTTCATAGGCCATTGCCTGATTGCCGTCGACCGCGCGTCGGTCGCCCATCTGCCCGGCCGTGTCGAGGTGGTGGTCGAAGGCGACTTTGTCGGCGTGGTTGCCGACCGCGAGGAGCAGGCGATTGCCGCGATGCGCGCGCTGCGCGTGCAATGGAAGGCCGTGCCGCCCGCACCCGATCTGAGCGACCTCGAAGCCGCGCTGCGCGCCCACCCCGCGCAGCGCCGGGCGCTGGTCGATCAGGGCGATGTCGCGGGCAGCAGCGCGCGTGCCGCCACGCATCTGCAGCGCAGCTATGTCTGGCCCTACCAGATGCATGCCTCGATTGGCCCGTCTTGCGCGGTGGCCGCTTTTCAGGGCGACCGGCTCACGGTCTGGGCCGGCACGCAGAACCCGCACATGCTGCGCACCGATCTGGACCGGCTGTTGGCGCTGGGCGAAGCCCGCATTGATATCGTGCGGCTTGAAGCCGCGGGCTGCTATGGCCGCAACTGCGCCGACGATGTCTGCGCCGACGCCGCGTTGCTGGCGCGCGCCGTGGGCGCGCCGGTGCGCGTGCAGCTCACGCGCGAGCAGGAACACCAGTGGGAGCCCAAGGGCACGGGCCAGCTGATGGACGTGGGCGCGGCCATGGACGCCGACGGCGAGCTGCTGGCCTATGACTTTGCCGTGCGCTATCCATCGAACGACGCGCCCTTGCTGGCGCTGCTGCTCACGGGCCGCGTGGCCGGCGCGCCGCGCACGCTGGAGATGGGCGACCGCACGGCGGTGCCGCCCTATCGCTACCGCGATCAGCGCATTGCCAGCCACGACATGGCGCCGCTGGTGCGTTCGTCCTGGCTGCGCGGTGTTTCGGCCCTGCCCAATTCCTTTGCCCACGACTGCATGATCGATGAGCTCGCGCAGGCGGCCGGCGCCGACCCGGTGGACTTTCGCCTGCGCCATCTCGACGACACCCGCGCCAGCGAGCTGCTGCAGGCCACGGCCCGCCATGCACACTGGCAGCGCGGCGCCCAGGGCAGCCGCGGCCGACCTGCGGCCGACGGCTGGCTGCACGGCCGCGGCGTGGCCTATGCGCGCTATGTGCACAGCCGCTTTCCGGGCTTTGGCGCGGCCTGGGCGGCCTGGGTCATCGATCTGCGCGTCGATCCGGTCAGCGGACGCATCGAGGTCACGCGCCTGGTCGTGGGCCAGGACACGGGAATGATGGTCAACCCCGACGGCGTGCGCCACCAGATCCACGGCAATGTGATCCAGACATTGAGCCGCAGCCTGCTGGAGAAAGTGGCGTTTGACGCCGCCGGCGTCAGCAGCCGCGAATGGGGCACCTACCCCATCATCGGCTTCAAGGCCTTGCCCGACATCGAAGTGCTGCTGATGCCGCGCCAGGACCAGCCCCCCATGGGCGCGGGCGAGTCGGCCTCGGTGCCCGGGCCGGCGGCCATTGCCAACGCGCTGTTCGATGCCACGGGCCGGCGCTTTTACGCCGCGCCGTTCACGCCCGATGCGCTGCGCAAGCGCCTGGCAAGCTGATTGCCTGCCTGGTTTTTAGCCGCTAAAAATCGCGGCGCAAGGCCCTGCAATTCTTGCCCGCCATGAGGGGCATGGCTGCCCTGTGACGCCCACCAGGGCGCCTACATCCGCCACTTCCGCACCGGCATGGACCTGCAGCGCAAGGCCAGGGCGTTGGCGCATGAGCCGGCGCCGGCTCCCGTCACTTGCGGGACGGCGTTTGCGCCCTGGAAATGCTCCAATATTTTTCAACGAGGCGGCCCGGGTGGGCTGTCCGCAATCCCACAAGGACGAAAAATGTTTGCTGAACCTTCCGCGAAGACCCGGGACCTGCTGCAGCGCCTGCATGCGTTCTTTGACGAACACATCTATCCGAACGAAGAGCGCTATCTGCGCGAAATGGATGCGTTTCGCCGCGCGGGCAATGCCTGGCAGGTTTCGCCGCTGATCGAGGAGCTCAAGCCGCTGGCGCGCGCCGCCGGCCTGTGGAACATGTTCCTGCCGCACGAGTACCGCGGCGTTCCCGGAATCTCCAACCTCGACTATGCGCCGCTGTGCGAAGTGATGGGCCGGGTGTCGTGGTCGGGCGAAGTGTTCAACTGCTCGGCGCCCGATACCGGCAACATGGAAACCATAGAACGCTACGGCACCGAAGCGCACAAGGACCAGTGGCTCGAGCCTTTGCTGCACGGCGAGATCCGCTCGGGCTTCCTGATGACGGAGCCGGCCGTGGCCTCGTCGGACGCCACCAACATCCAGTGCACGATCCGCCGCGAAGGCGACGAGTACGTGATCAACGGCCGCAAGTGGTTTTCGTCGGGCGCGGGCAGCCCGCGCTGCAAGATCTTCATCGTGATGGGCAAGACCGATCCCGACGCGCCGCGCCACGCTCAGCAGTCCATGGTGCTGGTGCCGCGCGACACCGAAGGGGTCACGGTGCTGCGCCACCTGTCGGTGTTCGGCTACGACGACGCGCCGCACGGCCATATGGAAGTGCTGCTCGAGAACGTGCGCGTTCCCGTGGGCAACATCCTGCTGGGCGAAGGCCGGGGCTTCGAGATTGCCCAGGGCCGCCTGGGCCCCGGACGCATTCACCACTGCATGCGCTCCATTGGCGCGGCCGAGCGCGCGCTGGAAATGATGTGCGACCGGCTCAATGCACGCGTGGCCTTTGGCCGTCCGCTGGCCGAGCAGTCGGTCTGGCACGAGCGCATTGCCGAGTCGCGCTGCATGATCGACCAGGCGCGCCTGCTGACGCTCAATGCGGCCTACAAGATGGACACCGTGGGCAACAAGAATGCGCGCGCCGAGATCGCGATGATCAAGGTGGTTGCTCCCAACATGTCGTGCAAGGTGGTCGATTGGGCCATACAGGCGCATGGCGCGGCCGGCGTGAGCCAGGACTTCTGGCTGGCCGAAGCCTATGCCCATCAGCGCACCGTGCGCATTGTCGACGGCCCCGATGAAGTTCACCGCAACGCGATTGCCAAGCTCGAGCTGGCCAAGCGTTCGGCCAGCGCGCACGGCTGATCAGGCAGCCGCGCAGGGCGGCTGGCAACAGCGGTCCTGAAGTTTCTTGCCCTCCGCATGGAGGGCTTTTTTTTGCTTCATCGCGCCTCTCCAGAGAACGCTGGCGCCGAATCTGCCGGCGCCGCGAGCGCTCTGCCCGCCGCCTTGTTCCCTTCCCTTTACGTCCTGCGCACCGCCATGCCTGTCGCGCAGGCGTTAGCCGTGGGCGCGTGCCGTTGCTTCCCGGTCACGCGTGTTTTCCCTGGCGCCAAAGCCCGCGCGAATTCCTATTATTACTTGCCGGCCGACAAGTAGATATTGGAAGGCAGCCCGGGCATTGCAGCAGCAGGCCCGCAAAAACGTAGACACATACGAGGAGACAGATCTTGTTGAAATTCAATGCATCGCGCGCGCTGCGCCCATCGCCCCTGACCCTGGCGCTTGCCGCCACCCTGTGCACCGGCTTGCCGGCATGGGCGCAGCAGGCCCAGAAGGAAGAACTGCGCCAGATCGTGACCCCCGCGGGTGGCCTGGCCGCCACGCCGTCCAGCAGCGTCAGCATTTATGGCCTGATCGACACCAGTGTCGGCTATGTGTCCAGCCCGAACGGTCGCACCTGGCGCGTGGACAGCGGCCACATGAACGGCTCGCGCCTGGGCTTCAAGGGCAGCGAGGATCTGGGCGGCGGACTGCGAGCCAACTTCCTGCTGGAAATGGGCATCAACAGCGACTCGGGCACGCTGGGCCAGAACCAGGGCGCGGGCGCCAAAGGCTTTGGCCGCGGCGCGCTGGTCAGCCTGACCGGCAACTTCGGTGAAATCCGCCTGGGCCGCACCGTGACCGCCATCAGCTCCGAAGTGCAGGCCGTGGGCGATGCCTTCGGTCTGGGCGGCGGCGGCAATCTGCAGGGCATTCAGCCCGCCTCGGGCCGCGTCAACAACAGCATCTGGTACCAGACGCCGTCCATGGCCGGCTTCATCGGCAAGGTGTCGTACGCGCCCGGCGAGACTTCGCCGGCGCCGGGCAGCGGCCTGGGTTCAAGCACCGGTTCGAGCAGCGCCGCCGCGCTGTTCTATGCGAACAAGGCGCTCAGCGGCGCGCTGTCGTACACGGTGCACAAGCACATCGTCGACGGCAGCAGCGTCAAGTGGTTCAACTCCAGCCTGGCCTATGACTTCGGCGCGGCCAAGGTGTTTGGCTCGTTCGCGATGTTCAAGAACCCCAGCGCGGCAATCACTCCGGCCACGCAGGCCGCGGCCGACAACAACCTGGGCTTTGCGGGATTTCCTACCGTGGGCTACTACGCGGGCCAGGACGACCGCAGCGCATCGCTGGGCGTGGCCGTGCCTTTTGGCAAGAGCACGCTGCTGGCGCAGGTGGTGCATGTCAACGATCGCGGCCCGCTCAACCGCGATGCCACGCAGTTCGGCGTGGCTTACATCTACGCGCTGTCCAAGCGCACCAGCCTCTACGCAGACTACGGCCGCGTGAAGAACCGCAACGGCTCGGCCTATGCGCTGACCGGCGCGACCAGCCAGGCCGCACCCGGCAGCAACGGCAACAGCGATGCGCTGCACATGGGCATTCGCCACGCGTTCTGATTTGCGGGCTTGAGTTCATGGCCGGGGCCTGGGTCCCGGCTTTTTTCGTTCCTGCGCCAGCAACGCCCTGTCTGCCATCCATGGCACCGAGCCACCCATGCCATCCTACTTCCCCGCTCTCTACCCCGATTGGCTGGCGCTGCAGCAAGAAGAAGTGCTGGAGCCGGCCTTGCCCATCATTGATGCCCACCACCATCTGTGGGACACGCCCGAGTTCAGCTATGCGCGCGCGCAGCTGCAGGCCGATGTGGGCAGCGGCCATGCGGTGCGGGCAACGGTGTTTGTCGAATGCCTGTCGCACTACCGCGAGCACGGACCGGCCGCGTTGCGGCCCGTGGGGGAAAGCGAATATGTCGTCCAGCACAGCGGCCCTGCCCGGGGGGATGCCTATCTGTGCGCGGGCATTGTAGGCTGGGCCGATCTGCTGCTGGGCAACCAGGTGACGCCGGTTCTGGAGCAGCATCTTGCCGCAGGCCAGGGCCGCTTTCGCGGACTGCGCAGCCGGCCGACCTGGCATGCGGATCCGGTGATCCACGCGCCGGGCACGGGCAAGGCCCATGTGCTGCTGCAGCCGCGCGTGCAGCAGGCGGTGCGCGTGCTGGGCGGCATGGGACTCACGCTGGATCTGTGGGTCTACCACACGCAGCTGAACGACGTGGCGCGGCTGGCCGCGGCCTGCCCGCAGACCACGCTGGTGCTCAACCATTGCGGCGGGCCGCTGGGCGTGGGTCCGTATGCGGGCCAGCGCGAAGCCGTGCTGCGCGACTGGCGGGCGCAGATGAAGGCACTGGCCGCCCACCCGAATATCGTTGTCAAGCTGGGGGGGCTGGCCATGCCGCGCTGCGGCTTTGGCTGGCACGAAGCCGCGCGGCCCGTGGGCTCCGAAGTCCTGGCCCGGGCCTGGGCCCCCTATATGGAGCATTGCATCGCGGCGTTTGGCGTGCAGCGCTGCATGTTTGAAAGCAACTTTCCCATGGACAAGACCGGCTGCAGCTATACAACGCTGTGGAATGCGTTCAAGCGCCTGGCCGGCGGCGCCAGCGCGAGCGAGAAGGCCGCGCTGTTCGAGGCCACGGCGGCCCGCGTCTACCGGCTGTAGGGCAGGGCGCGGGCGGGGGAGGGCGGTCGGGGGTTCAGCGGCCGGTGTAGACCGGGTCGCGCTTTTCCAGGAAGGCGCGTTGCGCTTCCTTGGAGTCTTCGGTCTTGGACAGCGCCACGGTATTGCCCTGCTCGTAGCGATAGGCATCGCGCGAAGGCATGACCAGGGTCATGCGCGCGGCTTCCTTGGCCAGGCGCATGGCAATCGGGCTCTTGGAGGCAATGTCGCGCGCCATTTCCATGCAGTAAGGCATGAGTTCGTCGGCGGGCAGGCAGGCCTCGATCAGGCCCAGGCGGTACAGCTCCTGCGCCGAGACTTTCATTCCGGTATAGAACATGCGGCGCGCGCGCGACTGGCCAAAGACCTTCTGCAAGAAGGTCACCCCGCCGGCCAGGCCCACATTGATCTCGGGCATGGACACATAGGCGTCCTCGGATGCAACCCAGATGTCCGAAGCCATCACCAAGCCGAAGCCCGCGCCCAGTGCCGGGCCGTTGATGGCTGCAATGATGGGCTTGGAGCATTCGACCACGGCGTAGTAGGACTCGCGCACGCGGCGGTTGTGCGCGCCATAGGCGCCGGCGACACCGGCGAGGTTGGGGCGCTCGCGGATGTCGGCGCCCGCGGAAAATGCCTTGCCCGCGCCGGTCAGCACGATGCAGGCCACGTCGTCGCGGTCCGACAGCAGGTCGAACACGCGCGTGATTTCCTCGCGCAGCTCGATGTTCTGCGCATTCACGGGCGGGCGGTTGAGCGTGACCACGGCCACGCCGGCATCGACGGTCAGGGTGATGGTGTTGAGTTCCATGAAAGTCTCCTTGTTGTGGGTGCAGCAAATCATTCACTGTCAGCACTTACCTGCCGAACGGTAGGTGCATGCGCCATGCTAACCGTTGAGTCGGTCGCTCGCAAGTCACCTTGGTGCCAGCTGCGCAAGACCTGGATTGCCCCTGCAAATACCCGCAAAAAATGCCGCCGGCAAGCATGTTTCTCCCTAGGGTTTGCGACTTTTTTGCCTGCGTTTTACGCAAAGGATACTGCTATCCTTTGCTTACTTACCTGTCGGCATGTAAGCACGGAATTTCAAGACACGGTGTCCCCGGGAACTGAGGGTTTCAACCTCCAGCCAGGCGCCGCAAAAGACAAGAAGGAGCAGCGTTGATGACGATGTTGGGTCTGATGCAACAGCAGGATTTGCTGATCTCGCAGCTCATAGAGCATGCGGCCACGCACCACGGTCAGGTGGAAATCGTCTCGCACGTTTCCGACACCCGCAGCTACCGCACGAGCTGGGGTGAAGTGCGCCAGCGCGCCAAGCGGCTGGCCAATGCCCTCACGGACCTGGGTGTGCAGCCCGGCCAGCGCATTGCGACGCTGGCCTGGAACACGCACCGTCATCTGGAGCTGTATTTTGCGGTGGCCGGCATGGGCGCGGTGTCGCACACCGTGAACCCGCGGCTGTTTGCCGAGCAGATCAGCTACATCATCAACCACGCGGCCGATGAGTATGTGTTCTTCGATCTGGGCTTTGCCGAGCAGTTGGTGGCGATTGCCGACCAGCTGCCCACGGTCAAGGGCTTTGTCGCGCTGTGCGAGCGCAGCGAGATGCCGGCGCTCGATCTGCCCAATTTGCTGTGCTACGAAGACCTGATGGACCAGGCCTCGCCCGACTTCCAATGGCCGGCGCTCAATGAGAACACCGCGTCGTCGCTGTGCTACACCTCGGGCACCACCGGCAATCCCAAGGGCGTGCTCTACAGCCACCGCTCGACACTGCTGCATGCCTGGACGGCCTGCACGGTCGACGGCCTGGCGCTGTCGACGCGCGACAGCGTGCTGCTGGCCGTGCCCATGTTCCATGTCAACGCCTGGGGCATTCCCTATGCCGCGGCGATGTGCGGCGCCAAGCTGGTGCTGCCCGGCCCGGGCGTGAGCGGCGAGCGCCTTTATGCGCACATGCTCAAGGAAGGCTGCACCTTCTCGCTGGGCGTGCCCACCGTGTGGCTGGGCTTCTTCCAATACCTCGAGAGCCAGCGTAACGCGCTGGACCTGACGCAGCTCAAGCTCCAGCGCGTCGTGGTCGGCGGCTCGGCCGCGCCGCGCGCAATGATAGAAAAGTTCCAGACGCTGCTGGGCACCTATGTGATACAGGCCTGGGGCATGACCGAGACCAGCCCGCTGGCGACCATCGGCAATCTGCTGCCCGCGCAGCAGGCGCTGCCGCTGGCCCAGCGCTTCGACATCCAGGCCAAGCAGGGCCGGGCCATCTTCGGCATCGAAGTCGGCATCTTCGCCCCCGACGGCGAACGCCTGCCGCATGACGGCAAGCGCGTGGGCGAAATCAAGGTGCGCGGCCCGTGGGTGGTGTCGGCCTATTACGGCGACCGCGCTGGCGCGGCCCTGGGTGCCGAAGGCTGGTTTGCGACCGGCGATGTGGCGCTGATCGACACCGACGGCTTTGTGCAGATCACCGACCGCACCAAGGACGTGATCAAGTCGGGCGGCGAATGGATCTCCTCGATTGATCTGGAGAACGTCGCCGTCGGCCATCCCAAGGTACAGGAAGCCGCGGTGATAGGCGTGGCGCACAGCAAGTGGCAGGAGCGCCCGCTGCTGATTGTCGTGCCCAAGTCGGGCGAAACCATCACCGCCGCCGAAATGACGGACTTCATGAAGGACCGCGTCGCGCGCTGGTGGCTGCCCGACGATGTGGTGTTTGTCGACGGCCTGCCGCATACGGCCACCGGCAAGCTGCTCAAGACCCAGCTGCGCGAGCAGTTCAAGGGGCATCGCCTCAGCACGGACCCCGCCTGAGCAGGCCTCACAAACCGTTCGTGGTGAGCCTGCCTGCGCGGCCCGGTCGAACCATGAACGTCCTTCGACAAGCTCAGGACGAACGGGTCTGTAGTTTCTAGACAGTCAGTGTGTTGCGCATTCCATAACTACCAGGAGACAGATATGAACGCTTTCCCTTCGATCCCCCGGATTTCCGCGCTGGCCTTGCTGGCCGGCAGCACCTTGCTTGCCGCGCTGCCCGCGCAAGCGCAGATCAGCGATGACGTGGTGCGCATAGGCGTGATGGCCGACCAGACCGGAACCTATTCGGGCAATGGCGGGCCGGGCTCGTCGCTGGCGGTGCGCATGGCGGTGGAGGACTTCGGCGGCAAGGTGCTGGGCAAGCCGATTGAAGTCACGGTGGCCGACGACCAGAACAAGCCCAATGTGGGCATCAACATGGCGCGCCAGTGGATAGAGAACGACAAGTTCGACACCATTGTCGGCGGTTCGGCCTCGTCCATTGCATTTGGCGTGTCGAGCATGATGAAGGAGAAGAAAAAGCCGTATCTGGTGGCCGGCACCGTGTCTTCGGACCTCACGGGCAAGATGTGCTCGCCCATGACCGTGCAGTTCATTGTCGACACCTACCAGCTGGCCAATGCGGGCGTGACGGCCCTGCTCAAGCAGGGCGTGAAGTCCTTCTTCTTCATCACCGTCGACTATGCATTTGGCGCGGCCATGCAGGCCGATGCGACCAGGTTCATCGAGGCCGGCGGCGGCAAGGTGGTGGGCTCGGTGCGCCACCCCCTGGGCGCGTCCGACTATTCGTCCTATCTGCTGCAGGCCCAGGCCAGCAAGGCCCAGGCCATCGTGGTGCTCAACGCCGGCCTGGACCTGACCAATGCGCTCAAGCAGGCTGCGGAATACAAGCTCGCGCGCAATGGCCAGAAGGTCGGCGTGTTCGGCATGACCATCAACAGCGTCTCGGCCATGGGCCTGGACGTGGCCCAGGGGCTGCAGATCACCGCGCCGTTCTACTGGGACCGCAACGACGAGTCGCGTGCCTGGGCCAAGCGCTTCATGGACAAGAACAAGGGCGTGGTGCCCACCTATATCCACGCCGGTGCCTACAGCGCCGCCATGCACTACCTCAAGGCGGTGCAGGCAGCGGGCACGGACGAAGGCGTGGCGGTGATGGCCAAGATGAAGGCCACGCCGGTCAATGACTTCTCCATGAAGAACGCCATGATTCGCGAGGACGGCCAGCTGATCCGTCCGACCTATGCGATCCAGGTCAAGACCCCGGCCGAATCCAAGGGCAAGAACGATCTCTACAAGGTGGGCGAGGAAATTCCGGGCGACAAGGTGTTTCGCCCGCTGGCCGAAGGAGGCTGCGACTTCGTGAAGAAGTAGGCCTGGGCGCCCCGGCTTTCGCGCCGGGGCTGCGGTTTCCCGTCTTCACGGCGCGCAGCGCCATTGCTCCCCAGGTTTTGCCATGACCCGTATTGAAATTGTCTCCGCCACGCGCGACCAGCTGGGCGAATGCCCGCTCTGGGATGACCGCAGCCAGTCGCTTTACTGGATAGATTCGCATGCGCAGCTGGTGCGCCGTCTCACGCCGGCCAGCGGCACCTACCGCCAATGGCTGCTGCCCAGCGCCATAGGCTCGATTGCGCTGTGCGAAAGCGCCCGGCTGCTGGTGGCCTTGGCCAGCGGCTTCAGCTATCTCGATCTGGAATCGGGCGAAGTCACGGCGCTGGCCGGCGTCAGCCATGCCGCCGAGCGCATGCGCCTGAACGACGGCCGCTGCGACCGCGCGGGCCGCTTTGTCTGCGGCTCGCTGGTAATGGGGCGCAACGAGCCGCTGGCCGCGCTCTACCAGGTCGATGCCCAGGGCAGCGTGCAGCAGCTCGACCAAGGTTTCGCGATTTCCAATGCCATCTGCTTGAGTCCCGACGGCCAATGGCTTTACTACACCGACAGCCGCACGCGCAAGATCATGCGCTACCCCTATGACAGCGCCAGCGGCCGCGCCGGCCCGCCCACGGTCTGGGTCGATACGGCGCAGCTCAATTCCGCCGCCGATGGCGCGACCGTGGACAGCGAAGGCTGCCTGTGGACCGCGCTGGTCGAGACCGGCCAGATGGCGCGCTTCACGCCTGCAGGCCGGCTCGAGCGCCTGATAGCCATGCCCGTGCGCCATGTGACCTGCCCGAGCTTTGGCGGCCCCGATCTCGACGTGCTTTACGTCACCAGCATCAGCAACAGCGGCAACGCGCTCAAGGACGAGCACCCCGACGCGGGCGCGCTGTTTGCCGTGCATGGCACGGGAGTGCGCGGACTGCGCGAAGCGCGTTTTGCCGACCAGCCCTGAACGAATCAACGAAAACAAGGAGACAAGAATGAACAACAAGCTCGAAGGCAAAGTGGCCTTGATCACCGGCGGCGCGCGCGGCATCGGCCGGGCGATCGCCGATGCCATGGCCCAGGCCGGCGCCGTGGTCGGCGTGCTCGATCTGCGCGAAGACCTGGCCCAGGCCGCGGCCGAGGAAATCCGCGCCCAGGGCGGCAAGGCCATGGCGTTTGGCGGCAACGTGGCCGAGCGCGAGACGTTCGTCAATGCCGTGCAATCGATGAAACAGGCGCACGGCCGCTTTGACATCCTGGTCAACAACGCGATCTGGGTGCGCTACGGCGCGATCTCCGCGATCACGCCCGAGATGCTCACGCGCATGGTGGGCACGGGCTTCAACTCCGTGGTCTGGGGCATACAGGTGGGCTCCGAAGCCATGACCGAAGGCGGCAGCATCATCAATATCGCTTCGGCCGCGGCTTTCCTGGGCGTGCCCGAAGCCATGGTCTATGGCGGCGTCAAGGCCGGCGTGCTGGGCCTTACGCGCTCGTCGGCCGTGGACCTGGGCCCGCGCGGCATACGCGTCAACGCCGTCTGCCCGGGCTCGGTGCCGACCGAAGGCATGAAGGGCAATGTGGACCCCGACAAGATCGCGGTGCGCATCGCGCGCACGCCGCTGCGCCGCCTGGGCGAAGTCGAGGACATTGCCAACGCGGCAATGTTCCTGGCCTCAAGCGAAAGCAGCTGGGTCACGGGCACCTCCATTTTGGTCGACGGCGGCGTGACCCACGCCATGCTTTGAAGGCTTCGCCATGCAAGCTTCCCCGGATAACTACATCCTGCAGGCCACGGGCCTGAGCAAGCAGTTTCGCGGCTTCTATGCCGTCAAGGACGTGAATCTGCGCGTGCGCCGCCACAGCATCCATGCGCTGATAGGCCCCAACGGCGCGGGCAAGACCACCTGCTTCAATCTGCTGACCACGTTCTTGCGCTCGACGACGGGAAGCATCGTGTTCAACGGCAAGGACATTTCCGCCAGCGACCCGGCAACGGTGTCGTCCATGGGCCTGGTGCGCTCGTTCCAGATCTCGGCGGTGTTTGGCCAGATGACGGTGCTGGAGAACGTGCGCGTCGCGCTGCAGCGCAAGGTCGGCATGACCTGGGCATTCTGGCGCCGCGACAGCGCGCTCAAGGTGCTTGATGCGCGTGCACTGGAACTCATTGAGATGGTGGGTCTCACGCGCTGGCTGCATACGCCGGCCGGGGAGCTGCCCTACGGCCGCAAGCGGGTGCTGGAGCTTGCCACCACCATTGCACTGGAGCCCGAGATGATTTTGCTGGACGAGCCCATGGCTGGCCTGGGCCATGAGGACATTGGCCCGGTGATGGAAATGATACGCAACGTGGCCAAGGGCCGGACCATTCTGATGGTCGAGCACAACATGAAGGTCATTGCCGAACTGTGCGACCGCGTCACCGTGCTGCAGTCGGGCCAGATCCTGGCCGAAGGCAGCTATGACGAAGTCTCGCGCGACCCCGCGGTGATCGAAGCCTATGTGGGAGGTGCCAATGACTGAAGCCATGCAAAAGCCGCTGTGCCTGTCGGTCAAGGGGCTGGTCGGCCACTACGGCGAGAACCTCGCGCTGCACGGCATAGACCTCGAGGTGCGTGAAGGCGAAGTGGTCTGCCTGCTGGGCCGCAACGGCGCGGGCAAGACCACCACGCTGCGCGCGGTCGTCGGCTTGCTGGAAAAGCGCCGCGGCAGCGTGGAGATCAACGGCCAGCAGACCGTGGCCATGCTGCCCGAGGCCATCGCGAAACTCGGTGTTGCCTACTGTCCCGAGGAACGCGGCATCTTCGCGAGCCTGAGCACCCAGGAAAACCTGCTGCTGCCGCCGGTGCTGCGCCCCGGAGGCCTGAGCGTGGAAGAGATCTACACGCTGTTTCCGAATCTCAAGGAGCGCCGCCACAGCCAGGGCACCAAGCTCTCGGGCGGTGAGCAGCAGATGCTGGCGATCGCGCGCATCCTGCGCACCGGCGCGAAGTTCCTGCTGCTTGACGAGTGCACCGAGGGCCTGGCACCGGTGATTGTCTCCAAGATCGGCCAGACCATACGCATCCTCAAGGAGCGCGGCTTCACGGTGCTGATGGTCGAGCAGAACTTCCGCTTTGCTTCAAAGGTAGCGGACCGGTTCTATGTGATTGACGAAGGCGTGGTGGTCGACCATTTTCACCGCGACGACATCGCCAGGGATCTGGCACGCATCGAGGGCCTGCTGGGACTATGAAGCGCACCACCAACACTTTCGCGCGCTGCTGCGCGGCGCGCTACCGGGGAGTCCACCATGGATGAGATTTTCGGCATTCCCATGTCGGCCCTTGTCGGCCAACTGGTCATAGGCCTGATCAACGGCTCTTTCTACGCGCTGATGAGCCTGGGCCTGGCCATCATTTTCGGGCTGCTGCACGTGGTCAACTTCGCCCACGGCGCGCAGTACATGCTGGGCGCGTTTGTCGCCTGGGGCCTGCTCGAGTACTTCGGCATCAGCTACTGGTATGCGCTGATCATCACGCCGCTGGTGGTCGGCGGATTCGGGCTGGTGATAGAGCGGCTGATGCTGCGCCGGCTGTATCGCGTGGACCATGTCTACGCGCTGCTGCTGACGTTCGGCCTGGCGATGCTGATGGAGGGCGCATTCCGCTGGAAGTTCGGTGCCACGGGCCAGCCCTATCCGAATCCCATTTCGGGCGGCTTTGATATCGGCGTGAGCTATATCCCCGCCTACCGGGTCTGGGTGATTGCCGCTTCGCTGGTGCTGTGCCTGGGCACCTGGCTGGTGATAGAGCGCACCAAGCTGGGCGCCTATCTGCGCGCGGCCAACGAGAACGCGGCGCTGGTGCGCACCTTTGGCATCAACGTGCCACGCATGCTGATGCTGACCTACGGCCTGGGCGTGGCCCTGGCGGGTCTGAGCGGCGCCATGGCCGCGCCCATCTACCAGGTCAATCCGCTGATGGGCAACAGCCTGATCGTGGTGGTGTTCGCGGTGGTGGTGATCGGCGGCATGGGCTCGATCATCGGCTCCATCATCACCGGCTTCGGCCTGGGCGTGGTCGAAGGTCTGACCAAGCTGATTTACCCGGACGCCGCGGGCGTCGTCATCTTCATCGTGATGATCATCACGCTGGCAATCCGTCCCAACGGCCTGTTTGGCCAGGAGGCCCGATGAAATACTTCTCTCCAGGCACGCAGCGCCTGCTGCTCGCGACCTTTGTCGCCTTGCTGCTGGTCGCGCCTTTCGTGCTCTATCCGCAGTTTCTGATCGAGATCATGTGCTTTGCGCTGCTCGCGGCCGCGCTCAATTTGCTGGTCAGCTACTGCGGCCTGCTGTCCTTCGGCCACGCCATGTTCTTTGGCGCCGCGGGCTATGTCACGGCCCAGGCCATCAAGGTCTGGGGGCTGGACCCGGCGCTGGGCATTTTGTGCGGCGTGGGCGTGGCGGTGGTGATTGGCGCGCTGACCGGTGCGCTGGCGATACGCCGCCAGGGCATCTATTTCTCGATGATCACGCTGGCGTTCTCGCAGCTGATCTATTTCTTCGCGCTGCGCATGCCGTTCACCGGCGGCGAAGACGGCCTGCAGGACGTGCCGCGGCGCGCCATGTTCGGCTTCATCGACCTGGGCAACAACTACGTGATGTACTTCGTGGTGTTCGCGCTCACGGCCTTTGGCTTCTTTGCGATCCACCGCATCGTCAACTCGCCGTTCGGCCAGGTGCTGCGCGCCATCCGCGACAACGAGCCGCGCGCGGTTTCCCTGGGCCTGCGCGTCAACCGCTACAAGCTGTTGGTGTTTGTCCTGTCGGCCTCGCTTGCCGGGCTCGCGGGTTCGATCAAGGCGGTGGCCTTCCAGGTCGTGACGCTCAACGACCTGACCTGGGTGACTTCGGGCGAAGCACTGCTGATCTGCATCCTGGGCGGCATGCAGACGCTGGTCGGACCGATTGCGGGCGCGGTGCTGATTGTGTCGATGTCGCACTATCTGGCGTCGTACGCCGAGTGGGTGCTGATGATCCAGGGCCTGGTGTTCGTGGTCGTCGTGCTGTCGTTCCGCAAGGGCCTGGTCGGCGAGTTCTATGCCTGGCTGGAACGCCGCGCGCTGCGCGCCCAGGCCGTGGTGCCGGTGAAAAAGGAGCTGCCATGAACGCCACACCGCGTGAACAAGTCATGGTCGCGTTGCGCGCTGCCGCCTTGCTCGAGGGCAAGCTGGCGCTGGTGACGGGTGCGGCCAGCGGAATCGGTCAGGCAATTGCCCAGGGCTTGGCCAGCGCCGGAGCGCGCGTCATCGTGACCGACCTCAGCGCCGAACGCTGCGCCGACACGCTGGCGCTGATCAGCGCGGCCGGTGGCCAGGCCTGGGGCTTTGCGCTTGATGTGACCGATGACGCTGCGGCCGCGGCGCTGGCCGAGACGGTGGGCGCGCAGATCGGCGCCGTCGACATCGTTGTCAACAACGCCGGCGTGATACTGCGCGAAGGCCTTGACAGCCCCCGGGCCCACGCCAACATCCGGCGCGTGGTCGATGTGAATCTGCTGGGCACGTTCAACGTAATCCACGCCTGGCTGCCCGCCTTGCGCGCCACGCGCGGCTGCATCATCAATATCGCTTCGGGCGCGGCCTTCATTGCCCAGGCCGGGGCGCTGGGCTATTCCGCGTCCAAGGGCGCGGTGAAGATGCTCACGCAGTCCATGGCCGCCGATCTCGGGCCCGACGGCATTCGCGTCAATGCGCTCGCGCCTGGCGTGATTGAGACCCCGATGACCGATGCCACCCGCGCCAACCCCGAACGGCTGGCGCGCTTCATGGCGCGCATTCCCTCGGGCCGCGTGGGCCAGCCGCAGGAGCTCGCCGGAGCGGCGGTGTTTCTCGCCTCGGGCCTGGCTTCCTATATCAATGGCGTGACGCTGCCGGTCGATGGCGGCACGCTGGCGGTTTAACGGCCCTTCGATCCTTGGACAAGCTCAGCACGCGCGGGGTGTTTTCCACCGCTTGCCCTGAGCCTGCCTACGCGGCCCGGTCGAGGGGTGTCCTCAGCCAAGTTTTTTGAGAAAAGCAGGAGACAGCAATGCAAAACAACACTTCAACATCCCCGCGCCGCCTGGACGTGGTCATCGTCGGCGGCGGCTTCGGCGGCATGTATGCCACCTACAAGTTCCGTGAAATGGGCTTGCGCATCCAAAGCTTCGAGGCCGGCGGCGATCTGGGCGGCGTCTGGTACTGGAACCGCTATCCGGGCGCGCGCGTCGATCTTCCCAGCATCGACTACAGCTTCTCGTTCTCGCCCGAAGTCGAGCAGGAGTGGACCTGGTCGGAGCAGTTCGCTGCCCAGCCCGAGCTGCTGGCCTATATCAACTTCGTTGCCCAGCGCCTGGACCTGAAGAAGCATTTCCAGTTCAACACGCGCGTCACCAGCGCGGTCTGGGACGAGGAGCGCAAGCTCTGGACGGTGAAGACCGACCAGGGCGAGACGCTGGAGGCGACCTATTGCATCATGGCCACGGGCCCGCTGTCCGTGCCCAAGGACCCGGAAATTCCCGGCATCGCGCGCTTCAAGGGCCAGCTGCTGCGCGCCGCGCGCTGGCCGCACGAGCCCATCAGCTTCGCGGGCAAGCGCGTGGGCGTGATCGGCACGGGCTCGACCGGCATACAGATCGTGCAGGAAGTCGGCAAGGAGGCCGGCGAGCTGTTTGTCTACCAGCGCACGCCCAGCTTCACCATGCCCATGCGCAACGAGAACCTCGAGCCCGAGTACGTGGCCGAAGTCAAGCGCCACTACGCGGGCATTCGCGAATCGGCGCGCAACAGCGCCGTCGGCGGCGTGCGGCCGCAGTCCACGCGTGCCTTCTTTAGCGTCACGCCCAGGCAGCGGCGCCAGTTGCTCGAGGACGCCTGGAAAAACGGCGGCCTGGCAATGCTCGGCACCTTCTCCGATCTGATGACCAACCCCGAGGCCAACGAGCATGTCGCGGAATTCGTGCGCGGCAAGATCAGCGAAGTCGTCGAGGATCCGGCCACGGCCGAAGCGCTCAAGCCGCGCGACTACCCGATCTTTGCGCGTCGGCCCTGCCTGGACAGCAGCTACTACGAAACCTACAACCGTCCCAACGTGCATCTGGTCGACTGCCTCAAGGACCCCATTGTCGAGATCACGGAGAAAGGCGTGCGCACGCAAGCCGGCGAGATCGCGCTTGACGTGCTGATCTTCGCCACCGGCTACGACGGTCTCACGGGCGCGCTGCTGGCCTTTGACGTCGTGGGCCGCGGCGGGCGCAAGGTCAACGACAAGTGGAAGGACGGCGCGCGTTCGCACCTGGGCCTGATGATGGAAGGTTTTCCCAACCTGTTCATGACCACGGGCCCCAACGGCCCGGCCGCGCTGGCCAACATCATCCGCATCAGCGAACACGATGTCGACTGGATTGCCGCGGCCATGGTGCATATGGAAAAGAACGGCCTGTCGAGCATGGAGCCCACGCCGGAGGCCGAACAGGGCTGGATGGACCTGGTCTACGAGCTGTCGCAGCGCACGCTGCTGACCAAGGCCAAGACCTGGTATGTGGGCGCCAACGTCAAGGACAAGCCGCTGGGCCTGACGCTGTTCACCGGCGGTTTCATGAAATACCGTGAACTCACGAACGCGGCGGTGCGCGACGGCTACCGCGGCTTTGCGTTCGAACATCTGCGGGAGTCGGCCGAGGCCTGACCCCTGTGGCAGGGAGGCGGCCGTGACATGTGATCGGTTGCCATTTCAGGCGGGGCTGAATCTCAGCCCCGCTTTTTTTCTTCAAGGAGACTTCCATGCGAGCGATTGTGACGGGCGCCGCCCGCGGCATAGGCCGAGCGATCTGCCTGCGGCTGGCGCGCGACGCGGCGGCCAGCGGCGGCGCGAAACTGGTGCTGTCGGACCAGCGCGTGGGCGATCTGCAGGCCGTGATGGCCGAAGTGCAGGCCCTGGGCGGCCAGGCGCTTGCCGTGGCCGGCGATATCGCCGACCCGGCGCTGCCCGCCGAGATCGTCGCCGCGAGCGCGGCGTTTGGCGGGCTGGACGCGCTGGTCAGCAATGCCGGCTTTGCGATTCCCGGTCCGCTTGCGGACTATGCGCTTGACGACTGGGACAAGGTGTTTGCCGTGCATGTGCGCGCGCCCTGGCTGCTGGCGCAGGCCGCCTACCCGGCGCTCAAGGCCAGCCGCGGCGCGGTGGTGGTGACGGCCTCGGTCTCGGGCACCAACGCCCAGGCGCCGCTGGGCGCCTACAGCGCAAGCAAGGCCGCGGCGCTGATGCTGGTGCGCCAGCTGGCCAACGAATGGGGCCCGGACGGCATTCGCGTCAATGCGTTCTCACCGGGCCTGACCATCACGCCGGGAACGGCGGCGGCCTACTCAACGCCCGACGCCCATGCCCAGCGCGCCAGCCGCGTTCCGCTGCGCCGCATGGCCGAGGCCGACGACATGGCGGGGGTGGTGGCGTTCCTGTTGAGCCAGGATGCAGCCTATGTGCATGGTGTCGACCTGCTGGTCGACGGCGGGCTGTCGAACACCGTGATGGCGGCGCTGGACATGAAGGGATGGAAGAAATAATCTGGGGAAATTTAGCGGCTAAAAATTCCCAGACAGCGCAGAATGCGCGCTCTGAAGCGCCCTTTGCCGTGCCTTTTGCCGTGCCCGCCAACTGTTGGTGCTGGCTGGGCCTGCAGCGCGGCCCGTGCCGGTCCGTTAGCTACTTGGCAAACGGCGCCTGCCGCAACAGTGCATACCAGGCGTCATCGGGTTTCATCTGCCCCTGCGGCGCGCGCACGCCAAAGCGCGTGGCCTCGTCGCCTTCGGGCGCGGGTGCTTCCTTCATCCAGTCGTAGATCACGGTGCGCGCGGCAACGCGCCATTCCTCACCACGCTTTTCAAAACGGTCGGCGTAGCGGCCGCACAAAAAGGTCTCGCGCAGCCGGCCCGTCGCCGGGTCGGTGTCGTACTGGAAGGCCTGGAAGTAGCTTTCGACGGCCGCCTGCGCGCCCTCAAGCACGATGGAGATATTGCTGACCTGGTGGATCATGCGCAGCCCGCTGCGGCGCGATTGGAGCGCCTTTTCAATGAAGCCGCTGGCGCTGCCGTTGTAGGCGCCGTGCCGGTCCGTGCCGTCCTGCCAATAGGCCGAGCGCAGCGCGGCTTCGTCGCCGCGGTCTATGCCGCGGCAGTAGGCGTACATGGCTTCGCGAATGGCTTCGCGGTCAAGCAGGGCTTGAAGCTGGGATTCTAGGGTGGGGGACATAATGTGTTCACGCAAGTTTTTGTCGGGCAGGCCGTTCATCCTTCGACCGGGCCGCGCAGGCAGGCTCGGGACGAACGGATCCCCCCGCCGCTCGCCCTGAGCTTGTCGAAGGGCGTTTGCAGCCCCTGGAATTAGATCGCGCTAGTTTCTCGCAGTGTAATCACCGCATCCAGGCAGACCGCGCCTTTTTCACGCACCACCAGCGGATTCACATCGATGCTTTCAAGCACATCGGCATGGGCCTGGCCAAACTCCGACAGCTTGCAGATCGCCTCGACCAGCGCCTGCTCGTCGTACTGCGGGCCGCCGCGCCACCGGCGCAGCAGGCGCGACGACTGAACGGCATCGACCAGTTCGCGCGCGCGCGCAGCGTTGACCGGCGCCGAGGCAAAGGCCACGTCCTTGAAAAGCTCCACGGCGGTTCCGCCCGAGCCGAACATCACCATGGGCCCGAACGTCGGGTCCATATGGATGCCCATGATGGTTTCCACGCCGCCCTTGAGCATGGGCGTGATCAGCACGCCGTCAATGCGCGCCGTGGGCGCGGCCTTGTCGGCGCGACGCAGCAGTTCGCCATAGGCCTGGCGCACGGCTTCGGTATCCTGCAGATTGAGCATCACGCCGCCGATCTCGGTCTTGTGGGCGATATCGGGCGAGGAAATCTTGGCAACGATGGGAAAGCCAAAGGATGCCGCCGTGCTTGCCGCGTCCTCGGCGCTGGTGCAGACCTTTTCGGGCAGCATCGGCAGGCCGGCCTCGGCCAGCACCTTCTTGGCCGCGGCTTCCGTGGAGACATCGCCCAGAGAACGCGCCGATCGCCGGTCTGACGCGGGCGAGTACAGCGCCGCGTGGCGGCGCGCGAGCTGGCGTGCACCGGCGAGCGCCAGCACTGCGCGCGAGGGGTCGGCAAAGGTGGGAATGCCATGCGTGTCCAGTGCGGCTGCGACTTCCCTGGTCGCCAGCATCACCATGACGATGCCGCGCTCGGGGAACTTCTTCTTGAGGGCAATCAACTCGTCGCTGGTCGACTGGAAGCGGCTGGGCGACAGACCGACATGGGCGAGATAGGCAAACACCGTGCCATAGGACGAATGCGTCAGCAGCGCGTCCAGCGTGCGCGTCACGCCGCTGGCCACGGCCGTGACCTGGGCCGTGGTGTCCAGCGGGTTGGCGGCCACGGCAAACGGCAGCACTTCGCGCACGGCGGCGCTGCCTTGGGCCGTCAGCGGCGGCAGTGCCAGGCCATGGTCGCTGGCGTGGTCGGCCATCAGAATGCCGATGCCGCCCGAGCCCGTGAGAATCGCCACTTCGGAGTTGCTGGGCAGCGCGCCCGTGACCGCGCAGACATAGGCGATGTCAAGCATCTCCTCGATGGACTGCGGGCGGTAGGCGCCGCATTCGGCAAAAACCGTGTCGTAGACCGTGTCGTTGCCGGCCAGGGATCCGGTGTGCGTGGCCGCGGCCGAGGCGCCGACTTCGGTGCGCCCGGCCTTCATGATCAGCACCGGCTTGCCGGCCCTGGCGGCCTTGAGCAGGGCCAGGCGCAGGCGGTTGCCGTCCTTGCACGACTCGACGGCCGCGCAGATCACGCGGGTCTCGGCGTCGTCGGCGAGGTAGTCAATGCATTCGGCCACATCGACATCGGCTTCGTTGCCGGTGGCAATGATCTTGGAAAAACCCAGGCCGCGCAGCGAGGCCATGCCGTAGGTTGCCGAGCCAAAGGCGCCGCTTTGCGTGGCCAGCGCGATATGGCCCTTGACGGGGCGCAGGCCGTTGAGCGCGGTGGAAAACGTTGCCGAATACTGGTTGGAAAGATTGAGCAGGCCCAGCGAGTTCGGCCCCAGCATGCGCACATCGCTTTCGCGGCAGATGTCGACCAGCTTTTGCTGCAGCGCCTTGCCGGCCTCGTCGATCTCGGCAAAGCCGGCGGTGAGGATCTGCACCGATTTCACCCCCTTGGCCACGGCTTCGCGCAGCGCGCCCTCGACGCCGGCCGCGGGAATGATGATCACCGCCTGGTCGATGGGCCCGGGCACCTCGCTGATGCTCTTGTAGGCCTGCAGACCCTGGACCAGGGGCTCGCCCTTGTTGATCGGGTAGATAGCTCCCTGGTAGCCGCCTTCGCGCATGAAGCGCAGCACGCGCCCGCCAATGCGCTCCGGGTCGGAGGAGGCACCGATCAGCGCCACCGATTCGGGGAAGAAGAGGGAGTGGATTGTTTGCATGGGGTCAGCGTTGCGGAAAGTGATCAAACCAAGCCGTTCGCAGGAGAGCATCACGGTCAAAATCCCGTTTGCACTGAGCCTGTCGAAGTGCGGTCTTCCACAGGCTCGGCCAACGGCTCTCGTCAAGATCTCAGGCGGCCAATGCCGCCACGTCGTTCGACATCTGCGCCGACAGCGCATCCAGGTATTGGAAGCGGTCGCCGTATTGCAGATTGCACATCAAGCTGTGCATGGCCAGGCGCGCGGCCGGCATTTCGGTGGTCATGCCCATGCCGCCATGCAGCTGGATCGCCGACTCTGCCACAGTCCGGCCGACGCTGGCCAGATACAGCTTGGTCAGCGCCGCATCGCGCGGATTGGCCGCGGGATCGGCCGACAGCGCTTCGGTCACGTCCTTGACCAGGCCGCGCGCGCTCTCGTAGGCCACATACATCTCGACCAGCCGGTGGCGCAGTGCCTGGAAGGTCGACAGCTGCACGCCGAACTGGCTGCGCGTCGTGAGGTATTCAATGGTCTGCTCGACCAGGGCGCCCAGCGCCCCCACGGTCTGCACGCAGGTCATCACCGCGCCGGTGTCGCTCGCGGCCTTGACGGCGGCTGGCACGGCATCGCCTTGCAGCAGCACCTGGCGGGCATCGAGCACCACGCCATCAAGCGGGATATCGGCCGTGCGGCGGCCATCGAGCCCCTGGTAACAGCGCGCCGCAGGCAGCGCCGCGGCATCGATCAGCAGCAGCTGGTCGGCAGTATTGAACAGCAGATGGCTGGCCTCGGCGCTCAGGTCCGCGCCCAGGAGCTGCCCTTGCAGGCGCACCTGGCCGCGGCCCTCGGGCGTGGCCTGCACGGCGCTGCCCAGCACCGGGCAGACCGAAGCCTCGCCCGCCGACAGCTGTGCCAGCAGCGCGCGCGCCGTCTCGGACGCGCCGGCCGCTGCCAGCAGCATCGGCGCGACCACGCAGCGCGCGATCAGCGGCAGTGCCAGCGCATGGCGGCCCGCGGCCTCGGCAATTGCCGAGAACTCGGCCAGCGTCGCGCCCACGCCGCCGTGGTCTTCGCCGACCAGCACGCCCTGCCAGCCGAGTTCGAGAATCTGATTCCATTCGGCCGCACCCGCGGCGGCCATGCGGTCGCTCGAGTCATACAGGTCGCCGGGAAACATCGGGGTCACATGGAAAGTCATCTCAGGCTCCAAACAGGTCGCGGGCAATCACGTTCTTTTGCACTTCGCTGGTGCCGCCGGCAATCGTGCGCGAACGGTAGAACAAATAGGTGTGGGTCAGCTGGCGTTCGATGTCGAGGTCGTCGCTGCCGTCGGGGGCTGGGACTTCGGGCACCAGTCGAGCGGCGTATTCGGGGCCGGCGATGTCGAAGGCAATGCCGACGATCTGCTGCGACAGCTCCGAAGTGTGCAGTTTGAGCGCCGAGGATTTGGACGAGGCCAGCGTGCCCTGCATTTCCTCCTGGATGGCGCTGAGCAGCATCTGGCGCGCGCCCTTGGTGGACGCCTGGGCCAGGAACAGCCGCTCCTGCAGCGCGTGGATGCTGGGCAGGTCGGGGTGGGACTGCATCTTGCGCGCCAGCAGTTCGGCGACCTGCTCGAGCTGGCGCGCCAGGCGCGGCACGGTGGCCGGCGACAGGCGTTCGCGGTCGAGCAGGAACTTCGCGCATTTCCAGCCTTCGCCTTCGACGCCCACGAGGTTCTTCACCGGCACGCGCACGTCGTTGAGAAAGACCTCGTTGACATGGTGCCACTGGTCTATGGTGTGGATGGGGCGCACTTCGATGCCGGGCGTGTCCAGCGGCACCAGCAGCAGCGAGATGCCGGCCTGCTTGCGGCCTTCGCTTGACGTACGCACCAGCGTGTACATCATGTCGGCTTCCTGGGCGTGCGAGGTCCAGATCTTCTGGCCGTTGAGCACATAGTCGTCGCCGTCGCGCACCGCCGTGGTCTTGAGCGAGGCCAGGTCGGAGCCCGCGCCGGGCTCCGAGTAGCCCTGGCACCAGTGCTCGCTGCCGTCGAGAATGCGCGGCAGAAAGCGGTCCTTGATCTCGTCGCTGCCGAAATGCATGATCACCGGCCCGATGTGACCAATGCCGTGGTGGTAGGCCGGCGGGCAGTCGGCCTGGGCCGTGATTTCCTCGAACAGGTAGCGCTGCTGCAGGTCCCAGCCCGTGCCGCCGTATTCGACGGGCCAGTTGGGCGCGCCCCAGCCGCGCGCATGCAGCGCCTTTTGCCAGGCGCTGTACTCCGCGCGCGACATCTTCTGGTTGCTGCGCACTTTCTCCTTGAGGTCAGCGAGTTCGGGCTGTTGCGTGAATTCCAGCAGTTCCTCGCGGAACGCGGCATAGGGATCGACGGCGGAAAGAGTAGGGTTCTGTGTCATGGAGGCAAGAGAAAGAGAGTTCCGGTCAGTGGTAGCTGCGGCCGCCGTCCACCGCAAGGGCGACGCCGGTGATGAACGAGGATTCGCCGCCCGTGAGGTAGAGCGCGGCACGCGCAATCTCCACGGCCTCGGCAACGCGGCCCAGTGCATAGCGCGCGCCTACCTGGGTGCGCAGCACTTCGGGGTCGTAGCCCTTGCGCACCATGGGGGTGTCGACCGCGCCCGGGCAGATGGTGTTGACGCGTATCGGCGCCCATTCCATGGCCAGCGACTTCGACAGGGAGATCACGCCGGCCTTGGACGCCGCATAGGCGCCGCGGCGCATGAACGGCTGCAGTCCCTGGCCCGACGAGAAGTTGACGATGGTGCTGTCCTGCACCTGGCGCAGATGCGGGTAGCAGGCGCGCGCCAGCACAAAGCTGCCCGTGAGGTTGACGTCGATCACGCGGCGCCATTCTTCGAGGCTGACCTCGCTGAGCAGTTCGCCATTGGCGATGCCCGCGGCATTCACCAGCCCGTCGATGCCGCCCAGCGCCTGGGCCGCGCTGTCTATGGCCTGGCCCACCGAGGCTTCGCTGGAGACATCGGCCTTGAGCGCGATGCCGTCACCGGGCTGGAAGTAGGCGTGGATGCCGGCGACGTTCTGGTCGATGGCCGCGACCTTGGCGCCTTCGGCGACAAACAGCCGGGCAATGGCCGCGCCTATGCCCGAGCCCGCGCCCGTGACGACGATGCGCCGGCCGGTCAGGCGCCCGAGCGCGGGCATGTCGGGAATGGAGGTGGTGGTGTGTGTCATGGGGTGGTTTCCGGGCGGGTCAGTCGAGGCGGATCTTGCGTTCGCGTATCACGGGCGCCCAGGTCGCAAGCGTCTTCTTGAGGTAGTCGGCAAAGCCCTGCTGCGTCATCAGCGCGGGCTCCAGCCCGGTCTTGTAGATCGCGTCGTGCATTTCCCTGGTCTCGAGCACGGCCTGCACGTCGGCGTAGATCTTCTTTTGCAGTTCCGGCGGCGTGGACGCGGGCAGGAACATGCCGAACCAGCCGCTGGCGGTGAAATCGGCGAGCGCGGGCACGCCCGACTTGGCAATGGGAACGATGTCGGGCGAGCGCTTGATCGGCGCGGTGCTGCCTATGCCCAGCACCTTGAGCTTGCCCGTCTGCACGAAACTCATTGTTGCCGAGCTGTCGAACAGCGCCTGCACCTGGCCGCCGACCAGGTCGTTGATCGCCGGGCCATTGCCCTTGTAGGGCACATGCACGATATCTATGCCGGTGCGCCCGGCAAAGCCTTCGGCCGCGATATGCGGGCTTGATCCATTGCCCGACGAGGCAAACGTCATGCCGGGGTGGGCCTTGGCATAGGCAATCAGCTCGGGAATGTTGTTGGCCGGCACGGCGGCATTCACATACAGGTAGCTGTACGAATCGGCGAGCATCGCCAGCGGCGCCAGCGCTGCCGGGTTGTACGGCAGGTTGGGCACCAGCACCTGGTTGGCCGTGAAGCCGAATGCGGTGATCAGCAGGGTATGGCCGTCGCCCGGCGCCTTGGCCGCGGCCGCCGTGCCTATCACCGTTCCCGCGCCGGGCCGGTTGTCGACAATCACCGGCTGCTTCCAGCGTTCGGCCAGGCGCTGGGCAACGATGCGCGCCAGGATGTCGGTCACCCCGCCCGCGGCATAGGGCACGATGATCTGCACCGGCTTGGTCGGAAACACCGGCTGCGCCTGCGCCGCCGCGGCGCAGAAAAGGGCGCAAAGGGCGAAAAGGGCGGCAAGACCGAGGCGTAAATGTCGAATCAACATGCTGCTGCAATCCTTTGTGAAAGTGCGTGCCATGCCTGCGCATGCCACGGCAAGGGCCTGGAGCTTCCTGGTGCAAATAATTCTACCGTTCGGCAGGTAAGTTGAAGAATGGGTGCTAACCCTAGAGGGGTGTGCAAAGGTCAGGAGAAAACAAGCGTGCGCGCGGTATGCGGTAACGGCGTTGTTTCGGCATCGATCGCGTTGGAATCGGCGCGATCCGCCCCGCAAGGCACGATGGCATGGAACCTGGGAGCGCGGCGCGCAACACACTCAACATCAGGCGGAAGTCCTTGCCGAAAAGTGAAGCCGCTTGCGTTCCACCATTCACTGGAGTCTCTGATATGCCGAACTCACGCTCTCGTATTTTCGAACGCCTTGGGGATGCTCAGCTTGCGGGCGTCCGCCTGGAGGGCCGGACCGCGCTGCCCGTGGACGGGGTGACCATGGACAGCGGCGGGGGAGCGACGCTGGACTCCAGCGATGTCCACGGCAAGGAGGACATTGGCGGCCTGGAGATCATGGTTCAGGGCGCGCCGGTACTGACGGGCATTCCCGCGGTGGCGCAGTTTGTCCATGTGGGCCAGGCCGCGGCGCTGGCAGACATCGTGGTCGCCCCTGCCGGGGGGGCCGTGGGTGGCGAGCTGACCGTGACCCTGGAAGTGTCAGTGGGCCTGGGGCGCGTGGGCGGCATCCTTGGGGGGCTGACCGATGACAACCCCGACGCGCCGGGAATACAGCTGAGCGGCACGGCCGCGCAGATCAGCGCCGCATTGGCCGACGCCACATTCACCGCCGATGCCGTCGGCCAGGGCCATCTGAAGATCACGGCCCATGACGGCCAGACCAGTGCCATAAGCCACTATGCCTTTATGGCGGTGGCCGCGCCGGTCGATACCGCGCCCACTTTTGCCGTGCCCACGGGCAGCGGCAAGCTGCTGGTGCCCGTGGGGGGGCGATTGGATGAAGGCTACAGCGTCACCCTCCAGGCGGATGGCAAGATCGTGTTGGCAGGGAGTAGCGTCGTCGCGAGCAGAAGCTCTGACTTCGGCCTGATTCGACTGAACGCCAATGGCAGCCTCGACGAGGGCTTTGGCGATGGCGGCAAGCAATTGCTGGATGTGGGTGGCCGCAATGATTATTGTCTAAGCGTCACCGTGCAGCCCGACGGCAAGATCGTGGTGGCCGGATACAGCTCGGCCGGATTCAGCCGCGACTTCTTGCTGATCCGCCTGGATGCCGATGGCAGACTGGACGAGGGCTTTGGCGACACAGGCAAGCGGTTGGTGGAGGGGGGTAGCGGCAATGATTATGGCCAAAGCGTCATGCTGCAGCCCGACGGCAAGATCGTGTTGGCCGGGCACAGCTCCAACGCGAGCGACAACCATGACTTCAGCCTGATCCGCCTGAACGCCAATGGCAGCCTCGACGAAGGCTTTGGCGGCACAGGCAAGTTATTGCTGGATGTAGGTAGTGGCGATGATTATGGCCAAAGCGTCATCCTGCAGCCCGACGGCAAGATCGTGATGGCCGGGCGCAACTACAACGGCTCCAGCTTTGACTTCCGCCTGATCCGCCTGAACACCAATGGCAGCCTGGACCAGGGCTTTGGCGATGGAGGCAAGTTGTTGCTGGATGTGGGTAGCGGCAGTGAATATGGCGAAAGCGTCATCGTGCAGCCCGACGGCAAGATCGTGTTGGCCGGGCGCAGCTACAACGGCTCCAACTTTGATTTCAGCCTGATCCGGCTGAACGCCAATGGCAGCCTGGACCAGGGCTTTGTCGACACAAGCAAGTTGTTGCTGAATGTAGGTGGTAGCGATGAATATGGCGAAAGCGTCATTCTGCAGCCCGACGGCAAGATCGTGGTGGCAGGGTATAGCTCCAACGGCAACACCCGTGACTTCAGCTTGATCCGGCTGAACGCCAACGGCAGCCTGGACCAGGGCTTTGGCGATGGAGGAAAGCGCTTGCTGGATGTGGGTGGCGACGATGATATTGGCCAAAGCGTCATCCTGCAGCCCGACGGCAAGATCGTGGTGGCCGGGAGCAGCCGCAGCGCAAGCAACAAGTATGAATTCAGCCTGATTCGCCTGAACGCCGACGGCAGCCTGGACACCTTGTTCAACAACCCCTCGACCAGTCCCGTCCATACGCTGGGCGGCGCGGTCAGCTATGACGAGAATAGCTTGCCCGTGGTGCTTGATGACGCCATCGCGGTGTTTGACGCCGAGCTTGCCTCCCAGGGCCATTACGCCGGCGCCAGCCTGACCTTGGCGCGCAGCGGTGGCGCCCATGCGCAGGATATGTTTGGCGCCAGCGGCGCGCTGGTGTTGACCGATGACGGCGGCGTTGCATTGTCGGGAACAAGCATAGGCAGCCATTTCCAGGCGCAGGGCCAGCTGACCGTGCGCTTCAACGCCCAGGCCACGCAGGCGCGCGTGAACCAGGCCCTGAGTTCGCTCACCTATGCCAACACCAGCGATGCCCCGCCCGAGAGCGTGTCCATCGCGTGGAGCTTCAGCGACGGCAGCGACATGCCGCCCGCCAGCGGCAGCACGGTGGTGAACATCACGGCCATCAACGACGACCCGGTGCTGGCCGGCCTGCCCGAACTGGCACAGGGCGTGACCGTGGGCCAGGCCGCGGCGCTGGCCGACTTCACGGTGCACGACGACGATGGCGACGACGCACCGCTGACGCTGACGCTGATCGCGGTCAATGGCACGCTCATTGGCCTGGACGACAGAGACCCAGACGCGGGCGGCGTACAGCTCAGCGGCACGGCAGCGCAGATCAATGCCGCAATAGCAGGAGCGACATTCACCGCGGCGGCGGCGGGCGAGGCATCGATAGCACTGGAACTCAGCGATGGCGAGGATGGTATGGAGGCGACCTATCAGCTGATGGCGACTGCAGCGCCCAAGCCACCGTCGCCGCCATCACCACCGGCACCCCAGCCCCCGGCACCCCAGCCCCCGGCGCCTCAACCACCGGTACCCCAGCCCCCGGCGCCACCCCCGGCCCCGCCCGTGCCGCCCCCGGCCACCCCGGGTATCGACGCAGTGCGTTACTCCGGCGCGCGCGACGACTATGTGCTGCAGCGCAGTGACATGGCACTGTGGAGTATCGCCACCAACTCCGGCAGCAAGGCCACGCCGCTGCCGGGCATGGAACGTGTGGTGTTCGACGATGGCGCGGTAGCGCTGGACCTGGCGGGCGAAGGGCAGGATGCGTCGGCGGCGCAGGCCGCGCGCCTGGTGTTTTCGCTGTGGGGCCAGGCCGGGCTGGACAGTCCGGCCCTGGTCGGCCATGTGATGGCCTATGTCGATGCCCTTGGGCTGGGCGGTACGTCGCAGCTCGCCGAGAACCTGGGCTTGGTCACGGCATTGGCCGGCGATGCCGACCCGGCGGCCTTGTTGACGCTTTTGCATACCAATATCGTGGGCCATGCGCCCGATGCGGCGCAGTTGCAGGCGCTGCTGGAATTGCCGGCCAGCGGGCATTCGAATGCGCAACTGGTGCAGATCGCGGCGGAGCTGGCGGTCACGGCGCAGGCCATGGACCTGGACGCGCTGGCGCGCATGGGGCTGGAATTCACCCCCTATGACGGCCCCGTGCTGGGCTCGCATGGCGACGAGGTGTTTGTTGCGCAGCCGGGCGACGGGCGCATAGACGCCGGTTCCGGTGTCGATACCGTCGCCTATGGCGGCGATGCGGCCGACTACGAGTGGCAACGCGATGACCGGGGTGGCTGGATAGTGCGCGGCGCGGCCTTTGACGGCGGCAGCGACCAGCTCCAGGGCGTGGAGCGCCTGCGCTTTGCCGACCATGCGGTCGCGCTGGACCTGGACGGCGCGGCCGGCCAGGCGCTGCGCATGCTTGGCGCCGTGCTGGGCGCGGATGCGCTCGATGACCGGGCGCTGGTGGGCGAGCTGATTGCCTATGTGGACGCATATGGTATCCAGGCGCTGGCCGATGGCGTGCAGGCCAACGGCATTCTGGACCACCTGGCCGGCGGCCACAGCATGCAGGCGGTGATCCGCTTGCTGTACCGCAACCTGACCGAGCACCTTCCCGACGAGGCGCAACTGCAGAATGTATTGCAGCTGGTCGAGCAACACAGTTGGGACCGCGCCGACCTGCTGGCGCATGCGGCCGAGCTGCCGCAGGCCGCGCAGACCATCGGCCTGCAGGCGCTCGCGGAGCAAGGCGTGGTCTACGAACTCTGAGGGCGTGAGCGGGCTGCGGTTGACGCCCGTCAGCGCGGCGCGTTCCGTTCATCCTATGCCGGCTTGTCCGGCATTTTCTTCATCTGCAAACCCGCCTGCCGGGACTTCACCGATAATTCCCCGGTTCCTTCTCTTCCCAAGAAACCGTTGATCTCCATCCTGCGCCTGGTTGCACTGGCTCTTGACCAACTCGAAGTGGCCGTCTGTGTCTTCGACACCAGGCACAGGACGCTGCTTTGGAACGACACCTTCGTGCAGTTCTTTCCCGAGCATGCGGGCCAGGTGCATGAAGGAGAGGACTACCGCGAGAATCTTCGGCGCTTTTATCTGAGCCGGCTCAGCGAGGACGAGCTGCCGGCCATGGAGCGCTATGTCGAGGAAGGCATTCAGCGCCATCACCAGCAGCAGCGCGCTTTCGAGTTCGACCACCATGGCTACCGGGTGCGCGCGGCGTCGGTATCGCTCGGGGCTTTCGGGCGGGTGCGGCTGTGGCGCAAGACCACGCCCCTGCTGCCGGGCATGCACGACAGAATCAATCCGCGGCTGGCGCAGTTGCCGGGGCAGATTTCCGCCGATACGGCCAGGGCGCTGGAAAGCCTGGCCGACGGCATTTTGATGGTTGACGAGCAGGACCGTGCCGTCTGGGCCAACCACGCTTTCCTGGTGCTGTATGGCCTGCCCGACATAGCAAGCCTGGGCGCACGCCATTTCAACGAAATCTATGCGCAAGCCTGGCGCAGCGAGACGCAGACGACAGGCTATGCCCGCGGCCTTGCCGTGCTCAAGGAGCGCCAGCGTTTTTCCGGCGCGCCCTATGTGCTGGCGCTGCCGCACAACCGCTGGGTGCGCATCGTCGAGCTGCGCGGCACCCAGGCCAATGGCGGCAGCTTCTTCTCGCATGTCGATGTCACCACGTCGCGCCGCCAGCAGGAAGAGCTGCACCAGCTGACCCAGCATCTGGAGTCGTTGGCGGGCAAGGATGCATTGACCGGCCTGGCCAATCGCCGGCGCTTCGACGAGCTGCTGGATGCCGAGTGCAGCCAATCCTGTCGGTTGGGCACGCCGCTGTCGCTGCTGATGCTCGATGTGGATCACTTCAAGCAGCTCAACGATGCCCATGGCCATCCCTTTGGCGACGAGGTGCTCAAGAGCTTTGCGCGTGTGATGACCCATGTGGTGCAGCGCCCGGGCAGCCTGGTGGCGCGTTATGGCGGCGAGGAGTTTGCGATCTTGCTGCCGGACACCGACGCCGCGAGCGCGGCCAAGCTCGCCGAGTTCCTGCGCTTGCAGGTGGAAGGCATGTCGCTGGGCACCGAGCTCACCGGCATCGTGCGCATCACGGTCAGCATAGGCATTGCCTGCACCAGCGATTGCCGCCTGGTGGGCTCCTGCAGCACCATGGTGGATGCGGCCGACAAGGCCCTGTACGAAGCCAAGCGCAAGGGGCGCAACCAGATTGCAGTGGCGCGGCAGTGACGAAGGTAGGATAAGGGCTTGAGCGCCGATGCAGCGTGTGCCCGGCCCCCCGCCGCTTGAAAATGGCCGGGTTGCTACCTGGCCTTGGGCAACGCGGGGCTGTGGGACGCTTCGTCTTGGCCGGCCTGCTCGCCGCGGGCCATTGCGCTGGCCGGGGCCTGGGCGCAAATATCCCCTTTGTCGAAGAACTTCAATGAAAGCAACATGCAAAAGCTCACGACGATAATCGTGATTCCCCATATGGAAAAAATCAATGCAGGGGCCAGGCTTTTCAATAGCCAAGGTATTGCATACACGAATAGTGCTGTGAGACTGATCAAGTTTGAGAGCGTGAGTTGTACCTTGGCTATGTCTTGCGATGGAGTGTGCAGCGCAATTTTTGTTCCTGAGCTTATTCTCAAATAAGAAAAAATAGCCCCCATTGCCATGAAGAGCCCTATCTGTGCAGTGGTCGATCGTGTGTGCGAAAAAACAATACTCAATAATCCAAGAAGCAGCAAGGGTAAAAACCAGTTGAGCACTTTATTGGATTTCACGGAGATCAGGTTCATGAGTAGTGCGGCGGTGATTGCCCCGACAGCCCAGGCACTTGTTATCCAGCCAAATTCGTTGGCTGCTTTTTGCTGAGATGTGACTATGGGCGCGAGCAACGCATTCGACATTTGCGATGCCGAGAAGCCAAGCGTTGCCACCACGCATGGGAGAAGCAGCACGGGGTTTGATCGCATGCTGGCGATTCCATCGGTAAGCCGCGATAAATAGCTGCGTTGATATGAGATGGCTGTGGGCGCAACTTCCGGATTGCCGAAGCGTAGACAGATCAATGCACTTGTAATTCCTGAAAAAGCGGCAATTGCACTTGTGGTTTGGCTATCAAATTCAGCGACAAGAAAACCTGCACTTGAAAAGCCGATGGCCAAAGAAATTTGACGGATCAGGCCTGCTCGTCGGGCAATCGCTGACCGATGCTCCGCGGACCAACTGCGCAGCATCATTCCTTCCGAAGCGGCGCCAAACACCGAATTCGATGGCCCGAAAAAAATTGCCACCAGAAAAACCAGGGAGCTTGCAGCACCAACATTCAGCGCGGCCAATAGTAACGGAATGCTGAGTGCAACGCTGCGTACAATGGCTGATGCAAGGATCAGGAAAATCGTGTATTTTGACTTGCCTAGCAGGGGGCCAAGAAACGGACTTATAAGCAAGCTGGAAGCGCTGGCAAGAAGATAGAAGAATCCGACTGAAGACGCTTTATGTGTGGTTGCAAGTACAAGCCAGCTGAGCGACACGGTATAAAGACCCACTGCGCTCCAGCTTAATGCGTTGACGGCATAGTAATATATTAACCGGCGCTGGTTTTCAATCATTGAAGAACGGGCTGGTTGCAGGCGTAATTCAATGTAATTAAGTATTCCTTTTGCGAGGTGTAGGCAAATGAGTTTTTTCAAGGCAGACGATGGCGCGTGCCCAAGCAAGAAATGCCTGGCAAGGCGCTAGTCGCCATTGGTATTTGCATGTCGCCGAGGATGAAAATCAGGCGGCAGGGACGCGCCGGCATGCGGGTGGCATAGATATTGGATGGCCGTATCGCGACGGGAGCGCGCAAACAGCGCACTCGGGCAATGCACGCAAAAATGGCAAGCAGCAGAAACATTCTCGGTACTTGCCCAGGGCCGCAGCGTTGGATGCTGGAATCACCTTTTCAACGGGCAGCCCGAAACCCGCCAGCAGGGCATGGGAGGCGCTGCGCCCCTGTCCAGACGCAAACGCTCAGGAAAAACGCGGTTGACGCTTCACGGCGCTGGCCGCATGGTGCGCTTGGCCAGCGGGTGGCTACTTGCGCCCTGTGGCCTTCAAGCCATGCAGTGCCATATCCATATATTCCTCCATGACCTCGCGCGTGGACATAGCCCCCTTGGGGTTGTGCCAGCGCGTCATCTGGTTGAGCGAGGACAGCAAGAAGCGCCCGGTCAGCGCCACGTTGTGCTCCTTGAACACTCCGGCTTCGATGGCATCGGCAATGCAGCTGCGCAGCAGGCCTTCGTATTCATTGCGCAGCGCAATGGTCAGCGTGCGCTGCTCGCTTTCGGCGCCCATCCAGAACGCATTCGAGCCAGCCATCCAGGAGTCGCGGTCGGCGTCCATGAAGTCGGCGGAAACCAGCATGTACTGGCGCACTTTTTCCAGCGGCGTGGGCGCGGCGTCGACCGCGGCGCGCACGCAATCGATCAGCGCGCGCAGCGAGTCGAGAACAATGCGGTGGAACAGCGCTTCCTTGTTGGGAAAGTGGTAGTACAGCGCGGCCTTGGTGATCTTGGCTTCCTCGGCGATGTCGCGCAGCGACGTGCCTTCGTAGCCACGCCGGGCAAACAGCCGGCAGGCAATGCCTATGATCTGTTCCGGTCGGTTGTCGACGCGCGGCCTGAAGGCTTCGGTCGCTGCGGGCGTGTCTTCTTTTGGACGACGAGTTGCCATCGTGCTCCCATTTTTGTTCTGGTGGAAGGAAAAGTATAGGTGACGCAAGGCGCGCCGCGCGCCGTTGTCGCTGCGCGCGGCGCTGCCCGGACGGGGGTGAAAACCCTATTTACCTTTCGGTAGGTAAGTGTAGCGTCAAAGCCCGGGTGTGAAATCCGGGCGGGCCTGGGATACTCAGCCGCCCACGCTGCCTGTGATGGGCAACACGATGCCGGTGATGTAGCTCGCGCAGCTCGGCGCGGCAAGAAACACATAGGCGGGGGCAATCTCCTCGGGCTGGGCAGCGCGGCCCAGGTCGGTGTCCTTGCCGAACTGGGCGAGATCGTCGCCGCTCTTGTCGGCGGGATTGAGCGGCGTCCATACCGGCCCGGGCGCCACTGCATTGACGCGAATTCCCTGTCCCGCGAGATTCGATGCCAGCGCCTTGGTGAAGGCGTGAATGGCGCCCTTGGTCGCGGAATAGTCAAGCAGCTTGGCGCTGCCGCGCATTCCGGTCACCGAGCCGGTATTGATGATGCAGTCGCCCTTGGACAGATGGGGCAGCGCGGCCCTGGCCATGTGCATGTAGCCAAAGATATTGGTGCGAAAGGTCTCCTCTATGCGTTCGTCGCTGAGGTCTTCCAGCGCATCCGCATGCTCCTGGAAAGCCGCGTTGTTGACCAGCACGTTGAGTCCGCCAAACTGCTTGACGACCTTCTTGACCGCATCGCTGCAGAACTTCGCGCTCTTGATATCGCCGGAGATCGCCAGACTTTTCGTGCCTTCGGCCTCGATCAGCGCGCAGGTCTTGTCGGCATCCTCGTGCTCGTTCAAATAGGCAATCGCGACGTTCGCACCTTCGCGTGCAAACAAGATCGCCACCGCCCGGCCTATGCCGGAGTCCCCGCCCGTGATCAGCGCCGTCATGCCCTTGAGCTTGCCGCTGCCCTGGTAAGCGGGCGCGTCATACTGGGGCTGCTGCTGCATCTGCGCTTGCTTGCCGGGCTTGGTCAGATGCTGGCGGCTCATGGGAGCGGCAGGGGACTTGCGTCCCGGGCCGGGCGCAGGCTGGTCGGGCTTGGCTTTCTTCGGCTTCTTGTCCGCCGCGTTCTGCCGGGCCTGGATGTCCTGTTGCTTGGCGACGGTCTTGGCGACTTCGGACGTGGTCTTCTTCATGGCTCGGTGCTTCCTCGAGTGAATACGCTGTTCAATGTATTGCGCACAATCGCGCGCGGCTGTAGGAAAACGGCCTTCATCGGCACAGGTCGCAGCGCGATGCGGGTAAGCTAGCCGCATGGATTCGCAAATCTGGACGGTCTATATCGATGGCAGCGCGACGCCCAATCCCGGGCGCATGCGCATAGGCGGCATTGCACACGCGCCCGACGGCAGCGCGCACAGTTTCAGCCTGGCGCTCGCGCATTCCGGCTGCAACAACGAAGCCGAAGCGCTGGCGGCAATTCACGCGCTGCAATGGCTGCACGCGCAGCAGGCGCGCCACGTGCTGCTGCACACCGACAACAGCATCCTGGCCGAGCAATTGAGCCAGGCCAGCCCCAAACCCATCGCCCGCCTGGCGGATATCTATGCCCAGGCGCGCGCGCTGCTGGCGCTGTTTGGCAGCGTGCAGGTACGCTGGATCCCGCGCCACAGGAACGCCGCGGCCGATGCGCTGGCGCGTGGCGAACCCGTGGTGGAAGGCGCAGACCACAGGTGGCAGTGCCGGACTGAGCCATGCTGAGCGAACTCAAGTCTTTCATTGCCGCCACGGCACCTTTGCCGCGACCGGTGAGCGCATAGGGCTTACGCAGTCGGCCGTCAGCAGCCAGATCAAGCGGCTTGAGGAATTGCTGGGTTTCGCGCTGTTCGACCGCACCGGCCGCTCGGCAACGCACAATGCCCCGGGCCAGGCCACGCCGGCGCGCGCCGAGCAAGTCCCTCTATGCCCCGCTTGCCGATCTGCCGGGGAGAGGAGACTGGGGCCTTCCGGCGTGCCGCGCGCGACCGTGCTTGTCGGCCATTGACCGCTGCGTGGCCGCGCTGGCCGCATTCCTGCGAGACCAGCCCCCTGCAGGCAAATCCTAGAACCAAGAAAAAACGATACATACGCGCTGAGCATCGATTTTTCAATGCCGCAGTGCAGGGCTTGCAGGCCGGCCCGCATTGCCGCGCCAAAGCGCTGCCCTGGGAACGGTGGCAGATTTCCCAAAAAAACCGAAATAGCTGGAACCTATCGAAGATAACTAACACTTAGTTCTTATAAATCATCGCTTTGTCTTCGGGAGTGCGGCTTTGGAATCGATTGAACTGTCGCTGCCAGCGCCTCAAGAAGACATTTGGCGTTGCACGCTTCCAAGGAAATGCCAATGCATATGAGAAAAATGGGTTTGTCTGTCCAGGAGTTCCTCTCGTGGGTGTCGGCTGCAATAAAAAGCAGATTGCGCAGCGCGGCGCAGCCCTGTCAGTCCGGTGAATCGGCGCGCATTCTTCTGTTGGGTCAAAAAGCCCGGCCTGCGGTGATGTTCCTGCAGACCCCGCTGGGCGCGCACACCCTGGTCAAGGTCGGCGGCGGCGGGTTGGCCGATGCACTGGCGTCTTTGCTGGGCATGTCGGCTGCGCAGCCAGCGCGCCGCCACAAACGCCGGGGCGGTATTTTCTCCAGGGTTTGCCATTGGGAGTTCCTGATTCCCGGCGGCAAACCGGTACAGATCGAGAACGTATTGAGCGCAATGAACTGCGCGGATCCGATCCGGTTTGCGGGCGTGCAGTTGATCTTTCAGCCGCGCAGCTGCGCCAGCAACGTGGCCAGCTTCGTTGCGCAGGCCGGAAAGGCCTATGAAGTGGGCATCTACAGAAATGGCGGGGTGTGCACCGTGATGGTGCATGAACTCAGGATCTCGGGCAGCGGGACCCGCCGGGTGGCGATTGCCGTTGATTATTGAGGCCCGGGAAGTTCATGCCAAAGCCCCCATCCCATCCATCCCAACCAGCCCCTGGCACCCGTATCACGGATCGGTCCAGCGTCATCCCCCCCGACAGCGGCGCCAACGACTGCGACGAGGAGGCGTTGAGCTGGTTTGTGCGTTTGAGCGACGCGCCGCATGTCGCGCACACGGATGCCGCTTTTCAGCGCTGGCTTGCAGGACGGCCCGATCGCCAGGCCGCGTATGCGCGCTGGCAGGTCGACTGGCGCCAGATGGACGCGTATCCGCTGGCCGCCGTGGAGCAACTGCGCAGCCAATGCGCGCAGGACATGTCCGCCCCAAGGCGCGGTGGCCGGCACGCGCGCTTGCCGCGCGCCGCGGTCGCGGCCGTGTTGCTGTCGCTGTGCGGAGGCGGTGGCTGCCTGGGCTGGAGCTACTGGCAGCAAAAGCCGGCGTTTGCGCAAAGCTTCGAGACCCGGCGCGGGCAGCAGCTCCACGTGCAGTTGCCGGACGGCAGTCGGCTGCGGCTGGACACCGCCACGCGTGTCCACGTCAGCCTGAGTCGCCGGCGCCGCGAAGTGCGCCTGAGCGAAGGGCAGGCGGTGTTCGAGGTGCAAGGCGACAGCGCGCGGCCGTTCGAGGTGCTGGCAGGCGATACCAGGGTCAGCGTGCTGGGGACGTGCTTTTCGGTGCGCCACACCGCAGGCAGCCCGGTGCGCGTGGCCGTGGAAGAGGGCAAGGTGCGGGTGTGCGCAATGGCGGGCGCGCGCTCCGCTGTGCTGCTGACCGCGGGTTGGCAGGTGGCCGGCGGCATCGTGGCCGCCGTGGCGCCGGCGGGCATTGCGCCTTGGCGCGATGGCCGCATTGTCCTGGACAAGTTGCCGCTGGGCCAGGCCCTGCTGGAGTTCGAGCGTTATGGCCCGACCCGCATGCTGGTGCGCGATGCGGTGGTGGCGGCGCTGTGCGTGTCGGGCAGCTTCGATGCGCTGCGCCCGGACAGCTTTGTCCAGGCCCTGGTCAAGGTGCTGCCGCTGCGCCTGCAGCAGACGGACGCAGGAACGGAGATTGTCGCCAGTTCCTGAGGCTTGGCGCTGAAAGTCAAAGCCACAGGAATGCGCCAGCCGCCACCGCCGTGGGCCCGAGCGCTCCGAGCAGTAGCCCCAGCGCACTCACGGTCTCATCGGCAAAGCCGCGCTTGAGCAGGGCCACGCCTGCGGGGTTGGGGGCGTTGGCGATCACCGTGAGCCCGCCGCCAGCGACGGCGCCGGCCACCAGCAGGTACTTGGATTCATCCGATATGCCCACGATCAGCGAGCCCAGATAGGTCAGCGCGGCATTGTCGGTGATGGCCGTCAGACCGATGGCGCCCAGGAACAGCGCCAGCGGCTCGAGTCCCGACACGATGGGCTGCAGCCACCACTGCTGCATTCCGCCCAGCACTACCAGCCCGGCAAGGAAAAAGCCCACGAGCAGCGCTTCCTTGAGAATCAAGGGGCTCTGGTGCTTCGCATAGGCCTGGGTGAAGCCCAGGAACATCAGGAACAAGCCCAGGAAGATGACCGGGTGATGGGCCGACAGCACCACGCCCGCGAGCAGGACCAGATGCACGACAACCACGCTCAGCGGCACGCGCGCGGCGGTGTCGAGTTCCTCGTTGCCGGGCAGCGCGGGGCGCAGGTGCTGGCGCAGGAAGAAGGTGGCCACGGTGGCATTGACCAGCACCGCGATCGCGGCCTTCCAGCCGAAGTGCATGAACATGAAGGCGCTGTCCCAGGCCCAGGTGCTGGCCACCATCAGCACCGGCGGCGCCGCGTAGGAGGTCAGCGTGCCGCCTATCGACACATTGACGAACAGCACGCCCAGGGCCAGGTACTTGAGGCTTTCGGGCACATGGCGGCGGAAGATCTGCGGCGCGAGCATCAGCGCGGCAATGGTCATGGCCGCGGGTTCGGTGATCAAAGAACCGAGCAGGGGCACGGCCGCCAGTCCCAGCCAGGCGCAGGCCAGCGGCGTGGGCAGCGGCGCCCAGCGGGCCAGGGTGTTGATGGTCGACATGACGATGGCCAGCACGGGCTTGGACGCGGCGATCACCATCACCACGAACACAAACAGCGGCTCGGTGTAGTTGCGCGACTCGGCGTACTGCAGTGCGGCATCGGCGCCGCTGGCCAGCGCCATGAAGGCAATCAGCACGATGGCCCAGAAACCAAAGACGACTTCGACTTCGCCCAGCAGATGGAACAGGCCGGCGTGGCGCGGGAAACGGTGGGACAGGCGCTCGAGCTGCTTGGCGGCAAAGGTATGCGCCAGGGCCAGCGCGAAGATGGCGGCAGCCACCCATTCGACAGAGAGGTTGAACATGGATCAGGGGGACGTGACGGCGCAGCGAGGCGGCCCGACCTTCGCTGCTTTCCTGACACGCCACTGCGGCATGCCACCCGAGCTCGATTGTACGTGAGGCCGCCGGAGCTCCGGTTTGGTGTCGCCGCGCGCTGCGCGCCTTGCCGTTCCCGTCGGCCTGAGCGAGACTGGGCACTGGCCTCAGGGCGCGGCGCGCAACTGCTCGAGCAGTGCCTGCAGCGGGTGGCGCAGCTGTCGCCCGGACAGGCGCGAGACCTGGCTGCGGCAGGAGTAGCCCGTGGCCAGCGCGATGTTCCCGGGCGCTTCGAGCGGCAGCTGGCGCTCCCAGGACTGGGCGTAGATCTTCTTGGAGGTCTGCAGGTTGCGCGCTTCGTGGCCGTAGGTGCCCGACATGCCGCAGCAGCCCACGGCCCTGGCCTGCAGCTTGAGGCCGCGGCGCGCGAAGACCTGCACCCATTGCTTGCTGCTGTCGGGCGCGTTGGTCGACTCCGTGCAGTGGGGCATCAGCGTGAACTGCGGCGCATCGGCCGCGGCCGCGGTTTCAGGCAGCACGTCGATCAGCCATTCCTGGGGCAGCGCGACGCGCGGCACGGCGCCGATGTCCGGCACCTTCTGGTACTCCTGGCGATAGGTGAGCGTCATTGCCGGGTCCAGTCCCACCAGCGGGATATCGAACGCGGCCAGCGCCGACAGTTCGCGTGCATTGCGGATCGCGGCCTGGGCAAACGCGCCCAGAAAGCCCTGCACATGCAGCGGCTTGCCGTTGGGCTTGAGTGGCGCCAGCCACACCTGAAAGCCCAGACGCGAAGCCAGCTCGATCAGCGCGGCCAGCGGCGCGGGGTCGAAGTAGCGGGTGAAGGTGTCCTGCACGATCACCACGCTGCGCGCGCGCTGCTGCGGGTCCAAGGCCTGCAGCGCCTGCGCCTGCGCGGGCCGCACGTTCCAGCGCTTGAGGTGCGCCTGCAGATCGAACTGGCTCAGCAGCGGGCTGTCGACCATGCCTATGTGCTTTTCCAGCAGGCGCCGCACCCAGCCCGCGCCCATCAGCCCGTTGTAGAGCGCGGGCAGGCGCGCCATCCAGGGCATGCTCACTTCCAGCGAGCCAATCAGGTAGTCGCGCAGCGGGCGCAGGTAGCGCTGGTGGTAGAGCTCGAGAAAGCGCGCGCGGAAATCGGGCACGTTGACCTTGACCGGGCACTGGCCGGCGCAGGACTTGCAAGACAGACAGCCCGACATCGCCGAGTAGACCTCGTGCGAGAAGTCGGCCTCGCCGCGGCGCGCGCCTCGGCTGTTGCGCCAGCGCCTGGCCAGGCCGACCACCAAGGAGGGCCTGGCGGCCGCGGCCTGCAGCACATCGACGCCGGCCGCGCCCTGCAGGCGCAGCCATTCGCGCAGCAGCGAAGCCCGGCCCTTGGGCGAATGCACGCGCTCGCGCGTGGCCTTCCACGACGGGCACATGGCGTCGTCGGGGTCGAAGTTGTAGCAGGCGCCGTTGCCGTTGCAATGCATGGCCGCGCCAAAGCTCTGCCACACGCGCTCGTCGATCTGGCGGTCGTGCTCACCGCGCAGCGGCACGCCGTCGACCTTGAGCAGCAGCGTCCTGGACTCGGCCGGCGTGGCGATCTTGCCCGGGTTGAACTGGTTGTGCGGATCAAACGCGGCCTTGAGCTGCTGCAGCGCGGGATACAGCTCGCCAAAGAACGCGGGCGCGTATTCCGAGCGCACGCCCTTGCCATGCTCGCCCCACAGCAGGCCGCCGTAGCGCTGCGTGAGTGCGGCCACTCCGTCGGACACCGGCCGCACCAGCGCCGCCTGGCGCGGGTCCTTCATGTCGAGCAAGGGACGCACATGCAGCACGCCGGCGTCGACATGGCCAAACATGCCGTATTGCAGGCCATGGCTGTCGAGCAGGGCGCGGAATTCGGCAATGAAGTCGGCGAGGTTCTCGGGCGGCACGGCCGTGTCTTCGACAAACGGCTGGGGCCGGGCTTCGCCTTGCACATTGCCCAGCAGGCCGACGGCGCGCTTGCGCATGGCGTAGACGCGCTTGACCGCGGCCTCGCCCACGGCCAGCGTATGGCCCAGGCGCTGCACGCCGGCATCGCTTTGCAGATGCGCAATGAAGTCCTGCACCTGCAGATCGACGTCGGCCGCGTCGTCGCCGCTGAACTCGACGATGTTGATGCCCAGCGTGGGACTGGCCGCATCGGCGGGAAAATACTCAGCAACGCTGCTCCAGGCAAAATCCTGCATGGCCAGCATCAGCACCTTGGAGTCCACGGTCTCTATCGACAGCGGCTTGAGCGCGAGCAGCGCGCGCGCATCGCGCAGCGCGTCCATGAAGGCCGCGTAGCGCACATTGACCAGCACCGCATATCGGGGAATCGGCAGCACCTTGAGTTTTGCCTCGACCACGCAGCCCAGCGAGCCTTCGGCGCCGCACAGCACGCTGTTGAGATTGAAGCGGCTGCCTTCCTCGCGCAGATGCGCGAGGTCGTAGCCCGTGAGGCAGCGGTTGAGCGGCGGAAACTTGGCGGCAATCAGTTCGGCCTGGGTATCGGCAATGCGCCGCGCCGTGCGGTAGACCTGGCCCGCGCGGCCGGCCTGGGCGCAGGCGGCGTCAAGTTGCCGGGCATCCAGCGGCAGGCTTTGTAGCCGCTCGCCGCCCAGCAGCACGAAGTCTATGGCCAGCACATGGTCGCGTGTCTTGCCATAGGTGCAGCTGCCCTGGCCGCTGGCGTCGGTGTTGATCATCCCGCCTATGGTCGCGCGATTGGAGGTCGACAGCTCGGGCGCGAAGAACAGGCCGTGGGGCTTGAGCGCGGCATTGAGCTGGTCCTTGACCACGCCGGCCTGCACGCGCACCCAGCGCTGTTCGACGTTGATCTCCAGGATGCGGTTCATGTTGCGCGACAGATCCAGCACGATGCCATCGGTCAGCGACTGGCCGTTGGTGCCGGTGCCGCCGCCGCGCGCGGTGAGCACCACGTCGCGGTGCGCGGGCTCGGCCAGCAGCCGGGTGACGGTCTGCACATCCTCGGCATGCGCGGGAAAGACGGCGGCCTGGGGCAGGCGCTGGTAGATCGAGTTGTCGGTGGCCAGCACGGTGCGGCTGGCGTAGTCGCTGCCGATCTCGCCTTCGAAGCCGGCGGCGCGCAAGGCGGCAAGAAAGCGGCTGGACGCCGCATCGGGGGCGCTGTCGGGCAGGGGAAGTCGTTCAATCATCGGGGTGGCCTTGGTGCTTGGCCGCGCAATGATGTGTTCAATGCACATGTTTTGCGGCCTGGACGCCGAGTATCTGCTTGATAATCCGCCGCAACAAACGGAAAATTCAGCGGCAATTGCTGCATAAAACTCATGCATTACCGTCGCCTGACCCCTTCCATGTCGCTGCTGCTGGTGTTCGAGGCCGCGGCGCGCCATGAAAGCTATACGCGCGCCGCCGAAGAACTCGCGCTCAGCCAGAGCGCGGTGAGCCGGCAGATACAGACGCTGGAGTCGCAGCTGGGCATCAGAGTGTTCCGGCGCCAGGGGCGCTCGGTCCAGCTGACCGAACTCGGGCGGCGCTATGCGGCCGAGGTCGTGGCGGCGCTGGGCCGCATTCGCGCGGCCACGCTGCAGGCAATGTCGCACCAGGAGGGCGGCGGCGCGCTGCGCCTGGCGACGCTGCCCACCTATGGCTCCAAATGGCTGCTGCCGCGACTGCACGACTTCTACCGCGCCCACCCGGGCGTGACGCTGCACATCCATTCGCGCATAGGCCATATCGACTTCAACGCCGAGGAGATCGACGCTGCCATCACCGTGGGCGGCGCGGGCGACTGGCCGGATCTGCGCGCCCACTGCCTGCACAACGAGTTCCTGGTGGCGATTGCCAGCCCCGAGGCCTTGAAGGGCCAGGGTGCGACGCCGGCGTGGATTGCTTCGCAGACCCTGCTCACGGTGGCCAGCAACCAGAAGGGCTGGGCGCAGTGGTTCAGCCACAACGGCCTGGACCACCGGCAGATGAAGCTCGGGCCCAGCTTCGAGCTGACCTCGCACCTGATGCAGGCGGTGCGCGCGGGCATGGGCGTGGGCCTGGTGCCGCGCGCGCTGATCGACGACGAAGATCGCCGCCCCGGCCTGCTTGAAGTCGGCGCGGCCATGGTCAGCGAGCGCTCCTATTGCCTTGTCTACCCCGAGCGCAACGAGACGCTGCCGGCGCTGGCGGCGTTTCGCGCCTGGCTGCTGGCGCAGCCGCAATAGCCGGCCCCCAATGCAAAACGCACTGCCGTGGCAGTGCGTCTTGCAAGGAGCACGCCAGAGACTCACACCCTGGCGTATTCCTGTCGATCAGATCCGGGCTTGCTTGCCCGCGGAGCGCGCCTGCGCGAACTTGCCCAGTCCGACGACCAGTATCGCGCCGGCTGCGGCAGCGGCGTAATGCAGCCAGGGGTGGGCCATGGTGTAGCCGTGCAGCAGGTTGTCGTTGACGACGGTTTCACCGCCAACCCAGCCGATCAGCGCCGCACCCAGCGTGATGATCACGGGGAAACGCTCCATCAGCTTGATCATCAGCGTGGAGCCGAAGATCACCAGGGGAATGCTGATGGCCAGGCCCAGGATCAGCAGCACCATGTTGCCCTGCGCCGTGGCGGCCACGGCAATCACGTTGTCCAGGCTCATCACCAGATCGGCAATCAGGATGGTGCGGATCGCGGCCATCATCGAGCCCGTGCCCTTGCTGTCGCCGTCGCCTTCCTCACCGCCGCTGAGCAGCTGGTAGCCTATCCACAGCAGCAGCACGCCGCCGATGACCTGCAGGAAGGACAGCTCCAGCAGCTTGGCGGCCACCACGGTGAGCACGATGCGCAGCACGACGGCGGCGCCCGAGCCAAACATGATGGCCTTCTTTTGCTGCTCTGGAGGGAGCGATCGCGCCGCGAGGGCAATGACCACGGCGTTGTCGCCGGACAGGATGATGTTGATCCAGATGATCTTGACGAGACCGATCCAGAAGTCGGTGGTGCTGAGAAATTCCATTTTTACTCCACTGTTATGAATATAAAAGCGCCGCAGGCGCGGCGCTCTCTTTTTATGAGTGCGGGGAGTTTAGGCCTGAAATTTGGTGCTGGCGGTCCGTAATACTGCGTAAATTGGCGCGTGAAACGCCCGGTTTGGCCGCGTTCAGGCCGGGTAAAGCTGTCTGCTGCGGGCAAACAGCCGGGTGATGCCCATCAGCGCCGAGATGTTGGGCACGCGCATGTCCAGGCGGGTCGCGATTTCCAGCACGGCCCCGACAATGGCATCGAGCTCTATCGAGCGCTGGGCTTCGACGTCCTGCAGCATCGAGCTCTTGAACGCTCCGAGCTGGCGCGTGACCGCATGCCGGTCCTCCGGGCTTTGCGCCACGGCGCAGCCTATGCGCTCGCCGATGGACGCCGCCTCGGCCATGGCGCGCGAGCAGAAGTCGCGCACCAGATCGTCCTCGAGAATGCGGTCTATGGTGGCGCCCGTGATTGCCGAAATCGGGTTCATGGTCATGTTGCCCCAGAGCTTGTACCAGATGTCCTGGCGCACGGCAGCCGAGGCCCTGGCCTCGAAGCCCGCGGCGTTGAGCAGGGCCACGAGATCGCGCAGGCGCGCGGAATCGCCGCCGCGCGGCTCGCCCAGTACCAGGCCCAGCCCCATCTTGTGCGCCACCAGTCCCGGCTCGGGCATGGAGGCGCTGGCGTAGACCACGCAGCCGAGCACCTGCTCCAGTGGAATCGCGCGCGCAATGCGCCCGCCCGGGTCCACGCTTTGCAGCGGCGCCTCGCCCAGGCTCTCTATGCCCTGGGCAAACCACCACGGCACGCCGTTCATTGCCGGCACGACCAGCGTCTGCGGGCCCAGCAGCGGGGCGATGGCCTGGGCCACTTCGTCCATGGCCTGGCTTTTCACGGCAACCACGACGATGTCCTGCACGCCCAGCGCGCGCGGGTCGGCCGATGCCGCCGCGCATGGCGCCTGCAGCAGCTCGCCGTCCCTGCGCACGCGCCAGCCGTGCTGGCGCAAGGCGGCCAGTGTCGCGCCGCGCGCCACGGCGCTGACCGCGCAGTCGCCGGCGGCCGCAAGGCGCGCGCCCATCAAACCGCCGATCGCTCCGGCGCCGTAGATACAGACTTTGATCATGGTGTTCCTTGTGAAGGGGTCAGCCGCTGGAGGGGAGTGCCTGGGGCCTGATCGTCATTCTCGCGCAAGCCGGCTGGCGCGATTTCCTACAATCACGCCATGCAAGCCCCCACCGAATTCTGGCGCGATGCGGCCATGCCTTATGCCGAAAGCCGACGCGCCTGCGACAGCCGGGCCTGCTACAGGCCGCACAGCCATGCGACGTTTTCCATAGGCGCGGTGGACGGCGGCGGCAGCTGCTTCACGGGCGCGCAGGGCGGCCCGGTCATGCTGCAGGTGGGCTCGCTGGTGCTGGTTCCCCCAGGCCGGGTCCATGCCTGCAATCCCCGGCCGGACAGCGCCTGGAGCTATCAGATGCTGCACCTCGACGCCGCCTGGCTGCAGGGCGTGCGCGCCGAATACGCGGGCGACGACGGCGCGGCCATTCGCATCGTTGCCGCGCCCGCGGCCTACACCCGCTTTTGCCGCCTCAACGCCTTGTTGTTCTCCCCGGCCGCGGTCCAGCACAAGCAAGCCGCGCTGATAGAGTTCATCGGCGAGATGGATGGCGCCCAGGGCCTGCGCATTGCAGCGGGCACGGCCAGCGCGCGCTGCAGCGCGCAGCTGCAGCCGGTGCTGGAATTCCTGCGCCATGCGCCGGCTGTGCATACCGAGCTGACCGATCTCGCGCGCCTGGCCGGCATGAGCCGCTTCCAGCTGATTCGCAGCTTTCGCGCCGCGACCGGCCTCACGCCTCATGCCTGGCAGCTGAACCAGCGCATCAATCGCGCGCGCGAGCGGCTGCGCGCGGGCGAAGGCCTGGCCGATGTCGCCTATGGCCTGGGGTTTGCCGACCAGGCGCATTTCCAGCGCGTGTTCAAGGCGCATGCCGGAGTGACGCCGGGGCGGTTCAGGGCTTAGTCCTGCACAAGGCCGGCGCATGCACGCGGCCGGCCGAGTCCATGGGCCAAGGCCTGCAAAGCCGACGCAATTTTCTTCAATACAGCCCGGCCCGGCCTGGCCACACTGCAAGCGAACTCTGGTATCTCGCATGCAGCCCTTTTTGATGATTGCCGCGGCGCACTTTCTTGCGCTGCTGTCCCCTGGTCCCGATTTCTTTCTGGTCGCGCGCACCTCGCTGGCAACGAACTGGCGCATTGCCAGCGGCGCCTGCCTGGGCATTGCCGTGGCCAATGGCGTGTTCATCGTCGCGGCGTTTGCGGGCACGGCGGTGCTCGCACCCGGCAGCGCGCCGTTTATCGCGCTGCAACTCGCGGGCTGCGGCTATCTGCTGTGTCTGGGAGCGCTGTTCATTCGCCATGCGGGGGCCACACCCTTGCAGCAGACGCCGGGCCAGCCGGGGGCCGGGCTGCCGGCGTCTGCTGCGCGCCTGTGGTGGCGCGCCGCGGCCATGGGCTTTGTCTCGGGAATCCTCAATCCCAAGAACGCGCTGTTTTACGCCAGCCTCGCGGCCATGCTCACGGGCTCCTATGCGAGCGCGGGCTGGAAAGCGGTCTATGGCCTTTGGATGTTCGGCATGGTGCTGCTGTGGGATCTGCTGGTCGCGGCGCTGATCGGCAACCGGGCCGTGCTGCGGCGCTTCGCGCGCGCTTTGCCGTGGCTGGAGCGCATTTCGGGGGCAATGCTGATTGCGCTTTCACTGGGTGTGCTGGCCGCACTGTCGATGGGCTAGGGCTTTGCACCAAATGGATGCGGTCGGGCATGGGTCTTGCGTGGCTGCACTATTCTTGGACATACCCCTGGGCCACCATCTCCATGAACACTCTTTTGTTTCTGTATTCCGTCGACACCACGCACTTCTGGCCCCAGCATTGGCAGGACGGGCTTGCCGCGTACGGCAGCGTGGTGCAAGCCGAGCCCCTGGTCGAGGGGCTCAAAGAGCGCATCGCCAGCAGTCTGCCTTGCCAGGTGTTGGTCGCCATGTCTGCCCGGGAGTTGAGCGCGGCGCTGGACGAGTGGCCTGACGGCCCGCCCTGTGCGATCAGTCTGATCGGCCCGCAGCCCGATCTGTGCATGCTGCAACGCCTGCAGTCCCAGGGCCTTGCGGGCTGGTGGCCGCAGGCGATCGCGTCGCACGATCTCGCGCCCGGTCTGGAACTCGAGCGCTTGAACTGGCAAGAGCGCAGCCGACAGCGCAGCGCGCTGGCCGGCGCGCAAAGCCAGTTGGCGGAGCGCAAATGGCTGGAGCGCGCCAAGGGCATTGTGGCCGACGCGCGCGGCACCAGCGAAGACGAGGCCTTTACTTTCCTGCGCAATGCCGCCATGCATGCCAGCCTCAAGCTGTCCGATATCTCGCGCTCGGTGGTCGAGACCGCCTTCTGGGCCGAGTCGCTGAACCAGGCCGGCCAGCTGCGCATGCTGTCGCAGCGCATCGTGCGCCTGGCCGCGCAGTCGCTGCTGGGCGTGGACCGACACCGCGCGCGCACGCTCAAGCAGGCCTCGATTGAAAGCGTGCAGGCGCGGCTGCACTACCTGCAGACCGTGCCGCAAAGCCATGCGCCTGCGCCGCCCGTGCAGGCCGCGCTGAAGCTGGTGGTGCAATCCTGGCACCAGATGCAGCTGGTGCTGGCGGAGAAAACGGGGCTGGAGATGCTGCGTCAGCTTGACCTCCAGGCCGAGCAGCTGCTCGGGCATGCCGAGGCGCTGGTGCAGGCGCTGGAGAATGCCTCGGGCCGGCGCGCGCTGACGGTGATCAATCTCTGCGGGCGCCAGCGCATGCTGGTGCAGCGCCTGGGCAAGACCGCCTTGCTCGGCGAGCTGCTGCAGGACCCGTCGCTGCACGCCATGCAGGCGGAAATGCGCTCGGAGCTGGAAGTGGCGCTGCTGAAGATGGAGATGACGCCGCTGTCCAGCCCCGAAATCATGATGAGTCTGCGCGAGTCGCGCCGCGCCTGGCTGCAGCTGCAGGCCGGGCTCAAGGCCCTGGACTCGGTGCAGGACCGGGCCGCGCTGTGCCGCTGCTGCGACAGCCTGCATGCGCACTTCGATCAGCTGACAATGCTTTATGAAAAGAGCCTGCAACTGCTGATGTCCTGAAACCTGGGCAAAGCGCGCACGATTCTTGCTCAAGCAGTGCATGCCGCCCGGCCCGCAATGACGCGGGCCCGGGCTGCAGGAAAACAACGACGTCTACGTCTGGCCCTGTCGCGCAAGCGGCGCGCGCCAGCGTAGGCGTTTTCTTTTGCACGGAGAACATTCGATGGCGGGATTTCGCAGCTTTTTGCAAGCCGGGCATGCACCAACCTTGGGCGCGGCATTCTTCTACTTCGCCTGCTCTTGCGGCATCTGGGTCATCAATGGCGCGATGGCGCCGTTCATCAGCGAGAGCTTCCATCTGACGCCCGCGCAAAAGGGGCTGATGCTGTCGATTCCCATCATTGCCGGCTCGCTGATGCGCTTTCCACTGGGTCTGCTGGCCCAGTACATAGGGCGCAAGAACGCGACGCTGGTGGAGATGGTGGGCATTGCCCTGGCCATGCTCTACGGCTACTTCGCCGTCGACTCGTTCAACGACCTGCTGGCCATGGGCGTGCTGCTGGGGATTGCGGGCGCGAGCTTTGGCGTCGCGCTGTCGCTGGGCTCGGGCTCGTTTCCGCCGCGCTACAAGGGCCTGGCCATGGGGCTGGTGGGCGCGGGCAACATCGGCACGGCCGTGGCCGCGCTGCTGGCCCCGCCACTGGCCCAGGCCTTTGGCTGGCAGACGGTCTACGGCTTTGCGGCGCTGGGCATTTTGCTGCCCATGGCAGTGATGATTGTCTTTGCGCGCGAGCCCGAGGACCGCGCCGAGCACGCCAGCATGCGCGAACACGCGGCCTGCCTGTTCGAGAAGGACGGCTGGGCGTTCAGCCTGATCTACGCGGTGACTTTCGGCGGCTTCATCGGCCTGGCCACATTCCTGCCCAGCTATTTCTACGACCAGTTCGGCGTGAGCAAGGTCGAGGCCGGACAGTTGACGATGCTGGCCGCGTTCATGGGCGCGGTCACACGCATTTTCGGCGGCTGGCTGTCGGACCATTGGGGCGGCATCAACACGCTCACGGCCGTGCTGGTGGTGATCTGCGCCAGCTTGCTGCTGTGCGGCCTGAGCGGCGCCTCGCTGCCGCTGACCATGCTGTCCTTCCTGGTGTGCTTTGCGGCGCTGGGCGCGGGCAATGGCGCACTGTTCCAGTTGGTGCCGCTGCGCTGGCCGACCACCACGGCGGTGGCCGGCTCGATGATCGGTGAAATCGGCGCCCTGGGCGGCGGCCTGATTCCCGCCAGCATGGGCTTGTCGCAGCAGTACACCGGCAGCTACTTCTCGGGCTTTGCGCTGTTTACGTTCTTCGCGCTGGTGATGCTGGTGATGCTGCGCTTCATGCAGATCCGCTGGACACGCACCTGGGCGGAAAAGGGCGGGCGCGCACGCCTGAGCGCCTGAGGCCTTGCTCCCTTGAGCTCCTGAGTTCAGCGCGGCAAAAACAGTATCCAGTAGATCAACGCCATGTTGAGCAGCGCGCTGAACGCCAGCGCTGCCTTCCAGCCAAACGCCGGATCGCGCGCCGCCAGCGGGCTGCCGGGCGCAGGCGGCAGCGGCCGGGCCGCGCCGCGCTCCAGCGCCAGCAGCAGTTCCTCGGCGGTCTCGAAGCGCTGGGCCGGCGCGCGCGCCACGGCCTTGAGCACGATGGAGTCCAGCCAGATCGGCACCTGCGGGTTGTGCCGGCTGGGCGCGACCGGGTCGCGCCAGTAGCGACCGCGCTGGTAGGCAATGACTTCGCCATAGGGCAGGCGGCCGGCCGTGAGCAACTGGTAAAGCGTCACGCCCAGCGCAAACAGATCGGTGCCGGCATCGGCAGGCAGCGGCGGGTCGTCCCATTGCTCGGGATTGACATAGCTGGCCGTGCCCGCGTGCAGCGTGCGCACGGCCTCGGGCGCGCGCCCGGTCAGCGCCACGCCCAGGTCGAGCAGACGCAGCTGGCCGTCACGGCCGTAATGCAGATTCGCCGGCTTGACGTCGCGGTGAATCACGCCCTGGCGGTGCAGGCCGCCGAGCACGCGCGCGGCCTGCTGGGCAATTGCCAGCACCTGGGCGACGTTGGGGTGGCGCTTGTGTTCTATCCACTGCGCCAGCGTCTCGCCGTCCAGCCACTCGTAAAGCAGATAGAAGGCCGAAGGCTCGGCGAGCAGCGGCGCGTGCAGCCGCACCAGATGCTGGGCCGTGGGCCCGGTCTGCAGATGGCGCGCGACCCAGGCTTCATGCGCCAGCGCCGCCCACTCGTGGCGGTCATGGGCGCGCTGCGGGTGCAGCGTCTTGAGCGCGTACTGCTGGCCGCTGGCTTCATGCAGCACGCGGTAGACGCGGTAGATGCCGCTGTCGGCCACCAACTCCTCGATGCGCAGACCGTCGACCATGGCGCCGGCTCTGAGCAGCGGCAAGGCGGGCAGGGCCTGGGCGCGGCGTGTGGTGTCTTCCAGCGTCGCCTCCTTGACGCCCCGCACGCGCACCACCACGGCGCTCAGATTGTCGCGACTGCCCTGGCGTTGCGCGGCCTCGGCCAGGCGCTCGGCCAGGGCCTGGGCCTGCACCGCGTCCTCGGCCGCCCACTGCGCGATCTGCCGCGGCTTGACGTCGTTGTGGATGCCGTCGGACAGCAGCACGAAGGTGTCGCCGGGCAGCACCTCGCCCTGGTGGTAGTCGATGGTCACGCGGTCTTCCAGGCCGATGGCGCGCGTGAGCCTATGGGCAAAGTCCTGGCCGCCCATCACATGGTCTTCGCTCAGCTGCTCGATCTGCCCCTGGCGCAGCAGATAGGCGCGCGTATCGCCCACATGCGCCAGCGTGAAGCTCTGGCCGCGCAGCACCAGCGCCGTCAGCGTGGTCAGGCCGTAGGCCGGCTGGCGCCGCCGATTGACGCCGTAAAGCCAGGCGTTCTGCGCGCCAATGATGCGGTCCAGCGCCACCGTCGGCTCCCAGGTCGCGGGCGTGCAAAAGAAGTCATTGGCCAGACTTGTCACCGTGGTCTGCGCGGCCTCGCGCCCCCAGCCGCCAGCGCTCACGCCATCGGCCACGGCCGCCAGCATGCCCTGGTCGGCGCCGTCGTCGGCCATCTGCACCGCGGCAAAGTCTTCATTCACCACAGCGCGGCCGCAGCGCGTGACCCATCCAATGTCAAGTTCAAAAGGCATGGGGGTGATTGTGACCACGAAAACGCGCGGCGGGGTGGGTCCGAAACGGTGCGTGGCTTGCACTGGTTTGATGCGTGAACTGCGAGTCTGGCGCATTTTGGCGCTGCGCCATGTGGCAAGCCATCCTTCGACGGGGCCGCGCAGGCAGGTTGAGGACGAACGGACGCATACCCGTTTGTCCTGAGCGGGGTCAGCGAGCCGAGGTCCCGCAAGGCGTTGAAAAGAAACAGCGGGCGTCAAAACCCCGTTTGTCCTGAGCCTGCCTCGCCGGCCGCGTCGAAGGATGAACGGCCTGCCCTAGAAAAGCAAGCAAGTACCTCCTGGCACAAAACCTGCTTGAAGTCCCCCGACGATGCGGGGTAGCAATGCCCTCGTCACCCAGGACAAAGGCGTCCGCAACTTTTCCAGCGCACTCTGTGCCTGTATCCGTTGCGGGCGCCTTTTTGTTTTTCCGAACCGGAGCCAGCGCTCCACCACCGTCTAAGGAAGTCGCATGCCCCACGCGACCGATAAAACACCGATGAAGTTGTTGATTGCGGGCAATGGCATGGTGGGTCACCGCTATGTCGAAGCCCTGATCGAACGCTTTCCCGACCTGCCCGCGGCCGGCCTGGAAGTCACCGTGCTTGGCGAGGAGCCGCGCCCGGCCTATGACCGCGTGCACCTGTCCGACTTCTTCAGCGGCCGCGGCGCCGATGATCTGTCGCTGGTGCCCCCGGGCTTCTACGACCGCCCCGGTCTCACGCTGCGCCTGAACGCGCGCGTGGCTTCCATCGAGCGCCGCAACCATACGCTGCAGCTGGCCGACGGCGAAGAGCTGGCCTACGACAAGCTGGTGCTGGCCACGGGCTCGTCGCCTTTCGTTCCCGGCGTGCCCGGCCGTGACCGCGCCCATTGCTTTGTCTACCGCACCATAGAAGATCTCGAAGGCATGCTGGCTTCGGGAGCCAAGTCCAGGAGCGGCGTGGTGGTCGGCGGCGGCCTGCTGGGTCTGGAATGCGCCAAGGCGCTGCGCGACATGGGCCTGCAGACCCATGTGGTGGAATTCGCACCGCGCTTGATGATGGTCCAGGTCGACGAAGGCGGCGGGCGCGTGCTGCGCAGCAAGATCGAGGCGCTGGGCGTGCAGGTGCACACCAGCCGCAACACGGTGGAGATCACCGACGGCGCGACGGCGCGCCACCGCATGGTGTTTGCCGACGGCAGCTACCTCGAGACCGACATGATCGTGTTCTCGGCCGGCATCCGACCGCGCGACGAACTCGCGCGCCAGAGCCTGCTGGCGCTGGGCCCGCGCGGCGGCATTGTCGTCGACGACCACTGCCGCACCAGCGACCACGACATCTACGCGATTGGCGAATGCGCGGCCTGGCAGGAGCAGGTGTTCGGCCTGGTCGCTCCGGGCTACGACATGGCGCGCGTCGCGGCCGGTCACCTGGCCGGTGACGCAGCCGCGGCGTTTCGTGGCGCCGACATGAGCACCAAGCTCAAGCTGATGGGCGTGGACGTGGCCAGCATAGGCGACGCGCTGGGCCGGGCGCCGGGCTGCCGCAACTTCAGCTACACCGACGAACTGCTGCAGGTCTACAAGAAGATCGTCGTCAGCGAGGACGGCAAGCGCCTGCTGGGCGCGGTGCTGGTGGGCGATGCATCGGAATACGGCACGCTGCTGCAGATGGCGCTCAATGCCATGCCCCTGCCCGAATCGCCCGGCCTGCTGATACTGCCGGCCACCGACGGCGCGGCCAAGCCCGGCCTGGGCGTGGACGCGCTGCCCGATGCCGCCGTGCTGTGCTCGTGCAACAACGTCAGCAAGGGCCAGCTGTGCGCGGCCATCGCGGGCGGTGTGCAGGGCATTGCCGATCTCAAGGCCTGCACCAAGGCCGGGACGTCCTGCGGCGGCTGCGTGCCCCTGGTCACCCAGGTCCTCAAGGCAGAACTCAAGCGCCAGGGCGTGGCCGTCAACAACCACCTGTGCGAGCATTTCGCGTACTCGCGCCAGGAGCTGTACCACCTGGTGCGCGTGGGCGAGATCCGCACCTTCGCGCAGCTGCTGGCCGAGCACGGCAAGGGCCATGGCTGCGACATCTGCAAGCCCACGGCGGCCAACATCCTGGCCAGCTGCTGGAACGACTTCGTTCTTGACCGCAACGGCGCGCCGCTGCAGGACAGCAACGACTACTTCCTGGGCAATATCCAGAAGGACGGCACCTACTCCATCGTGCCGCGCGTGGCCGCGGGCGAAATCACGCCCGACCAGCTGATCGTCATCGGCCAGGTCGCCAAGCATTACGGCCTCTACACCAAGATCACCGGCGGCCAGCGCATCGACATGTTCGGCGCCCAGGTGCACGAGCTGCCGCTGATCTGGCGCGCCCTCGTGGACGCGGGCTTCGAGTCGGGCCATGCCTATGGCAAGTCGCTGCGCACCGTCAAGAGCTGCGTGGGCTCGACCTGGTGCCGCTACGGCGTGGACGACAGCGTGGGCCTGGCCATCGAGCTCGAGAACCGCTACAAGGGCCTGCGCTCGCCGCACAAGATCAAGTTCGGCGTCTCGGGCTGCACGCGAGAATGCGCCGAGGCCCAGGGCAAGGACGTGGGCATCATTGCCACCGACAAGGGCTGGAACCTCTATGTCTGCGGCAACGGCGGCATGAAGCCGCGCCACGCCGAGCTGATCGCCTCCGATCTGTCCAGGCAGATGCTGATCCGCTACATCGACCGCTTCCTGATGTTCTACATCCGCACCGCCGACCGCCTGCAGCGCACCAGCACCTGGCGCGACAACCTCGAAGGCGGCCTGGCCTATCTCAAGGAAGTCGTCATAGACGACAGCCTGGGCCTGGCCGACGAACTCGAGGCGCAGATGGCGCATGTGGTCGGCACCTACGCCTGCGAATGGAAAAAGGCCGTTGACGACCCCGCCGTCGTGCGCCGCCTGCGCACCTTCGTCAACAGCGACGCCGGCGATGCCAACGTGGTCTTCGTGCAGGAGCGCGGCCAGATCCGCCCCGCCACCGACGTGGAAAAACGCAGCGGCCTCAAAGGCATTCCCCTGGTCGAAGAAGCCATTGCCTAGAACACGGAGAACGTCCCATGAACGCACTAGCTAATGACTACGAACTTGCCCCGGCTGGCGCCCGTCCGGTCGATGCCGGCTGGCACCGCATCTGCACGGTTGAAGACATCTGGCCCGACACCGGCGTCTGCGCGCTGATCGGCACCAGCCAGATCGCCATCTTCCGCCTTGCCGACGGCAGTCTCTACGCCCTTGACAACCACGACCCGCACAGCGGCGCCAACGTGCTCTCGCGCGGCATCGTCGGCGACCTGGGCGGCGAGCCCGTGGTTGCCTCGCCCATCTACAAGCACCATTACCAGCTGCGCTCGGGCGCCTGCGTCGAGGCGCCGGGAACGCGGCTGCGTACCTATCCGGTGGAGGTCAGGCAAGAGGTGGTCTGGCTACAGGCCTGAACTTTCGGGGCCAGGGCGCAGTCCTTGGCCCCGTTTGTCCTGATCCCGCCTTGCCGGCCGCGTCCAAGGATGAACGGCACGCTCGTACAAGAGACCTCTCGACGCTTCTATCCGTCTGAAATTTCCCCATCTCGAGATACCGCAGCTGACGTCGGATGGCGAGAAACTCCCCCTGTCAGCAGCATTTCATGGTTTTTGAACCAGGATTTTCCGCCGCTTGGCCAATACTTGAAGCCGTGATGACGGTTCATGCGGATGCCCCGTTTCAGATTCGCTGCTTCAAACAGGACTTGAGGGCCTGCACAGCGCGGGAGCTCGTTGATCCAGCACATTGATCGATTGAGCCAGTGACCTATAATTCCGGCAATTTTTGAGTGAAGAAAAATCAATATGATGCTTTCCTCGTCTTGCTGGATGATGAACAAGAAATCTGCGCTTCTCAGGGGAGTTGGAAAGTTTTTGAAAGCTTGTGGCTTCAGCGCTGTTTTCGCCGCTTCCCTGGCCTTTGCACAGGTTCCTGATGCACAGGAGTCGAGCTCGGCCGCATCGCCCAACGATGCAGTGGTGGAGGCTGTCCTGGGAATAATGAGAGAGAAGACCAAAGCCCCCGAAAAGATATCGGACTCCTGCACCATTGAATCGTCGAAAACGCTGCCCACTCATACGGCTGTCGTTGTGGTTCGCAAGCTTCCTTGTGTGTCGCGCTTGGGGCCGTCGTTCAACAAAGAATTCCTGGAAGTGCTTTATGCAGGAAAGACCCGCTTTGTGCCAGCCGAGTCCGTTTTCTTGGCCGATAAACCGGCCAGGCTTTTTGCGGCACTAGAGCCAGCGCAAGTGGCAGCGAGCCTTGAAAGCTGGCGCCATACTTCCTTGTTGGCTAAAAGGCATGAGCTTGAGAATGTGGTGAAAGCTTTGGATGCTACCGAGAAATACGGCATTGCGCTCTTGAAAGCCGGAATTTTCGATGCCAGCCCTCACACGGAAGGAACTGGCTTCGAAGTGGAAGTTTTTAATCCCACCAAAAAAACCATGAAGTACGTTACCTTCACGGTTGTTGGACTCAATGCTGTCGCTGATCCGGTCCGAGATAGCGTTCGTGGAAAATCACCCACACTGCGCGGCATTGGTCCGATAGAGCCTGGAGAAACAGGTTCTTATTCCAAGGACTATATGTGGATGACCGATATTGTTCAGTATTTTCGCATCCACAGCGTCAAAGTGGAATATATGGATGGCTCAAGCAGGATCGTGTCTGATGTCAATAAAATTCGCCTTAACAAGCAGAATTACGAAGCGCTGATGACGCCAGACGACTGAAGCGGCGTTTTGCAGGAGGGCGCCCGCCGGCTCTTGAGCACAGGTGCCTGGCAAGCATATCCATCCAGCCAGCGCCGCACGCCGCGCTTCGCTGTGGTCAAGGGTAGGGTCGAAAGCGCCGTGTGGCCTTGGTTTGCAGTGAAATGTCGATAATTCGCACGCAGTTCACGGTCTGCGCGCGCCAGCCCCCTGGGCAAGCGGGGCAGTGAACGTATCGATATATGCTGGATTTCCCCGGCTTGAAAGCAAGAAATATGTTTGATGGATACAAGTCGCTGCGTCGCTGGACGGTGGCGGCCTGGATGTTTGCAGGTTTTGCCGCGCTGGCGCAGCCCGCCCCAGCTGCCGCCCCCGCCGCCCCCGCCGCTGCCGTAGCAGCCCCGGCGCCGGCGGACGCCAGGCAGCTTTGGCAATTGCTTGACTATGTGGCCGTGGACTATCCCGGCGCCGTGGAGAACGGCAAGGTGGTGAGCGAGTCCGAGTATGCGGAGATGCTGGACTTCACCGACAACGCCGGCAAGCAACTGCAGCAGCTGCCCGCGCACGCGGCGCAGCCGCAGATTGCCGCGACCATTGCCGAGCTGCGCGCCGCCGTGATGGCCAAGGGCGCGCCCGCCAGCGTGGCGGCGCTGGCAAACCGCGCCAATGCACAGCTGGTTGCGGCCTATCCCTTTCCCGTGGCGCCCAGGATGCTGCCCGAGCTCGAGCGCGGCCGCACGCTCTATGCCGCGCAGTGCGCGAGCTGCCACGGCGTCAGCGGCAAGGGCGACGGCCCGCTCGCGGCCTCGCTCGATCCCACGCCGATTGCCTTCACCGACGCCGAACGCGCCCGCGCGCGCAGCCTGATGGCGCTGCACCAGGTGATCTCGCAAGGCGTGCAAGGCACCTCCATGCCCAGCTTTGCCGCGCTGCCCGACGAAGACCGCTGGGCGCTGGCGCTGTTTGCCGGCACGCTGTCGCACGACGACGCCATGCGCGCGCGCGGCGAGGCGATCTGGGCCGGCAAGGACCCTGCCGTGCGCCAGCGCTTCAGCGACCTGACGGCGCTGACCACGACCACCGAAGCTGCGGCCGCGCAGACCCTGGGCCCAGATACCGCGCGCGATGTCACGGCTTATCTGCGCGCCCACCCCGAAGTCGTCAACGCCAGCAAGCCCTCGGGACTGGCGCTGGCGCGCACCCGGCTCAAGGAAAGTCTCGAGGCCTTGCACCGCGGCGACACCGCGGGCGCGACGCGCCTGGGGCTGTCGGCCTACCTCGATGGCTTCGAGCCGATCGAGCCCGTCGTTGGCGCGCGCGACGCCGCGCTGCTGGTGCGGGTCGAGCAGGCCATGCTGGCCTACCGCTCGGCAATCACCAAGGGCGCGCCGCAGCAGGCCGAGGCCGAGGCCGCGCGCCTGGAGAGGCTGTTTGACGAAGTCGACAAGCTGCTGGGCGACGCCAAGGCCGACCCGACCACCACCTTCATTGGCGCGCTGACCATCTTGCTGCGCGAAGGGCTGGAAGCCCTGCTGATCGTGATTGGCATGATTGCCTTTCTGCGCAAGGCCAACCGGCCCGAGGCGCTGCGCGCCGTGCACCTGGGCTGGTTCAGCGCGCTGCTCGCTGGCGGCCTGACCTGGGGCGTGGCAACCTATGTGATCGACATCAGCGGCGCCAGCCGCGAGGTGACCGAAGGCCTGGGCGCGGTGCTGGCGGCGGTCGTGCTACTGAGCGTGGGCCTGTGGATGCACCAAAAGAGCAGCGCCGGGCGCTGGCAGGAATACCTGAGCCACAAGCTGTCGGCCGCGCTGACGCGGCGCTCGGCCTGGGCGCTGTTCGCGCTGTCGTTTGTCGCCGTCTACCGCGAGGTGTTCGAGACCGTGCTGTTCTACTCGGCGCTGGCCGCCGACGGCAATGGCAGCGCGCTGGTGGGCGGCTTCCTGAGCGCTGCCGCGCTGCTGCTGGTGATCGCCTGGGTGCTGCTGCGCACCAGTGCCCGCCTGCCGCTGGGCAAGTTCTTCAGCATTACCTCGGGCCTGGTCGCGGTGCTTGCCGTGGTGCTGATAGGCAAGGGCGCATCCGCGCTGCAGGAAGCCGGCTGGCTCAACGTGACGCCCTTGGGCGGCCCGCGCTTGGACCTGCTGGGCATCTATCCCACGGCCGAGACGCTGATCGCGCAGCTGATCGTGGCCGCCATTGCGCTGCTGGGCTTCGCGCTGAACTGGAGAAACGCGCGCAGGCGTTGAACCGGGGGCCGCGCGGCTTTGCTGGGCCGCGCGGTGTCATGACTGTGCGCTTGCCTGGGGGACTGTGTCGTGAGAGTCAGGGCGCGCTCCCCCCGTTCGTCCCGAGCTTGCCTCCCGGCCGCGTTGAAGCGTGAACCGCATCGTCTCAAGGCATTCGGCAAGAGCGTTCATGGTTCGACAGGCTCACCACGAACGGTGGCGCGCTCATACCTTGGCGAGGAAGGCCGCCGCATCACCTGCTTCACACTTCCAGTCTGCGAAGACCCCAACCAGATTGCATTCCACGCAGCGGCAAGCGATGTAGTACCAGCGCACGTCATGTGTGCCCTCATAGACGCAGACGCCGGACACCAACTCGAACGCCTCGTTCTCGCACACGCACTCGTGCGCCTCGGGGGCGGCCTCTTCAACGTAGTCCGCGCTGTCACCCATCAGGTGTTCCTGCCCGCAGTCGGTGCAGGTGCGGATTGCCACGCCGGCTTCTTCATCGGTCTGCAGCGCAAAAGTCCGGCACCCGCAATCGCATTTGGACGAGGCAAACCGGACGGCCTCATGGCGATTTGCAAGG
>Ga0308165_1000148_pt1 | contig 174896 bp, 172 predicted proteins | sample PhyWR2_FD_201032 | JGI IMG/M metagenome (GOLD analysis project Ga0308165, IMG submission 201032) | Phyllosphere microbial communities from UC Gill Tract Community Farm, Albany, California, United States - DLSLW.R2 | ecosystem: Host-associated > Plants > Phyllosphere > Unclassified | place...
CCGGCCCCCGGGTACCAGCAGCAGCCCCAGCCCGCGCAGCAGGGATACCAGCCGGTCGCCGCGGCCGGCCCCGCCTACGCAGCAGCCCCGCAGCAGGTGCAGCAGGCATACCAGCCGCCCGTTCAGATCAACCCGCAGACCGGTGAGGTCCTGGGCGGACAGCAGGCCGCGCCCCAGCAGTTCCAGCAGCAGGCACCCACCCCTGCCTACCAGCAGCCCCAGCAGGCCGCGCCACAGCAGGCCCAGCCCGCACAACCGGTCCAGCCCGCCCCGGCGCAGCAGCAGAGCGGGCAGACCGACGCCGCCACGATCCGGGCCCTCATCCAGCAGGGACACAGCGACCAGGACATCCAGTCCGCCACCGGCGCCGACCCGGGCGTGATCGCCGCGATCCGCAACATGCCCGCCTAAGCCGATGCCGATCCTGCCAGATCCGGGCGAGGTGGCCGCACTGATTGTGGTCCTCATCCTCTTCGCTGCAGTCGCGGCGATCCACCTCGCCCTCGGCCCGGGCAACACCCACGAACCCACGGAAACACCAGAAGAACAGGACACACACCATGACCAACAAGCTCGGCATTGACCTCCGCGTCCTCCACGTAGGAGCCGAGGGCGAGAAACGAAACCTCGACCTCGGCGGCGACAAGGTGGTCCTCATCGACTTCCACGAGGACCAGGACGGCGAGCCCACCGGGGCGACGGTAACCATCGGAGCAGTTCTCGAGGAAGGCAGCCCCGACGCGACGAACTTTGACAAGCTCGCGTTCGCCGACCTCCTCATCTACCTCGGCACGATCATCAAGAGCGAGACCACGCAGGCCATCTTCGACGAAGAGTTCGGCCCCATCCTCGAACGCATGGCGACCCCTAGGTACGCCGACGACGAGGGAAAGCAGGCGTGAGCACCGAACAGCCGACCGAGGAACCCGACGAGATCACCTTCCGGGTCCGTGCGATCTTCCACAACGACGAGGTGATCCTGGAGCGCATCGCTCACGGCCTCACCCCGGCAATCGTCCTCCGGCCCACGCTCGCAGACGACTGCGGAGTCGACGTGAAGGTCGACGTCACCGGGCCCGAAACCCCCGAGGACGTCGCCGACTTCCTCGAATGCGTCGCACAGACCATCCGCGAAGCCCACACCGTCGCCAAGCCCACGGCAGAACAGGAGCAGTAAACCATGACCGAAGAGCAGCACGCCCGCCCGTTCGCGGACTTCCTCGCCCAGCAGGGCCGAGCCCACCAGGAGCTCACCGAAGGACTCCACGACCTCATCGCCGCGGTGAAGGACACCGGAAAGGCCGGGACCCTCACGCTGACCATCAAGGTCGCGGTCGACAAGAAGAACGACGAGATCCTCCGCGTCAGCGACAACGTGGTACTCAAGGCCCCCGCCCACGACCGCGGCGAGCGCATCTACTACGCCGACCGCACCGGCAACCTCACCCGCTCCAACCCCAACCAGCCCGAACTCGAAGGCCTCCGCGACGTCTCCGCGCCCGCTGAGCCGCGCGAACTGCGGGAAGCCCGATGACCGAGAGCAGCAGCCCTGAGCCGTTCCGTATCTACGGCGCCAGCGACGACCTCGTCGAAGTCGAAGGACCCGTCCGGGAGGAATTCAACGTGCTCGGCGGCCCGTGGACCGGGACACTCACCGCCCCGAACGGTGAAAGCGTCCAGGTCACCGTCGAATTCGTCGACGGCTTCTGGGAGATCACCGTGACGGCAGGGCACGGCATGACCTACCTGTCCTGGCCGGTCCATTTCACGCGCCGCCCCGACTATCCAGAAGACCCCGCCGTCCTCATCCACGCACCCGAGGGCACCACCCTCACCACCGAAACGGAGTAACCCATGATCAGCAGCAGCAACGAAACCGAGAACGCCGTCGTCGCGAACCTCGCCGAACTCGCGGCCAAGCCCGAAGAACTCGAACCCGGCAAGATCTATGTCCTCGCCGGCCATGACGGAGGCCAGCGAGTCATGGACACCGACGCTTACGCGGAGCAGCCTCGGCGACCCCGGGCACGCGAAGTCGGAGTCACCGACTTCGCCTCCTTCGCCGCGTACCTGGGCAAGTACGGCGAGGAAGGCGAGACCGAGGTGATGGCCGATGAAGTCACCGCCCGCATCTCTGCGGATATCGACGGGGACAACCCCGCCCTCGGCCAAAACGGCCGCTACGACCACAGCGTCACCCTCAACCTCGTGCACAGCAAGGAATGGGCAGCCTGGGTCAACATCGACGGGCGGCTCATGGGGCAGGAGGAATTCGCCGAGTTTATCGAGCTCCACGCCCTCGAGATCGTCACACCGAACCCGGCCGAGGTCCTCGAAATCGCCCAGTCCCTCCAGGTGAAGCGGGGCGTGTCCTTCGAGTCCGCGACCCGACTCGCCGACGGCAACGTCCAGCTCGGCTACCGGGAAGAGACCAGCGCGACCGCGGGCGCCGCGGGCCAGCTCAGCATCCCCACCGAGCTGCACCTCGCCCTCGCACCCTTCCACGGCGGCGAGCCCTACAAGGTGCGTGCCGCCTTCCGCTACCGCCTCACCGGTGGGCAGCTGAAGCTCGGCATCAAGCTCCTGAACGCCGACCAGGCGCGCAAGGAGGCCTGGGACGAGATCGCGCAGCAGGTCCTCGCCTACACCGTCGAACACGGCTACCTGCACCTCAACGGCTGACCGCTCACCCCCAGCAGCACCCCTCCCCACCGGTTCCTGCCGCCCGTCACCCGACCCGAGCGTCTGGGCGGCAGGACCCCCGGGCCTGATAGGCAACCGCGGACCTCACCTGAACGCCCCCACGTCAGCGAGGGACACCGGACCCGGTTCGAATCCGGGCAGGTCCACCACCAACAACCGAACACCCCCAGGAGGACACCATGAGCACCGCCACCCCCGAACAGCACCAGAAGGCCGTCCAGGCCGTCCTCGACTGGTACCACGTCTCAGGAACCCGCCCCGACACCGAGACCATCTCCGACATCGTCCGGGTCGCCCTCAGCGCCATCGACCAGCCGGTCACCGAACCTCCCATGCCAGTCACGGTCCAGCTGCCCGCTAAGAGGGTCCTGGCGAACTTCCTCAACCACCACCTCGGCGTCACGATAGCCAACGCTGACGGGTCGATTGACTGCGGGTGCGGGACTCGCCTCTCAGAGCCGACCGCGGAAGCGGGAGTGGACCACCTCGCCGAGGCGCTGCTCACCTTCCTCGAAGCCAACGTGAAGGTCGTCGACGCTCATGACGCCGACTGGCCGTATGCCTCCGATGAAGAGCCGCAGCGCAGCGTCTCGAAGGAGCGCCGAGACATCGCCGCGGGGCTCCTCCTCGCCTTCGCCGACGGCCTCCACACCATGGCCAACAGCCTCGCAGACGCCCTCAACACCGGGGACAACGACCCCGCCAAGAACTGACCACCACACCAGCACGCCAGAACAGGACAGCGCACCCATGACCACCCAGGACCCGAACATCCTGACCGCCGCCCTCGACCTCCAGGCGGCCGGGATCAGCGTCCTCCCCGTCGCCGCAGACGGCACGAAACGCCCCGCCGGAAAGTGGAAGCAATACCAGACCGGCCGCGCCACCGAACAGGAAATCCGCTCCTGGTTCCCCACCGGAACCACCCTCGGCGTCGGCATCGTCACCGGCACCATCAGCGGCAACCTCGAACTCGCAGAGATCGAAGGCGCACACGCCCACCGCGTCCCCGAACTCACCGAACTCGCCGAAGCATCCGGCCTCGGCGACCTCTGGCACCGCGTCAGCAGCGGATGGCTCGAACTCAGCCCCTCCGGCGGATGGCACTGGTTCTACCGGGTCCAGCCAGAGCAGGGCTGGACCATGCCCGGGAACACCAAGCTCGCCAAGGCCGCCGACCGCACCGTCATCGCCGAAACCCGCTCCGAAGGCGGCTACGTCGTCGCCGCACCCACCACCGGCATGGTCCACCCCACCGGGAGAGCCTGGGTCCGCATCGCAGGCGGCCCCTCCACGATCCCCACCCTCACCGTCGACGAGCGCGAAGCATTCCTCGGGCTCCTCGCCACCCTCACCGAAGCGCAGCCGCAGCCCGCCGAGCAGCCCGCGCTCGCAGTCCCAGCCGCTCCGCGCGGATCCATCGAGGACGGCACCACACCCGGCGACGACTACGAGGCCCGCACGACCTGGGACGAGATCCTCAAGCCTCACGGCTGGGCGTTCGTGTACAAGGACCACTCCGGCACCTCCTACTGGCGCCGCCCGGGCAAGAACATCGGCATCAGCGCCACCACCGGTCACAAGGGCGACCGCGACCGGCTCTTCGTCTTCACCTCCAGCACCCAGTTCCAGCAGGAGGTCCCTTACACCAAGTTCGGTGCGTACGCCCTGCTCGCCCACAACGGCAACCACTCCGCCGCGGCCTCCGCGCTCCGCAAGGCCGGCCACGGGTCCGAACCGCACATCAGCACTGAACTGCCCGCCGCCTGGGCCAACGCCCTCGGCACCCACCAGCACGCCTCGGCCGCGCGCCCCGCACCCGCAGCACCGGCCGCCCTGGCGTCGGTCCCGGCACGGCAGCAGCCCCCGACCATCACGACGCCCCTCACCGAGGGGACCGCGGCCCTGGCGCCGGTCACGAACCTTGACGACCACCGCGCCGCCGTGAAGACCCTCGCCCGGTCCGACGACGGGCACGCGCTCGCCCTCATCCACGAGCACGGGAACACCATCCGGTTCTGTGCCGAGCGCGGCCGGTGGCTTCACTGGACCGGGTCGCGCTGGGAATGGCAGCCCAAGGGCGGTGGAGTGGCGCGCGAGCTCGCCAAGGACGTCGCCCGGCGGCTGCCCGAGAACAACGACACTGAAGCCCGCCACAAGAAGTCCGCGCTCTCCGCGGTCGGGATCACCAACACCCTCGCCCAGGCGCAGACCGACCACCGCATGGTCGTCAGCATCGACGACCTCGACGCGCACCCGTGGGAGCTCAACACCCCTGGCGGGATCCTCGACCTCCGCACCGGCACGCTCACGCCCTCAGACCCGGCGAAGCTGCACACCATGATCACCGCGGTCACACCGGACCCGGACGCCAACCCGGCCCTCTGGGACGACTTCATTCGCACCACGTTCCCTGACGACGAGATCGCCGCGTACATGCAGCGCCTCGCAGGGTACTCCGCGGTGGGGAAGGTCGAAGCGCACATCCTGCCCTTCTGCTACGGGCACGGTGGGAACGGCAAGGGCGTGTTCCTCGAAGCGCTCCGCAGCGTCCTCGGCGACTACGCCACGAGCGCCCCGGCGAACTTCCTCATGGCGAACCCGCTGCAGCAGCACTCCACCGAGATCGCCCGCCTTGCCGGCCGCCGCTTCGTGATCTGCTCCGAGGTCGACGAGCGGGCACGATTCGACGAGTCCAAGGTCAAGCTCCTCACCGGCGGCGACGCGCTCACGGCCCGCTTCATGCGGCAGGACGACTTCACCTTCACGCCCACCCACAGCCTCTGGCTCATGGGCAACCACCAGCCCGCGGTCGACTCCGGCGGCAACAGCTTCTGGCGGCGGCTCCGGCTCATCCCCTTCGAGCACACCGTGCCCGAAGAGAAGCGCATCGACGACCTCCAGGGGATCCTCGCGACCGATCACGGTCCCGCGGTGCTCGCCTGGATCGCCGCCGGCGCCGCCGCCTACGCCACCGAGGGCCTCCGCGAGCCGCAGCAGGTGAAGGCCGCGACCACCGCCTATGCCTCGAGCACGGACACCGTCGGCCGGTTCCTCGCCGACGAATGCATCACCGGGCCCGACGCGGTCCACATGAGCGCGCCCGTGGCGACCCTCCGCGCCGCCTACGAGGCATGGTGCCGTGCCGAGGGGGAGCGGCCCGTCACCGGGCGCGCGTTCCCCTCACAGCTCGAGCGGCACGGTGTCACAACGGGCCGCAACGCACCCAGGACCGGACACCAACGCCTCTACGGCCGCGTCGGGCTCATCGCTTCTCAGGACGCGGCCGACGAGCACGACGGAGACCGAGGTGGATATTGAAGAAGTCAAAGTTGGACCTTCTGACCATGCGGGCAAGTTCCCTCGGGTCAACGATCTCGACAGCGATCTCGGGCCCTTCCCAGCCCGCAGATCGTAGGACCCTCATGATCACGCGGAGGCTTCGCCAGACCTCGCTGACGTTGAATGACCGGTTGGTGGGATTCGTAGCTGTCCACGACTTGATCGCTGATTCGATCATCCAGAGCTGGACCACGATCTGGCCACTTTGCTTCGCCGTCAAGTTGGCGAGCAAGGTCTCATCCGATAGCGCAGACTCGACAGCGGCCAAATCCCAGATCGCCCCCGCCAGGAGCTGCTCCGAGGGGCCCAGCTCGAACAGTTCTGTAGCTCCTTCAGCCAAGAAGTCCGCTTTGGATTTGAACACCACTCGTGCCTGGGCGGGGTCGCTCAAGAAGCTAAGCCTAAGGGGGGTGTGTCCCTCCAACCGCCTTGCAATTCGGCGTACGACAGGGATGATGCCCGACAGAATCCTCTTCGCCTCGGCCCGAGTTCTGATCTCTTGCTGCACGTCGAACTGCTGCCGCTGCACTTTCAGGGTCCATACGACGCCGAGCACCGCTAACCCTGCGCCAAGTCCTCCGGACAGCAAGATTCCCCATTGGTGGCGGCTAAAACCGAGAAACGGTTCGGACACCAGCTGGTCAAATCGCCTGCCCGTTAGCTGGCACCACGCGAGTGCTGCCGCGATAGCAAGGCCAAGAACAACCCATCCGATTTTTCGCCACGGCAACGACCCCATGACCCATAAGAAATTCCGCACCCCTGCATTCCACCACGCGCCGCACGTGCGGCCGAACTGAAAGGACCCACTGCCATGGGAACCGACACTCTCCTCATCGCAGCAGCGATGGTAGCCCTCGCGCTCCTGCTCATCCTCTGGCCGCGCCCGCGCCGCCGGCCAACAACCTGCATCGCCTCCTGCGAGCACTGCGGCTGGTCCTGCGAAGTCGAGAGCCCCAACGAAACCCTCGCCAACGACACCGCCGTTGCCTTCCACAAGGCCCACGTCACCCGCGCACACCCCGGAGAACGAGCATGAGCGCCCGCAAGCCCCTCAACCCCTCCTGCACCGGAGACCGATGGTGCCCAGTCCGCGGCCATGTCATCGAACGTGGCGGCGGCCACTGGCGCCGGCAGCTCGGCCACATCGACCTCACCCCGGGCCAGCGTAAGACGCTCGCCGAGCGTCGGGCCGCCAGCCACGACCTCGGGCTCAGCGCCCTGCAGCTGCTCGAGGCCCAAGACCTCATCGACCCCAGCGCCCCCGTCGCCGACATCTGCGACCAGATCACCGCCACCCTCAAATCCAAGGACCAGCCATGAGCGAACGAAAGACGCCCGTCTACCAGGTCATCAGCCTCATCGGCGCTGGCGTATTCCTCGGCGCCCCAGCCAACTTCTGGCGCGAGTACTTCCCGCTCCTGGCCATCATCGCCGGAGCCCTCGGAGCCGGCCTCATCGCCGCCTACGCCCACGCCTGGATCACCGCCAAGAACCGGACCGCCTACCGGATCACCTGCCCCCGCTGCGGCGCCCACATCGACGCCGCAGCAGCCACCACCGAGGAATCGCAACGCGCCGTCCGGGCCGCCTACCGCGACCACATCTACTTCGAACACCGGTACGAAATCAGGAAAGCCCAGCCATGACTCACCAGCCACACATCACCGCAGAGCTCGTCAACACCGTCGCGCGAGCACCCTTCGACACCGGCCGCGCAGGAGTCCCCTGGGAGGCCGTCGCGCCAATCACCCAGCACGCCCTCCGCGAAAGCGCCCTCGCGTTCCTCGCCGACACCCTTCCAGTCCTCATCGAGCGAGGATGGCAGCCGCCCCGCCGCACCATCACCACCCACAGAGAACTCGACGCGCTCCCCGTCGGAGCCGAGGTGGTGGACAGAGACGGCGACACCTGGACGAAGGTAGAGCCGCCGATTCCCGGAGACCCCCATCGGTGGAAGGAAGAGGGCGGCGCGGACTACACGAGCACAGGGCTTGCTCCCGCATACGGCCCATTCACCCTGAAGTCGGACGCCACCCCCGGCCAGGACGGCTGACCCCATGCACCGCCTCATCCCGGCGCGGCCGGCTCGGCACGATCGCCCGCCGCTTCACCTGGTCAGCCCGAACCCAGAACTCCCGCGTCCCGAGGTAGTACTCGATCCGCCACCGCACGCTCACCAGCACATGCTCCCGGGTCCAGGCCACCGCGAACCCGTCCTCGATCCGCGGCTGACGGCCGTCCGCGAACGTCAGACGCACCCACACCGGCCACGACTTCCGCGGCCGCACCACCCGCTGCGCCGCGATCACCTCATCCGGCACCACCACCGGATCAGGACCCCGCACCGGGTCCTTGAACCCCATATCCACGCTCATGCCAACAGGGTCCCACCGCCCACTGACAGAAAACACCCCCAGGAGGAACGGCCATGACCGCCACCACCGAGGTCACCTACAGCACCCGCGACCGCGACGGCCTCACCCTCGCCGACCTCATGCAGTTCATCCAGCAAGCCGACGCCGCCGGCACCGACCCCCGAACACCCGTCCACGTCCGTACCGGCTTCCGAGCACAGCTCAAAGCCATCACCACCGGCCCCACCATCCCCAGAATCGAGGCAAGCAAATGACCGTCACCACCGTCCGAACCATCATGTGCGACGGATGCGGCACCTGGTGGGAACAGGCAGGCGTGGCCGTCGACAAGCCCGCGGCAGCGGCCCGAGCCAAGCTCCGGAAGTTGGGCTGGGCCGTCGGCGTCTCCACCGGCCACTGGATCGGGGGCCGCGGACTCCCCGGCCTGGACTACTGCCCGGACTGCGCAGCCGACCGCAAATGACCCAGCCCGCCCTCTTCCAAGCCCCGGCACCCCCACGGCCGGCCCAGGGCCAGGGCATGGACCCCTGGCTCCGGGACCTCCTGGAGACCAAGACCGGCGGCTTCCGATCCGCCAAATGGGGGAGATGCCCCCGATGCCAGGAGCTCACCCTCACCGGCATCGACGGCGACGTCGCCGCAGCCACCGTCACCGTCGACCCCACACCCATCACCACCCAGCAAGAACACGCCTGCCTCACCATCCGCAGAAGCACCTACAACCTCACCAAGAGAGGACGCAGTTATGACATCCACGACCGCGACAGCGACCACCTCTACGGGCCCATCCCCGTCCCGCCCAAACCGCTCGAAATCATCGTCCCCGAGCACCGCTGCGGCGCCCGATACCCCGGCTTCCTCCCACGACCACCACGCACCGCAGCAGCCGGCCACGACGACCCGCCACCCTTCTGAGCGCACCCTCGTCTTCCGCGTCTACGGCACACCAGCCCCGCAGGGCAGCAAGAAAGGCTTCCCCGTGCGCAGGGCCAACGGCAAGCTCGGCGTCGCACTCACCGAGAGCGCCGGCCCCAAGGTCAAGACCTGGCGGGAGGACGTCCGCACCACCGTCCTCGCCGACGGCCCACACCGCCCGATCACAGGCCCTGTCCGGGCAACGATCCTCTTCTACCTCGCCAGACCGAAGAGCCACTACCGCACCGGCCGCAACGCCCACCTCCTTCGCGACAGCGCCCCGCTCTTCCCCACCACGAAACCCGACATCGACAAGATCACCCGCTCCACCCTCGACGCGCTCACCAGCGCCGGCGCCTACAGCGACGACTCCCAAGTCGTCTCGACCTTCCTCGCCAAGCACTACGCCGACGGCGTCCTCCCCGGCGCCATCATCCACATCACGGAGATCACCGAATGAGCGCACCCACCACCACCGAAAACCTCACCTGGCTCGAATCCCGCTGGGCCGGCCTCACCGCCACCCGCCTCCGCGGCACACCACGCCCCTGGCGACAAGCCACCCTCACCCCCGAACAACGAGCCCACCTCGACGCCCAAGCCCGCGCCGAGAAACTCGAACACGGCGCCTTCGTCCTCGGCGAATCACCCGCCCCCATCCACCTCGACACCCTCGACCACATGGACACCCTCGTCCAAACCATCACCGTGCTCGCCCAAGAACTCGCACACGACCTCGGCCACGACGCCATCGCCCAGAAAGCCCTCACCCACCGATACAGCCACCCCCTCCTGCTCCTCGAATACCTCCGCAACCACCACCTCGACGCCACCGAAGAGACCCAAGCCAGGATCCACGCCGAGACCGCCCAACTGCGCCGCACCATCGCCGCGCACCTCTCCGAGATCACGGACGGCCAACACCTCGCCGCCGACTGCCCATGGTGCCACCACGACAAGCTCTACCTCCGCCTCATCGGACCCGAGCACAACCGCCAGCCCGTCATCCGCTGCGAGTCCGGAGCCTGCGAGCCGCCCGAATCGGACTGCGGCACCTGGCACCACAACAACCCCACCTGGCCCTTCCACGAATGGGAATGGCTCGCCAACATCATCAACCACCAGGAGGCAAGGACAGCATGAGACGACTACCCACCGGCCACCTCACGGCCATGGTCCCCGCACCCGCGCGCACCGGAAGCCTCGCCGACGGCGCCCTCCGCCTCGAACAGGGGCCGACCCGGATCGAGTACTTCAACGTCCTCGCCCACCACGAGGACCTCGACGACGACCAGCTCGGCGTCGAGTACAGCCTCACTGACGGCATCCGCCTCATCTTCCAGCACGCCCGCACCCGCGGGAACACGATCGACCCCACCACCATCACCCTGGAAGTCACCAGGAAAGCCGCCGACGAACACCTCCCGGACCGCCACGAATACCGCGTCAGCGCCGAACTCCGGTAACCCAACCGCGGTGACGCAACACAGCCCAGTTGCGTCACCGCGACCACCACACCACAGCTCGAACCAACCCCCAATCATGCGTCACATGTGTCACGAGCCCGCGACCACCACCCAGCCATGACGCAACCAGCCTGAGAAGCGTCACAGCCCAAAACCCCGGAAACACGCCGAACCAAGCCCACCCGGTGACACAAGCGACACAGACACCTAGGTTATGAAAACCGTAGAGCGCAAAGGTTTATCGCCTACACACCCGGACACGCACACACCCCCATGCAACTCATAGTTAGAACCACATGTCACAAGCGTCACGACACGCCCCCCACAACGACTTGACCCACGCACCTGTGGATAACTACCATGAAAGGGCGTACTTGGCGTACCCAAAAACAGGTACCCCACCCCAGGCCCGAGGCATCCCCGCCCGGGCCTTTCGCATACCCCCACCCCGGCGCAACAACCCCACCCCCGGCAAGCAGGCCCCCATGCCCTACGCAGCCCCCACCCGCTGCCACTGCGGAGCCAAAGCCACACGCCACGGACGATGCGCCAACCACCAACGCAAGCCCTGGTCCAAACCCAGCAAGAACACCCAGCAACTCACCAGCGCCGAACGAGCCCGCTTCCGCAAAGCCCAACTCGCCCGCGAACCCCAATGCCGGGTATGCGGGAGCGTCGACAACCTCGAAGCAGATCACATCATCGAGATCGCAGACGGCGGATCCAAGCTCGCGGCAGAGAACGGCCAGACGCTCTGCCACGAGCACCACGTACAGAAGACCCTCGCCGCGAAACGAGCGCGCCGACGGGCCGCACAGCGCCGGGGAGGGGAGTCCTGATCGCAGCCCCGGGGCGCAGAAGCGCGACGGCGGCAGCTTTCCGCAAAACATCTCAGATCGTAAGGGCCCCTTGACCTGGGCCGCCCCTCACACCCCGGAGTGACCATGGCCCCCGCCAACATCCACCCGACGCTCTCGCAGCTCACCGTGCCCATCGCCGGCCTGCAGCACTACGGGAAGAACCCGCGCAAGGGTGACGTCGCCGCGATCGCGCACAGCCTCGAGGTCAACGGCCAGTACAAGCCGATCGTCGTCCGCACCGGGACCATGGAAGTGCTCGCGGGCAACCACACGCTCAAGGCTGCCCGCGAGCTCGGCTGGGAACAGATCGCCGCGACGTTCGTCGATGTGGACGACGACCGCGCCGCGCGGATCGTGCTCGTCGACAACCGCACCAACGACCTCGCCACCTACGACGACGGCGAGCTGCAGGCGCTCCTCGCATCCCTGCCCGACGTCGACGGCACCGGCTTCTCCCAGGACGACCTCGACGCCATGGTCCACGGCGCCGAGCAGGAGCCCGCGGAGGCGCCGGACAGCGCCGACGAGCTCCCCGTCAAGGCCGCCCCGATCGCCCAGGCGGGCGACATCTTCCAGCTCGGCGAACACCGGGTGATCTGCGGCGACTCCACCGACCCGAAGGTCCTGGCCGCGCTCCTCGGCGACGAGCGGCCCGACATGATGTGGACCGATCCGCCCTACGGCGTGGAGTACACCGGCAAGACCGGGGACGCCCTGACGATCGAGAACGACGGCGCCGACGATCTCGAGCAGCTGCTCGATCGCGCATTCGCGGCGTGCGTTTCGGTACTGAGGGGGGGCGCTCCCGTCTACGTGGCGCACTCCGACACCCGGCGAGTCACCTTCGAGGCGGCCATGCGTAAGGCCGGCTACCTCGTGCGGCAGAACCTCGTCTGGGTGAAGAACACCATGGTGCTCGGGCACAGCGACTACCAGTACCAGCACGAGCCCATCCTTGAAGCCACCGCGCCCGAAATGGAGCCCGGAGACGGGAAGACGCACGACCCGATCCTCTATGGATTCGCCCCGGGCGGGGAAGGCCGCCTCGGGCGCGGTGGGCCCCGATGGTACGGGCCGAACAACAGCACGACCGTGTTCGAGGTCCCGAAGCCGCCGGCCAACAGGGAACACCCGACCATGAAGCCGGTCAAGCTGATCCTCGCCATGATGGCAAACAGCATCCGGCCTGGCCGAATCGTCCTCGACCCGTTTGGCGGCAGCGGCTCCACTCTGATCGCAGCGCACTACCACGGCGCGCACGCCCGCCTCGTGGAACTCGATCCGCGCTACGTGGACGTGATCTGCGCCCGGTACCAGAAGGAGACGGGCGAATTTCCGAGGCGCAACGGGAAGGCCGTGGACTTCCACCAGGAGGTGACCTGATGGCCGCCGCAGCGAACGCGGGTCGAAAGGCCACACCCCCGGCCCTTCGCATCATCGACGGCCGGGGGACGCGGAAGGACGGGCGGCCCACGGATTCCGGCGGCCGGCCGGTCGACGAGGGCCCGAAGTTCACCCGGCATGCCCCGCCGAAACCGGCCGAGCTGTCGGAGGACGCCTCCTGGCTGTGGGACCGGATCGTCGAGCAGATGGAGACCGTGGGCCTCCTCAAGCCGATCGACGGCCCCGCCCTCGAGGTCGTCTGCGAGACATTCGCCCGGTGGCGGGAGGCCGTCCGGTTCCGCCGCGAGCGGGCCATCCTCGGCAAGAACAGCCAGGGCGTCGTGGCGGCCCCCTGGGTCGGAATCGAAGAACGTGCCAGTAAGGACTTCCGCGCATGGTGCGCTGAGTTCGGAATCACCCCCGCCGCCGAGAAGAACCTCGTGAGCGGAGATGACCAGAATGGCGGAGACGACAACCCCTTCTAGCGGGGAGGCCTTCGGTCTGCCGTCAGCCACCGTGCTGCGGCGGCTGAAGATCAGCCGCGAGGTCGCTTGGTACATGGTGACCCGCGGCTTCGAATTCCCGAAGCACCCGCCACTGCACAAGACCCCGGAGCCGTCGGCGGTCAAGGGCGCCATGTTCGACCCCGAACGGGTTGACGCGGTCATCCGGGCCTTCAAGAACCTCCGACACACCCAGGGAAAGTGGGCAGGCCAGCCGCTCATGCCGGACGGCTGGCAGGTCGCCTACATCATCGCCCCGGTGTTCGGCTGGGTCGCGAAAAACGACGCCGGCGATTGGGTACGGGTGATCCGCACCCTCTACGTCGACGTGCCCCGCAAGAACGGAAAGAGCACCCTCGCGGGCGGCCTCGCCGTCTACCTGACCGGCGCAGACGGCGAGCCCGGCGCGCAGGTCGTCGCCGCGGCCTCCACGAAGGACCAGGCCGGCTTCGTGTTCGCGCCGATCAAGAAACTCGTGGAGTCCTCGCCAGCCCTGAAGGGCCGCTTCCTCCCGCGCACCGGCAAGATCCTGCACCCGCGCTCGGGCAGCTACTTCTCGGTGATCTCATCCGCGGCCGACGCGCAGCACGGCGCGAACCTGCACGGCGCGATCATCGACGAGCTGCACATCCACAAGACCGCGGACCTCGTCGAGACCTTGGAGACCGGCACCGGCTCACGCGAGCAGCCGCTCGTCGTGATGATCACGACGGCGGACTCGGGAAAGCCGAACACGATCTACGCCCGCAAGCGGAAGTACGTCGAGCAGCTGACCCGCGGCGTGTTCAAGGACCCGTCGACCTACGGTGTGGTGTTCGCACTCGCGCAGACCGCGGACCCGCTGGAGCCGAGGAACTGGCCGAAGGCCAATCCGGGCTATCCGATCAGCCCGACGAAGGCCTACCTCCAGGCGGCCGCCCGGAAGGCCCGGAACTCGCCGGCCGAACTGGCCGCCTTCAAGCGACTCCACGTCGGGCAGAGGACGAAGCAGAACACCGCGTACATCGACCTCGCGGCCTGGGACCGAAACGCCGGAACGGTCATCGACGAGCGCGAGCTCGTGGACATGGCGTGCTTCGGCGGCCTCGACCTCGGCTCGGTGAGCGACCTCACCGCGCTGGCATGGGTCTTCCCGATCCCGGACGAGGACCGGTGCAAGGTGATTTTCCGGTTCTGGACACCGGAGGACAACCTCGACTACCTGGACGAGCGCACCTCGGGCGCCGCGTCGCAGTGGGTGAAAGACGGCTGGCTCACCACCACGCCGGGCAACGTCACCGACTACGAGTGGATCAAAGCCCAGGTCCTCAAGGACCGGGAGCGCTTCAACGTCTGGACCATCGGCTTCGACCGCTGGAACGCCACCCAGATCGTGAACGACCTCATGGAGGAAGGCCTCGATATGGTCAAGGTCGGCCAGGGGTACATGACCATGAACCCCGCCATGAAGGAGCTGCAGCGACTCACCCTCCTGGGGAAGCGCGGACGCCCGGTCATCCACCACGGCGGCAACCCCGTCATGCGGTGGATGGTCGACAACCTCGCCGTCGCCATGGACCCCGCCGGGAACGTCAAGCCCGACAAGGCCACCTCCGGAGACAAGATCGACGGCGTGTCCGCGCTGGCCAACGCGATCAGCGAACTCATCAACAACGAGCGCGTCACTTCCGCCGACGACGGCACCCTCCTGACCGCCTGACCCCGAAAGGACCCCGCCATGTGGATCAAGCCCGGCTCGCGCGTGTTCGTCACCCTCACCGACGGCACCACCCTGCAGGGCCGCACCCGCTTCCGCTGGGCGTGGTGGCTCGGCCTCAAGCTCGCCGAGGTGACCGTCTTTGAACGGACCGCCCCGACCGAAGCTGAGGGAACGTTCGTCATCCCGCAGCGCAGCATCGTTTACGCGCAGGTGGTGGTCTGATGGGCGTCATCAAGACGGCCTCCGGCGACACCGTCACCATCGGGTCGTTCGCCAGCGGGTACCCGCGGCAGACGACCAGCGGCGCCACCATCGCGGCCGTAGACCCCGGGGTGCCCCTGGCGAACTATTCGCCGGTGCCGACCGACCCGATGCACCTCTGGAAAACCCAACCATCACTCCGGAAGGTTGTAGGGTTCGCGGCCCGACAGATCGGGTCCGTGCCGTGGCAGGCGTTCCAGCGCATCGACGACAACGACCGCCGCCGCGTCAGCGACAGCACGGCCGAGACGGTGTTCGAACGGCCAAGCCGGTTCCGCACCGGGTACAACCTCTTCGAGACCCTGGCTATCGACGCCATGATCTACGACCTGTTCTGCGCGGTCCTCATCGACGGCGAGCTGGTCAGGATTCCGCCGAAGCGGATCGCGATCGCCTCGGACTGGCTCGGCAGGGCCACGAAGATCACGCTCCTCACCCCAGCAGACATGGACGACATCGACATCACTGATGCGCCCATGATGATCAGCTGGGGCTGGAGCGCGTCCAGCGCCGGCGGAGTGTCCCCGATGTACACCCTGTCCCAGATCCTCGCCGAGGCTCGCCAGGCCGTGGAGTGGCGTAACCAGCTCTGGTCCCGCAGCCCCAAGTTCAACGGCATCCTGAAGCACCCCGGGAGCTTCCGCGACCCGCAGAAGCGTGAACGCTTCACCCAGTCGTGGCGGCAGTGGCGCGACTCGGAGGCCGGCGGCACCCCGATCCTCGAGGACGGGATGGAATACGAGGTCCTCGACAGCTTCACCCCACGTGACGCCAAGGACATCGAGGGCCGCATCCTGACCGACGCCGAGGTGGCGTCGGCGTTCCACATCCCGCCGGAGCTAGTAGGAGCGCGGCCCGGGAACTTCTCGAACATCGCCGCGTTTCGACAGATGCTCTTCGGCCCGACACTCGGCCCGCTGTTCCAGGCAATGCAGCAGGCCGCGAACACCGGCCTGGTCGAGCACCTGGACCCCCGCCCTGGCGTGTACGTCGAGGCGAACCTCCAGGCGGCCATGGCCGGGAGCTTCCTCGAGCAGGCGCAGCTCTTCCAGACCAGCGTTGGCGGTCCCACCATGACCCGGGCCGAGGCGCGGGCCCGGATGAACCTGCGCTTCATCGAGGGCACGGACGAACTGATCGTGCCGATGAACGTCACCGAGGGAGGCCTCGCGTCCCCGAATGACACCGGATCGCAGAACCGCGGCCCGCAGCCGGAGGTCCAGCAGGCCCGCAGGATGATCACCCGGACCCTCCGTAAGGCCGAGGACCCGGGCGACCTTGGCAGCCGGGACGACCAGCGCGACCAGCTGACCGCGGCGCTGCAGACCGTCCTTGCGAACATCACGGCCGCGGTCGAGGCGGACGGCATCGGCGATCCCGACGCGTTCCACGAGGCGTGGGACCAGGCCATGGCCGCCGCGTTCCAGGCTGGGGTGACGACCGCGGCGCTCTCGGCAGCGTGGACCGTGCTGCGGCAGCACAACCCTGGTGCGGAGGGCTGGGCTCCTGAAGTCATGGACGCCTACCTGGCTGAGATGGCGGCGAACATGGCTGTCCGGATCAACGAAGGCGTCATCACCGCCGTGGCCGATGCGGAGGACCAGGAGCCCGCGGACGGCCAGGAGCCGCCTCCGGTGGCAGAGCGGCGCCGCAGCGCGCTGGACGCGTTCACCAACACGGCCGCTCTGGCGTGGGCCGGATCGGCGATCGCTGGTGCCGCGGGTTTCGGTGGCCATGACGCGGCCAAGGCGTCCGGGCTCCGGAAAAAGACGTGGCGGGTCGAGTCATCGCACCCCCGCAAGTCCCACGCCCGCATGAACGGGCAGACAAGAGACATCGACAAGAAGTTCTCCAACGGAGCCCGCTGGCCGGGCGACGCCGTGAACCTCAGCGTCGACGAACTCGCCGGCTGCACCTGCGGCGTCGAATTCACCACCGAGTAAACCCACCACCACCTGAAAGGCCCCGGCTCACCCCGGGGCCTTTTTCGTACCCGGAAGGAGGCGCGCCATGGGGCGCACCCTCAACAAGGCCTTCATCGCGAAGGCCACCCCCACGGCGGGCGGCAAGCCGGGCGAGTTCGAAGCGATCGTCTCCGCGTTCGGCGTCCTCGACTCCCAGGGCGACATCATCGACAAGGGCGCCTTCACCAAGAGCCTCGCCGAGTGGATCGTGAAGGGCCGGAACATCCCGGTCGTCTGGTCTCACCAGTGGAGCGACCCGGACAGCTTCATCGGCGAGTACACGTCCGCGGAGGAAACCGACCAGGGGCTCAAGCTCAAGGGCATCCTCGACGTCCAGGACAACCCCCGCGCCGCCCGCGTCCACAAGCTCATGGAAGCCGGCCGCATCGTCGAGTTCAGCATCGGCGGTCAGGTCCGCGACTGGGAGCTCGTCGAGAAGGACGACACCGTCGAGTTCCACATCACCGACATCGACCTCTGGGAAGCCGGCCCCTGCTTCAAAGGCGCCAACCCGGAAACCGAACTCCTGTCGGTGAAGGCCGACGGCAGCCTCGCGACCGGCGGACTGGGCCTCCTCATGAAGGAAGGCCGGGTCCTGGCCCAGAAGCACGTCGACGCCCTCAAGACCGCCCACTCCCAGCTCGGCGACGTCATCGCCGCCGTGGAGAAGCGCGAAACCGGCGACGAGGACGAACAGAAGTCCACGCCGCCGCCCACCCCCAAGACCGGCGAGCCGGACGCCCCGAAGGCGGCCCAGCTCGACCCGAGCACTCGAGCGCTGCTCGAGCTCACCGAAATCCCGTAACCCCAGAAAGGACCATAGGGATGAAATTCAAGGAAATGCTCGCAGCGCTCGCAGCCGAGGCCGCACAGCTGCGCACGAAGGCCACCGACACCCCCGACACCTTCACAGCCGAGGACGCCGAGCGCGCCAAGACCGTGGCCTCCGAGTACGCCCGGATCAAGGGGCTGCTCGAGCAGCAGGAGGCCGCCACCAAGGCTCTCGCCGGCATCGGCGCCGTCCCCTCGGACGACGACCAGGAGACCCCGGACGCTCCGGCCACGAAGGGTCTCACCCTCGGTGAGCGCTTCATCAAGTCCGAGGCCTACGTCGGCTTCCGCAAGGCGCATCCGACCGGTGTCGGCAAGGGCACCCCGATCAGCATCAAGGCCGACAAGATCGGCCCGAAGACGCTGGCGAAGGCAGCCACCATCAATACCGGCGACCAGGGCAACGCCCGCGCCGTCCGCACCAACGAGGTCGACGACCTCGTCTACCGCCCCGAGCGGCGCCTGCTGGACCTGATCACGAAGGGCACCACGAACCTTCCGTGGTTCCAGTACCGCCAGGTCGTGTCCAAGACCAACAACGCCTCGATCGTGGCCGAGGCGAAGGACAACGCCGGTACCACCCCGGCAACCGGCCTCAAGCCGCTGTCCACGCTCACCACCCAGACCGCCGACGCGAAGGCATTCACCTACGCCGACGGTATGGAGGTCACCAACCAGGAGCTCTCCGACGACGGCATCATCCAGACGCTGATCGACTCCACCCTCACGGAGAACCTCGACATCCTCATCGAGGACATCGTCCTGAACGGTGCGGGCACCGCGGACGAGCCCGCGGGCCTGTTCCACACCACCGGCGTCCTGCAGCAGGCGTTCGTCACGGACGTCCCCACGACGATCCGCAAGTCGATCACGAAGCTGCGCACCACCAGCGGCGCGAACATCCAGGGCGTCCTCCTCAACCCCGAGGACGACGAGGCCTGGGACCTGCTCAAGGACGCCGACGGCCGCTACCTCGGCAACGGCCCGTTCGGCACCGGCCCCGGCACCGCCTGGGGCTACGAGCGCATCGGCTCCCAGGCGGTCCCGGTCGGGCAGGCGGTGGTCGGCGACTTCAAGACGATCCAGCTGCTCCTGCTCGAGGCGCTGTCCATTCTGGCGTTCAACCAGCACAAGGACTACGCCCAGCGGAACCTCACCTACATCCGGGCTGAGCTGCGCGCAGTTCAGCTGTTCCGCAACCCGGCGAAGCTCTGCATCGTCGACCTCACGGCGTGATCCCCATGGGCGACATGGTGATCAGCGGCGGCGTCCGCTACCGCAAGGAGGACGCCGACCGGCTCGGCCTCAAGGCCGACGAGATCGTCGAGACCCGCGACGTCGGGGACGAGCGCACCAGCACGGCCGCGCTCGAGCAGGCCCGCCAGGAGATCGCCGAAGCCGCTGCGCAAGCGGATGCCGACGCTCAGGCGGCAGCGGCGGCCGAGGCAGAGGCCAAGGCAGCTGCGGAAGCCGAAGAGGCGGCCAAGGCCGACACGGGAGACGGTGCCGGCGCCAACACCGAGCAGGGAGGTGACGGCGATGGCGGATCCGCAACTGGCAGCGCTGACGGATCTGGCGCTGCTGACGGGGCTGCCGCAGAGCGACCCCCGGCTCGCACTCGCGCTCCGAAGGGCAAGTAACCGGTTCCGAGGGCAGGTGAACCACCCGGTCCACGCCGTTGAGGGCGACGAGATCACCCTCAACGGCAACGGGACCGACACGCTGCTCCTGCCCGCGGCCCCCGTCAACGGCACCCCCACGGTGCTCGTTGACGGGGTTCCGGTCGCCGACTTCACGATCGACCGCAACTCCGGGGTCCTCCGACGGAACGGGTGCTGGCCGGATGGCCTCGGGAACATCCGGGTCACCTACAACCACGGATGGGCCACCATCCCCGGCGACATCGAGGACGCCATTCTCGAGCAGGCCCAGATCGTCGCCACGACACTGCCGCACCTGCAGCAGGAGTCAGCGGGGACGAACTCGGTCACCTACGGCGCCCAAGCCACCATCGGTGTCACCCAGAAGTGGACCGACGCCGTCGAGAAATACTGCCTCGGCGAAGGGGACCGGTCATGAGCCCGCTTCTCATGGCCGGTCTCCGGCAGACCATCACCCGCCTGCGCGCCCCGACCATCAACGACAACAACAGCGAGGTCCGGGACTGGGCCGGGGAGCTTGACGAGCATCCGCTCGAGCAGGCCCTCGTGCAGCCAGCAGGCACGGCGGAGGACCTGGACCGGAGAGAAGCCCGGCAGTCCCGCTACACGGTCCAGCTACCCGACAGGACCGCGGACGTCCGCGGCACCGACCGCATCCGGCTCCCCGGCGACCCCCGTCAGTGGGCCATCACCGGGGAGCCTCTGTGGCAACCAAGCCTCAGCGGCATCGGATACCTCGGCTTCGAAATCACCGTCTGGGAGGGATGACCGCCATGGCAAAGAGCATCCGCATCAAGATGAACAGCGCCGGCGCACGGGGCACCCTCAACAGCTCCGCCGTCCGGGCCGACCTGAAACGCAGAGGCGAGGCGATTGCCCAGACAGCCGGCGGAGGCGACGACTTCAAGGCGAACTTCGGCCGCAGCGGGGACCGAGCAGTGATCTTCATCCGCACTGCCTCGGACGCCGGACGCGAAGCCGAAGCGAAGGACCGGGCGCTCACCCGGGCCCTCGACGCGGGCAGGTGACCAGTGCAAGCAATCCTCTTCCCCAACGTCGAGAAACGCCTCGCCCAGGGCCTCCAAGCCTGGCTCGCAGGGCGCGGCATCACAGTCCCGGTCGGGGGCCGCACACCCGACCCCCGACCGGCCGAGTACATCCGCCTCTACGTCATCGGCGGGACCCGGCGAGACCTCGTCACCGACCAGCCCACCGTCGTCGTCGAAACCTACGCGCGCACCGACGAACGTGCCGGCGACCTCGCGAACCTCGCCCGGGCGTACATCAACGCCCTCGAGGGAACCGACCTCGAACCTGGGGCGGCCGTCTACCGGGTCGGGGAATTCTCCCGGCCGGCCAACCTCCCAGACCCCACCACCACCCAATCCCGCTACACGGCCACCTACAGCCTCGATATCCGGGGCACCGCCATCTAGGAAGGAAGAACCCATGGCAGTCAACGCCAACAACGTGTTTGTCGGTGCCCCCGACCAGCTCACGACCGGAGCGATCCTCACAGCCCCGGTCAATGCCGACCACCCGAAGGGAATCCGCGACGCGATCCCCGCAGAGGCCGTCGACACGGGTTACATCAGCGAGGACGGGCTCAAGCTCACCCCGACCCGCAACACCGAGGACATCAAGGACTGGTCGGGTGCGGTCATCCGCCGCATCCTCACAGACTTCGACGGCGTCCTCGAATGGGCCCACCTCGAGCTGAACGAAGCCAGCCTGAAGAACTACCTCGGCGACGACAACGTCGAGGTCACCCCCGCGACGACAACCCACGGCACGGAGCTCGCGGGCAAGTTCAACGGCGACGAGCTGCCCATCAAGGCCTGGTACTTCAAGATGAAGGACGGCCCGCGCCGCATCCTCATCGTCGCGCCCCGCGGCCAGGTCACTGAACAGACTGAACTCGAGTTCGTGAAGTCCGGCGCCGTGACCCCCGGAGTGAAGCTCTCCTGCTACCCGGACGAGCTGGGCAACTCGATCTACATCTACACGACTGACGGCGTCATCGCCGGGTCTAATCCGGTCCCCGCAGTGACCGACGTCGAACCGAACCCGGAAGCCGCCGGCGAACAGGTCACCATCACCGGAACCACCTTCCTCGGTGCCACGAGCGTCAAGTTCGGCGCGACCGAAGCGGACGACTTCACCGTCATCGACTCCCGGACCATCGTCGCGATCGTCCCCGCTGGTGCCGCCGGCGCCGCGAACGTAACGGTCACCACGCCCTCTGGTACCTCCCAGGCAGCCCCGTTCACCCGGGCCTGACCCTCTGCCGGGCGCGCCGCGGCCACGGGGCCTAGCCGCGGCGCGCCCTACCAACACCCACACGGCCCCACATGTTCGGAAGGACGGCCCCATGCCCTACGAAGTACCCGCCGCGAAGGCGAGCATCAAACAGAACCGTTTCGAATTCAAGGTCCCCGGCGACCGCAAGACCTACACCCTGCCGTACCAGCAGTACCTCACCAACGGCCTCAAGGACCCCCTCATCGAAGGCATGAAGCGCGTCGCGCCGCTCATCCGGGAAGGCCGCCAGGGCGACATCGACCCCGGAGACGCGGCCCTGATCGCTCAGGCCACGAAGGCTATCTTCGAGGCCCACGCGCCCGGCGTGTACGAGCTCCTCGACGAGGAACAGACCCAGGACCTCATCCGGGCCTGGACCGAGGAATCCCAGACCTCGCTGGGAAAATAATCGCCCTCGCCGAGCTGATCACCGGACCCCACGGCAGCGCCATCGAGTACGAGCTGCTGCGGATCGGGAAGAACCTCAACGACATCGGCACCGAGCAGCTGTCCTGGCGAGACCTCGAGGTGGTCATCGAGCACACCCCGCGGCAGTCCGCGCTTGGCCGCAGCTTCCTCGGCGAAGCCGCCAACTGGGACGTCGCCGAATACCTCGCCGCGGCAATCCTCGACGGCATCAACTCGGGGAACTGGCAGCGCGGCGGGGGCAAGGGATCGCGACCCAAGAAGGTCGAACGCCCGGGCACGAAACAAGAAGGTCAGCGCGTCGGCGCCGAGCCCATCCCCATCAAGGACTTCGACTCCTGGTGGGACGACCAGGAATAACCCGGGAAAGGGGACGAGCACATGTCCAATGTCGAGCTCGCGACAGCGTGGATCAAGCTCGTCCCCACCCTCGAAGGCGCTCAGGGGAAGATCGCCGAAGAGATGGCCGGCCCCACGGAGAAGGCCAGCGAAGAGACCGGCAAGCGATCCGGGCGCCGCTTCACCGCGGGCTGGAAGGGTGTCGCCGGTGTCGTAGCCGGCGCAGGCCTCGCGACGGCCCTCATGGGCGGCTTCAACAGCGCCGTCGCGGGTGCTGACGCGAAGGCCACCCTGAAGGCGTCCATGACGCTCACGGACGCCGAGTCGCAGCGCGCAGGCGACGTCGCGGGCAAGCTCTACGCGGGGGCCTACGGCGAGGGCTTGGGCGACACGACAGACGCCGTGGGTGCGGTCATGTCCTCGATCGGCGGCATGCGGGACGCGTCGGCCGCGGACCTCCAGGACATCACCTCAAAGGCCATGAACCTGGCGTCCGCGTTCGACGTCGACGTCTCGGAGTCCGCGCAAACGGCGGGCATCCTCATGAAGAACGGCCTGGCGAAGAACGCCGACCAGGCCATGGACCAGATCACGTCCGCCATGACGCGCGTCCCAAAGAACCTCCGCGGCGAAGTGTTCCCCATCATGGACGAGTACTCGAAGCACTTCTCCGCGCTGGGGATCGACGGCGACCGGGCCATGGCGATGATCGTGGCCGGTGCGCAAAACGGCGAGATCGGCATGGACAAGGTCGGCGACTCCCTCAAAGAGTTCACGATCCGCGCGACGGACATGTCCAAGTCCACCACCGACGTGTACAAGAGCCTCGGCCTGGACGCCGAGGACATGACGAACAAGCTCCTCAAGGGGGGCCCGACGGCCAACAAGGCCATGGGACAGATCGTCTCGGCAATCCAGAGCATCAAGGACCCGGCGCAGCAGTCGCAGGCCGCTCTCGCGCTCTTCGGAACCCCGCTCGAGGACCTGGGCACCGACCAGATCCCCGCGTTCCTGAAGATGATCAACCCGGCGAACAAGGCGATCCAATCGACCGCGGGAGCGGCCGACAAGTTCGGGGCAACACTGAGCGGCGCCCCGCAGAACAGCCTCAAGATGCTCGGGCGGTCCTTCGAAACCCTCTTCACGCAGGTGGGCACGTTCGTGCTCCCCGCAGTGCAGGGCTTCACCGACTGGATCGTGAAGAACCAGTGGCTGATCCCCGTCCTTGCCACGGCGATCGGCGTCGGCCTGGTGGTCGCGTTCTCGGCATGGGCAGTGAGCATCTGGGCCACGACGGCGGCGCTCCTCGCGAACCCGATCACCTGGATCGTCGTCGGGATCATCGCCCTCATCGCCGCGCTCGTCTTCCTGATCGCCAACTGGGACGCCGTAGTGGCCTGGGTGAGCCAGGTCTGGGGCGGCTTCATGAACTGGATCAAACAGGTCACAGACGGATTCGTGGCCTGGTGGAACCAACTCTGGGGCGGCTTCGCAAACTGGATCGGGGGCATCTGGTCCGGCTTCGTCGGCTGGATTCAGGGCATCTGGTCCGGCTTTATCGGCTGGATTCAAGGCATCGTAGGCGGTTTCGTCGGCTGGTGGAACAGCACCTGGTCTGCCGTCGGCAAGTTCTTCACGAGCCTGTGGTCCGGCTTCGTCGGCTGGGTGCGCGGCCTCGTCACGGGCTGGATCGCATGGAACCTCGCGATCATCCGCGGTTTCCAGGCCGGATGGAACGCGACCTGGTCTGCGGTCGGCAACTTCTTCCGCGGCATCTGGAACGGCTTCATCGGCTGGGTCCGCGGGCTCGTGGCCGGCTGGATTTCCGGGACGCTCGGACTGATCCGCGGCTTCCAGGCCGGATGGAACGCGACCTGGTCTGCGGTCGGCAACTTCATCCGAGGCATCTGGACCGGGATGGTCGACGGGGCCCGCAACATGGGCGCAAATCTGCTCGGCTACATCCGCGGGATTCCAAACCAGATCATGGGCTTCTTCGCCGGAGCAGGTAGCTGGCTGCTCAACGCCGGTCGCTCGATCATCGACGGCTTCATCAACGGCATCAAGGGCGCTATCGGCGGGGTCAAGGACCTCCTCGGCGGCCTGACCAAGATGCTGCCCGATTGGAAGGGCCCAGCCGACGTTGACGCCCGAATCCTCTACGGTGCCGGCCAGCTCGTCATGGGCGGCTTCCAAGAGGGCCTGGCGTCCGAGTTCGGCTCCATCGAGGGCACGCTCGGGAAGTTCACCGCAGCCCTCCCCGCCGCGGCAAAGGCCCCGGTCTACGAGCCGAAGTCTGGCCAGGAGGCCCGCACCATCAACAACGAGTGGAACTTCAACGAACTCTCCAACCCTCGCTCGACGGCCTACCAGGTCGCCCTCATTCAGGACGGTATGGCATGAAATCCGACTTCGTGACCGTAGCCCTGGCAGGCAGGCTGCTCGCCGGGGCGGGGGGCGCAGCCCCCGACGGGGACGGGACCACCTGGACCCTAACCAGTCTCACCGGGTGGTCCGATGGGGTTACGACCCGAGGGAAGGTGAACGATTGGCCGTTCCACGACGGCGGGTGGGCTGAGCCCGCCTTCCTGTCCTCGCGGACCATCATCGTCGGCTGCGCGGTCGAGGCGCCCGCCACGGACATCGTGCGGGTGTACGACGCGTTCAAGGCGGCCCTGCCGATCCGAGCATTCCAACCGATCGTCGTCACGGAGGCCGGCAGGTCTCGGTGGGCGATGGTGCGAGTCGACGGGCAGCCGACCGTGAAGTGGCGCGGGCGCGACATCGCGGTGATCACCGTGCAGCTGATCGCATCCGACCCGCGACTGTTCACGGGCGCGGGCCCCGACGACGTGTCGGGGTCCGCGGTGGCCCGCCTGCCTATCACGGTAGGCGGGCTCCAGATCCCCGGACCCCAGGTCACAGACACCAACTGGGCCACGAACCCCAGCTTCGAGGTGGACACCAGCGGCTGGGCCGGAGTGGGAGGGCAACTGACCCGAGAGACAGCATCCCCACCGTCCTGGGTCTCCGGGACGGCGTGGGGCCGCCTGACCACTTCTGCGGGCAGCACACGCCCCGGCGTCCTCGCCGCTTCGGCAACTGACCAGAGGGTAGACCTTGCAGCAGGTGAGTGGGCCGCAGCGTCGGTGGTCCTGGCCAACCAGGCCGGATACACCTCGCAGGTCGGGATCCGTTTCTTCGACGCGTCCAACACCCGCATCAGCGAGAGCATGAGCGCCCCGGCCAACAACAACGGGGTCCGGGTGAGCATGTCAGCCCAGGCGCCGGCCGGCACCTCGTACGCCTCGCTCGTGCCGTACATGTACAACGGCGGGACGACGTTCCCGGCCGGCGTCGTACTGGACTTCGACGCGGCAAAGCTCAGCAAGGGCGCCACTCAGGCGGATGCCCTCGCCCGAGCCGCGGACTACTTCGACGGAGCCACGGCACCGTCCGGCGGGTACACATACCGGTACACCAGCACACCGGGGAAGAGCACATCGGAGAAGGTCCGCGACGGCGGGCTGCAGGCGCCGTTTCAGATCCTCGCCACCGTAACCGGGTCGAAGGTCATCGTCGGCAGCGACAGCACCGTGACCCCTCATGTCGTCGTGACGATCGCCGCCGTCGGGGAGCCGCTCGTCAACCCTCAGCTGACCGACGAGCTGGGGAATCGGATGCGACTTGCAATGACCCTCAGCCCGGGCCAATTCGTCGTCCTCGACTTCGACGAACGCTCGATCCTCCTCAATGGCACCGCGCCCCGCCAGTCATCTCGGCGCGGCCAGTGGATCGAGGCCCGCCCCGGCATGGAGCTGAGCTTCGACGCCGAGGGCTACACCAACACCAACCAGGCCACCGCAACGGTCGCCTGGACCGACGCCAACATCTAAGGAGTGCGCCGTGCCATATGACGCCATCGACCCCACGTGGATCAACGCGCCCGGAGGCGCCGGACCCAGCTACACCGCGGAAGAGCTGCGCCGCGCCTTCGGGGGCCTCCTCGCGCCCGGTGCGACAGCCGGAACCAGTCGCTCAGGCGTGCTGGACCCGCGGGCCCTCCAGATCAGCCTGTCGGGAAACAACGTCGTCGTCGGCGCCGGCCCCGCGTCGGTCGGATCCACCACGGGCGCGTACCTGACCGGCGCATCAGCCCCCGGAACCGTGGACACCCTCGCCGCGCGAGACGCGAACTACCCCCGCCGGGACCGGGTCGTCCTGCAGATCTGGGACCCGGACAACCCGCAGAACGACACGGCCAGCGGAGGAACGAACCGGAAGGCCATCATCAGGGTCATTCCGGGGTCACCGGACCCGCTCGCTGCCACAGGCGGCGGGTTCCCGGCCGCCCCCGGGCTGTCGATCACCCTGGCCCATGTGGACGTCCCCAAGGACGGGGACCCCGCCGCGCCGGCCGTGACGGACCTCCGGCAGATCAGCGTCGCCGCGGGGGCTCCGATCCCGGTCAACAGCGTCGCGGAAGCGCAAGGCCTCCCGAAGGTCAAGGGCTTGATCCGGATGCGCATGGACCTTCCGGGCTGCCCGCTGCAGGTCTACAACGGCTCGAAGTGGACTCACAGCGGCCCATGGAAGCGAACGAACTTCACGGTGAACAGCAACACGATTCCCGCGGCGAAGGCCAACGGAACGAACAGTCGGGAAGTCGCCCTGCTCGCCCTGGGAACGGCCCAGTATGCCCGCAGGATCAAGCTCTTCGTCCAGACCACAGCGAACTCCGGTGCGATCGCGAACGGGGTCAGCCGGTGGGACGTGTGCCTGAGCCTGATGCAGTCGCAGGTCGCCAACGCGCAGGCCCGATACCCGCTGTCCTGGAGCTCGCCCGGCGGCTACCTCATGAGCGGCCGGGTGGAAACCGAAGAGATCATCGTCCCGGCTGGCGCGGACCCGCTGGCGCGGTTCTGGATGGACGTCAAGACCGGCGCCGTCACCACGGCCGTGAGTGTCGACCCGACCATCACGAAGTTCTGGGCGGAGGAATGCCCAGCTGACGAAGACTGAGAACGGAGGCCGCCGTGCGGTTCATCGTCTGCGACCTGATCACCGGCAACGTCATGGACGAGGTACCCCTGACTATTGGTCAGGACCTCACCCAGATGCTCCGCGGCTACGGCGAAGGGGTGCTCAACGCCCCCTACCTCGACGGAGACGGGCGGCTCTACCGGTCCAAGTACTGGAAGAAGATGATCGTCCCGTGGCGGTCTCTGGTCCTCGTCGTCGACGACTCCGAGCGGATCATCTGGCACGGCATCCCCATCCGGGCCAACGGCGGCGACGAGTTCCAGACCGCCTTCCCGGCACGCACGTGCGAGGCGTATCTGCTCCGCCGGTACAAGGGAACGTCGCACCACCTCGGCGTGGACAAGGCGGTCATCTTCGCGTCCATGATCGCCGAAGCGAACGTTTCCGGCATCGGGATGGAGATCGACGCCCCGCTGACTGGGGACCTCGTGGAACGGAACTACGCAGACTCGGAGAACGCCCGAATCTACGATCGGATCAACGACCTCGCTAACTCCGGATCAGGATTCGACTGGACTGTCGACGTCGAGTGGGCGGACGCCGACCACACCCGGGTCCGGAAGATCGCCCGCATGCGCCCCGTCATGGGCAACCGGACAGCCAATCCCGAGCACCACTTCACCCTTGGCGGGAACATCACGAGCGTGACGTGGGATAACAGCTGGGACGACTCCGACGCTGCCACCCATGTGCGAGCGATCGGCGACGGCGAAGGCGAATCACGGGTCATGTCCTCGCCCGGCATCGACACCGTCCGGGAAGCCGCGGGTTGGCCCCGGCTCGAGGACCGTCGCAGCTTCTCCGGAGTCAAGGACCGATCCACTATCGAAGCGCACATGGCCCGCATGAAACAGGCCCTGTTCGGCGGCCAGCAGCTCGTCACCTTCACGGCGAGGAACCCCAGGCTGGGCGAACGAATCACCGGGGCCGGGGACATCGTGCTGGGCGACACCGCGAAGGTCGAAATCAGGATGGGCCAGGATGCGCTGCTCAACGAGTACGCCGTCGAGATTGAGTCGGTGTGGCCGATCATCGGCATGGCGCTCAGCCCCGACATGACCACCTGGAAACCGACGCTCGCGGACGTGAGGAAGGCGGACCTCGATGGATAACAGCTTCATGCCGCAACCCTTTTCGGCGACCACTGCCCGACGCAGGCAGGAGGAACTCGCCCGCCAGCTCCAGCGCCTCGACGGCGCCGCCCGCACCGGCAACGCCACCGTCCCCGCCGGGTCCACGCTGGAGCTCGAAGGCGGGATCAACGTCCCGGGTGGTTACATCATCGTCCGCGACAAGGGCGAAGTCGCCGTCGTCGGCGAGGGAACCGACCGGTACACCGGCCAGGACGTCACGGTCACGACCACCTTCGGCAACCGGGAGGTGGAGGAGCCATGGACCGGCATTAGCGTGCTGCGCCCGGGGATCTGGCTGGAGTCCTCCTCGTACCCGGCGGACCCCGGCAACCTTGCATCCCTCACGTCCCGCTATGGCGACAACGTCGAGATCAAGTCCCTGGAGTACGCCGACGGTAATGGGGGACGGTGGCGCTCCAGCGTGAACATCGACCCCGCCGGCGCTTCCATCGGATGGTCTCTGCAGGACGGGGACCCGACCAGCCCCACCACGGGCGGAACGAGACTGTCGGGGAACCTCTCCGTCAGCCTGGACGCCCCTATGGAGGTGGGCTCGTACGCACGAAACGCCGCCCCGGATGACCCGGCTGTCATCCACACGGAGGCCGCCTTGCAGGTGGGGGCGTGGGGCGGGCAGCTACCCACCAACGGGACCGTTCTCAAGCATGATCAGTACAACTACGACGGCACGTACATCAGCCGGGGCAGCCTCCGCTTCGACAAGAACGGCCTGATGGCCCTCCACAGCGAGAAGGGTGCCAACAAGGTCGACTTCACCCACAGCGGCGACGGCGTCCTGAACCTCTCGGGGTCCAACGGGGTCAACGTGAACGGCGCCTTCACCGTCAACGGCTCTCCGGTGGGCGGCGCCGTGACGAGCGTGGCCGGCAAGACCGGGGACGTGACCCTGGTCAAGGGCGACGTCGGCCTCGGCAACGTGGACAACACCGCGGACGCGAACAAGCCCGTCAGCACCGCTCAGCAGGCCGCGATCAACGCCCTGAAACCGACCGCGTGGACGACCGTCACGGCAGCGGCGTCCTGGGAAGGCCAAAGCACCGACCCTGTGCAGGTCCGCACCATCAACGGCAGCGGCCAGCTCCGAGGGAAGTTCCACTACCTCGGGGCCAACACGACCGCCGGTAACAACTCGGCCAGCTCCCTCCTCATGGGCACACTGCCATCCGGAACCTGGCCGCCCTACGAGGTCAACCACGTGGCCATGGCCATCTGGGGAGCATCCAGCGTCCTCACCCCATGCCGCGTCGCGATCGGAACCGACGGACAAATCCGGCTCTATGGGCTGGGATCCCAGGGCGTCTTCACAGCATTCGACGTCCGCACCACCACCTACGTCTACATGGGCGACCTCACCTACCCGCTCTAATCGAGAGAGGCCAACATGGCGAACTACCTCAACCTTCAACTCACCTACGGCAACGGGTCCGCAGTCTCCTGCAACGCGCAAGTATCCGACGAGGACCTGGCCGTCGCCGAAGCGCTCGTCGACCTCATCCGAGACCGCGCCAAGGCCGCCCTCCCCGCAGCCGGGGAGTCCGCGCAGCCGGAGGTTTCGTGATGGCCCCTGAGTGGCTGCCGGACTGGGCCGCCGACGTCACGCTGGGCACCATCATCGCGTGGGTCCTCATCGGAGCCGGTGCATGGCTCGGGATCCGGAAGATCGGCAAGCTCCTGCAGCCGCTCGTCGAAACGGTCCAGTCCATCAGGGACTTCCTGGCCGACTGGAACGGGTCCGAGGCAGTGAGGGACTTCTCCGGGGCCATCATCCGCGACGCCGAACCCGGGATGCTCGCCCGGGTCAAGTCGCTCGAAACGAACATGGCCCAAGTCCGGCACCAGGTGAAGAACGACCACGAGACCAACCTGCGCGACGACGTCGACGACCTGAAGGACGTCGTCGCCGAGATGAAAGACATCGTCGACGAACACATCCAGATTGCCAAGCAATCCGACGCGGACCAGCAAGAGATCAAGACGAAGGTCGAACGCCTGGACTCGCTCTGGGGCGAGAAACACAACATGAGGGCCACCCCACCGGGTGGCCCTCCGCATTCCCAAGGAGGGAACCATGACTGATTGGCTTCCTGGCGCGGAGCGGGACGAACAGGGCGGCGGGGTCACCCTGGACCGCTCGTTGCCGCCCCGCGCCGTCTGGCACATCACCTGGGACGCGCTGAGCGAGGAGGGATCCCAGCCCGACTTCGACGCCGTCGCGAACTACCTCAAGCGCATGGCCTACTGCCCACACCTGATGTGGGACCCCTGGACCGGCAGGGTGGTCCAGTTCTACCCCGCTTCGGTCGGCGGCCGCGCCCTGAACGCCTGGAACGAAGACGGCAGCGCCAACATCCAGATCGAAGTCTTCTTCAGCCCCGGCGCCGTCAGGGACGGCAAGCGCTACGACACCGTTGCGGAGACCCCCTGCGTCGGCCTGGACAAGATTCTCGCCTGGCTCGACGGCTTCGGGATCCCCCGGGTCTGGCCCATGGGCGCTCCGCAATGGCAGGGCAACAGCCGAGACGCCGACGTGTGGAACGCCAATGCCGGCCATTACGGGCACTGCAACGTTCCCGACAACACGCACACCGACCCGGGACCCATGCCGTCCCTGGCGATCACCAACGCGGGCGGCGAAACGCAGCCCATCGACCGAAAGGACTGGCTCGACGTGAACATCGAGACCCTGAAGAAGATCCTGCTGTCCCTGGTCTGGGGCTACAAGAACCCCAAGCTCGAACGCGACGACGCCTATGCACTGCTCCGGGCCACGCGCACCTACAGCGTGAACAACGCCAAACAGATCGCGGAGCTGACCGGCACGGTGAAGGCCCTCGCCGGCGCCGTCCAGTCGCTCGGCAAGGGGCAGACCATCGACTACGCCCGACTGGAAGCAGCGGCCAAGTCGGGCGCCGAAGAGGCCTTCAAGCAGGGCGTCGACGTCAACGTCACCGTGGGAGGGACCGATGTCTAAGCACCTCGCACTCTCGACGCAGGAGCGGAATCCACGCAGCGCCGCGAACCGAACGTTTTTCGTCGCGCTCGTCGTGCTGTTCCCGGTGGCAAACGCGGCCCTGATCATCTTCCAGGACGAGCTCGGGAAGTCGGGACTCTCCCTCCCAGGGTGGGTGACGGCGGCGCTGAACGTCGCCGTGCTCGTGACGTCGCTCCTGATCCGGGTCGCGACCCGCATCATGGCGATCCCCGGCGTCAACGACAAGCTTCGCCGCTACGCCCCCGTCCTCGCCCCGGAGGACAGTCCAGCGGCAGCGACTCCGAGCGAAGAGGCGCCCTCGAGCGACCACAGCGCCTGAAACAGAAGCACCCCCACTCCATCCTGGAGTGGGGGTGCTTTCGGCGTCGGCGAGGAGTTACTTCACGGCACCCTTGAAGATGGCCGGCTTGTCCGTGAACGAGTTCGGCCCACTGATCTCGACGCGAACAGCGCTAGCGGAAGCCTTAGGCACGCCAGCACCAACCTTCACCGTCTGAGTTTCGCCCGGCAGGATGGTAGACAGCGTTTCGGATCCGATCTGCTGCTCGGCGTCCCCGACGCTAGTGGCCTTCTTGTTGTTCGCCCCGTACGAGATCTTGGCGAAAGACATCATTGAAGCGTTCAGCTCCGTCTTTCCACCGTTCACTACAGTCAGCTCAAAGACGGCGGCCTGACCTTCGACGGCGCCCACAGCGTACTGGCTGGTCTTCACGAACCCGAGCGACTTCAGAGTGATCTTGACGCCGTCGTCGTACGTTACCGTGTCGCCAAACTTGGCTGAACGATCGGCCGGGGGTGCCGGGGTCGTTGCCTCAGCGGCGGGCTTCGCAGCGTCTCCACCGTTAGACACGGACGGGGCCGGGGAGCTGCACCCAGCGAGCAACAGAGCCGCAACGGGCAGCGCGAAAAGAGCCTTCTTCATGATTTATCTCCGAGGTGAGAAGTGATGATGATGCAATATTAGGGGTCCCCTGTAGCTTCAACCAATCGATTTGCCATATGCGTCTCCGTGGACCATGATCCGGACGCGCTCGTCGGGGTCGATGACGACGGGCCCGTCGGCCCGGTCGTGGCGGCGGATGGTTCGGAGGCCGAGGTGGCTGCGAATGGGGTTCGCGGCGGGGCCGGCTGCGTGGATTGCGAGCGCGACGGCGCAGACGGCGGCGATGATGAGGGTGGGGATCACGGCTGGTTCCTTTCGGAGCGGGGGCGGCTCGAGCCGCCCCCGCGGGGTGGTTAGAAGGCTTCGGCCCAGTACTCGACGAGCACGGTGTCCTCGCGCAGCGCGTACTCGACGAGTGCGAGGCGCACCTCGGAGCGCTGGACGTTGCGGCGGCGGGTCTGGCTGAGGACGGCGCAATCCTTGTCGCGGAAGTACCCGCCCACCGCGTAGGAGCTGGGCCCCTTGGGGAGGTCTCGCTCGCCGGTGGCGATGGCCTGGTCCGCCGGGTGGATGCGCTCCAGCTCCGCCTCGGTGAGGACGTGGGCTTCGAGAGCGGCCTCGCGGTCGGCGGCGTCGGCGCGCAGTTGCTCGTAGGAGGGCGTCGCTGCCTTTACGCGGAACCCACCCCGGACGAGTTGCCCGGCGCTCGCGTTGTACCCGCCGTTCACGCGCCGGAAGTCATCCGTGTACTTGCCGGCGTTCTCCGGGAATGCGCACGGGATGCGCTGGAATTCCTCGCCGTCCACGATGATGACCTCATCGGTGATGTTCTCGATGTCGTAGCGGATGGTCCTGGCGGCCATGGCAGTGGCTCCTTCTCTAGATGCGTCAAACTTGGTTTTTCCCACATCGAATCCCGAACCGCGCTTCGGCAAGGATGCCGGGAACAGATTCACCGTGATCTTCCGACGGCTCAGCGGAATCCCGGAGTTCGCAGCGCATGCCCGGATCCGTTCCCGGGACTCCGACAGCGCAGCATCCGGCAAGCCGAGAATGACGAACCCCGGAAGCGTGTTCCCGATATCGGCCTCGACCTCGACCACCCGGCCCTCCAAGCCGTTGAGCGCCACGGACAGGGACCTTCCGACCCCGTTCCGGCCCGCCATCAGCCGATCCCTTTCAGGTGCTCGATGACAGGTTCCTCGCCCCGTACGGCGATGACGGCGATCGCATCCAGCCTGCGGCGCGGAAGGCGCAGCCCTCGCTCCCTGATCCAGCGGCACGCCAGAAGATGCAACCGCGCCAGTTTCGGCGGGGTCACCGCCTCAAAGGGATGCCCATAGTCCAAGCTGCTTCTGGTCTTGACCTCGGCCACCACCAGGGTGTCGCCGTCGACGGCCACGATGTCCAGCTCACCCGCAGCGCACCGCCAGTTCTGCTCCACCACCCGGATCCCCTGGTCCTCCAGGAAATCCGCGGCAAGCTCCTCACCCCGCTGCCCGAGCACGTCCTTCGCTCTCATGTCCCTCACCTCCACACCCAGTCTCGGCGCACGGAACAAAAGGGCAGACGAGTGGATCAGCGTATGTGGACAAACGCGAAAGCACCCCATCCCCAAGGCACCGCGGGCGGCTCACTACGCCACCGAACCCCTCGAATGGGGCCGCTCAGTTCTCCCGCAGGGAGGCGACAGCCTCGGGCGTGGGCTCCCCCGTGTCCCGGCCACGGAACAGCAGCAGCGCCCCACCGAGCACGGTGACGGCACCACCGAGGCACACGGCCCACGGAACCAGTGTGTCACCGGCACCCGGAAGGGCGAACAGCAGGGACACGACGGCCGCGGCCACGAGAGAACTGAGCGCTGCGACGGACGCGGTCGTCGAGACGACCCGCCCGGTGAGCTCCGGCGGCGCGGCTTCCAGGAGGATGGGTGACTGCACCACTGCGTAGAGGCTGAACAGGAACCCGCTCGCGAACATGAGCCCGAAGGACACGACATGATCCGGCGTCCACGCCAGCAGTGCGTAACTGATCCCCAGCGCGCCGAGGCTCGCCGCGAAGAGCCGATGGAGATCACCGCGGTTCACCAGCCGGTGAGCGGCCACCGCCCCCACGAAACCGCCCACCCCGAACAGGGACGAGCCGATCCCGTAGTCGATGAGAGTGCCGCCCTTCGTGTCCACCCACAGCAGGACCAGGGCCACATTGTTGACTCCCAGCGGCACGCCGTACAGCACCGATCCGAGCAGCACGACCCGGAGCCGGCTCACCGTCCACGTGGCCTTCCAGCCCTCCACCAGGGCCGTGAGGAATCCCGGCCGGGTGCTCGGCGGCAGATCGTCCCCACGGCCGTTCCGGGGAAATCCGGCGAAGGCCAGTGCCGCGCCCACGGCGAACAGACAGGTGATGAGGAGCAGACAGACTTCGAGCCCTGCAAGGCTGAAGGCGAACGGCCCCAGCGACGCGGACACGATGCTCAGCCCGGTGAGCACGGTCATCGAAAGGCTCGACGCGTGACCCCGCTGCTCCTGTGGCACGAACCGCTGCACGGCCTTGGCACGCGCCGCCGTGAACAGCTGATTCGCGGTGGAACAGGCGACGACCAGGGCGAAGAGGATCACCGCCACGACCGGCACCTCGGCCCGGCCCAGGGAAGCCCCGGCCACCGCCACCGCGGCGAGCCCTGCGCGGGCCGCCGTCGAGATCCTCAGCGAGAGCGCGGCGCCCAGGGAATCGGAGAAGACACCCATCGCGGCCGCGCCGAAGATCCTCGGGATCGTGGAGAGCACCACATAGGACCCGAGGAGCAGGGAGCGCACGCCTGGATCGGCAGCCGTTGCGGCGACGATCCAGCAATACACCACGGATTCCAGCAGGAACTCCGCGAAGACGGTCGCCGCCATCACCTGCAGGAGGCGGCGGAACCGGGGAATCCGCAGGACGGAACCGCGCGCGTCACTCACGTCGGCCCGCCCACAGGGAGATCAGTTGCCCAGGTCTTCGGGCTGCGGCAGCCCCAGATCATCGTTGCGGGGCAGTTCCTCGACGTTGACGTCCTTGAACGTGATGACGCGGACGTTCTTCACGAAGCGGGCCGTGCGGTAGACGTCCCACACCCAGGCGTCGGTGAGCTTCAGGTCGAAATAGACCTCACCGTCGGCACTGCGCGCCTGCAGATCCACGTGGTTCGCCAGATAGAAGCGCCGTTCGGTTTCCACGACGTAGCTGAAAAGCCCCACCACATCCCGGTACTCCCGGTACAGCTGGAGTTCCATCTCCGTCTCGTAGTTCTCAAGATCCTCGGCACTCATGCCTCCATCTTCCCCCAGGTGGGACGCGAGTGCACACCGGCTCGTGGGCGGGCCGTCGGGCTCAGAGGAGTTTCCAGCTCCTGCGGTGATGATCACACGGCCCGAGCTGCCGGATCGCGTCCTTGTGCGAGGCGGTGCCGTACCCCTTGTTGACGTCCCAGCCGAACGCCGGGTGCTCCTCGGCCAGCGCGGCCATGATCGCGTCGCGCTCGACCTTCGCCAGGATGCTGGCGGCCGCCACGCCCTGGCAATCCATGTCCGCCTTGATGCGCATGGTCACCGGGATGTCGCGGATGTCCACGGCGGGCGCGACGACGGCGGTCCCGCCGCCGCGGGAGCCTGCTGGGCCGTCGTCGGCCGGGAGAGCCGTGCTCGCCAACGCGTCAGCGGCAGGCGCGAACAGGTCGAAAAGGGACTCCTCCGGCCTCTGGAGCCAGTTGTGCTTGCCGTCCAGCAGGACGGCGTCCGCCCGCCCGCCCGCGGCCACGACACCATGCCAGGCACGCTGCGCGGCGAGAGCCAGAGCCTCGACGATCCCGAAAGAGTCGATCTCGGCCGCTTCGGCGTGTCCGACGGCGCAGAACGCGGCCCACTCGCGGACCACGGGCGCGAGTTCCTCGCGGCGCGCCGCCTTGAGCAGCTTCGAATCCCGCACGTCCGGCAGCTCGACGAGGGCTGTGAGGTCAAGGACGGTCAGCCCCACGCTCACCGGTCCGGCCAGGGCTCCGCGGCCCACCTCGTCAAGGCAGGCGAGGTATCGGACGGACGGCCCGGCCAGTGACCGTTCCAGGTCGAGGGTGGGGGCGGGCATCGGCTACTCCCCCGAGTGCGTGGTGCCCGCGGACGCGCCCTGGTCCGGGCGGCTGTCCTCGGCCGCCTTGGACGGGGCGGGGACGTCCTTGAACACGTCGGGGTAGTTGTCCAGCACGGACATGCGGTTCAGCGGCAGCACGATCACCGCGGCACGGCCCTGGACGTCCTTGATGTCGACGAATCCGCTGCCCGGACCTTCGACATGAGCACGGGAGTCGGCGGAGTCGTTCCGGTTGTCTCCCATGACCCAGATCTTGCCCTCGGGCACGACCACGTCGAAGGGCTTCACCACGGGGGTGCTGTCCGGGTTGATGTACTTCTCGTTCAGGCTCGTGCCGTTGATCTGGATCCGCCCCTGGGCGTCGCAACAGACCACGTGGTCTCCGGGCAGGCCGATGAGCCGCTTGACCAGGTACTGCTTGGTGTCGTCCGGCTGGAGACCGAGGAAGACCAGGACGTCGCCCACCCAGGCGAGCGGTCCGCGGTTCTCCACCGGGGCGGGCGGCAGCCAGCCCTTGGTGTCACGGAAGACGACCACGTCGCCGCGTTCCAGGGCGATCGGATTGGGCACCAGGCGGTTGACGAAGATCCGGTCATCGACTTCGAGGGTGTGGACCATCGAGGGGCTCGGCACGAAGAAGGCCTGGAACAGGAACGTCTTGATGAGGAAGGACAGCAGCACCGCGGCGGCGACGATGCCACCGATCTCTTTGACGAAGGACAGCAGCGGGTGGTCCTTCTTCCGTTGCTGTGCGCGGCTCTTGCGATCCTGCGGAGCCTCTTCAGGCTGGGGTTCCGGTTCGGGAAGGTGTGCTCCCAATGCCGTCCTTCCGTTCAGGTCACGGGCCAGTTGCCGGTGACGGAATCTGTCCAAATCTATCAAGAGGCCACACGATGCTCTCCGCCCGTCCGATGACACGGCCGAGCGCGATCATGCCGCCGCCCGGAGCCCCGAGCAGCGACCGCGAGTCGCGGGACACGGAGCGGTGATCGCCCATGACCCACAGACGATCCTCCGGCACTTTCACGTCGAACGTGAAGTCACTCGCCGTGTCCCCAGGAAACAGATAGCTTTCCTTCAGGGGCTTCCCGTTCACCTCGAGCTTCCCGTCCACGGTGCAGCAGCGCACCCGGTCCCCGCCCACGCCGATGACGCGCTTCACATACACGGTGTCGTGCCCGATCACGCCGAGCCACTGCCCGATCGACGTGAACGCGTCGATCACGGGACCCCGCCCGCTCTCGGCCGGGTCCAGCGAGCCGCGTCCATCGAAGACGACGAGGTCACCGCGTTGAGGCGGACCGCTCTGGAAGGCCGTTCGGGACACGGCGATCCGGTCGCCCTCCTGCAGCAGCGGCTCCATGGAGGCGGAGGGGATGTAATACACATCCACCCACAGGGCCCGGACGCAGGAGACCAGAAGGATCGCGAGAACGACCCCGGAAGCGACAAAACGCCAGCCCCGCAGAGGGTTCTGGCGTTTTGTCGTCTTCATGCGAAGGAAGATCCCAGGAGCGTCCTGCCGGAGCGGAGACGCGGTCCTGACGACTTACTTGGCGTTGCTGAAGTCGCGCTTTTCCTTGATCTTCGCAGCCTTGCCGCGGAGCTTGCGCATGTAGTACAGCTTGGCGCGACGCACGTCACCACGGGTGACGAGCTCGATCTTCTCGATGATCGGGGAGTGCACCGGGAAGGTACGCTCCACGCCGACACCGAAGGAGACCTTGCGGACCGTGAAGGTCTCGCGCACGCCGGCGCCCTGACGACCCATGACGAAGCCCTGGAAGACCTGAACACGGCTGTTCTTGCCTTCGATGATGTTGACGTGCACCTTCAGGGTGTCGCCGGGGCGGAAGTCGGGGACATCGTTGCGCAGCGACGCTGCATCGATGGAATCGAGGATGTTCATATCCATACTCCTGGCGGGCGCCACAGGTCATCCGCTTGGGTAGCCAGCGCCGCGACGGCCGAGGCCGGGCACGGTGCTGAAGTTGCAAGCCGCGGTCCCCTTGTGGGTTCCGCGGTGGTCCTCTTGTTGACGGCACACCCCCTGTGGCAGGCGGCAGCCCAATGGACACCAAGAATCAATTTTGCCACAGCCGCGGGGGCGAGGCCAATCCGGCGAACGGCAAGGGGATCACTCCCCCGCCGGCGTCAGTGCGCGGTGCGTCAGGCTCCGGCGTCGCCGCTTCCGGGACGGCGCACCAGCCGGCCGTCGACGACGTCGTATCCCAGCGCCGAGAACGCCTCGCGGTCCGCGCGGGGCAGCTTCGCCGCGTCGAAGTCCGCGAGCAGGTCCGGCCTGCGTTCGGCCGTGCGAGCGTACTGCTGGTGACGGCGCCACTGGGCGATCTTGCCGTGGTTCCCGGACAGCAGGACCTCGGGGACCTCGTGGTCCCGCCAGGACGAGGGCTTGGTGTACACGGGGTACTCCAGGAGGCCGTCGGAGTGCGATTCCTCCACGAGGGACTCGGCGTTCCCCACCACACCCGGCACCAGGCGGCCGATCGCCTCGACCATGGCCATGACGGCCACCTCGCCGCCGTTCAGCACATAGTCGCCGAGACTGACGGGCCGGACGTCGAAGTGCTCCTGCGCCCAGTCGATCACGCGCTCGTCGATGCCTTCGTACCGGCCGCAGGCGAAGACCAGCTGCGGCTCCTCGGCCAGCTCGTACGCCATCGCCTGGGTGAAGCGCGCGCCCGCGGGCGACGGGACGATCAGGACCGGCTTGCCCTCCCGCGTCCCTTCGACCGGAAGGACCGATTCGAGCGCCTGGGCCCACGGCTCGGGCTTCATGACCATCCCGGCGCCGCCACCGTACGGGGTGTCGTCCACGGTGCGGTGCCGGTCGGTGGTGAAGTCACGGAGGTCGTGGACCTCGAGCGACAGGAGGCCGTCCTGGCGGGCCTTGCCGAGCAGCGAAAGCCCGAGCGGCTGCAGGTACTCCGGGAAGATGCTGATGACGTCGATGCGCATGGTTCAGGCCTCGTCGCCGGACGGGGCGGAGCCCTCCTGCTCGGCGTTCAGTTCCAGCAGTCCCGGCGGCGGGGTCAGCAGGACATAGCCCTCTTCGGGGTCGATCTCGGGAACGATCTCGTCCACGAACGGGATCAGCACGTCCCGGCCCTCGACGGTGCGGATGACCAGCAGGTCCTGGACCGGCATGGTGCGGAGTTCGGCGACGGTGCCGACCTTCTCGTCACCCACCCGGACCTCCAGGCCGAGCAGTTCGTGCTCGTACCAGCCCTCGTCCTCGCCGTCGTCCTCCAGTTCGTCACTGTCCACGAACAGATAGGTGCCGCGGAGCTCCTCGGCGCGGTTGCGGTCCCGCACGGCGTCGAAGCCGAGCAGGAGCGTGCCCTTGTTCCAGCGGGCGCTGGTCACCGTGAGCGGGCCGTTGGCCGCGGGCTCGGTGACGAACTCGGCGCCGGGGACGAAGCGGCCCTCGGGGTCGTCCGTGAACAGTTCGACGGTGACTTCCCCACGGATGCCGTGCGGCCTGCCCAAGCGTGCAACCTGGAGCTGCATGTTCCACCTACCAATTCATGTCTGTCGATGGCGCCGGGAGCGCCGGGTTTACACCGTGAAGGTCTTCTGAGGATGTCATCTGACGGGAACGGCCCCTCCACCACGAGGGCGGAGGGGCCGTTCCGGCTTTAGCCTTGTCTTCGCAGGCCGGTTCTAACGACGGCGTTCGCCGTCGACGACGTCCACGCGGACGGGGCCACCCTCGGAGAGAGCGCCCACCACCGTGCGGAGCGCGCGTGCCGTACGGCCCTGACGGCCGATGACTCGGCCCAGGTCGTCGTCGTTCACACGAACCTCGAGGCTCTCTCCGCGGCGGCCGTTCTTGGCGGCGACGGAGACATCCTCGGGGCTGTCCACGATGCCGCGGACCAGGTGCTCAAGAACCTCGGGAAGCAACTACTCAGCCTCGGTGGTCTCGGCGGCTTCCTCGGAAGCCTCCTCAGCCTTCTTGGCCTTCGGGGTGATGGCTTCCGGCATGACGACGGAGTCGGTGGACGGAGCCACGAACGCCGGCTTGGCTTCCTTGGTCTTCAGGGTGCCCTCGGCGCCCGGGAGACCCTTGAACTTCTGCCAGTCACCGGTGATCTTGAGAAGGTTCAGAACCTGCTCGGTCGGCTGAGCGCCAACGGACAGCCAGTACTGAGCACGCTCAGAGTCGACCTCGATGTAGGAAGGCTGCTCGGTGGGGTGGTACTTGCCGATCTCCTCGATGGCACGGCCATCGCGGCGGGTGCGGGAATCCGCAACGACGATACGGTAGTACGGTGCGCGCATCTTGCCGAAGCGCTTGAGGCGAATCTTAACGGCCACTGTTGTGGTCACTCCTGTTTCTGAAACGGGGTTGAACCCAGCGTTCTGCTCCCGTGGGGCGGGCCATACTGGAGGGTTCGAAAGGAACATGATCATGCACGGGAAGAGGGGCCACGCAGATCAGGTACCCGTCCATTATGCCAGAGACGGCCAAGGGTGCCTAATGCGCCGCGCAGCGCACTGAACCGGCTGAGTCCGACGTCGGACTCCGAGCGAGGAAGCGACGAGACCTTCGCGCCGCTCGCCTTCCCCCACACCTTTCCCTCCGCCCGACAGGCCGCGCCACCCTCGTGCAATAATCTGCGTATGGACGCAGATAAGCAGATATGCGGAATGGATCCCGACGGTCAGTACGTGGAACTCGCCGTGGAAGTCTTCGCCCTGCTCGCGGATGCCACCCGGGTGCGGATCATCCTGGCCCTGCGACGCGAGGAGGAGCTCTCCGTCAATCACCTCGCCGAGCTGGTCGGCAAGTCCCCGGCCGCGGTGTCGCAGCATCTGGCCAAGCTGCGGATGGCTCGCATCGTCGCCACCCGGCAGGAAGGACAGAGGGTGTTCTACCGACTGGAGAACGAGCATGCCTCCCAACTCGTCTCCGACGCGATCTTCCAGGCGGAGCACTCTCTGGGTGGCCTACCGCGCCACCACCACACCGAACGGGGCGGAGCATGACCTCGCACGGGCACGGAGCCGGGACAGCCCCAGGACACGGGCACGGGCACGGTCACGACCACGTCCACTCCCACGACGGCCATGGCCATCATCACGACCACGACCACAGCCACCCCTCCGGCCTGAAGGGCGTCCTCCACGGGCTCTTCGTCCCCCACTCCCACGACACTTCAGACTCGATCGACGACGCCCTCGAAGCGCACTCGGAAGGCATCCGGGCCCTGAAACTGAGCCTCATGATCATGCTGCTGACCACGGCCGCACAGGCCGCCGTGGTGGCCTTGTCGGGTTCGGTGGCCCTGCTGGCCGACACCATCCACAATCTGTCGGACGCTCTGACGGCGGTGCCCCTGTGGATCGCGTTCGTGCTCTCCCGCCGGGCCGCGACGAGGCGCTACACCTACGGTTTCGGAAGATCGGAGGACTTGGCAGGACTGTTCATCGTGCTCATGATCGCCCTCTCCTCGGTGATCGCCGCGTGGGAGGCCGTGGACCGGATCATCACGCCGCGCCCGGTGGAGAACATCGGCTGGGTGATCGCGGCCGGCGTCATCGGCTTCCTCGGCAACGAGGCGGTGGCGGTCTACCGCATCAGGGTCGGACGGCGGATCGGCTCCGCGGCGCTCGTCGCCGACGGCGTCCACGCCCGCACTGATGGCTTCACGTCACTGGCCGTGGTCCTCGGCGGCGTCGGAGTCCTGCTCGGCTTCCCTCTCGCGGATCCCCTGGTCGGACTGCTGATCTCGGTCATGATCGCCGTGCTGCTCATCGGCACCGTCCGTTCCGTGGGACGCAGGCTCATGGACGGGATCGAGCCCGAGCTCCTGGGACGCGCGGAGCACGCGCTCGAGCATGTCGCCCGGATCGAGACAGTCGAGCGGGTGCGCCTCCGCTGGGTCGGTCACCGTCTGCACGGAGACGCCGTCGTCCGCACCTCGGCCTTGAGTCTCGCCGAGGCCGATCAGGTGGCGGAAGAAGCTGAGAACGCTCTGAAAAGGCATCTGCCCAAACTGGACGAGGTGACGGTGCGGGTCGCCGCGACCGGCCCGGCCTGAGCCGACTGCGCCGGCGCCCCGACAGCAGAATGGCGCGTGGGCGCCGGCCCCTCAGGGCCGGCGCCCACGCGCCATTCACGAACCTCAGGCCGAGTACAGGTACAGGCGGTTCCGGGACGTGGAATCGGTCTTGCCCGCGAGCGCGGACAGCGCGAGCAGGTACTGCTGCGCCTCGCCGGCTGCGAACGGCACGTCCTCGTCGGCCGCCCACTGGACCGCCACGGACGGGAGCGCCGGGTCTTCACCGTCGCTCTGGTAGCCGGGCAGTTCCTCCAGGACGCGGACGGCGGAGGCCGGGAAGGCGTACAGCTCGTCGACGGCGATGTCCGCCATCTCGAGTTCCTGTTCGCCCTGGGTGTGCACGGCCTGCGCGGCCAGGGAGCAGAGCTGCTCCACTTCGAAATCACTGATGCCGGGGATCCGGAGAGCAGACCCGTCAGGAGCCGCACCCCCGGACAAAGCCTTGGCCCGCTGCAGGGCCTCCTGGTGAGTGGCGATGAAGACCTCTACGAAAGCGTTCGACTGGCTCATGTCATCCTCGGGTTCGTCGGTGGCGCTGGGGATCCCGGTTCTCCAGGACGACTGGAGCCGGATGGCTTCAGGCTATCCCACCGCGACGCGCACCTGGTTGCGCCACGGGTCTTCGAAGCGCAATTCCGCACCGGTGTGGTGATGGCCCACCCCGGCGACACGGAGGCGGTCCGCGAGCGCCGCGACGTCGTCGTCCGCCGGGACCTGGAGGAGCACCTCGCCGAGGCCCAGCGTGTCCTTGCGAGGGCCGGCGCCGCGGCTGTTCCAGACGTTCATGGCCATGTGGTGGTGGTAGCCGCCGGCCGAGACGAAGAGCGCGCTGTTCCCGATCTCGGCGGTGCGCTCAAAGCCCAGCGTGTCCACGTAGAAGCGCGCGGCAGTGGCGACATCGCCCACCTGGAGATGCACATGCCCGACGTCGGCACGCGCCTGCCGCTGCTGCTGCAGCGCCGCTTCGCTCAGGTGCTCGCCGAGGTAGCCGTTGGGATCCAGCGGCAGGGAGTCCATGACGACGGTGCTCCCGTCCCAGGACCATTCGCTGCGCGGGCGGTCGTAGTACAGCTCGATGCCGTTGCCCTCGGGATCGCCGAAGTAGAACGCCTGGCTGACGAGGTGGTCGGCGCTGCCCTGGAAGAGCCGGGCGTCATAGGACGCGGCGGTCGCCAGCGTGGCGGCGAGGGACGCCTGGTCCTCGAAGAGGAGCGCGGTGTGGAAGAGCCCGGCCTCTCCTCGGCCCGGGAGCTGCAGTCCGGCCGCCGGCTCCAGGTGGACGAGGGCGGAGTCGCCACGTCCGAGGTAGAGGCCGCCGTCCTGCTCCGCGACGATCTCGAGGCCGAGCGCGCGCTGGTAATAGTCGCTCATGAGGTTCATGTCGGCGACCTTGAGCATGACGGTCCCCATGCTCAGATCGGCGGGGAGAAGGTCCTGGGACTGCGGGAGCGAAGTGTTCATACCTCTTAAATTACTTGAAGCTTCAATTTATTCCATACCGCTGGGGCGCTTCTCCCCGGGCAGGTCACCGTTCAGCACCACACGGCGGGGCGCCGCCAGCGTGCCCAGGTTCCTCCGCGGGTCCTGCGCGTACAGCACCACATCGGCCGGAGCGCCTTCCTCGAGGTTCTCTCCCCCGAGCCACTCGCGGGCGGACCAGCACGCGGCGTCGAGAGCCACCACCGACGGCAGCCCCGCACGGTGGAGCTCCGCGACCTCGTCCGCGATGCGGCCGTGCGCGATCACGCTGCCGGCATCCGTGCCTGCGAAGACCTGCACCCCGGCGGCGTAGGCGCGGGCCACGTTCTCGTACCGCCCCTCCCAGAGAGCGTGCATATGAGCCGCATAGACGGGGAACTTCGGCTCGGCCTGGGCGACGATGTCCGGGAAGGTGGCGATGTTGATGAGGGTGGGAACGATCGGGATGTTCGCCTCCGCGAGCCGGGGCAGGTGTTCGGGTTGAAGGCCCGTCGCGTGTTCAATGCAGTCGATCCCGGCGGCGATGACATCGTCCAGGACCTCCTCGCCGAAGCAGTGCGCCGTGACCCGGGCGCCTTCTTCGTGAGCCGCGGCGATCGCCTCCGCCACCAGATCGGCGGGGAACGACGGGCGGAGGTCGCCGGCGTCGCGGTCGATCCAGTCCCCCACCAGCTTCACCCAGCCCCGCGCATCAGCGGCCACGGAGAGCCGCGCCTGCTCGCGGACGGTCCCGACGAGGTCCCGGTCCTCGACCTCGAGGGCCAGGCCGCGGAGGTAGCGGCGGGACGCGGCGACGTGGCGGGCCGCCCGGATGATGCGCGGCGCGTCGGCCCGCCCGGTGAGCCAGCGGGTGTCCGCCGGGGACCCGGCGTCGCGCACCAGAAGAGTGCCGGCGGCCAGATCGGCGCGTGCCTGCGCCAGTGAGGTGGCTTCATCCGCGGCGCCGCCCTCGACCAGCCCGATATGGCAATGCGCGTCCACCAGACCCGGAACCACCCAGCCGTCCAGCGTGAGGTCCGGCTCCACCGCGGGCATCCTGAACGTCAGGCGCCCGTCGACGGACCAGAGCCCGAGCGCTTCGTCGTCCGGCCCCAGCAGAACGGGGCCCGTGAACTCGATGACTGGGTGACGTCGCATGTCCGGCATGGTTTCAAGCGTAGGTCAGGGAGCCTGCGAGCGGGAGATGACGGTCGCAGTCCGAGCGTTGCGGACCGCCCCGCCCGGACCGTGCTACGGTGTTCGCGACCACACGGGTGTCCCAGGAGGGGCTGAGATCGGACTGACACTGTCCGGACCGTAGAACCTGACCGGGTAATGCCGGCGAAGGAAGTGAGTACCGATGAAATCCTTGCAGCAATCCCCTGCCCACAGCCTGGAATTCCTCACGGGAGATGACGGCATCGCCGTGCCCGTGACGAGCATCCAGCTGGACGACTCCCCCGACGGGACGGCCAACGCCCCGTTCCAGGCGTACCGGACGGTGGGGCCGGGCAGCGAACCCGAGCATGGCCTGCCGGACCTCCGTGCCGGCTGGATACGATCCCGCGGCGACGTCGAAGAGTATGAGGGGCGTCAGCGTGATCTGCTCGACGACGGCCGCTCGGCCGCACGCCGAGGAGCCGCCTCCGAGGAGTGGAAAGGCGCGCAGCGCCCGCCGCTGAAAGCACGGCCCGGCCGGCGGGTGACTCAGATGCACTACGCCCGCGCCGGGATCGTGACCCCGGAGATGCGGTTCGTGGCACTCCGCGAGAACTGCCCGGTGGAGCTCGTCCGTTCCGAACTCGCCGCAGGCCGCGCGATCATCCCGGCCAACATCAACCACCCGGAGTCCGAGCCGATGATCATCGGCAAGGCCTTCCTGGTCAAGATCAACGCCAACATCGGAAACTCGGCCGTGACAAGCTCCATCGCCGAGGAAGTGGACAAGCTTCACTGGGCCACCCTGTGGGGTGCGGACACGGTCATGGACCTCTCCACCGGGGACGACATCCACACCACGCGCGAATGGATCCTGCGGAACTCCCCCGTGCCGATCGGGACCGTGCCCATCTACCAGGCACTCGAGAAGGTCAACGGCGACGCCTCGGCTCTCACCTGGGAGGTCTTCCGGGACACCGTGATCGAACAGTGCGAGCAGGGCGTGGACTACATGACCATCCACGCCGGCGTGCTCCTGCGGTACGTGCCGCTCACGGCGGACCGCGTCACGGGCATCGTCTCCCGCGGCGGCTCCATCATGGCCGGCTGGTGCCTGGCGCACCATCGGGAGAACTTCCTCTACACGCACTTCGACGAACTCTGCGAGATCTTCGCGCAGTACGACGTCGCCTTCTCCCTGGGCGACGGCCTGCGGCCCGGCTCGACGGCGGACGCCAACGACGCCGCACAGTTCGCCGAGCTGGACACGCTGGCCGAGCTCACCAAGCGAGCGTGGGAGTACGACGTCCAGGTCATGGTCGAGGGCCCCGGGCACATCCCGTTCCACCTGGTCCGCGAGAACGTCGAACGCCAGCAGGAACTCTGCGACGGCGCCCCGTTCTACACGCTCGGCCCGCTCGTGACGGACGTCGCCCCAGGCTATGACCACATCACCTCGGCCATCGGCGCCACGGAGATCGCCCGCTACGGCACCGCCATGCTGTGTTACGTCACCCCCAAGGAGCACCTGGGGCTGCCGAACAAGGACGATGTGAAGACGGGCGTGATCACTTACAAGATCGCGGCCCACGCGGCGGACCTGGCCAAGGGCCACCCGGGAGCGCACGAACGGGACGACGCCCTGTCCAAGGCCCGGTTCGAGTTCCGCTGGAAGGATCAGTTCTCGCTGTCCCTCGACCCCGCCACGGCCGAGGCGTTCCATGACGAGACGCTGCCCGCCGAACCGGCCAAGACGGCGCACTTCTGTTCGATGTGCGGGCCGAAGTTCTGCTCCATGAGGATCTCCCAGGACATCCGGCGGGACTTCGGTTCGCGGGAAGCCCAGGAGGCCACGGTGGAGGAAGCCCTGGCTCAGGAGGCACTGGCCGGGATGGCGGCGAAGAGCCGGGAGTTCCGGTCCCAGGGCGGCAAGGTCTATGTGGAATCGATCCCGGTGGGCGCGCCCCAGGACTGAGCCGCACGAATGCGGGGTCACGTGGTGCCGGATGATCCGTCCGGAGCCGGCAGGATGTGACCCCGCAGTGCGTTTAGGCAGTGCGTCTCTCAGGCGGTGCGGCGGAGGAAGTCCTTGATCGCGGCCGCGCCCTCGGACGAGTCCTGGGGCCGGTGCGCGCCCGGCGCCACGACGTGTTCCGCGCCGGACTCGGCCAGCAGGCGGGCCGTGCGTTCGTAGGCCGGTTCCCAGCCTCCCGACAGCACGAGCATCGGGACACCCGGGATGATCGCGCCCTCGGTCCCCTGGGGACGCGGGGCGGTGAGGTCCGGCAGCCACGGTTCGCACAGCACCAGGGCCCGCACCAGAGCGGGATGCTCGACGGCGGCCTGCACGGCCGCCGTCGCGCCCTCACCATGCGCCACGAGAACGGACGGCACGTCGGCCATCGTGCCGAGGACGGCTGCGGCGTCGAGCGCCCGACCGTCCGGCTGCTTCAGGAACAAGGCGTCGAACTCGAGCGCCAGACCGTGCTGCCGCGGCCAGGCGGCGGCCCCGGACGCGTCACGCCCGGGGACGAAGACCACGCGGGGCAGCGCGCCGGTGCTGTTCAGGACCAAACTCTATTTGCCCAGGAACTTCTCGAAGCCCTTGGGGAGCTCCATGGTGGACGGGTCGAAGTCCTGCGCCTGCTGCCCGAACGCCGCGCCGGACGGGGCGCGGTTCGCCTTCCGGGCCTCGGCCTCGCGCAGCTCCTGAGCGGCCTTCGCCGGGTTGCCCGAGCGGGCCTTCTTCTTGCCGGCGTTCTTCTTGGCCGCCTTGCGGGCCGTTCCGCCACCGGCGCCCATCGACATGCCGGGCATCCCCGGCATACCGCCCTGCGCCATCTTCTTCATCATCTTCTGGGCCTGGCCGAAGCGCTCCAGGAGGCCGTTGACCTCGGAGACGTGCACGCCCGAACCACGGGCGATGCGGGCGCGGCGCGAACCGTTGATGATCTTGGGAGCCACCCGCTCGTGCGGGGTCATGGAACGGACCATCGCCTCGACGCGGTCGATCTCGCGCTCGTCGAACTGCTCCAGCTGCTGACGCATGTTCTGTGCGCCCGGCATCATCATGAGCATCTTCTTCATCGAGCCCATCTTGCGGATCTGCTGCATCTGGGCGAGGAAGTCGTCGAAGGTGAAGTCCTCCTGATCGGCGAACTTCTTCGCCATCCGGGCGGCTTCGTCCTTGTCCCAGTTCTGCTCGGCCTGCTCGATGAGGGACAGGATGTCGCCCATGTCGAGGATGCGGGAGGCCATGCGGTCCGGGTGGAAGAGCTCGAAGTCGTCCACGCCTTCGCCCGTGGAGGCGAACATGACCGGCTTGCCGGTCACCGAGGCGACCGAGAGCGCGGCGCCACCTCGGGCGTCGCCGTCGAGCTTGGACAGCACGACGCCGGTGAAGTCGACGCCCTCGTGGAAGGCGTTGGCCGTGTTGACGGCATCCTGGCCGATCATCGCGTCGATGACGAACAGGACCTCGTCCGGGTTGATGGCCTGGCGGATGCGGCGCGCCTGGTCCATCATCTCGGCGTCCACGCCGAGACGGCCGGCGGTGTCCACGATGACCACGTCGTGCAGCTTCTGGCGGGCCTCGGCCACGCCGGCCTCGGCGACGGCGACCGGATCGCCGGTGGGGACGTCGAACTCACTGGTGGTGCCCGGGTGCGGCGCGAAGACCGGCACGCCGGCACGCTGGCCGACGACCTGCAGCTGCGTCACGGCGTTGGGTCGCTGAAGGTCACACGCCACCAGCAGGGGGCTGTGGCCCTGGCCCTTGAGCCACTTGGAGAGCTTGCCGGCCAGAGTGGTCTTACCGGCGCCCTGGAGACCCGCGAGCATGATCACGGTGGGCGGGTTCTTGGCCAGGCGCAGGCGGCGCGTCTCGCCGCCCAGGATCGTGACGAGCTCCTCGTTGACGATTTTGACGATCTGCTGGCTCGGGTTCAGCGCAGCGGAGACCTCGGCCCCGAGGGCGCGCTCCTTCACGCGGGAGGCGAACTCACGCACCACGGGCACGGCGACGTCGGCGTCCAGCAGGGCGCGACGGATCTCGCGGACGGTGGCATCGACGTCGGCCTCGCTCAGACGGCCTTTGCCGCGGAGGTTCTTGAACGTCGCTGTGAGCCGGTCAGAGAGTGAATTGAACACGCGCCGCGCACTTCTTTCGGATGGAGGTTCCAGGACTTCGCCCCGGTGAGGGATGGAGCCCCTCACAGGGCCCCGCGCCAGGGTGGCACGGGCTTTCAGCTTTCTAGGGTACCAAGTCGGACTGGCGAGATGGCATGCTGGCATGGTGACCAGTACGCGACGCGCCCGGCGATCCCGGGCCCAGGACATCAAGACACTGCTCATCCTCGGCGCCTCCGGCGACCTCACGGGACGGCTCCTGCTGCCAGGGCTCGCCTCCCTGGTCTCCGCCGGACGGGCTCCCGGGCTCACCCTCGTGGGCGCGGGCACCGAGCCCTGGACGCCCAGCAAGTGGCAGCGGCGGCTCGCGAAGGCCCTCCCCCTGGACGCCGGAGAGGAGGCGAGCGCCCATTGGAAGGAGCTCATGGCCACCTCGCAGTACCGCCAGGTGGACGTCACCGCGCCCGGCGCCCTGGCCGGTCTGCTCGCCTCGCTCGACGGTCCGGTGGCCGTCTTCTTCGCCCTGCCCCCGCGCATCAGCCAGCTCGCCTGCGAGTCACTCACCCCCGAGGAAGTGCCGTTCGGAACGCGTCTGGTCCTGGAGAAGCCGTTCGGCTCCGACGCCGCCTCCGCCCGCGAACTGAACGGCACCCTGCGACGTCTGGTCCCCGAGGAGCACATCCACCGGGTGGATCACTTCCTCGGCAAGTCCACGGTGCTCAACATCATCGGCATGCGCTTCGCGAACCGCTTCTTCGAGCCGCTCTGGAACCGGGACAACGTCGCCGAAGTGGAAATCGCCTTCGAGGAGGACCTGGCCCTGGAAGGGCGCGCGGGCTACTACGACTCCGCGGGCGCGCTGCGGGACATGATCCAGAGCCACCTGCTCCAGGTGATGGCGCTCATGGCGATGGAACCCCCGGCGACCCTCGGGGAACGGGATCTGCGCGACGGCATCGCCACCGTGCTGCGGGCCAGCCGCGTCGCCACGCCGTTCCGCCGCAACACGCGGCGCGCCCGGTACACCGCCGGCAGGATCGGCGGCCGGAAGGTCCCCGACTACGTCGCCGAGGAAGGCGTGCACCCGGAGCGCGAGACCGAGACGTTCGCCGAGGTCCGCGTCGAGATCAACAACACCCGCTGGGCCGGGGTGCCGTTCATCCTGCGCACCGGCAAGGCCATGGGCACGCGCCGCAAGGAGGCCGTGGTCCGCTTCCGTCCGCTGGCGCATCTGCCGGCCGGATTCAGCGGCACCGACCAGCCGGACGAACTGCGGATCGGCTTCGGACCGGACACCCTGAGCATCGGTCTGGACGTCACGAGCGCGGGCAACGGCTTCGAGCTCTCCCGGGCGGAACTGACCACGGAACTCCACTCCTCGGCGCTCCTCCCCTACGGCGAAGTGCTGGACGGCGTGCTGCACGGCGACCCGCTGCTCTCCGTCCGCGCCGATGTGGCGGAGGACTGCTGGCGGATCGTGGATCCCGTCCTCTCCGCGTGGTCCCACGGGCGCGTCCCGCTCGAGGACTACCCGGCGGGGTCCCAGGGCCCGGTCACCGAGAACTGAGTCCCACCCCCTGAGCGCACGACGACGGCGACGCACCCTGGCCGGGTGCGTCGCCGTCGTCGTGGGGGGAGGTGATCGTGGTGGGGAGGAAGGCCGCCTCCCGTCGTGCGGGAGGCCGGAACGGTTCCGCTAAATGGCGGCCGCTCCGCGTTCGCCGGTCCGGACCCGGACCGCTTCGTACACGTCCACGGACCAGACCTTGCCGTCACCGGCGCGGCCGGTGTTGGAGCTGGCGATGATGACGTCCACGACGTCATCCGCCGTCTCATCCGTGGCCAGGACCTCCACCCGCAGCTTCGGCAGGAGGTTCACGTTGTACTCGGCCCCGCGATATACCTCGGTATAGCCGCGCTGGCGGCCGTAACCGCTGGCCGCGCTCACCGTGAGTCCCTGGACCCCGTACGCTTCAAGACCTTCGCGGATGCTCTCGAGCTTCTCCGGGCGGACGATTGCCGTGACGAGTTTCATGCGTCAACACTCTCCTTGCGATCCTTGCCTGCGCTCTTCTTGGATCCGGCGGAATCCCGCTGGAACTCTGCTGCCCGGCGATCCAGCGCCTCAGAGATGGCCTCCAGCGAACCGTGCGGCTGGAAGGTGCCACCCTGGCCGGCGATGCCGAATTCGTAAGCCGACTCCGCGTGGAGGGACAGGTCCACGCCGATCTCCTCCTGCTCCTCCGAGACCCGGAAGCCGAGCGTCTTGTGGATGGCGAAGCCGATGATGGCCGTCAGGACCGCGGTGTAGACCATGGAGAAGCCTGCCGCTGCCAGCTGCGACCACAGCTGGTCCCAGCCGCCGCCGTAGAAGAGGCCGGCGCGGGATCCTTCGAGCGGGATGGCGATGAAGCCCAGGGCGACGGTGCCGATGAGGCCGGAGACCAGGTGGACACCCACCACGTCCAGGGAGTCGTCGTAGCCGAAGCGGAACTTGAGGCCGACCGCCAGGGCGGAGGCCACACCGGCCACGATGCCCAGACCGATGGCGCCCACCGGGCTGACGTTGGCACAGGCGGGGGTGATGGCGACCAGACCCGCGACCACACCGGACGCGGCGCCCAGCGAGGTGGGGTGGCCGTCCCGGATGCGTTCGGTCACGAGCCAGCCGAGCATACCGGCGGCCGGAGCAGCGAGGGTGTTGATCCAGATGAGGCCGCCCTGCTGCGCGGTGGTGGCGGCGCCGGCGTTGAAGCCGAACCAGCCGAACCACAGGATCGCCGCACCGAGCATGACGAACGGGATGTTGTGCGGGCGGTGGTTCGGGTCCTTGCCGAAGCCGCGGCGGTTGCCGATGATCAGGACGAGGATGAGGCCCGCGACACCGGCGTTGATGTGCACCACTGTGCCGCCTGCGAAGTCGATGGCCGGGCCGAGCGCCTTGCCGATGGCGCCGTCGGGACCGAACAGGCCGCCGCCCCACACCATGAAGGCGATCGGGCAGTAGACCAGGGTGACCCACACCGGGACGAACAGCGCCCAGGCGCCGAACTTCGCACGGTCGGCGATGGCGCCGGAGATCAGGGCCACCGTGATGATGGCGAAGGTGGCGGCGTAACCGGCCTTGATCAGGCCGTCAGGGGTGCTGACGTTCTCCAGACCGAAGGTGGCGAAGGGGTTGCCGAACAGTTCGAACACGCCTTCGCCGCCGCTCATGGAGGATCCCCAGAGGACCCACACCACGCCGACGATACCGATGGAGATGAAGCTCATCATCATCATGTTCAAGGCGGCTTTGGCACGGGTCATGCCGCCGTAGAAGAATGCCAGGCCGGGCGTCATGAACAACACCAGGGCCGCAGCCACCATGACCCACACATTGCTGGCGGTAAGTTCCATGGCTTTCGGTCCTTTCTCGAAGGGGCTCTCTCGCGAGGTGCCCGTGGTTCTCTCTGACGCCGGGGCGTCCTGCATTCAACTTTCGGCTTCCCGTGTTTCACCTGGTCTGGTGGTTCATTGCATGGTTGTTACGCTTCCGCCCCGGGCGTAAAGGGTCGGTGTCCAGAAGGTTTCCGGCATGTTTCATAGCCAGATCCGTGACTGGAGGCATGGCCGGATGCGCAGGCCCGGGACGCACGAAGGCCCCGCAGGCGTTCGCCTGCGGGGCCTTCGGAGAGGTTCCGGAGAGGTGCGGTCCGGAGAAATGCTCAGTCGAGCAGCGCGTCGACGAACGCCTCGGGGTCGAACGGCGCCAGATCGTCGGGGCCTTCGCCGAGACCGACGAGCTTCACCGGGACGCCCAGGGTGCGCTGGATCGCGACGACGATGCCGCCCTTGGCGGTGCCGTCGAGCTTCGTGAGCACGATGCCGCTGATCTCCACGACCTCGGAGAACACCTTGGCCTGGGTGAGGCCGTTCTGGCCCGTGGTCGCATCCAGCACCAGGAGGACCTCGTCCACCTCGGCCAGCTTCTCGATGACACGCTTGACCTTGCCGAGCTCGTCCATCAGGCCGGTCTTGTTCTGCAGACGCCCTGCGGTGTCCACCATGACGACGTCGACTTCCTGCTCGATGCCGGCCTTCACGGCCTCGTAGGCCACCGACGCCGGGTCGGCGCCTTCCACGTCGGACTTGACGGTGGGCACGCCCACCCGCTCGCCCCAGGTGGTGAGCTGTTCGGCGGCCGCCGCACGGAAGGTGTCCGCGGCGCCCAGGAGCACGTCCTTGTCCTCGGCCACCAGCACGCGGGCCAGCTTGCCGACCGTGGTGGTCTTGCCGACGCCGTTGACACCGACCACCAGCACGACGGCGGGGCGCTCGGCGTGGCGGGTCACGTTCAGGGCGCGGTCCATGGACGGGTCGACGAGCTTGAGGAGCTCCTCGCGCAGCATGGCGCGGACCTCGGCGGTGTCACGGGTGCCCATGACCTTCACGCGGGCGCGGAGCGCATCCATCAGCTCCGTGGTCGGCTCGGTGCCGAGGTCGGCCAGGAGGAGGGTCTCCTCGATCTCGTCCCAGGTGTCCTCGTCGATGCGGTCGCTGGAGAGCAGGGCGAGCAGGCCCTTGCCCAGGATGTTGCCGGAGCCGACCAGGCGGGCCCGGAGGCGGTTCAGGCGGCCGGCCACCGGAGCGGGGCGCTCCACGAGCGGTGCGGCCGGCACCACTTCCTCGACGGGCTCTTCGACGAGCGTGCCCGCGGAGGGCGAGGTGGCGGCGTCGTGCGCGGCGGCCGCTTCGTCGTCGCGGTCCAGGACGGCGGTGCCGCCCGAGGAGGGACGCACGGGATCGTTCGCGTCACGCGTGCTGGTGTACTTCCGGGAGTTGCGGCCCTTGAGAAGCAGCGGGACCGCCAGGCCGATGACCACCAGGGCGCCGACGATGGACAGGATCACGGGAAGGAGGACGTCATTCACCCCCCTAGCTTCTCACGCGGGCTACTCCCCCATGCGCTGTGAGATCACGGTGGTGACGCCGTCGCCGCGCATCGTGACGCCGTAGAGGGCGTCCGCCACCTCCATGGTGCGCTTCTGGTGCGTGATCACGATCAGCTGACTGGACTCCCGCAGCTCCTCGAAGATCGTGATGAGGCGGCCGAGGTTGACGTCGTCCAGGGCGGCCTCCACCTCGTCCATGACGTAGAACGGCGAGGGACGCGCCTTGAAGATCGCCACGAGGAGCGCCACGGCGGTCAGCGAACGTTCACCACCGGACAGCAGGGACAGCCGCTTGATCTTCTTGCCGGCGGGTCGGGCCTCGACCTCGATGCCGGTGGTGAGCATGTCGTCCGGATCGGTCAGGACCAGGCGGCCCTCACCGCCCGGGAAGAGCCGCCCGAAGACGTGGACGAACTGCTCCGACGTGTCGGCGAAGGCCTGGGAGAAGACCTCCTGCACGCGGGCGTCCACCTCTTTGATGATGTCCAGAAGGTCCTTGCGGCTCGCCTTCAGGTCCTCGAGCTGCGTGTTGAGGAACTGATGGCGCTCCTCCAGAGCCGCGAACTCCTCCAGGGCCAGCGGGTTGATCTTGCCCAGCGAGGACAGGTCCTTCTCGGCACGCTTGAGACGCTTCTCCTGTTCGGCGCGGACGAAGGGCACACCCGTGGGGACCGGGTTACCGTCGTCATCCACCTCCTGCCGCAGCTCGGCCCATTTGTCCTGGCCGCCGTCTGCTGACGGCACGGGAAGATGGGGCCCGAATTCGGCCACGAGTTCCACCGGGCCGAGTCCGAGTTCGTCGATGGCCCGCTGCTCCACGGCCTCGATCCGCGCGCGCTGCTGAGTGAGCGCCAACTGATCACGATGCGCGGACCCAGTCAGCTCCGCGAGTTCCCGGGCGAGGGCGTCGTTCCCGGCACGCAGGCCTCCGAGGAGGGTGTCGTACTTGCTGCCGTCTTCTTCCACACGGGCGAGTTCTGCGGCTGCGCGCTCCACGGAGCGGTCCGCCACCAGCACGGCCTGCCGTGCGGCCTCCGCGACGGCGGCCGCACGGGCGGCCTGACGACGGCGGCGCTCGGCGCGGACCACGGCCTCCTGCTGGGCCCGGCGTTCGCTCGCGGCCGCGCGCTCCAGTCCGGCCGCCCTGCGTTCGGCGTTGGAGAGCTGTTCCTCGGCCGTGCGCAGGGCGAGCCGGGCGTCCACTTCCATGGCCCGGACCTCACGGGCGCGGGCTTCCAGCGACTCGCGCTGGTCCTGGATCGCTTCGCCCTCCTGCGACTGGGAGGAGTCCTCATGGGCCCGGGTCAGCTGGGCTGCGAGGGTTTCCAGGCTCTCGTTCTCCTGGGCGAGGGTCTTCTGAGCCCGGTCGCGGCTCTCCCGCAGGCGATCGGCTTCGGCGGTGATGGAGCGCAGCTGACCTTTGAGGCTGCCGAGCTTCTCCGCGGACGCGGCGAGGGTGGCGTCGGACTCGTGCAGGCGGTCCAGAGCGGCGTCGGCACGTTCCCGGGCCTGCTCCAGCTGGTCCGCGAGTCCCTTACGGGCGAACCGCAGCCGTTCCAGTTCCGAGGTCTTTTTGCTGAGCCGTTCCTCGGTCTCCTCGAGGGCCGTCTGGGTTTCCAGGAGCGAGCCGCTCGCCGGGGAACCGCCGCTCGCGGTGTGGGCGGAGAGGACGTCGCCCTCCCGCGTCACGACGGTGGAATCCGGTGCCGCTGCCAGGATCTCGCCTGCGGCCTGGAGGGTCTCGGCGATGAGGACGGACTCCAGCAACCGGAGCACCGCTTCCCCGCCGGGGCCGTGTGCGGTCACGACGGCGTGTGCCGGCACGGCGTCGGTGGGAAAAGCGCGCTCGGGGCTCTCCGCAGCCTTGGGGCGCGCCGGGCCGTCCAGCTCGCCAGGACGACCGATCAGCACGTTCGCCCGGCCGGCGTCCTCGTCCTTGAGCTGTTCGAGCGCGCGGGCGGCGCCTTCGACGCCGTCAGCGACGAGCGCCTCGGCGAACGGTCCGAGGGCCGCGGCGATGGCGGCCTCGTGACCCGGAGTGACCTTGACGGCGTTCGCGATGCTTCCGAGGATCCCGGGGTGGCCCTCCAGACGGGCACTGCCGTCCCGGGGCGCGGTGGCCTGGCGGAGCGCCTCGATCCGGGCGCCGAGCGCGGCGAGCTGGTGCTCGGCGTCGCGCTGCTCCGCGGCGAGCCGGTCGTCCTGCGCTTCGAGCGTCTCCAGGGCGTCCGCGGCCTGCTCGTACTCGCTGTCCAGGTCCTGTTCACCGGACTCGCTGTCCGCGAGTTCAGCCTCCTGAGACGCGAACTCGGCTTCCGCCGTCGCGCGGCGGCGTTCGCATTCCAGCAGGGAGTCGTGGATGCGGCCGAGCTCCGCCTCGACGGACTGCACGCGCGACCGCGCGGCGCCCACCTTGCCGCTCAGGGTCGCGAGTGATTCCCGGCGGTCCGCGGCTGCCCGCAGCGCGGCGGTCACCCGGGCGTCCTCGGCCCGCGCGAGCGCTTCGGCTTCCGCCCGCTGGTTCACGACGACGTCGAGCATCTCCTTCAGCTGCTCCACCTCGGCGGCGATCCGGGCGGCTTCCTCCCGGGCCCGGACGGCCTGCTGCTCCATCTGCTCAGCGTCGTTCTGGCGCGTCACGGGCTCCGAACTGCCCAGGAGGCGGTGTCGCTCGGTGGCGAGCTGTCCGAGACCGCGCAGGCGCTCCCGGGCGGTGGTCAGCTGGTGCCAGGTGGCGCGGGCCTGGGTGATCCGAGGGGACATCGCGGCGGCCGACTGCTCGGCGAGGGACTGCTGTTCGCGGCCCTGCGCGAGATCCGCCTCGACCACGGCGATCCGCTCCCGGAGCGCCTGCTCACGGGCGGCGTCGGACTCGAGTTCCCCGGTGAGACGCACCAGATCGTCCGCGAGAAGACGCGCCTTGGCGTCCCTGAGTTCGCTCTGCACGGTCTGTGCCCGGCGCGCGACGGCAGCCTGCCGCCCGAGCGGGCCGAGCTGGCGGCGCAGCTCGGCCGAGAGGTCGCTGAGGCGCTGGAGATTGCCCTGCATGGCGTCGAGCTTGCGAAGCGTGCGCTCCTTCCGGCGGCGGTGCTTCAGGATGCCGGCGGCCTCCTCGATGAAGCCGCGGCGGTCCTCCGGGGTCGCGTGGAGGATGCGATCCAGCTGGCCCTGCCCCACGATCACGTGCATCTCGCGGCCGAGACCCGAGTCGGACAGGAGCTCCTGGATGTCGAGAAGGCGGCAGCTGGTTCCGTTGATGGCGTACTCGCTGCCGCCCGTGCGGAACAGCGTGCGGGAGATGGTGACTTCGCTGTAGTCGATGGGCAGGGCGCCGTCGGCGTTGTCGATCGTGAGCGAGACGTGCGCACGGCCGAGTGGCGGGCGGCCGGAGGTCCCGGCGAAGATGACGTCCTCCATCTTGCCGCCGCGCAGGGTCTTGGCGCCCTGCTCCCCCATGACCCAGGCGAGGGCGTCCACCACATTGGACTTGCCGCTGCCGTTGGGCCCCACAATGGCCGTCACGCCGGGCTCGAACGTGAAGCTCGTAGCCGAGGCGAAAGACTTGAAGCCACGGATGGTGAGGTTCTTCAGGTGCACGGTGGTGGGGACTCTCTGGCCGGCTCAGGACGGGTTGGAGGAATACGCGTCCCCCAAGACTATCCCGGGATGGCGGGGTTCCTGAGGGTGGCGCGGTGGTGCAGGCGCGCGGTTGGACGGGGCGAGGCCGGTCCGTACCTACCCCACATGATCGGCTTTCAATTACCAAGCGGCCACCAACAGTCTCGTCGACACCTGTTCCAAGCTGTCGGACGGCCGGCTCTCGCGGTACGCCCAACCCTCAACGAACAAACAACTCCCATGGCTCAACATCGCCAAGCCAGGGCCGGTGGATCGTTCCCTGCGAGCAATACAAATCGCGTCCCGCGAGCACATCAGGAGACTAATGTCGTGGGCTCATGCTCTACTTGCCTTGGAAGGAGGAAACCCAAATGACACGTAGAACGCTTACAACGCCACCAAACGTACCCCTCAATGCATGTAGGTGGTGCGATCGAGAGCTCAGGCACCACTCAATCGAGTGGGCCGACTCCATCGGTTACCACAATTGGATCGCTCCGACCACAGCACAACGCAAGCATCGGATCCACCTTCGAAGAACGTTCGCTACCTTGCCCGGGTAATCAGTTCATCAAACAATGTTCGAAGTTGCTCGGGGACCTCATCCGCGGTAGAGAGGCCGAGCGCGAGCCTAGTCATGATCTCAGGCTTGCCGCTAATCTCAATAGTGCTGTTCTCCCGAACCATCGATTCGATCTCTTTACTGAACTTCGCCTGCCGGTACTGCGAGAAATCCGCAACCGTCCACGCCTTACCATCGGTCCGAGGCCACTCCCGATTTGCACAGTTCGCCCACTGTTCGTCGGAGAATGTGTCCTCGAACTCCCTAACACCAACTGTGAGCACGTGTGTACCTAGCTTCAAGTCGTGCGTGGCGAGGCTTGGGTCCTTAAACAACTTGAGATCCCTTGAGTCCTGATCGACCACGAGGAGGACTTCGCGTTGGTGCTTCACAAGGTACTGCGCGAATCGGAGCGCGCCTTCATTGTTGTCGCATGGCCAGATTGCGATTCCACATGCTTGCAGCTGTCGCCCTGTAGCTAGCTTGAAAAGGACCGGGAATGCGCGACTCTCTGTAACTCCCTCCACACCGACGAAGAGTCTCTCGTGAAGAAGAACCGTGTTTCTCAACCCAAGGGACGCCGCAATTGAGCCGAGATGCCGCCCTATCTCGCTGTCATCGGTGATACTGTCCGCCGTCGTTCGACTCTGCACGTGCCGAAGATGCACGACGTTCGATATGTCGACCCCATCTATAAGGTTCATTGAGTGGGTCGCGACAACAACGCGAACATTCGGCAGCGCCGATTGAGTGCTCAATAAGGCCATGAATCCGCGCTGATTACTATAGTCCAAGTGCGTGTCTGGTTCGTCATAGAGAAGAATCGTGTCATCGCCTGACGCATTCAGAAGATCAGCGTTGAACTCCCAGACCGCTAGGGCGATCCGACGAGACCGGCCCGTACCCGATTGACCAAGGTGCACCTGCTCGCCGCGTTCGTTGACTGCGCTCAGCTCTAGGCTCTTCAAGCCGCTGTCGAGACGCACCGTGGGATCTATCTTGATTTCTCCGATGTCGGAACATTGTCTCTTAATATGCTGGCGGAGATCCTCAGCGTCCTTCGCAACACGCCTTTGAAGTGATTTCGTGACTTCGGACAGCTTTCCGCTGATATTTTCATCCTCAGTGTGTGTTGCATACGAGGTCTTCAACGTCGCGAGGATCGCGTCTTCCGGGTTCTGGGACGATGTGGCATCGAACCTCTGAACCCGCGGCAAGGCTTGCTTGATCGCAATCGTGGCTGGAACCCAGCAAGTCTCCTTCTCGGCGGACGCTGCAAATTCCTGAAGGCGTGTCACAAGGTCCGCCTTTACACCAGTTACGGAGAGTCCAAATTCGCTCAGTGTCTTCTTCAAAGTGGGAACAGTTTGAGCATCTAAATTCTGAAGCCGCTCATCAGATGGCACAGTCGCAAGCATCTCAAACGCAGTCCCTGTGTCTCGAAATGAGCGGCGTAGTTTGATAGAGCCCGACTGACCAAGTGATTCCTCTTCCTCCGGCCGAATCCTGAACGAACCCTCAACTGTCGTCTCCGGCACCCTCGGAAGCATGCCGTCAGGACCCGGGTCTCCATATGTACGGTCCCGGTCGGTCAGCTTGTTTTCGTCCAACAGGAACGCAATGGCATCTAACACCGCGCTCTTGCCTGCGTCATTATGACCGGCGAGGATCGTAGGTGAATCGACTTTGACCGTCAACTCGGATCCAATGGAGCGGAATCCGCTGATGGTGACGCTCTCAAGCAACACTGGCTTCCCCAATCACTCTTCTAAGTTCAAATTCTCCTGTCGAGTTCCCAGGGTACTAGACCGAGTGCCTCGATGGGCCCGCGAAATCACGGAAGCTCGCACCCCTTAAAGGCAGGTAGACCATCGCTTGCTCTACCTCGGGTCACAACTTGGCCTCATTCTCCTTGAAACACTGTCCACGGTTATGACCATCGTAAAGTGGAGCAGACATTGCCTTCGAAAGCAAGATCCCCCCGCTCTTAATTCAACTGGCCCGAATACGGCCTAGGATTCCGTTACTGCGGCGAATCTGATCTGCCGCGAAGTGTCCGATTTGCGCGACGCCCCGCAATCCCTAATCATCAAGCTCGCTGTGCTCGTACGGACTGCCCTCGTCGGCCTCGACGAGGGCAAAATCCTGTGGAGTGTACCCAAGAGTGATAGTTCAGTCGTCGAAAATCGTGGTGACTCTAGTAGACCTTGTCGACCTTCCCCAACTTTGTTCTACGAGAACGCACGGAGGTTATCAAGTATTCGCAACGGCCATCGCTGTACCGGGTGCTCCATGACCCGTTCCATCCTCATAACCACAGTCCGTTGAAATATGACTGACAGCCTTCTTTTCTCGGTCGGCTGTCGTGAAGGCCGGTCCGGTGGCCGCTATTCCGCTCGCCGCCCCCGCGGCACCGGCTGGCACTTGGGGCAGAAGTACGAGGAGCGGTTCATGAACGACGCCCGCCGGATGAAGGTCTCCCGCCCCTCGGCGGCACAGCGCAGGCACGGCTGCCCTTCCCGTCCGTAGGCGTTCAGGGACCGGGAGAAGTAACCCGACGCCCCGTTCACGTTCACGTACAGGGAGTCGAAGCTGGTGCCGCCCGCGGCCAGCGCCCGTTCCATGACCTCGCGGCACGCGTCGAGGAGCCGGAAGGTCTCGGGACGCCGCAGGGTCGCCGTCGAGCGTTCGCCGTGCAGACGCGCGGCCCACAGGGCCTCGTCGGCGTAGATGTTGCCCACGCCGGACAGGAGATTCTGGTCCAGCAGGGCTCGCTTGACCGTGCTGCGCCGGCGGATGAGCACCTGGTGCACGGCCTCGGGATCGAAGTGGGGATCGAGCAGGTCCCGGGCGATGTTCCGGACCTCCCCGGGCAGCAGCGGCGCCTCGGAACCACGCCCGCCGGGCAGCCCGTCGAGGGTCGGCACGAGGGAGGTGACGGACAACCCGCCGAAGATGCGCTGGTCCACGAACCGCAGCTCGTCCGGCATGCCGGCGCTCGGGCTGAGTCCCAGACGGACCTTCAGATGCTTCTCATCCGGGGCGTCCGGCTCTTCGAGGAGCAGCTGGCCGCTCATGCCGAGATGGGCCAGGAGCGCGGTGGCCGGGAACGGTCCGGGAGGATCGGCTTCTCCCCCGGCCGGCTCGAGCAGAAGCCAGAGGTACTTGCCCCGGCGGACGGCCGCGTTGATGCGGGCGCCGCCGAGGGAGGAGGTGAAGTGAGAAGGCGCGCCGTCGTGGCGGCGGATGCTCCGCGCGTCGAGCACTTCCGCGTGTTCGATGCGGCGGCCGACCGCCCACCGCTCCAGGCCGGAGCGCACCACCTCGACTTCGGGCAGTTCAGGCATGGATCAGGATTCGACCGGGGCGGGATTCAGCTGACGCCAGGCGTCACCCGCGGCTTCCTGCTCGGCTTCCTTCTTGGAGTTGCCGTGGCCGGTGCCGTAGGCGGTGCCGCCCATCATGAGCACGGCCTGGAAGACCCGGGCATGGTCCGGGCCGGAACCGGTGACCTCGTAGAGGACGGGACCGAGCTGACGGCTGGCCGCGTACTCCTGGATGTAGGTCTTCCAGTCGGTGGCCGCGCCCAGGGCGGCGGCATCCGTCAGGAGGGGACCCATGAGTCGCATGACCATGTCCCGCGCGACGTCGATCCCGTGGTTCAGGTAGCAGGCGCCGATCAGGGCTTCCATCGTGTCCGCGAGGATGGAAGCCTTGTCCATCCCGTTGGTGCGCTTCTCGCCCTGGCCGAGGTAGATGTGCTCCCCGACGCCGAGCTGGCGCGCGACGCCGGCCAGCGCCCGGGTGCTGACGACGGCGGAGCGGCGCTTGGCCAGCTCGCCTTCTGGCAGATCCGGGTAATCACGGTACAGCGCGTCGGTGACGGAGAATCCCAGAATCGAGTCGCCCAGGAACTCCAGGCGCTCGTTGGTGGGGATCCCGCCGTTCTCGTAGGCGAAGGACCGGTGTGTGAGTGCAAGACGAAGCGTCTCGGCGTCAAGAGTGACGCCGAGACGCTTCATCAGGTCTTCGGGTGAAGACGTCATATCAGCCGGGGGCGGATTAGACGTCAGCGACCTTGCGGCCCTTGTACTCCAGGAAGAGCTCGGTACCGGCGGAGTCGGTCACAACCTTGGCCTGGTGCGGCAGGCTGTAGGTGACGCGGCCGTTCTCAACGGTCTTCACCAGGTTGGGCGCGGTGGCCTTCCACTGGGAGCGGCGGGCACGGGTATTCGAGCGAGACATCTTCCGCTTGGGAACAGCCACGGCTAACTCTTTTCTCTCTCAGTCCATCTCTGAACTTGGGTCCAACACTGAATCAATCGGTTTTGCCGGTTTGGCCTTGCAAATTCGCGAGGGCAGCCCAGCGAGGATCCAATACCTCGTGGTGGTGCCCCGGCTCATCGTCAAGGCGAATTCCGCATTCGGAACACAGCCCCTGACAATCTTCCCGGCACACCGGCTGGAAGGGCAGCGCAGTCACTACCGCATCCCGCAACACCGGCTCAAGATCGATCTCATCGTGCTCGACTCGACGTTGCTCTTCATCGTCTCCCTCTGCCGCGGACACGTGGTCCGGGTAGAAGAAAAGCTCTTGCACAGTGACGCGCTGGTCATACGCAAGGGGATCCAGGCAGCGGCCGCATTCGCCCTCGATGAGGACATCCGCGGTTCCCGATACCAGAATTCCTTCGTGTACGGACTCCAGCCTCAAGTCCAGCTCCACGGGGGAACCTTCCTTGACGCCAATGAGCGGCACACCAAGATCACTTGGTGCTGGCACTTGCTCTTCCAAGGTCCGCATGCTGCCTGGGCTGCGCCCAAGATCCTTGACATCGATAGTCAAAGGTGTGCGGTGATCGCGTTTGATGAGAACTCCTGAAAGAACATAGGACCGACGAACCATCTTAGCGTGAGGCAGGCACTTGACTCAAACCGCAGGCGTGAGCCCGGTCCGTCCACCCAGAAATCCTACCCTTAACCGCCGGATCTCAGGCCTTCGGCGCGCCGCCGCCGAGCCGCTTGAGCACGGCACGGGGCACGAAATCGGAGATGTCCCCGCCCAGCGAGTCCACTTCCTTGATGAGTGAGGAGGAGATATGGGTGAAACGGCCCTCGGCTGCGAGGAACACCGTCTCCACGCCGGTGAGCTGCCGGTTCATGGTGGCCATCGGGAGTTCGTAATCGAAATCACTCGACGAACGGAGTCCCTTGACGATGGCGCTGGCGCCGCGACGGTGGCAGTACTCGGCGAGCAGTCCCTCCCCCATCGGCTCCACGATGATCCCGCTCAGATAGCCGAGCGTCTCCCGTGCCATGTCGAGCCGCTCCTCCAGGGTGAAGCGGTACTTCTTGGCGGGGTTGGTCGACACGGCGACCACCACTTCATCGAAGATGTTCGCGGCACGCGCGATCACCTCGAGATGCCCATGATGGATGGGATCGAAGGAACCGGGGCACACAGCACGACGCATGTCTCGACGCTACAGCAGAGGCGCCCGGGATAGCATGACCGACAGGGGCGCGCCGCGCCTCCTCCCAGGGCCCACGACGTGATGCACGGGCGCGGACGCCCCGGAGCGGCACCATGCGAAGCAGGCACCTCACGTGACTCCAGCAGAAGACATCCCCTGGCTGACGGACTCCCCATGGATGGACGCGGCCCGGGGAGCGAACCTCCTCGGCGCCGGCGGCTCCCTGGGGACGACCATCTTCGAGGAGATGACGGGCCTGGCGGTCCGCCACCAGGCGATCAACCTGGGCCAGGGGTTCCCCGACGAGGACGGCCCTGGGCCCATCCGCGAGCTCGCCCAGGAGGCGATCGCCCGCGGCGAGAACCAGTACGCGCCGGGAAAGGGCATTCAGCCGCTGCGGGAGGCCATCGCCGGGCACCAGCACCGCTTCTACGGGATCGGTCTCGATCCGGAGACCCAGGTCGTGGTGACCACCGGCGCCACCGAGGCGATCGCGGCGGCGATCCTCGCCGTCGTGCGTCCAGGGGATGAAGTGGTGACGTTCGAGCCCTTCTACGACTCCTACGGGGCCATGATCGCCCTGGCGGGCGGCGTGCACCGGACCGTCCCGCTGCGCGCCCCGGACTTCCAGCCGGACCCGGAGGAGCTGGCCGCGGCGTTCGGTCCGAAGACGCGGCTGGTGATCCTCAACAACCCTCACAACCCGTGCGGCGTGGTGTTCGGGACGGAGGTGCTCGACCTGATCGTCGAGCAGGCCACGCGGTATGACGCGGTGATCCTGAGCGACGAGGTCTACGAGCACCTGACCTTCGACGTCCCCCACGTGCCCATCGCGACGCGTCCCGGCGCGTTCGACCGCACCCTCACGGTCTCGTCGGCCGGCAAGACGTTCTCCTTCACCGGCTGGAAGGTCGGCTGGCTGAGCGGGCCCGCTCCCCTGGTCGCGGCAGCCCGCACCGTCAAGCAGTTCCTGAGCTACAGCTCCGGGACGCCGTTCCAGGGCGCCGTGGCGTCGGCCCTCAACCTGGACGACTCCCTCTACCGTGGCTTCGCCGAAACGCTGCGCGGGAAACGGGACCTCCTCTCGGACGGTCTGCGGGCCGCCGGCTTCACCGTCTACGAGCCGCAGGGCACCTACTTCGTCACCGTGGACACCGCTCCCCTGGGCTTCCATGACGCCGCCGCCCTCGCGCGGCTGATGCCGGAACGCATCGGGGTGGCCGCCATCCCGCTCTCGGTCTTCTGCCACGACGACGGCGCGCGCCGCACGGCGAGCCTGCTCCGCTTCGCCTTCTGCAAGCGTGAGCCGGTGCTCCGTGAGGCGGTCGCCCGCCTCGGCGGACTGAGCGAGGCGCTGGGCCAGCCCTCAGCGGTGAGCCGGTGAGCTCGCGGTACCTGCGGGCCAGCGGCGTCCACGCGAGCATCGAGCCGGACACCCTGGTGCCCGGCTCGGCGATCCTCGCGCTGGGCGGCGCCGAGCAGTCCCACGTGAACCTGGCCGACCCGGGTCAGATCTTCTATGAGTACCTCGCCCGCATGGCCCATGCGACGGACCTCGTGGCGCCGCCCGGTCAGCCCCTGACGGCCGCGCACCTCGGCGCCGGCGCCCTCACCCTGCCCCGGTATCTGCAGCACACGCGCCCCGGCTCACGCCAGTGGGCCGTGGAGCTGGAGCGCGAGCTGCCGGACTTCGTCCTGACGGAGCTGCCCCTGCCTGAGGGCACCCGGCTGGAGATGGCGCTGGGAGATGCGCGGGCTGAGTTCGCGGCGCTGGAACCGGAGGCCGACGGCGGGACGCGGCGCTTCGACGTCGTGGTGCTGGATGTCTTCTCCGGTCCGGAGGCCCCGGCGCATCTCGCGTCGGCGGACTTCTACCGCGAAGTGGCGGAGCGGCTCGAACCGGGCGGGCTCTTCCTGGTCAACGTCGGCGACGACCCGCCCTTCACCCTCATCCGCAGCCAGGGCAAGGCGCTCCTGGAGGTCTTCCCCGGTGGGGTCGCGGCCCTTTGCGAGACGGGCATGCTCGCCGCACGCTACCCGGGCAACATCGTGTTCGCGGCCCGGGCCGAACCGTGGCCCGCCGCCTGGACGGAAGCCCTCCTGGCCGCAGGCCCCCACCCCGCCGCGGTCCTGAGCGGCATGGAGCTCGAAGACTGGCTGGGGTGAGCGATGAACACGCATGTTCGCCAAGCCAGGGAGGCTGATGTCGACGGCATCGTCGCGGTTGGGCACGTGACGTGGCCTTCCACGTATCTGGAGTTGGCCGGAGCCGAGTACGTCACGGCTGGATTGGCACGCTGGTGGGCTCGCGAAGGAATCGCTCACGCCATCGAGGCCGGGCAGGTCCTGGTCGCCGAAATGGACGGCCGTGTGGTGGGCGTTGCGATGTTCTCCGTCGACGGCTCCGTGGTGGACCTGTGGAAGCTCTATGTGATGCCGGACTGCCAGGGATCTGGCGTCGGCGCGCAACTGCTCCAGGCGGTCATCGACGGTCCGGCACGCGAGGCGGCAACCGTTCGCCTGGCGCACAAGAAGGGCAATACCCGGGCCCGCACGTTCTACGAGCAGTGGGGCTTCGTGGAAACCCACAGAACTCCGGACGATCTGGGAGGTCCAGTCAATGTCTGGATGGAACTCCTCCTTCACCACCGTCACAGCGCCCCTGCCACCTGAGCGGCATGGAGCTCGAAGACTGGTTGGGGTGAGCGTCCCCGGGCTTATGGTCTTTCCCCGCCGCTGAAGCGCAGGGGAAAGACCGTAAGCCCGGGGAAAGCCGGCAGCCGCCTGGCGGGCGTTTTCCCGGAAGCGGCGCATCGCGACTCTGAGCGAGGAACGAGCGCAGAGGCGTGTCTAAGCCGCGGGGGAAAACACCCGACGGGCGCACGTCAGACGAATACTCCCGGTCTGGGAACGAACGCTCAGGCCGGCTCCGCGAACCACAGGGTCGTCTCGCCGTACTTCTTCTCCGCGAACTGCTCGAGCCCCGCGGGCCACTCCGGCTCGGGCGACCGCGAACTCCGCTCGACCACGACGACGGCGCCGTCCGACAGCCGCGGGACGAGCAGTTCCAGCACCCTCACCAGGTCCTCCTCGGTGAGCGGGTACGGCGGGTCGAGGAACACGAGGTCCCACGATCCCACCGCCGTCCGCTCCAGGAACGTGGCCACCTTGGCCCGCTGCACCGACGTCCGCAGCCCCTTGGCCGAGGCCGTCACGAGCTCGGCGTTCTTCTGGCAGACCCGGGACGCCTTCTCGTCGAAGTCCACGAGCGTGACCGAGGCGGCGCCACGGCTCCCGGCTTCCAGCCCGAGCGCTCCGGAGCCGGCGAAGAGGTCGAGCACCTCGGCGCCCTGCAGGATCCCGTACGACTCCAGGCGCGAGAACAGCGCCTCCTTGACCCGGTCGGTGGTGGGGCGCGTGGCCGTACCCGGCACCGAGACCAGACTCAGACCTCCGGCGGCGCCTGCGATGATCCGGCTCATGGGTTCCTTCCTTCACGTGCGTGACGGGCCTCGGGTCCCGCCGCGCACCGGTGTCCGTGCTCAGCCCCGTTCAAGGAAGGCTTCCTTCTCCGGGTTCAGATAATTCTCCATCGCCACCCGGAGCGCCTGATGCTGCTGCAGGGTGGGGTCCTCGGCCACGAGATCCTGGGCGTCGTCCCGGGCCTCGGCGATGATCTTCTCGTCCTGGATGACCCGCAGCAGCTTGAGGGTCGACCGCCCGCCCGACTGCCGGGCGCCCAGGATATCGCCTTCCCGCCGCAGTTTGAGGTCCTCCTGGGAGAGTGCGAAACCGTCGGTCGTGGCGGCGACGGCAGTCAACCGCTCCCTGCTGGGATGATCCGGTTCCAGGCGCGTGACCAGGAGGCACGTGCCCGGCAGGCCGCCACGGCCCACCCGGCCGCGCAGCTGGTGCAGCTGGGAGATGCCGAAGCGGTCGGCGTCGAGGATCACCATGAGCGTCGCGTTCGGGACGTCCACGCCCACCTCGATCACCGTCGTGGACACCAGCACGCCCACCTCTCCGGCGGCGAAGGCGGCCATGGTGGCGGACTTCTCCTCGGGGGCCATCCGCCCGTGCAGGGCCTCCACCCGCACGCCCTGGAGGGCCGGGGCCGCGCGGAGCGACTCCAGCATGCCGACGACGCCGGCCAGCTGCTGCGTGCCCTGCTCGCCGCCGGACGGGTCGGCGAGGCCCTCGCCGCCGTCATCGTTGGAGACGTCGCCATCGCCGATCTTGGGGCACACGACGTACACCTGGCGGCCGGCGTCGACCTCTTCCCGGGCCCGCTGCCAGAGCCGCGCCTCCCAGGAGGGGTGTTCGTGCAGCCCCACCACGTGGGTGACGATCGGCGCGCGCCCGGCGGGCAGTTCGTCCAGCACCGACGTCTCCAGATCGCCGAAGACCGTCATGGCCACGGTCCGCGGGATGGGCGTGGCCGTCATGACGAGCAGGTGCGGCGGGGCGTCCGCCTTGGCCCGGAGGGCGTCACGCTGCTCCACGCCGAAGCGGTGCTGTTCGTCCACCACCACGAGGCCGAGGTCGAAGAACGTGACGTTCTCCCCCAGCAGGGCGTGAGTTCCCACCACGATGTCGGCGTCGCCCGAGGCCGCGTCCAGGAGCGCCTGGCGGCGTGCCGCCGTCGAGAGTGAACCCGTGAGGAGGGCGACGCTCACGGAGGGGCCGTCACCGGGGCCGAGGAGGCCGTCGCGCGCGAGGGTTCCGAGGGTCCTGCGAATGGACTCGGCGTGCTGAGCGGCGAGGACCTCCGTGGGGGCCAGAAGCGCGGCCTGACCGCCCGAATCCACCACCTGGAGCATCGCCCGGAGCGCCACGAGCGTCTTGCCCGAGCCCACGTCGCCCTGCAGGAGCCGGTTCATGGGATGGGAGGTCGCCAGGTCACGGGAGAGCTCCTCGCCGACGCGCCGCTGACCCGCGGTGAGCGTGAAGGGGAGCTGGGCGTCGAAGGCCTGGAGCGCGCCGTCGAGCCGTCCGGGACGGGAGGTGGCCACCTCCTGCGCCATCTCGGCACGGCGACGGGCCAGCGCCGTCTGGAGGACCAGCGCCTCCTGGTACCGGAAGCGGTGACGCGCGCGCCAGTAGTCCTCGGCCGTGGCGGGCTGGTGGATCATCCGGTACGCCTCGGACAGCCCGGGAAGGTGCTTCCGGCGGCGGATCTCCGCGGGGATCGGGTCGCCCCAGCTGCCCGTGTCGACCTGGTCCAGCACGATCCCGACGGCCCGCTGGACGGTCCAGGAACTCACCTTCGCGGTGGCCGCGTACACCGGGATGGGCATCCGCGCGAGAGCCTCGGCGTCCGCGGTGCTCGTGACCGCCTCGTCCAGCAGGATGAAGTCCGGATTGGTGAGCGTGAGCTTGCCGGCATAGGAGCCGACCCGGCCGGAGAACAGCGCCAGCACACCCGGCTGGAGCTGCTGCTTCGCCTTGAAGCCGTTGAAGAAGCTCAGCTTCACCGAGGAGAGCGCCGGCCCGAACTCGTCCTCGGCGTCGCTGATCACCACTTCGGTGATGGAGCCGCGACGGGCACGCATGGTGCGGGTGCTGCTCGAGATGACGCGGGCGAGAATCGTGACGTCCTCATCGAACGGCAGGGTCTCGATGCTGCTCAGCTCTCCGCGGTCCAGGTACCGGCGCGGGAAGTCATCCAAGAGGTCCGCCACGGTATGGAGGCCCAGATTCTTCTCCAGGCTCCCGGCCACGCGCTTGCCGAGCAGGAGCTCAAGGGAGGTGTGCTGTTCCACGGGTCACCGCCTCCGGCCGGAAGGGTCCAGGACCGCGGGCACGCGTGCGTTCCGCCGTCCCATTCAGGACTCGCGGGGGGCGGCGAGCTCCGACAAGGTGACGTTGGCGGGCTCACCCAGGGCATTGATCAGTTCGAGCACCGGAGCCGGGTCAGCCGCATGCACGTGGACGCGCCAGCGGTAACTGAGTTCGCCTTCCTGCACGTCGACGCCGTCGCGGTGTCCGGACACGGCCTTCACCGGGGAGATGATGACGGACTCGCCGATCTCGTCGAGGCGCTGCCGGAGGGTGGCGGCGTCCAGAGGCGACAGCTCGATGGTGCACATGACCTCGTAGCCGTCGTCGGCGGGCATGTCGCCGTGGATGTGCGGGAATTCGGTCTGGTATCCGTGCAGTTCATCCCAGGCGGTCTCGCTCGTCTGCGTGCCCAGGATGGTGCCGCGCAGGCAGTCCAGGACGAGCAGGAACCCGACGGCGCCGGCGTCCACCACCTGGGCCTGGCGCAGGGCGCCGAGCTGCTCCTCCGTGCGGACCACGGCCTGCTGGACCGTCTCCACCACGTGGTTCAGGGACTGCGCGAGGGCCAGATTGCTGTCGTCGCCGTTGAGGGCGGAGTCCATCTCCTCGGCGGCGTCCGCCGCGGCCGCCAGAGCGGAGAGCATGGTCCCCTCGACGGGCTCGCTCAGCGCGGACCAGCAGCGCATCCGGGCCCGGCGCAGACCGGAGGCCAGCAAGGGGGCGCTGAGGCGCGGGTGTCCCTGAACGGATTCCGCGAGCGCGGCGAGGAAGACGGCCAGGAGCGTGCCGGAGTTCCCGCGGGCGTTCTCCATGGCGGCGCCTGCGGCGTCGGAGAGCACGACGCCGACATCGACGCCCACCGCGTACTCCTCGGTGCCGATAGCTCGTGCCGCAGCCCGGAGGGTCAGGTAGAGGTTGGTTCCGGTGTCGCCGTCGGCCACGGGGAAGATGTTGATGGCATTCAGACGGTCGCTGTGATTGCCCACCACCTGCTCGGCGGCGCAGAGCCAGCGCCTCATCGCCTGAGCGTTGGCGGCAATCTTATGGTGCCCCAAAGTGATCCCATCCTCGCGTCGCATGCCCTGCTGATTCCCCGTCGTCGGTGCGGATCCGGGAACCGTGTTCCTGTCCCGGCGGGGTGGGCACCACTGAGCCTACAACAGTGAAGCTGTCCGGTACGGGACCGTTTCCTGGGAAAGTGCTGAGCAGGCAGAAGTCCTCTCCTCCGCCCTGGACCCAGCCGCGGACCAGGTCCTCCGCGGACTCGCCAGACCCCGGCACGGCGGCCAGCAGCTCTGCCGCGGGGCGCAGTTCCGGGCCGAAGACGGCCAGCAGAAGCGGGTCGAGGTCGAGCGTCACGCCGCTCGCCCGGGCAAGCCGCCCGGAGTCCTTCAGCAGACCGTCGGAGAGGTCCATCATGGCGGTGGCGCCCGCTGCCAGAGCCTCCGCTCCACTGCCGAGGGGCGGGCACGGCCGGCACTGGGCATCCATCAGCGCACGCTGGGCCGGAGTGAGATCCCCCACTGGAACGGTGCTCTCCAGGAGGGACCAGCCGGCGGCGGCACGGCCCAGCCGCCCGGCCACGGCCACGACATCCCCGGCCATGGCTCCGGAACGAAGTCCGACCTTCCCGGCCACCTCCCGGCCCATCGCCGTGGCGGTCACCGAGATCTCCCGGCCACGGCCGAGGTCACCCCCGACGACGGCGACCTCCGCCCCCAGCGCGCACACGGCGTCGTGCACTCCGCGGGCGAAGTCCTCCACCCAGGCGACAGGCGCCTCCGGGGGCAGGGTGAGACTGATGAGCAGCGAGTGAGGCTCCGCGCCCATGGCGTTGATGTCGCTCAGATTCTGGGCCGCGGACTTCCACCCGACGTCGTAGCCGGTGCTCGCGTAGCCGTTGTTCCAGCGCAGGCGGAAGTCCTGATCCTGCGTCTGGGTGTCGATCGAGACCACCACGCTGCCGCCAGGAGCGGCGACCACGGCGGCGTCGTCCCCGGGGCCCAGGAGGGTGGCGGGGCCCTGTGGCAGGAGGGGGAAGATCCTCGCGAGGAGGCCCGACTCCCCTACGGTGGCGACGGTCGGCTGGTTCTCTGGCACACGGCAACGCTATCCAACTTCCGGCCCGGAGCGTCAACCGTTCGCGGCGACGACCTGTCATCCGGCGTGGGCAGGCCGGATGAGCACGGTCCGGCGGACGTGCCGGTCGAGCAGCCCTGTCATGGCCTCCTGGGAGGACCTCCCAGCGAAGCTCGGTAGGCTGGTGCCATGCGTGTCACCCGTCCTGCCCCGCGGTCCGCGGCGCGGAAGCTCCCGAAATCGGCCGCCGTGCTGGCCCTCTCGCTGGCGTCCGTGTTCGCCCTCAGCGCCTGTTCACCCGCCGTCGACGTCACCCCGGCCAAGGATGCGGCCAACCCGGATTGCGCCCCCATGATGGTGGCGCTTCCGGACAAGATCGGTGATGCGGCGCTGCGGAAGACGAACGCCCAGGCCACAGCCGCGTGGGGCGACCCGTCCCTGGTGATCCTGCGCTGCGGCGTCACCCCGCCCGGCCCCACGAAGGACCGCTGCGCCACCGTCAACGGCGTGGACTGGGTCATCAAGGAGGGCGAGAAGGGCAACCCGATCTACACCCTGACGACGTTCGGCCGGACACCCGCCGTGGAGGTGCTTCTGGATCCGGGGAAGATCTCGTCCGCCACGGTGCTGGCCGATCTCTCGGCGCCCGCCAGCAAGATCAAGGCGACCAAGAAGTGCGTGGGCCAGGAGGATCTGCAGAACCTCCCGGGCAGCGGGAAGTAGGCGGTCGCCCACAAAGGGAAGACCGCACTGACGGCGAAGGCCCCCACCGCGAACGGTGGGGGCCTTCCGTGTGCCTGGCTCAGATGAGCCCGCTCAGCTGAACCCGCTCAGCGCACGTCGCGCAGCTCAGTCAGCTCAGCGCAGTCGGCTCAGCGCAGCCCGGTCTTGCGGTGCAGCGCCAGGTGGATGAGCTCGTCGATCAGCTCGGTGTAGCTCAGGCCCGTGGCGGCCCACATCTGCGGGTACATGCTCTTAGGGGTGAAGCCGGGCAGCGTGTTGATCTCGTTGATGATGAACTCGCCGTCCGGGGTGTAGAAGAAGTCCACACGGCTCAGTCCCTCGGCCCCGATCGCGTCGAAGGCGACGCCCGCGAGCTTCCGGACCTCGGCGATGGCCTCCTCCGGCAGGTCCGCAGGGCAGCTGAGCGACGCGGCGTTGTCCACATACTTGGCCTGGAAGTCGTAGAAGGAGTGCTCCCCCACGGCCACGGCGATCTCGGCGGGCAGCGAGGCGCGAGGCTCGTCGGTGCCCCGGCCTTCCAGCACGGCGCACTCGATCTCCCGGCCCACGATCCCGGCCTCGATCACGAGCTTCGGATCATGCCTGCGGGCCTCCTCGATGGCTGCGTCCAGATCCTCCACGCGGTCCACCTTGGAGATGCCCATGCTGGAGCCGGCACGTGCGGGCTTGACGAAGACGGGGAACCCCAGCTCCTCCACCTGACGGCGCACCCCGGCGGGATCACGGAGCCACTGGCGGTCGGTCACGGCGAGGTAGGGGCCGACCTTCAACCCGGCGGCCTCGAAGACCACCTTCATGAAGTGCTTGTCCATGCCGATGGCCGAGGCCAGCACGCCGGCGCCCACGTAGCGGGTGTCGCTGAGCTCCAGCAGGCCCTGGACCGTTCCGTCCTCGCCGAAGGGCCCGTGCAGGAGCGGGAAGACCACGTCCACCTGACCCAGCTCGGTCGGCACCTGGTCCGGCGCCGCCACGATCAGCTGGTGCTCACCACCGATCTCGGCCAGCGCCACGGTGGCTTCCCCCGGGGTGACTTCGGGCAGGGCGTCCGCCGTGAGCGACCACTGATCCAGATCGCCCTCGGGCAGCACCCACTGGCCCGTCTTGGCGATGCCGATCGGGATCACGTCGTACTTGTCCCGGTCGATGGCTCCCAGGACGCCCGCTGCGGTGACACAGCTGACGGCGTGCTCACTGGAGCGTCCTCCGAAGAGGACGGCGATGCGGGGCTTCCGGGCGTCAGTCACAGTGAGTGGTTCCGTTCAGGTCGTCGGTGATGCGGGTCGTCGGTGGTGCGGTTGATTCGTGGTGCGGATCAGTGGTGCGGGCGGCCGGCTCAGTAGCCGTCCTCGGACTTCAAGGAGCGGTTCAGGAGCAGCGGGCCCAGATCCTCGACAGCCAGCTTACCGGCGAGCACCGCCACCACCGCTGCGGTGATCGGCATCTCGACGCCATGCCGCGCCGCCAGTTCCTGCACGGCGTCGGCGGACTTCACGCCCTCCGCCGTCTGCGTCATGCGTTCCACCACCTCGTCCAGGGTCAGACCCTGGCCGAGCAGTTTGCCCGCGGTGTGGTTGCGGGAGAGGGGCGACGCGCAGGTCGCCACGAGGTCGCCCAGACCCGCCAGGCCGGCCAGGGTGTGGGCCTCGCCGCCCAGCGCCAGCGCCAGACGGGTGGTCTCGGCGAGGCCACGGGTGATGACGGAGGCCTTGGTGTTGTCCCCCATGTCGCGGCCCTCGCAGATGCCGACGGCCAGCGCGATGACGTTCTTGACGATCCCGCCGATCTCCACCCCGACCACGTCCGAACTCATGTACGGGCGGAAGTACGGCGCGGTGCAGAGTTCCGCGACGCGCTGCGCCATGGCCTCATCCGCGCATGCCACCACGGAGGCCGTGGGCTCCTCCCGGGCGATCTCCATGGCCAGGTTCGGGCCGGAGAGCACCAGGATCTGGGACGCGGGCGTCCCCCACTCCTGGGCGATCACCTCGCTCATGCGCTCATCCGTGCCGCGTTCCAGCCCCTTCATGAGCGAAACCACGAGCGCCCCCGGCGCGACGGCGTCCTTCCAGGCGCGCAGCTGCTCGCGCAGGGACTGGGCAGGGACGGCCAGCACGACGACGGCGGCGTCCCGCAGGGCCTCGACGGCACTGTCCGTGGCGCGCACCGCGTCCGGCAGCGGGATCTGCTGCAGGTAGCGGCTGTTGCGGTGCTCGCGGTTGATCTCCTCCGCGGCCTCGGCACGCCGGGCCCAGAGCACGATGTCCCGGGGCTCGCCCGCTGCGAGGGCGGCGTCGCCCAGGACCTTCGCGAAAGTGGTCCCCCAGGAACCGGCGCCCATGACGGCGATCTTCTCCACAGTTGCCTCTCCCGGTGCGGTGACGGTGTCGCGAGCGCTCACGCGGCGCCGCCGTCGTCGTTCTTCGGCGCCTGAACGGTGCCCGTCGGATCCAGCCGGCCCGTAGCGCTCTGGCCGTGAGCCGCCGGGTCCCAGCGCTCGGCCGGCGCCGGCTCCTGGCGGAGCTCCGCGACCAGGGCGGTCACGGCATCCATGATGCGGGTCGTGGCCTCGGTGAGCACGGTCTTGGTCATCGGCTTGCCCCGGAGGTCCTCCAGGTCCACCGGCCGTCCGACGACCACGCGCACCCGCTTCCGCGGGAAGAGGTGAAGCTTCTTGGCGTAGCGCGGGAACAGTTCCTGGGCGCCCCAGTGACCGATCGGGACGACGGGCGCCCCGGTCTGCAGGGCCAGCCGGGCCGCGCCCGTGTGCCCCTTCATGGGCCACAGATCAGGATCCCTCGTCAGGGTGCCCTCCGGATAGATGATGATCGAGCCGCCGGCGTCCACGACTTCCTGGGCCACCTTGAGCGAATTGTTCGCTCCCGCGGTGGTCCGCTCCACCGGGATCTGCCGCGAACTGTGCAGCAGGCGTCCGAACACCGGGATCTTGAACAGGCTCGCCTTGGCCAGGAAGTGCGGGGGGCGCTTGGCGTTGTAGAGCATGTGGCCCACGACGACCGGGTCGATCTCCGTGACGTGGTTGGGCGCGGCGATGAAGCCACCCTCGGGCAGGTTCTCCAGGCCTTCCCAGCGCTTGGAGAGCACCAGGTTCATGAGAGGCCGGAGCACACCGGCCAGGAAGGCGAAGGTGGCCCGGGTCCCCAGGCTCTCCTTCATGCCGTGCTGAGTCGTCTCGGTCTTGCCCATGCGGTTCTACGCTCCGGTGAGTTCGAAATCGGCGCCGAGCCCGGCGATCTTCTCGGTGAAACGCTCGTAACCGCGCTGGATCACCTCGGTGCCGGTGACGCGGGAAACGCCCGTGGCGGCGAAGGCCGCGATCAGGTGGCTGAAGCCGCCCCGCAGATCCGGGACGTCGATGTCCCGCCCCACGAGCGGCGTGGAGCCGGAGATGACGGCCGAGTGCAGGAAGTTCCGCTGCCCGAAGCGGCACGGCACACTGCCGAGGCATTCACGGTGCAGCTGGATGCTCGCACCCATGCGGGTGAGGGCCTGGGTGAAGCCGAAGCGGTTCTCATAGACGGTCTCGTGCACGATCGAGACACCGTCCGCCTGGGTCAGGGCCACGACGAGAGGCTGCTGCCAGTCGGTCATGAAGCCGGGGTGCACATCGGTCTCGAGCACGAGCGGGTTCAGCTTGCCGCCGGGGTGGTAGAACCGGATGCCCTCGTCCATGATGTCCATGCCGCCGCCCACCTTCCGGTAGGTGTTGAGGAAGGTCATCATGTCGTGCTGGGCGGCGCCCTCGACAAAGATGTCGCCCTGGGTCACGAGCGCGGCGGAGGCCCAGGAGGCCGTCTCGTTGCGGTCCGGGAGTGCTCGGTGATCGTAGCCGCGCAGCTCGGAGACGCCTTCGATCCGGATCGTCCGGTCCGTCTGGATGCTGATGATGGCGCCCATCTTCTGGAGCACCGCGATGAGGTCCACCACCTCGGGTTCCATGGCGGCGCCCCGAAGCTCGGTGATGCCCTCGGCGCGGGTGGCGGAGAGCAGGACCTGCTCGGTGGCGCCGACGCTCGGGTAGTCGAGGGTGATCTTGGCGCCCTTGAGGCCTTCCGGCGCGGAGAGGTGGATGCCGTTGCCGGTCTTCTCCACCACGGCGCCGAACTTGCGGAGCACGGCCAGGTGGAAGTCGATGGGCCGGTCGCCGATGCGGCAGCCGCCCAGGTCCGGGATGAAGGCCGCGCCGATCGCGTGGATGAGCGGTCCGCAGAGCAGGATCGGGATGCGGGAGTCACCGGCGTGCGCGTCGATCTCGGTGTGCGAGGCGTTCCGGGCGTTCGCCGGGTCCAGGCTCAGGTCCCCGGTCACCGGGTCCTTCACCACCGTCACGCCGTGCAGCTGGAGCAGGCTGGTGACGACCTCGACGTCCTTGATCTCCGGGACGTTGCGGAGCACGGAGGGCTCGCTGCCGAGCAGTGCCGCGACCATCGCCTTGGGCACCAGATTCTTGGCGCCCCGCACGGAAACCTTGCCACTGAGCGGAACCCCGCCCCGGATGGTCAGCACACTACTCATCGACATCTGCCCTCGCACTTCTACGTTCGGAGCTGGGTCCCAGCTCCTCATCAAGCATAGAGCCCCGACGGCACACGGGCGGGACCCCGCGCGCCTGCCCCGGCGTGGGTCAGGCGCGCTCCGAGGAGCCCGTGCGCAGCGACGCAGGGTACACGTCCAGCGCGTTCTCCTCGACGTAATCGAGGGCGTGGCGGACGGCTCCGAGGGACACGACGCCCTCCCCCAGCGAGGAGGCGAGCACCCGGGGCGGGGTGTGGGTGTAGCGCGGCAGTTCCCGCTCGATGCCCGGCAGCAGGACCGCCGCCGACTCGGCCACGGCGCCCGCGATGACCACGGCCTCCGGGTTCACCATGGTGCTCAGCGCGCCGATGACGCGGGCCATCCGCCGGGCCACCCTGTCGAGGATCCCGACGGCGGTCGCGTCGCCGTCAGCCGCGGCCGAGAACACCATTTCCGCGCTCAGGGCGGAGGGATCCCCGCCGCAGAGGGCACGCAGGGCGGTCTCCTCGCCGTCGTCGAGTGCCTCCCGCGCCCACTGCGCCACGTGATGGGCGATGCCGTGCGTGTCGCCGACCCCGTCGAGATGTTCCAGGTAGCCGAGTTCGCCGAAGCCGCCGAGCTGTCCGCGCAGGAGGCGGCCGGATTCGAGCACACCGGACCCGAGACGGTCCCCGGCGAGCATGACGGCGAGGTTGTCGATGCCCCGCGCGACGCCGATCCAGCGTTCCGCGAGCGCGGCGAGATTGGCGTCGTTCTCGAGGAGCACGTGCCAGCCGTGGCGTTCGGAGACGATCGCCCGGACGTCGAAGGACCGCCAGAACTCCTGCACCGTGAGGACGTTCCCGTCCCGGCCGACGGGAGCGGCCACGCCGACCGCGACCGCGAGCACGGAGTCCGCGGTGATGCCGGCGTCGGCGAGCGCCTGCGCGGCGAGGCGGTCCAGGACGTCGGCGCGTTCGTCGGCGGCGATGTTGTCGGCGCGGAACGGGAGGGTCACCTGGGACAGGGGCGTGCCGGCCATGTCGGCGACGATGGCGGTGATCTTGTGGGCGCCGATGTCGATGCCGAGCACGCTCGCGGCACGGTCGTCGAACACGAAACGACGTGCGGGCCGCCCCTTGACGTAGTCGCCCGCGTCCCGCTGGTTCTCCAGCTCCCGGAGCCAGCCGAGCCGGACGAGTTCATCGCAGATCGAGATGACGGTGGCCCGGGACAGACCGGTTCCTGCCATGAGCTCGGTCCCGGTGAGGACCCCGGCTCCGCGCATGGCCTGGAGCATGGCCCGCGCGTTGATCCTGCGCACCACCTGGGTTGAAGGCGCGGTCTCGCTCATCATCGACGCCCCACACTCCTTCTGCCTGCGAGACCCGTCCGCGGGCCTGCACTGAAATCTAGCTCATGAAACGAGGCGGCGAAACATGGCCCAGCAGCGCTTGACGGCGTGAGACGGATCACGCCTATACTGCTGATGGGTTATAAATTTACCTCCTATCTAAACTCGCCCGGCAACTTTCAGAAGGACTTCCCGCCCGGCGCCTGCGGTCCGAGCACCGCACGACGAAAGGACAACGGTGTCTGTGAAACCGACACGGGCCAAGCGCGCGGCGGGGCTGGCGTTGAGCCTCGCCCTGCTGGGCGGCCTGCTCTCAGGGTGTGCGAGCGACGGCGGGACGGAGACCATCCGTTTCACGTTCAGCAAGCGCGAAGCGATCCCCTTCATGACCAAGGTGGTGAACGAGTACAACGCCTCGCAGGACAAGACGCGCGTCGTGCTGGACACCTCCGGCGTCGACGTGGTCTCGGCGAGTTTCGTCCGCGGGAACCCGCCGGATCTGATGCTGGCGAACTACAACACCGAGGTCTCACGGTTCATCGACCGCTGCGCGCTCAGCGATCTGAGCGGCACGGCCGCCGCGGGGCACATCCGCGAGGACTACCAGCCCCTGCTCGATCAGTACGGCCACTGCGAGGGACGGCAGAGCGCACTCCCCTACTCCGTCATGGCGTCCTCGGTCATCTACGACAAGAAGATCTTCGCCGCCCACGGCATCGCCGTGCCGAAGACCTGGGACCAGCTCCTCGCCGCCTGCGAGGCCCTCAAGACCGCCGGCGTCACGCCGTTCCAGGCCACCATCATGGACAACTGGACGGTCGGCCAGGGCTGGTTCGACTACGCCGTGGGCGGCTCGCTCGATGTCGTGGACTTCTACCAGCGCCTCGCCGCCGAAGGCGACACGGTGGGCACGACGTCGAAGACGTCCTTCTCCCAGGCCTTCGCCGCGCCGATGGCCCGGATGCAGCAGCTCCTGAAATACACCAACAAGAACGCCTCCAGCCAGACCTACGGCGACGGCAACCTCGCCTTCGCGCAGGGCAAGGCGGCCATGTACCTGCAAGGGCCGTGGGCGTTCAGCGAGATCGCCAAGACGGCGCCCGATCTGGAGCTCGGCACCTTCCCGCTGCCGATGACGAACGACGAGAAGGACCTGGCGGTGCGGGTCAATCTGGACCTCGCCGCCATGGTGCCCCAGGCCTCGAAGCACCAGGAGGCCGCCCGGGCGTTCCTGGACTACCTCTACAAGCCCGAGCACATCCAGGCGTACAACGACTCCCAGCTGGGGTTCACCCCGCTCAAGGGCGCCGCGCCGCCGAAGGATCCCCGGGTCGCCGGGATGATCCCCTACGTCGACCAGGGCAAGGTCTACCAGGGCCCCTCGGTCCTCATCCCTAAGACCATCCCGGTCTTCAACTACGCCCAGGCGATCGCCCTCGGCGCGGAGCCCGAAGCCACCCTGCGCACCCTCGACGCCGACTGGGCGCGCCTCGCGTTCCGGGCGCCGGCCCCGAAGGAGAAGACGACATGAGCACCTCCACCAGCGCCGCGGCGCGCACGGTCCGGCGCGGCCGCCGTCGCGTCGAACCCGTCTACTGGCTCTTCCTGCTGCCGAGCCTCGTCCTGTTCACCCTGGCCATCACAGTGCCCGGCATCATCGGCATCACGTTCAGCTTCACCGACTCCATCGGCGTCGGCGACTGGAGCTTCAACGGCCTGACCAACTACATCGCCTTGTTCAGCGACCCGGCCATCCTCCAGAGTTACCTGTTCACGTTCGGCTTCTCGATCGTGACCGTCCTCGTGGTCAACGTGATCGCCTTCCTCCTGGCGATCGGGCTCACGGCCCGCATCCGGTTCAAGACCGGGCTCCGCACCGTCTTCGTGATCCCGATGGTCATCTCCGGCATCATCATCGCGTACGTCTTCAACTTCCTGTTCTCGAACTCGCTGCCCGCCGTCGGCTCGGCCACGGGCGTGACCTGGCTGCAGACGAGCCTGCTCGCCAATCCGGACCTCGCCTGGGTGGCGATCGTGGCCGTCACCGCCTGGCAGGCCATCCCCGGCACGCTGCTCATCTACATCGCCGGACTCCTCTCGGTCCCGGGCGACGTCTACGAAGCGGCCGATCTGGACGGGGCGAGCAAGACGCAGCAGCTCCTGCGGGTGACCATGCCGCTCGTGGCGGGCTATGTGGTCATCAACGTCATCCTCGGCTTCAAGGGCTTCCTCAACGCCTACGACATCATCAAGGGCCTCACCGACGGCGGGCCGGGAACCTCGACCCGCAGCATCGCCATGAGCATCATCGCCGGCTTCAACGGCGGCGACTACGGCTACCAGATGGCCAACGCGACGATCTTCTTCGTCGTCGCGGTCCTCATCTCCCTGCTCCAGCTCTCGCTGACCCGTGGAAGGAACGCACTCTGATGTCGACGCAGACGCTTCTCACCCCCGAGACCCACGCCACCGACGGCGAGCGCGGCAAGGACCGCGTTCGCTCGCCCCGCGTCCGGATGGAGCGGGTCAACTGGCCCGCGACCGTCCTGCTCCTGCTCTGCGCGGTCACCGTGCTCCTGCCGCTCTACGTCACCCTCTCGATGGCGTTCAAGACCGGCGCGCAGGCCGTGGACGGCAACGCATTCTCGCTGCCCGCGCCCTTCTCGGTCGACGGCTTCGTGCAGGCCTGGAACCTGACGAGCTTCCCCGTCGGGGCGGGCGTCAGCCTCCTGGTGACGGCCGGCACCGTGCTGCTCACCATCGTGCTCTCGGCATTCACGTCGTACGCGATCGTGCGCAACTGGGACCGCAAGGTGTTCCGTTACTCGTTCTACTACCTGCTGGCCGCGATGTTCATCCCGTTCCCCGTGGTGGCGCTGCCGCAGATCCAGCTCACCGGACTCCTGCACCTGGACAACCCGCTCGGCGTCATCCTGCTGGCCAGCATGTTCCAGCTGAGCTTCAGTGTTCTGCTGTTCACCGCCTTCCTCCGGTCGATCCCGCTCGAGCTCGAGGAGAGCGCCCGGATCGACGGGGCGAGCACCTGGGTGACGTTCTGGCGCATCATCTTCCCGCTGCTCGCCCCCATGAGCGCCACGGTGGGCATCTTCGCGTTCCTGTACGCGTGGAACGACTTCATGATGCCGTCCCTCATCATCTCGGATCCTGCGCTGCAGACCCTTCCGGTTCGGCAGAACCTGTTCCAGACTCAATTCAGCAACAACTACAACGTGTCCTTCGCGTCCTACCTCATGGCGATGGCCCCCGCGATCGTCGCCTACCTGTTCACGCAGCGCTGGGTCATGGCGGGCGTCACCCAGGGCGCCGTCAAGGGCTGACGCCCGCTCCGCCGCATCCGTCACACCGACTTCCCCGAGGAATCCCCATGGCAGCAGAACCCGTCCTTCTTCCCGAGGCCACCTGGTGGCGTCAGGCCGCCGTCTACCAGATCTACCCCCGCTCCTTCGCGGACGCCAACGGCGATGGCATCGGCGATCTGCGGGGCATCATCTCCCGTGTCCCGTACCTGGCTGATCTGGGGATCGACGCCGTCTGGCTCAGTCCCTTCTACCCCTCGGCTCTCGCGGACGGCGGCTACGACGTGGCGGACTACCGCGACGTCGACCCGCGGATCGGCACACTCGCCGAGTTCGACGAGATGGTGACCGCCCTGCACGCGGCGGGCATCCGCGTCATCGTGGACATCGTGCCGAACCACTCCTCGGACGAGCACGCATGGTTCCGGGAGGCCCTGGCCTCGCCCCGCGGCTCCGCGGCCCGGGAACGGTACATCTTCCGCGACGGGCTGGGTGAGCACGGGGAGATCCCGCCGTCGGACTGGGACTCGGTGTTCGGCGGACCCGCCTGGGAGCGCATCACCGAACCGGACGGCGCTCCCGGCCAGTGGTACCTGCACACCTTCGCGAAGGAACAGCCGGACTTCAACTGGGACAACCCCGAAGTCCGGGAGGACTTCCTGAAGACCCTGCGCTTCTGGTCCGACCGCGGCGTCGACGGCTTCCGCGTGGACGTGGCGAACCTCCTGGTGAAGGACCTTCCGGAGACACTCCCCAGCCGGGCGGAACTGGACGCCCTGGACCGCGACTCGGGCACGCACCCGCTCATGGACCGGGACGAGGTACACGAGATCTACGCGGACTGGCGCGCCGTGTTCAACGAGTACGACCCGCCCCGCACGGCGGTCGCCGAGGCGTGGGTGGACTCGCCGGTGCGCCGTGCGAAGTACGCCTCGCCGGACGGTCTGGGCCAGGCCTTCAACTTCGATCTCCTGACCGCGGACTTCGACCCGGAGGCGTTCCGGCGGATCGTCACGGAGAACCTCGCCCAGTCGGCGACCACCGGCTCGTCCTCCACCTGGGTGCTCTCCAACCACGACGTCACCCGGCACGCCACCCGCTACGGTCTGCCGCCGCTGGGCGACCGCAAGGGCGTGAAGCAGGGCATCGAGTGGATGATCGCCGGGGCGCCGGCCGATGGCGTCGATCCCGTGCTCGGCCTCGCCCGGGCCCGCGCCGCGACGCTCTTCCTCCTGGCCCTGCCCGGGAGCACCTACCTCTACCAGGGCGAGGAGCTCGGATTGCAGGAGGTCGGCGACCTGCCCGCCGAGGCGCGGCAGGACCCGGCCTACCACCGCTCGGTGCATCAGCCTGCCTGGTCCTACGACGGTCTGGGGCGCGACGGCTGCCGCGTGCCACTCCCCTGGACATCGTCCGGACCGTCCTTCGGCTTCGGGCCGGGCGGCGCCCATCTGCCCCAGCCGGAGTGGTTCGGCGCATACTCGGTGGAGGCCGAAGAGTCGGACCCGGCGTCGACCCTCCATCTGTACCGCACGGCTCTGCACCTGCGCAGCACGCTGCAGGGCGCCGAGACACTGGACTGGGTGGAGACGCCCGGCACGGCACTCGGCTTCACCCGTCCCGGCGGCTGGCTGACGATCACCAACTTCGGCCAGGAACCCGTGGAGCTGCCCGTCGGGGAGCTGCTGCTCGCCAGCGCGCCCGTGGAGAACGGCCTGCTGCCCGGCTACGCGACCGCCTGGCTGCGCGTCCCGGACGCAGCGGCCTCGGCCTGACCGCCTCCGATCCCGTTCCCGGCTCAGGCGATCCTCTGGGCCGGGAACACCCCCGACCTTCCCACAAGGAGCATTGTGAGCACCACCGCCCCCGAGGCACAGCACCGCGACGCCGACCACCTGAGCGACCCCGAGTGGTGGCGCCAGGCGGCCGTCTATCAGATCTACCCGCGCAGCTTCGCCGATTCCAACGGCGACGGGATCGGCGATCTGCCCGGCATCACGTCCAAGGTCGGCTACCTCCGCGAGCTGGGGATCGACGCCGTCTGGCTGAGCCCCTTCTACCCCTCAGCCCTGGCCGACGGCGGCTACGACGTGGACGACTACCGCGACGTCGATCCCCGGCTCGGGACCCTCGCCGACTTCGACGAGATGGTCGCCGCCCTCCACGCGGCCGGCATCCGCCTCATCGTCGACATCGTGCCGAACCACTCCTCAGACCGCCATGAGTGGTTCCGGGAAGCGCTGACCTCGGGGCCCGGCTCCCCCGCCCGCAACCGGTACATCTTCCGCGACGGCAAAGGCGAGCACGGCGAGCTGCCGCCGTCCGACTGGGATTCGGTGTTCGGCGGACCCGCGTGGGAGCGCATCACCGAACCGGACGGCACCCCTGGCCAGTGGTACTTCCACCTGTTCGCCAAGGAACAGCCGGACTTCAACTGGGACAACCCGGAGGTGCGCGAGGACTTCCTCAAGACCCTGCGCTTCTGGTCCGACCGCGGCGTCGACGGTTTCCGCGTGGACGTGGCGCACGGGATGGTCAAGGACTTCTCCGAGCCGATGCCGTCCAAGGCGGACCTCCAGGCGCTGAACACCGGGACGGACGGGTTCGTGGACGGCTCCCACCCGTTCTGGGACCGCGACGCGGTGCACGAGATCTACGCCGAGTGGCGCACGGTCTTCAACGAGTACTCCCCCGCCCGCACCGCCGTGGCCGAGGCCTGGGTGCATCCGGACCGCCGCGCCCGGTACGCGAGCCCGGAGGGGCTCGGCCAGGCGTTCAACTTCGACCTGCTGCAGGCGGAATTCCGGGCCGAGGACTTCCGCGAGATCATCACGAAGAACCTCGCCGAGGCTGCGGCGAGCGGCGCCTCCTCCACGTGGGTCTTCTCCAACCACGACGTGGTCCGGCACGCCACGCGCTACGGGCTGCCCGAGTCCGGCCCGGCGGATTCGGGCGCCATCATGGCCAACGCCGGCAAGTCCTGGCTGCTCGACGGCGGTGACCCGGCCGCCGTGGACGCCGCCCTCGGCCTGGGCCGCGCCCGCGCCGCCACCCAGCTCATGCTCGCCCTGCCGGGCTCGTCCTATCTGTACCAGGGTGAGGAACTCGGCCTCCAGGAGGTCGGCCAGATCCCGGACGCCGAGCGGCAGGACCCGTCCTTCTTCCGGAACCCCGGCGTGGAGATCGGCCGCGACGGCTGCCGCGTGCCCCTGCCCTGGACTAGCGATGGTCCGTCCTTCGGCTTCGGGGCGGGCGGTTCGCACCTGCCTCAGCCCGAGTGGTTCGCGGAGTACTCGGTGCAGGCGGAGGAAGCGGACGAGGACTCCACGCTGAACTTCTACCGCAAGGCCCTGGCTCTTCGCGCCGAGCTCCAGGGCGCCGAGGATCTCGAATGGCTGCCCACGGAGGAGTCCTCGGTGCTCGCCTTCCGGCGTCCGGGCGGCTGGATCAGCGTGACGAACTTCGGCGACGCTCCGGCCACGCTCCCGGAGGGCGAGGTCCTGCTGAGCAGCGGGCCTCTCGAGGGACACACCCTCCCGGGCGCGACCACCGCCTGGCTGCGGGCCTGACCAGCCGCGCACCGGCTGACGCTCCCTCCGCACGACGACGGCGGCCCCTCCCGCGGGAGGGGCCGCCGTCGTCGTGCGTCACGTCAGTCCTGGCCGTCCGTGCGGCCGGCCGGCACGCTGCCGCTCAGCGCTCTGCCGCTCAGCTTTTGGCGGGGAGCGTCTTCGGCTTGAAGGACGGACGCGTCGCCTCATAGGCGGTGATGTCCTCTTCGTGCTGCAGGGTCAGCCCGATGTCATCCAGGCCTTCCAGCAGACGCCAGCGGGTGTAGTCGTCGATCTGGAACGGCGCCACGACGTTGCCGCACTCGACGACCTTGGACTCCAGGTCCACGCGCACCTCGGTGCCCGGCGCGTTCTCCAGGACCTTCCAGATCAGTTCGATGTCGTCCTGCTCCAGCACGGCGGCCAGGAGGCCCTGCTTACCGGAGTTGCCGCGGAAGATGTCGGCGAAGCGGGAGGACAGCACGGCCTTGAAACCGTAGTCCTTGAGCGCCCAGACCGCGTGTTCGCGCGAGGAGCCGGTGCCGAAGTCGGGGCCGGCCACCAGCACGGACCCGCGGTTGAAGGGCTCCCGGTTCAGGATGAAGTTCTCATCCTTGCGCCAGCCGGCGAACAGGGCGTCTTCGAAGCCCGTCCGGGTGATGCGCTTGAGGTAGACGGCGGGGATGATCTGGTCCGTGTCGACGTTGCTCTGACGCAGCGGGACGCCGATGCCGGTGTGGGTGGTGAATTTTTCCATCGTGTGCTCCTGGGAATTCGTGTCGCGGCGGGCTCAGGCGGCGGCAGCGCCGGCGGCGTCCTGGGCCAGGGGTTCCAGATCCGACGGGGAGCTCAGCGTCCCGCGGACCGCTGTGGCGGCGGCCACCACGGGCGAGACCAGGTGGGTGCGCCCACCCTTGCCCTGGCGGCCCTCGAAGTTGCGGTTGGAGGTGGACGCGCAGCGCTCACCCGGGGCCAGCTGGTCCGGGTTCATGCCGAGGCACATCGAGCAGCCCGCGAAGCGCCACTCGGCGCCGAACTCCTTGAAGACCTTGTCCAGGCCGATCGCCTCCGCCTCCAGACGGACGCGGGCGGAACCGGGGACCACCATCATGCGGACGTTGGGATCCTTGCGACGGCCACGGATGACGTCCGCGGCGGCCTGCAGGTCCTCCAGGCGTGAGTTGGTGCAGGAGCCGAGGAAGACCGTGTCCACCCGGATGTCCTTCATCGGGGTGCCGGCTTCCAGGTCCATGTACTCCAGGGCGCGGCGTGCGGCGGCCTTCTGGTTCTCGTCGCCGAAGGACTCGGGGTCCGGGACGGTCTGCGAGAGGGACACGCCCTGACCCGGGTTGGTGCCCCAGGTGACGAACGGCTCGAGGGTGTCGGCGTCCAGGAACACCTCCTCGTCGAAGACGGCGCCCTCATCGGTGTGCAGGGTGTTCCAGTACTCGACGGCGGCGTCCCAGTCGGCGCCTTCGGGGGCGTGCGGGCGGCCCTTCATGAAGTCGTACGTGGTCTGGTCCGGCGCCACCATGCCGGCGCGGGCGCCGGCCTCGATGGACATGTTGCAGATGGTCATGCGGGCTTCCATGGACAGCGCCCGGATGGCGGAGCCGCGGTATTCCAGGACGTAGCCCTGCCCGCCGCCGGTGCCGATCTTGGCGATGACCGCCAGGATGATGTCCTTCGAGGAGACGCCCGGCTTCAGGGTGCCCTCCACGTTGATGGCCATGGTCTTGAACGGCTTCAGGGACAGCGTCTGCGTGGCCATGACGTGCTCGACCTCGGAGGTGCCGATGCCCATGGCCAGCGCGCCGAACGCGCCGTGCGTGGAAGTGTGGGAGTCGCCGCACACCACGGTCATGCCGGGCTGCGTCAGACCGAGCTGCGGGCCGACGACGTGGACGATGCCCTGTTCCTTGTCGCCCAGGGAGTGCAGACGGACACCGAACTCCTTGCAGTTGGCGCGCAGCGTCTCGATCTGGGTGCGGCTGGTGGGATCCGGGATCGGCTTGTCGATGTCGATCGTCGGGGTGTTGTGGTCTTCGGTGGCGATCGTCAGGTCCGGGCGGCGCAGCGGACGGCCCGCCAGGCGCAGGCCTTCGAAGGCCTGCGGAGAAGTCACCTCGTGCACCAGGTGAAGGTCGATGAAGAGGAGATCGGGCTGGGCGTTGACTCCTTCGCCCTCGCCTTTACGCACGATGTGCGCGTCCCAGACCTTCTCGGCCAGTGTCTTCGGCATGGCCTTCTCCCTTCATTGCGCGGGCCGGTGGCCCCGCGGTGTGCTGATGCTGTATTTCAACTGTTCCAGCCTGCACCGGAGAGTGCCAGCGAAATGATTTGCATCTCAGATATTGAGACGGCAATATCATTGTATGGACACTTCAAGTGGCGTCGGCGTCATCGACAAAGCGGCTCAGGTTCTCGACGCTCTCGAGGCCGGACCGACCACCCTGGCACAGCTGGTCGCTGCCACCGGACTCGCACGCCCCACGGTGCACCGGCTCGCCCTCGCCCTCGTGCATCACCGCCTGGTGAGCCGCGACATGCAGGGCCGCTTCGTGCTCGGCAGCCGCCTCGTCGAGCTGGCCTCCGCCGCCGGCGAGGACCGCCTGATCGCCTCCGCCGGCCCGGTGCTCCTCCAGTTGCGGGACGCCACCGGCGAGTCCGCCCAGATCTTCCGCCGCCAGGGCGAATGGCGCGTGTGCGTCGCCTCCGCCGAGCGCCCGGTCGGCCTCCGGGACACCATTCCCGTGGGCACCCAGCTGTCCATGAAGGCCGGCTCCGCCGCCCAGGTGCTGCTCGCCTGGGAGGACCACGACCGTCTGCTGGAGGGCCTGCAGAACGCCCGCTTCACCCCGACCGTCCTCGCCGGCGTACGACGCCGCGGCTGGGCTCAGAGCCTCGGCGAGCGCGAGCCGGGGGTCGCCTCCGTCTCGGCCCCCGTCCGCGGCCCGTCCGGCCGTGTGATCGCCGCCGTCTCGATCTCCGGACCGATCGAACGCCTCACGCGCCAGCCGGGCCGGATGCACGCCGAGGTCGTCTGCAACGCCGGGCGCCTGCTCACCGAAGCATTGCGCAAAGGCAACGACTGAGGCACGGTTGAGGTCATGACCGAGCCGCACCGCTACGCCGTCTTCCTCCGAGGGATCAACGTGGGAGGGATCAACATCCGGATGGCGGACCTCAAAGCCTGCCTGAGCGAGGGGCCGTTCCGGAACGTGAATACGCTGCTGGCCACGGGCAACGTCATCCTCGACGCGGATTCCGGGCCGGAAGCCGTGAAGAAGGCCTGCGAGGACGCCCTGCGGGCCCGGTTCGGCTATGACGCCTGGGTGATCGTCACGGACCGCGACGAGATCGACCGGATCGTCGAGGCCACCCCGTATCCGGCCGACGATCCCGAGCAGCACTCCTACGTCACCCTGGCCAGCGACCCGACCGTGCTGGACTCTCTGATCGAGGCCGCCTCGGCCCTGGGCCCCACGGGCATCGTCCGCCTGACGCCAGGCGCCATCGCGACGCAGGTGGCCGTGGGATCCAGCACGGACGCACCCGTCTCCAAGCTCATGGCACGGGCCGCCTACAAGCCCTACACCACCACCCGGAACCTCCGGACGCTCCTCAAGGTCCAGGCCGCCCTCTCCTGAGGCCGCGCGCCGGTCGCGCCGTCCACGCCTCGTGACCCCCATCTGTCGAGTTCGGGGGTTCGTTCCGAGAACAGGGGCTGCAGCCACCGCGCTCGGAACGAACCCCCGAACTCACGAAACGGGCGAGTGGAACAGGCAACCGAACCCCCGAACTCGGCGAACGGCCAGGCTTAAACGCAAGAATCCCCGGCCCATGAGGACCGGGGATTCTTCGTGGTGACCCCAGCGGGATTCGAACCCGCGTTACCGCCGTGAGAGGGCGGCGTACTAGGCCGCTATACGATGGGGCCGAGCACTTACGGCTCTTGTTCCGGAGAACAACGCCGCACCGATTGTCGCCTGCGAACAGACGTGAAGACCATCCACCCGGCATGCCGCGTGAATGGATTTCGTGACCCCAGCGGGATTCGAACCCGCGTTACCGCCGTGAGAGGGCGGCGTACTAGGCCGCTATACGATGGGGCCAGTACTTTTCGGAGGATCAAAGAAAACTCGATCTTCCGGCTGTTTTTCCCGAAGGAAAACCTGCGCTGGGATACCAGGACTCGAACCTAGAATGACGGTACCAGAAACCGTAGTGTTGCCAATTACACCATATCCCATCGGCATTTCGGGGCATTCGCCGGTTCCCCTTGCGGTTCACCGTGCCCCTCAGCACGAGTAATTACTTTACCTGCTCGCCTGGCCGCTGACAAATCGGCGGGCGGAGCGGTGGATCACACCGCGTCACCGACGCTCAGGGACTCCCGCGCCGGGTCGTTCAGCCCGAGCAGGGCGGGCACCTCGGACAAGGACCGGATGGTCAGGCGCTCCCCGGCAGGCCGCACGAATCCGGGCACGGGAGAGTTCCCGGAGCTGCCGCTCCCGGGGATGCCGCGATCCAGGTACACACCCTTCAGCCCGGCGGCCACGGCGCCGTCGTGATCCACCACGGGGTTGTCCCCGACGTACCAGCAGTCCCCGGGCGCCACGCCCAGCCGGCGCGCGCCCTCGTGGAAGATGGCAGGGTCGGGCTTGGTCACCCCGAGAGTGTCGGTCCCCACCACCACGGTGATACGGGACAGCCCGGCGTAGCCCAGCTTGGCCCGCTGAAACGCCTCCACGTTGTTGCTGACAGCCCCATACGGGATACCGTGCGCGTCGAGGAGATCGAGCAGGGGCAGCACGTCAGGGAACGGGGTCACCCCGGACTCGGCGAGCTCGGCGAACCGGACGACCCAGCGCAGGGCCAGCTCCTCCTCGACGGTCAGGCCGAGCGGCTCCGCGGCGCGGTGCAGCCGCAGGATCCGCATGGACCGGAAGTCCAGCCGGCCGGTGAGGTAGTCGTCGTAGGCGCCCGTGACGTCCTGCACGAAGTGCTCACTGAACGCCAGCCAGCGACGGCGGGCCTCGGCGTCGTGCGCGGAAAGTCCCGCGCCGTCCGCGGCGGGCACGCCGGAACCCAGCCCCAGAGACGCCAGTGCCCCGGGCGGCAGGACCTCGAGGAGGCTGCCGCCCAGGGCGCGGGTCATGGCGGAGGCCAGGTCCACGAGGGTGTCATCGATATCGAACAGGACTCCCGTGGGGACCATGGCCGGCCTCAGCGGGTGGCGCGGAAGGCGCGGAGACGGGCCAGGGAGGATTCCTTCCCCAGGATCACCATCGACTCGAACAGCGGCGGCGAGATCCGGCGGCCGGAGAGGGCCGTGCGGACCGGACCGAAGGCCAGGCGGGGCTTGAGTCCCAGGCCGTCCACCAGAGCGCCTCGCAGGGCCTCCTGGATGGTCTCGGCGTTCCAGTCCTCCAAGGCGTCCAGCGCGTCGACCGCGGCGTCCAGAGCCTCGCCGGCGTTCTCCGGCATACCCTTCAGCGCGTCATCCGCGACGTCGATCGCGTCGTCGGCCTTGAAGAGGAAGGCGAGCATCTCCGGGGCCTCGCCCAGCAGGGTGATGCGCTCCTGGACCAGCGGCGCGGCCTCGGTGAGGATCTCCTCCTCGCGTCCGGTGAGGGTCTCCCCCACCAGGCCCGCGGCGCGCAGGTACGGCACCAGGCGGTTGCGGAAGTCCTCGGCGCCGAGCAGACGGATGTGGGTGCCGTTGATGGCGTCCGCCTTCTTCTGATCGAAGCGCGCCGGGTTGGCCAGGACGTCGTGGATGTCGAAGTTCGCCACGAGCTGGTCCACCGTGAAGATGTCCTCGTCGGCGGACAGCGACCAGCCGAGCAGGGCCAGGTAGTTCAGCAGGCCCTCCGGGATGAAGCCACGGTCGCGCTGCAGGAAGAGGCTGGACTGCGGGTCGCGCTTGGAAAGTTTCTTGTTGCCCTCGCCCATGACATACGGCAGGTGGCCGAAGAGCGGCATGTACTCGGCGACACCGATGGCGTACAGCGCGCGGTAGAGCGCGATCTGACGCGGCGTGGAGGACAGCAGGTCCTCGCCGCGGAGCACGTGCGTCACGCCCATGAGCGCGTCATCCACCGGGTTCACCAGGGTGTAGAGGGGCTGGCCGTTGGCGCGGACCACCACGAAGTCCGGGACGGACCCGGCCTTGAACGTGATCTCGCCGCGCACCAGGTCGGTGAAGGTGAGGTCCTCGTCCGGCATGCGCAGGCGCAGCACGGGCTCGCGGCCCTCCGCCTTGAACGCCGCCACCTGCTCCTCGCTCAGCTCGCGGTCGAAGCCGTCGTAGCCGAGCTTCGGGTCGCGGCCTGCGGCGCGGTGCCGGGCCTCGATCTCCTCCGGGGTGGAGTAGGACTCGTAGACGTGCCCGCCGGCGACCAGCTTGGCGATGACGTCCTGGTAGATCCCACCGCGCTGGGACTGGCGGTACGGCTCATGCGGGCCACCGGTCACGACGCCTTCATCCCAGGTGATGCCGAGCCAGGCCAAGGCCTCGAGGAGCTGCTGGTAGCTCTCCTCCGAGTCGCGCTGCTGATCCGTGTCCTCGATGCGGAAGATCATCTTGCCGCCGGTGTGGCGGGCATAGGCCCAGTTGAACAGGGCGGTGCGGATCAGGCCGACGTGCGGGGTGCCCGTGGGAGACGGGCAGAAGCGCACGCGAACAGGCGTGGTGTCATCGACGCTGGGGATATCGGAGCCAAGGCGTTCAGCGGTAGTCATAGTGGTTCTAACTTTACGACTTTCCGGGAGCATCCACGGACGCCCCGGCTCGGTTCGGACAGCGCGACGGCGCGGAGCGGCTTCCGCCACCACGCGCCGTCGCGCCCGGACAGGCCGTCCGGGAGGCTCGGGTGGGACGCCTAGCGCCGGACCACCGGGTTGGTCAGCGTCCCGATACCCTCGATCTCCACGGAGACCCGGTCCCCCTCGTTCAGCAGCCCGACGCCGGCCGGGGTGCCCGTGAGGATGACATCGCCGGGCAGGAGGGTGAACGCGCGGGACACCTCGGCGACGAGTTCCTTGACACCCCAGACCATGTCCGCGGTGTTGCCGTCCTGCTTGACCTCGCCGTTGACGAGCGTGCGCAGGCCGAGCGACTCGGTGTCCAGCTCGGTCTCGATCCACGGCCCCAGGGGCGCGGAGCCGTCGAAGCCCTTGGCGCGCGCCCACTGCTTCTCGCGGCGCTGCACATCGCGGGCGGTGAGGTCGTTGGAGCAGGTGTACCCGAAGATGACCTCGTCGGCGCGCTCCACCGGGACGTCCTTGCAGATACGGCCGATCACGACGGCGAGTTCGCCTTCGAAGGAGATCTCGTCGCTGAACTCGGGCAGGAAGACGGGCTCACCCGGGCCGATCACGGACGTGTTGGGCTTGAAGAAGAGCAGAGGCTCCTCGGGGACCTCATTGCCCAGCTCAGCGGCGTGTTCGGCGTAGTTGCGGCCGACACCCACCACCTTGCTGCGCGGGATGATCGGGGCCACGAGGCGGACGTCGACGAGCGGGTGGGTGGTTCCGGTCCGCTCGACACCGTTGAAGAACGGGTCGCCGTGGATGACGGTCACGGTCTCGGACCCGGCGGGGCCGTCGACGATGCCGTACTGGGGTTCGGAGTCAAGGACGAAACGGGCGATACGCATGGTGCTAAGTCTAGGGCCCGGCCTGCCCCCGTGGTTCTGCGCACTGATTCGCAGAGCGCGCCTCAATCGGGGCGCGGAAACCGATTCCGGGCGCAGAACACGGTCTCAGTCCGGCGCCTCAGTCGAGCGCCTCAGCCTCGTCCCGGACGGTGAGCACGCCGGCCAGGTCCAGATCATCGGCCGTGCCGTCGGCGCCGGCACGGGAGAGGAGCGCCGCCCCCAGCGCCGTGCTCCAGAAGGTGCGGGCCTCAGCCTCGAGGGGCCGCGCCGTCGCCCACCCCCGGCTGTCGATCTGCTGCCGCAGGAACCGCTCCGACTGACGGAACAGCAGGTGCAGATGGTGATCGACCACGGGAGCGAGTTCCGGCTTGGCGATCCCGGTCGCGAGGGCCTTCGCCACGAGCGGCAGCGCGGGAAGAGCGAGCACGGCACGCGAGATGTTGCGCCGGAACGCTTCGGCGTCGTGCGCCTGCCGTCCGATCCGTTCGACCCGCCGCGTCTCCTGCAGCAGCACCAGGAAGGCTGCGTGGAGCAGCAGGGAGTCCTTGGAGCCGAAGTGATACGTGACCTGGTTCGGGAAGACCCCCGCCTCCCGGGCGATCTCCGCCACGCTCACGTCGAGGCTCCGCCGCTCGGAGCAGAGCCGGGCGGCGGCGGCCGTGAGCCGATTCCGGGTGGCGCGGCCGCGCTCCCCTCCCGTCGAGGGTGCGGCGGTGGCCGTGCTTCGTTCCGCGATCATCCTTGAATTGTATGTGATACAACTTTAAGCATTGTTGTATCGCATACAAGAAAGGCGATCCCATGGAATCCTCCGCAGTGGTCATCACCGGCCTCGGCGCCATCACTCCCCTGGGCCCCGACGTCCCCACGACCTGGGCCGCCCTGCTCGCCGGCGACTCGGGGCTGGGCGTCGTCTCGCTCCCCGGCACCGGTGTCGCGGAGCTCGCCCCGCAGGTCGCGGGCCGGATGGCGGTCGATCCTGCCGCCCTGCTGGACCCTGTCCAGGCCAAGCGGCTCGACCGCTCCCAGCAAGCGGCCCTCGTGGCCACGGCGGAGGCGTGGGCGGACGCCGGGATGCCCCACGTCGACCCGGACCGTTTCGCCGTCGCCATCGGCACGGGCATCGGCGGGGTGACCACGCTGCTCGAGCAGGACGACGTGCTGGAGACCTCGGGGCAGCGCCGCGTCTCCCCACGGACGATCCCCATGCTCATGCCCAATGCCGCGGCCGCGACCATCAGCATCGAGTACGGCGCCCGCGGCGGCGCGTACACCCCGGTGTCGGCCTGCTCGTCAGGCGCCGAGGCCATCGCGCTCGGGGCCCGGCTCATCAGGTCCGGGGAGGCGGACGTGGTGATCGCGGGAGGAACCGAGGCCGCGATCGCGCCGATCACCGTCGCCGGGTTCGCGCAGACCCGCGCCCTCGCGCAGCCCGGCGAGGACGCCGCCTCAGCCTCCCGGCCGTTCGCCGCCGACCGGCGGGGCTTCGTGCTCTCGGAAGGCGCCGCCGTCGTCGTCCTGGAGAGCGCCGAGCATGCGCGACGCCGTGGGGCGGCCGTTCACGCGGTCCTGGCCGGGGCGGGCATCACCTCCGACGCACACCACATCACGGCCCCGGCTCCGGACGGTTCGGGGCAGACCGCCGCCATGCGCAAGGCCCTCGCCCAGGCGGGACTACGCCCCGAGGACATCTCCCACGTCAACGCTCATGCGACCGGGACACCGGTGGGCGATTCCGGCGAGGCCGAGGCCATCCGCGAGGTCTTCGGCCGGGCCACGGTCACGGCACCGAAAGCCGCACTGGGCCATCTGTTCGGCGCCGCGGGCGCGATCGAGGCACTCCTGGCGGTCCTGAGCGTGGAACACGGGGTCGTCCCGCCCACCCGGAACCTCTCTCCGGACACGGTGGACCCCGGCATCGACCTGGACGTCGCCCTCGAACGGCGCGACGCACCGCAGGCCGCGGTGCTGAGCAACTCCTTCGGCTTCGGCGGCCAGAACGTGTCGCTCGTCGTCACTCGCGCCTAGTCGTCGCGGGAGTCCCGCAGGTACCTCAGCTGCGCCTCGATGCTCAGGCGCGCGGCACGCCGCACGCCGTCCGGCACGTCCGGATAGACGGCGGCGGTGACCGCGTCGACGTCGTCACCCACGGCGGCGACAGCGCGGCGCACCTCGCCGAGCCGCGAGAGGCGGTGCTCCCGGTACTCCCGCACGACGACGCCGAGGTCCCCGCCCAGCCCGCCGTGGGCCGGGAACAGGGTCACCGGAGCCCCGGCGTCCTCCGCGAGGGCGGCCAGCTTCCCGAGGCTGGCGAGGTAGTCGGCGACCGTGCCGTCCGGGTGGTCCAGCATCGTGGTGCCGGTGCCGAGGATCGTGTCGCCGCTCAGGAGGCTGCCGCCGTCCTGTCCCCCATCCTCGTCGGGCGCCCGGACACCCCGCACATGAAAGCAGAGCGAATCGGAGGTGTGGCCCGGCGTCGCGATCACGCGGATCTCCAGGTCACCCACTCGCAACGTCTCCCCGTCCAGCAACGGTCCTGCGGCGCGGCAGAAGTCCGGGGACGCGGCCCGCACGGGAGCGCCGGTCAGCTCCCGGAGCCGGTCGATCCCCGCGGTGTGGTCGGCGTGGCGGTGCGTGACCAGGATCAACCCCGGTCGGAGGGCGGCCAGCGCCGCCAGATGAGTCTCGTCCTCGGGTCCGGGATCGACGACCACGCACGCGCCGTCCGGCCCGATCACGTAACTCTGCGTGCCGCGCAGGCTCATGGGCCCGGGGTTCGGGGCGAGCAGCACCCGGAGGCCGGGACCGGCGTCGGCCAGGACACCGGGCAGCGGCTCGGCGGGCAGAGGCACCTCGGCGGGCGAGGGCCGGTCGGCGGCGGGAGACCCTGTCTGCGGTTCAGACACGGGCGATACGGCGTCAGGCGTGGTGTCGGGCATGAGGACAGCTTGCCAGAAACGGCTGTGGCCGCCCAGCGACGCGATGCGTCACCGAGCGGCCACAGGAGGCCCCGGAAGCGGGACCGGGAGAACCGGACCTCAGGCCAGGCGGGTCAGCCAGCCGTGCGTGTCCTCGACCTTGCCGGTCTGAATCCCGAGCAGGCGTTCGCGGATGGCCATGGTGACCTCGCCGGCCTTGGCGTCCTCGCTGCCGATGCTCTCGGTCTCGTCCTTGAGCAGGCCGATCGGGGTGATGACCGCGGCCGTGCCACAGGCGAACACTTCGGCGATCTCGCCGGAGGCCACGCCGTCGCGCCACTCATCCAGGGTGATCTTGCGCTCGACCACTTCACGGCCCATCTCGCGGGCCACGGTGATGATCGAGGATCGGGTGACGCCTTCGAGGATGGTGCCGCTGAGGGCGGGGGTCACCAGGGAGCCGTCCTTGAGGACGAAGAAGACGTTCATGCCGCCGAGCTCTTCGACCGCGTTGTCATTGAACGGGTCCAGGAAGAGCACCTGCTTGCAGCCGTGCGACTCGGCTTCCATCTGGGCGATCAGCGACGCGGCGTAGTTGCCCCCGCACTTGGCCGCGCCGGTGCCGCCGCGGCCCGCACGGGCGTACTGGCGGGAGATCCAGATGGAGACGGGCTTCAGCTCGCCGCCGAAATAGTTGCCGGCCGGGGACGCGATGACGCGGAAGGACACCTCACGCGCCGGGCGGACACCCAGGAAGGCCTCGGTGGCGATCATGAACGGACGGAGGTACAGGGCCTCGCCGTCGCCGGACGGGACCCAGTCCTGGTCCTCGGCCACGAGCCGCTTGATCGCCTCGACGAAGACCTCTTCGGGAAGCTGCGGCAGCGCGAGGCGCTCGGCGGACTTGTTCAGACGGCGGGCGTTGGCGTCGGGGCGGAAGGTCCAGATGGAACCGTCGGCGTGACGGTACGCCTTGAGGCCTTCGAAGATCTCCTGGCCGTAGTGCAGCACGCCGGCCGCGGGGTCCAGGCTGATCGGGCCGTAGGGCTCGACGCGGGCGTCATGCCAGGAACCGTTGCCGTCCGCGTCGACCGTGTAGTCGACGACGGCGGTGTGGTCGGTGAAGTGGTTGCCGAATCCCGGGTTCGCCAGGATCTCGGCGCGTTCCTCAGCGGACTTCGGGGTCTCCGAGCGCTGGATGGTGAAGGTGACGTCTTGAGCCGTCGCAGTCATGATTCCTCCAAAAAGTGCCGCTGAAGCGGCGCCTGCTCATCGCTGAGGGGACGCCGCCTGCGGCTGGTGAGTTGTCCTTGCCAAGCTTACGCTTTGCGGACGGCTTCGGTGATGGCTGCGCCGATCTCGCTCGTGGTGCGCGGGGCACCCGTGCGGGACTCGACGTCGGCCGCCACGGCCGTCTCAATGCGCCGGGCCGCCTCGTGGTGGCCCAGATGATCGAGCAGGAGCGCGGCGGAGAGGATGGCCGCCGTGGGGTCCGCCTTCTGCTGGCCGGCGATGTCGGGCGCCGAGCCGTGCACGGGTTCGAACATGGACGGTGCGGTGCGGTCCATGTTGATGTTCCCGGACGCCGCCAGGCCGATGCCACCCGTGACGGCAGCGGCGAGGTCGGTGAGGATGTCACCGAAGAGGTTGTCCGTGACGATCACATCGAAGCGGCTGGGATCGGTCACCAGGAAAATGGTGGCCGCGTCGATGTGCAGGTAATCGTGGCTGACCTCAGGGAATTCCTGGGCGACAGCCTCCACGGTGCGCTTCCACAAGTGCCCGGCGAACACCAGGACGTTGTGCTTGTGCACCAGGGTGACCTTCTTGCGAGGGCGCTGGCTGGCACGCCGGAAGGCGTCCCGGACCACGCGCTCGACGCCGTAGGCCGTGTTGAGCGAGACCTCGGTGGCCACCTCCTGCGGGGTTCCCGTGCGGAGGGAGCCGCCGTTGCCCACGTACGGGCCCTCGGTGCCTTCACGGACCACGACGAAGTCGATCTCCCCCGGGTTCGCCAGGGGGCTGCCCACCGTGCCGTACAGGCGGGAGGGCCGCAGGTTCACGTAGTGGTCCAGGGAGAAGCGCAGCTTGAGCAGGAGCTCGCGCTCGATCAGTCCGGACGGGATGCGGGTGTCGCCCGGCGCAGCGCCGATGGCTCCGAACAGGATCGCGTCCCGGGTCCTGAGGTCCTCCAGCACGGATTCCGGCAGGGTCTCGCCGGTCTCGAGCCAGTGCTGGGCGCCCAGCGCATAGTGCGTGGGCGAGACCTGAACGCCGTCACGTTCGACGGCGGCGGTGAGCACGGCGAGCGCCTCAGCGGTGACTTCGGGTCCGATGCCGTCGCCGGGGATGACTGCCAGATCAATGGTGCTCGTGCTCATGCTTCCACAGTGCCAGAGCATCCAGAATATGGTCAACGCATCTCACATCGTGGACCGCGCTCCTGAAGGAGCCGCCGTGCCCTCATTTCCGACCCAGGGTTGAGGACCCGCGCCGGGATGGTGGCATAAGGTCGGGAACGATGGAATTCTGGCAGCGCATCACCCATTGGACCCACCGGCACCACTTCGTCGTGGACGTGATCGTGGCGGTCCTCGTCATCCTCGGGGTCGAGTCCATCTACCTCCTGTCGATGGTCACCTCCCCGGACCCCGGCGATCCGATGTACACGAGCAGGATCTGGGGCGCCATTCTGAGCCTCCCCATGCTCGCGACTCTGGCCTGGCGCCGGACGCGCCCACGGATCGCCATGTGGTCCCTCGCGGTGCTCTGCCTCGCGAGCCTCGGGATCGAGTACGACCTGGCCGGCGGCATCCTCGCCGTTCCCTTCATCATCTACGCCGCCGCGGCGTACGGCCGGCGCTGGGACGGCCGCTTCGCCCTGATCCTCGGTCTCCTCGGCGGTGTCCTGCTCCCCGCCAAGATCCTCGCGCAGAACGTGAACGACTTCTCCCGGGGCGAGATCTTCGGCGTCGCGATGGCGGCCGTCACCCTGTGGCTCGTCGTCCTCTTCTGCTGGACCCTCGGCGCCCTCACCCGGGCACGACGCATCAGGATCCAGGCTCTGGAGGACCGGGCGCGGCGGCTGGAGATCGAGAACCAGCAGGAACGTGCCCTGGCCGCCGCGGACGAACGGGCGCACATCGCCCGGGAGATGCACGACATCGTGGCTCACTCACTGTCCGTGATCATCACCCAGGCCGACGGCGGCCGGTACGCGGCTGTCGCGGATCCGGAGATGGGACGCAAGGTCCTGGAGACGATCGCTCAGACCGGCCGCGCCTCGCTGGCTGAGATGCGACGGCTCCTCGGAGTGCTCCGACAGGAAGAGGACACGGAGTACCGTCCCCAGCCCGGGCTCGAGGACATCCCCCATCTCGTGACGGACATGCGGGCCAGCGGGCTCGCCGTCGCGCTCCAGGAGGAGGGCGCGCCGCGCTCGACGCTGCCCGCCGGGGCCGGCCTGACCGCCTACCGGCTCGTGCAGGAGGCGCTGACCAACTGCCTCAAACACGCCGGACCGGCCGCCTCGGTGAACGCCACGCTGCGGTGGAGCGCCAAGGGGCTGCATCTCACGATCAAGGACGACGGACGCGGCGCCGCCGCCGATCCGCCGTCGGCCGGGGGCGGCAACGGGCTGCGCGGGATGGCCGAGCGCGTGGCGCTCTACGATGGAAAGGTCACGGCAGGACCCGCCCCCGGCGGAGGATTCACCGTGGAAGCACTGATCCCCTACTCGGAGGCCTGAGCATGCAGGAACCCACCCCCATCCGCGTCGGCCTGGTGGACGATCAGCAACTGGTCCGCTCGGGCTTCAGCATGCTCATCAACTCCCAGCCGGATCTGACGGTGGTGGCCGAGGCGTCCAACGGCCTCGAAGCCCTCCAGAACCTCGCCGCCACGACCGCCGATGTGGTGCTCATGGACGTGCGCATGCCCGGGATGGACGGAATCGAAGCCACCCGACGCCTCTTGGACGACTCGTCGCGCCAGAACCCCGGCTCGCAGCGCGCCGGCCTCAAGGTCGTGGTGCTGACCACCTTCGACCTCGACGAGTACGCGCTCGAAGCCATCCAGGCCGGCGCCAGCGGCTTCCTCCTCAAGGACGCGCCCCCGGAAGAACTTCTGGAGGCCATCCGCACCGTGCACCGCGGCGACGCCGTGATCGCCCCCTCCACCACCCGCAGGCTTCTGGACCATGTGGCGCCCATGCTCCGCAACAGCCCCCAGGCCCGTGGCAACCATCAGGAGGAGCTCGACTCCCTCACGCCGCGCGAGCGGGAGGTGTTCGAGATGATCGCAGCCGGTGACTCCAACCCGGAGATCGCCGCCCGGCTGTTCGTCTCCGAGGCCACCGTCAAGACTCACGTGGGTCACGTGCTGGCCAAGATGCAGGCCCGCGACCGGGTGCAGCTCGTCGTCATGGCGTACGAGGCCGGAGTGGTCACCCCGGGCGTCGGCTGACCCTGGGCGGAGGCTTCCAGCCCCGGCCTCATCCCCCGGTATGAGCCCACCGTCTCCGAAAGGCAGACCACGGCCCGATCCGCCGGGCCCGTGCCGCGCCATAGCGTGGAAGCATGACCACGACAACGCACCAATTCCCTTCGCCCGGTTCGCCCTCCGGGACCTCGCAACTGGCCGTCAGCGCCCAGCATCTCGTGAAGAACTACGGCAAGGGTGAAACCGCCGTGGCCGCCCTGCGGGACGTCAGCATCGACTTCGCCAAGGGCCGCTTCACCGCCATCATGGGGCCGTCCGGCTCCGGCAAGTCCACCCTGATGCACCTTCTCGCCGGCCTGGACACCGCCGACTCCGGCCACATCCACCTCGGCGACACTGAGATCACCGGTCTGAACGACACCCAGCTCACGACCTTGCGGCGTGAGAACGTCGGCTTCGTCTTCCAGGCCTTCAACCTCGTGCCCACTCTCACGGCGGAGCAGAACATCCTGCTCCCCATCGAACTCGCGGGCGGCAAGGCCGACCTCGAGTGGTTCGACTTCATCGTGGACGTCCTCGGCCTGAAGGACCGGCTCAAGCACCGCCCGCACGAGCTCAGTGGCGGGCAGCAGCAGCGCGTCGCCGTCGCACGCGCCCTGCTCACCCGGCCGCACGTGCTGTTCGGCGATGAGCCCACCGGCAACCTGGACTCCCGCTCCGGCGCGGAGGTCCTCTCCCTGCTCCGCCGCAGCAGCAAGGAACTGGGGCAGACCATCATCATGGTCACCCACGACCCGGTCGCCGCGAGCTACGCCGACCGCGTGATCCTCATGAGCGACGGCCAGGTGGTCGGCCAGATCGAGCAGCCCACGGCCGAGTCGGTTCTCGCCGCCATGAGCGAGCTGGGGGCCTGATGCTGCGCGTCGCACTCTCTCAATTGCGCACCCACGGGCGGCGCTTCATCGCCGTGGGCCTGGCCATCATGCTCGCGGTGGCCTTCCTGGTCAGCACCCTCCTGGTCTCCTCCAGCACCAAGGCCTCCCTGGCAGCAAGCCTCGGCGAAAGCTATCATCGGGCCGGCCTCGTGGTGGCCCCGGTGAAGAGCACCGAGAACTTCACGCCGGGCGACGTCACGACCCTGTCCAAGGTGCCGGGCGTGGAATCCGTGTACGGCCAGGCCGACGCCATCGCGCTGGTGGACGGCCACAACGCCTCCTTCCTGGGCATGGTCCGGAATTCCGCCCCCGCCGAGCTGGAATCCGCCAAGACACGCTCGGGTCATCTGCCGGGCTCCACCGGCGAAGTGGCCATCGACGCCAGCACGGCCGAGCAGTTCCGGCTCAGCGTCGGGTCCGTGCTGAAACTCCAGCCGGGCGGTGGCGCCGAGGAGAGCGCGGGCTCCCCCAAGCCGGAGCATGTCGCGCTCAAGATCTCCGGCATCCTGGAGCCGAGCTCCGATCCGCTGCGGGGCAGCTTCGCGCAGCTTCTGGCGCCTGCCTCCGTGGTCTCCCAGCTCTCGGGCGGTGAGGACAAGGTCTCCCTGATCCAGCTCCGCCTCGCCGCCGGCGCCGACGTCGGTCACGTGAAGCAGGAGGCCGCGAAGGCCCTCGCCTCCGGCCCCGTGGCGTCCGCCATCCGCACCCCGGAGGAGGCCGCCGTCGCGCAGGTCCAGCAGTTCACGGACGGCCAGGATCAGCTGACCGTCGTGCTGCTCGCCTTCGCCGTGATCGCCCTGTTCGTCTCCGCCCTCGTGGTGTCCAACACCTTCTCGGTGATCATCGCCCAGCGCACCCGCGAACTGGCACTGCTCCGCTGCATCGGCGCCACCCGCTCCCAGATCCGTTCCTCCGTGCTGGTGGAAGCGGCGATCGTGGGCTTCGTCTCCTCGGTGATCGGCGCACTCGTGGGTGTCGGCGTGATGGCCGGGCTGATCGCCCTGGCCAAGACGGACCCGACGCGGGCCTTCGCCACCTTGGCCGTCGATCCGCTGGCCCTCGTGGCGGGCGTTCTCATCGGCGTGATCATGACGTTCATCGCGGCGCTCGTGCCCGCCCGGGCCGCGACGCGTGTCGCCCCGCTGGCGGCCCTCCGCCCGCTCGACGACGCCTCGCTGAGCAACCGCCGCGGCCGGGTCCGTCTGGTGATCGGCTTCATCCTGCTGGTCATCGGTCTGCCGATGCTGCTGGGCGGAGCCTGGCTGAACAGCCTGTTCGTGGCCCTTCCGGGCGGTCTGCTGACCTTCCTGGGCGTGCTGTTCTGCGCCGGACTGTTCATCCCGGGGGCCGTCCGCGCCGTGGGTCGTCTGGCCCATCCGAGCGGTGTCCCCGGCCGTCTGGCCGCGCTGAACGCGGTTCGCAACCCCGCCCGCACCTCGGCCACGGCGTCCGCCCTCCTCATCGGCGTGACGCTCGTGACCATGATGATGGTGGGCGCCGGCTCGGCGAAGGCGGCCCTGGGTCAGGGGCTGGCCGAGCGCTATCCCGTCGACATCAGTGTCAGCTCGCCGTCGGGCCCGTCCGAGCATCAGCCGGGCTCCGCCTCCAAGGCGTTCACCCCGGCCTCCGCGCAGAGCGTCTCCGGGCTGAAGGGCGTGGCGTCCAGCGCGCTGCTCGTCACCGCAGGCAATTTCGTCGACACCTCCGACGGCGCCAACGGCTCTCAGATGACGGTCTACGCGGTCGATCCGGCCGCCGCCCGCACGGTCCTCAACGACCAGAACCGCCAGCCGCAGAACGGAACCCTCCTGGTCTCCCGCACCGGTCCCAAGGGCCCGGTGACCGTGAACGGTCCGCGCGGCAAGATCGTCCTCGAAGCCGTCCGCACCAAGACCGACGAGATGCTCCCGGTCATGACCCTGGAGGATGCCAAGACCATCAACAACGCCCTCCCCACCACGGGCGAGCGGCTGTGGGTGAAGCTCAACGCGGATGTGCAGGCGAGCGACATCCGCGGCGTGGTCAACACGATCGCCACGACGCTGGACGTCCCGGCGGCCTATGTGAGCGGGGCCGTCATGGAACGGGCCGCGTTCGAAGAGGTCATCAACGTCATGCTGCTCGTGGTCACGGCCCTGCTGGCGGTGGCGGTGTTCATCGCCCTGATCGGCGTGGCCAACACGCTGAGCCTGTCCGTGCTGGAACGCACCCGTGAGAACTCGCTCCTCCGGGCGCTCGGTCTGACACGGCGCCAGCTCCGGCTCATGCTGGCCCTCGAAGCGGTGCTGATCGCAGGGGTCTCGGCGCTCCTGGGCGTGCTGCTCGGCGGCGCGTTCGGCTGGCTCGGAGCGAAGTCCGCCCTCGGCGTGATGGGTCCCGTGCCGTTCGACGCCCCGTGGCTCGGCATCGCCGGAGTGCTCCTGGTGGCGATCGTGGCGGCGCTGCTCGCCTCCATCGTCCCGGCACGGCGTGCGGCACGTCTCTCCCCCGTGGAGGGACTGGCCGTGAGCTGATCCGCTCCGTGAGTCGGGGCGGCCCCTGACACGAGACCCACGAGAGAACAGCTGAGGCCCGGAAAACATGGTTTTCCGGGCCTCAGCTGTTCCTTCGCGAAACGCGTGGACGAAGACGGAAGATCAGGCCTCCTCGGGCTCCTCGTACTTGGGGAAGACGGGGGCCGGGGCGGGCAGCGCCGTGCCGGCCACCAGACGCGTGCCCAGGGCCGAGAACAGGCGGCTCTCCTCGGACTCCTGGCCGAGCAGGTCCAGGACCTTGGCGGCGGAACCCGGCATGACCGGCTGGCTCAGGATCGCGACCTGACGCAGGACCTCCAGGGTCACGTAGAGCACGGTGTTCATGCGGGCCGTATCGGTCTTGCGGAGAACCCACGGCTGCTGCTCGGCGAAGTACGCATTGCACTCCCCCAGCACATGCCACATGGCCTCCAGGGCCCGGGAGAACTGCTGTTCCTCGAACTCGGCGCGCACCGTGCCGAGCAGCGCGTCCGCCTGCGCGAGCATGGCCTCGTCCGCGGCGGTGAAGTCACCGGGGACCGGCACGGCGCCGTCGCAGTTCTTCGCCACCATGGACAGCGACCGCTGCGCGAGGTTGCCGAAGTTGTTGGCCAGATCGGCGTTCATGCGGCCCACGATCGCGTCGTGGTTGTAGCTGCCGTCGGCGCCGAACGGAACCTCCCGCAGGAAGAAGTAGCGCACCTGGTCCAGGCCGTACTGCGCGACGAAGTCCGCGGGCGCCACCACATTGCCCAGCGACTTGGACATCTTCACGCCGTTGTTGTGCAGGAAGCCGTGGATCATCACGCGCTTCGGCAGCGGCAGTCCGGCGCTCATGAGGAACGCCGGCCAGAAGATCGCGTGGAAGCGGGAGATGTCCTTGCCGATCACGTGGACGTCCGCAGGCCAGAACTTCTGGAACTTCTCGCCGGACTCGTCCGGGAACCCGACGCCGGTCAGGTAGTTGGTCAGCGCGTCCACCCAGACGTACATGACGTGCTTGTCATCGCCCGGAACCGGGACGCCCCAGTCGAACGTCGTGCGGCTGATGGAAAGATCCTCCAGGCCGCCCTTGACGAAGCTGATGACCTCGTTGAACCGGCCGCGCGGGTAGCCGAACTCCGGCTGCTCCTCGTAGAGCGCCAGGAGCTTCTCCTGGTACTGCGACAGCCGGAAGAAGTAGCTCTCCTCCTCGGTCCAGGTCAGCTCGGTGTCCGTGGCCTTGGAGTAGCGCTTGCCGTCCTCGCGGAGCTCGGTCTCGTCCTCACCGTAGAACGCCTCGTCCCGCACCGAGTACCAGCCCTCGTACTTGCCGAGGTAGATGTCGCCGTTGGCCTCCATGCGGCGCCAGATCTCCTGGCTGGCCGCGTAGTGGTCCTCGTCGGTGGTCCGGATGAAGCGGTCGTAGCTGATGCCCAGCTCGGCGTGCGTGGCCTTGTAGATCTCGGCGTTGCGGTCGACGAGCTCCTTGGGCGTGATGCCCTCCTTCTCGGCGGCCTGCGCGATCTTCATGCCGTGCTCGTCCGTCCCGGTGAGGAACATGACGTCATAGCCGTCCAGCCGCTTGAAGCGGGCCATCGCGTCCGTGGCGATGTACTCGTAGGCATGCCCGATGTGGGGGACGCCATTCGGGTACGTGATGGCCGTGGTCAGGTAGTAGGACGGCTTCTGCTGCGTCACGGTGTGTTCTCTCCTGCGGTGCGTGCGGGGCGCTGGGCGGTGATCAGTTCAGTTCGGTCATCGAGTCGGACACGCGGATGAGCTCGTGGTCGTGCGAGGCGACCAGGACTGAGATGCCGTCCTTGGTGGTGTCCTTGAGGATGCCGATGATCTTGTTGGCCGCGGCACGGTCCAGGCTGGCGGTCGGTTCGTCGACCACCAGGACGCGGGTGCCGAGGATCAGCGCGCGGGCGATCGCCACACGCTGACGCTCACCGCCGGACAGCTGAGCCGGGCGGTGCTTGATGCGCTTGCCGAGGCCCACCAGCTCCAGCAGGTCCTTGGCCATCTCGGTGCGCTGTTCCACCTCGCCATCCGGGACGGCGGGCAGCAGCACGTTCTCCAGGGCGCTCATGCCCTCGATGAGGGCGCCGCCCTGGTCCACGTAGCCGATGAGCGCGCGACGGCGGTCGGCCACCTCGTCGTCGTTCATGGCGTCGAGCGGGGCGTCCTCCCAGAAGACGCGGCCACTCGTGGGCAGCGTCAGACCGGCGCTCACGGTGAGGATGGACGTCTTGCCGGAACCGGAGCGGCCCGCGACGCAGTGCATCTCACCGGCGTCGAGGTCCATGTTGAAGCCCTCGACCACGGTGACGCGCTCGGCGCCGTTGCGCTCCCCGCCGTAACGGATGGTGACATCCTCGAGGCGCAACGGGGTCTCGTGGTCGGCCACCTTGATGATGGTGTTCGCACGGGTCTGGAGTTCGGCGCCGTCCACGGCGGACTGCTCCACGCTCACGGTGTTCTCCTCGTCCTGAATCGGGGCGGGGCGCTCTTCGGCGCGGCGGTTCTTCCGGGATTCCGGTTCAATGGTCATCGAATGATCCTTGTCGCTACGGGAACCCACACCACGACGGCGAGCAGACCGGCAATGCCGGCCCAGACAGCCGCGTAGGGGGCGAGGAAAATACCCAGGAGCGCGGCACCCAGCACGCCGATGGGGAGGGCGTACAGGCCCACGAGGGCGTGTTCGAAGAAACGGACCTGACGGAGCATGTCAGGGTTCCAGCCCATCGCATTGAGCACACCGATCTGTTCGCGCTTGGCGCCCAGTTCGAAGCGGCCCGTCACGATGGTCAGGAAGAGGCCGACGACGGCGCCCGCCACGGCCAGGATGATGGCCGGAAGGACGATGCTCCCCGCCGCCAGACCGCCCAGGGCGGAAGCGCCGGCTGCTCGCGGGATGTCCACCAGGACGGACACGAGCGCGCCGACCGCGGCGCCGAAGACGCCCACCGCGACGGCCAGGGCCAGGGTGTTGAAGCGGTGCGTCTTCAGCTGGCGGTTCGCGAAGGTCAGCGGCGAATCGATCGTGATGAGGCTCGAGTCGTCCACCACCTCCTGGTCCACCACGTGGTGGTGGCGCAGCTGGCGCACGGCCAGCCAGGCCGCCACGGCGTAGATGACGAGGACGAGCAGCGACACGATCGCGGTGGCCAGGTTCCAGCTCAAGAGGCTGAGGATCAGGCCGGCGGCGGCCAGTGCCGCGGCGCCCACGCCGAACTCCTGAAGGACCCACTTCCTGATCTGCTTCTGGTTCCAGCCCATGGCCCGCAGGATCCCGGCGTCGGCGCGGCGCTTGCGCACATAGCTGACGGTCGAGGCCGCGGTCAGCAGCGTGGCGCCCAGCAGGGCGAGGAAGAGGAGCATGATGTTGGTCCCGGAGAGCGAGCTGCTCACCGCGGCCGCGGCGTCCTGGCGGACCCACGACTGCTGGACGGTGCCGAGCGCCTGCTCGGCGCCCGAGGCGTCCTTGCTGTAGCCCGGGACGAAGATGTTGGCGTCCTCGCGGGCGGACCCGGAGACGATGGTGGCCTTCAGGCCCAGGGCACGGATCTGATCGGCGAGCTTGGCGATGTCGCCGCCGGCCTGACGCCAGCCGCCTTCAGCCTTGGCGCGCACACGGATCGCGTCCACGACATCGGCGTCCTTGGTGTAGCCGCGGGCGGCGGCCAGGCCGTAGTAGTCCGTGATCGCGCCGGCGGACTGGCTGACCAGGCCCGTGGCGCTCAGGCTCGGCTTGAGGGCCTTCGAGCCGGCGTCGTTGCCCGAGGCGTCCTTCGCGAGGCTGAACGGCACGGGATCGTAGCCGCCGAGCGGCAGGCGGTTGATGTCACCCGCGGCCTTCTGGACCGCGGAAGGGTCGAAGGTGCCGTACACGATGGGCAGCGGGGTCGCCTTGGCGTCGCCGCGGGCGACGTCCTTGCGGTAGGAACGGTCCTGGACCGGCTTGCGCTGGCCCTGGTCGACCGCGGTGCCGTCGAGGGCACGCTCCGGCAGGCTGTTCACCGTGACCCAGTCACCGGGAACGGCCTGCTTCTCCTCGGAGCCATTGGCCTCGGTGCTCTTGGCGGAGTAGTCCGGCGCGGCCGCGAACTGGGTGCTCCAGGTGGCGGGGTCGTAGAGGCCGGACGCGAAGCTGGACGTGGAGCCCAGAAGGTCGGAGTGGTCCGTGCCGCCCGGCCACTGCAGCACGAACGGGGACTTCGAGACGAACGGGAGGTAGCCGTCACCGAGGTTCTTGGAGACGGTGCCGATCTCCTTGGTGACGTTGCCGGCGTCGTCGAGCTCTTCGATCTTGACGTTGTACTTGACGTCCAGATCAGTGCCCTGACGGACCACCAGCGGGATGGCCTGGGAGTCGTCCGTGATCTGCTTGCTGCGCACGCTGGCCTCGTACTGCATGAGCGTGGGGGCCCAGTACTTCAGGCGCACGCCGAGGAAGTCGGGGCCGTCCTGGATGTCCTGCTGGGACATGCCGGAGGAGAGCTTCTCCTGGAAGAAGCGGCCGATGGCGCCGGCGTTGCGGCCGTCCGCGGGCGGGGCCTTCTCGAGCGGCGCGAGGAACGCGCCGGCCTCACCGAGCAGGGCGCGCTCCGCGGTCGGGTCCACGGCCACCACGGACTCGCTGATCTCGGGAGCCAGCGGCAGCGCGATGTTGGCGTTGAAGAGGGTGTGGGTGGAGTTGCCGGCGGGAGCGGGGAACTTGATGCCCGTCTCACCTTCCGGCGCCTGGATCTGCACGGACTTGCCGCCGGCCACGGTGGTCTGCACGACCTTGGCCTTGCCGAGCGTCCCCTCGCCCACGGTGCTGAACAGCTGCCGCTCGGTCACCCCGTCCGAGCTGGTGGCGCTGGCCGTGATCCGGTACTTCGTGGCCTTGTCCGGGAGCACGGATTCGGCCTGCGGCCACTTCGAACCGTCGGTGGAGCCGGGGGTGCTGGTCTGCTGCAGGCCCACGAGGCCCGAGTTGTACCCGAGGTAGTCCATGGCCCGCAGCTGCGGAGCTTCAAGGTTCTGCGTCACGCGGGACACGAGCGAGATGGGCGCGGCCACCGCGGTGCCGTCCATCTGGCGGATCTTGTCCAGCTGATCGAAGCTGATCCCGCCCTGGCCGGTCACGATGTCCGGCTGCATGAGCTTGCCCTCGCCCTGTCCCGGCGCCTGCACCAGGATGTCGTAGAGGCCACGGGAGTTCTGGTCCACGGTCTTGACCAGAGCCGCCTGTGAGCTGCTCTGGACCAGGACGGACAGCGCCATGGTCGCGATCAGGATGGTCGCGGTCAGCAGCAGCACGCGGCTCCTGATGAACCGTTCAACGGCGTTCATTGCACTCCTGGGGTGAGGGAACGGGAGAGGGCTGCACTGCAGACATGGCTTCGCCCACGCTCCGACGGGGTGGTTCAAGACTTCGGGCCGGCCTGCCGACCGCTACGACGCTCACAGCGCCATAGCTATTGTAGGCAGACCGGCCCGGGTTCCCGGGACCCTCGGTCCCGTCAGTGTGGCCCTACGACTCGAGGTCTACCTCACGCACGGCGTTCGCACCCACGCCCGCCTTGATGGCGTCGAGAACCTGCTGCGGCACCGAGGAATCGACCGTCAGCAGGGCCAGGACGTCGCCGCCTTCGGCGCTGCGGGCCACCTGCATGCCGCCGATGTTGATGTTGTTCATGCCCAGGATGTGGCCGATGGTGCCGACCACGCCGGGACGGTCCTGGTAACTGACCACGATCAGGTGATCGGTGATCGGGATCTCGATGTCGAAGCCGTTGACCCCCACCAGCTTCTCGACCTGCTTGGGACCGGTCAGCGTGCCGGACACCGTGATCTGGGATCCATCGCTCAGCGCGCCGCGGAGGGTCAGCACATTGCGGTAGTCCTCGGCGTTCTCGGTGGTGATCAGCCGGACGTTGATGCCACGCTGCTCGGCGATCACCGGGGCGTTGACGTAGGAGACCTGTTCCGAGACGACGTCGGCGAACACCCCCTTGAGCGCGGACAGCTCGAGGACCTTGACGTCCAGCGCGGCGATCTCACCGGCCACCTCGACGTCGATCTGGGTCACCGAGTCGTGCGTGAGCGCCGTGAAGATCCGGCCGAGCTTCTCGATGAGCGGGATGCCCGGACGGACGTCGGAGTGGATGACGCCTCCGGCCACGTTGACCGCGTCGGGGACGAGCTCGCCGGCCAGGGCCAGGCGCACGGACTTGGCGACGGAGATGCCGGCCTTCTCCTGGGCCTCCGCGGTGGACGCGCCGAGGTGCGGGGTGACGACCACGTTGTCCAGGCCGAAGAACGGCAGGTCGGTGGACGGCTCCTTGGAGAACACGTCGATGCCGGCGCCGGCGATCTTGCCGGCCACGAGCGCCTCGTGCAGCGCGGTCTCGTCGACCAGGCCGCCACGGGCGACGTTGACCACGTAGGCGGTCTCCTTCATCTTCTCGAAGGCGTCCGCGCCGAGCATGCCCACGGTCTCGGGGGTCTTCGGCATGTGGATGGTGATGAAGTCGGACTGCGCCAGAAGCTCATCCAGGGTCACGAGCTTCACGCCGAGCTGCGCGGCACGAGCCGAGGTGACGTAGGGGTCGTAGGCGAGGATCTCGGTGCCGAAGGCCTGGAGACGGGCGGCGACGAGGGCGCCGATGCGGCCGAAGCCGATGATGCCGATCTTCTTCTCGAACAGCTCGGTGCCCGAGTACTTGGAGCGCTTCCACTCCCCCGCCTTGAGTGCGCCGCAGGCCTGCGGGATGTGGCGGGCCAGGCTGAGGATGTGGCCGACGGTGAGTTCGGCGGCGGAGATGATGTTCGAGGTGGGCGCGTTGACCACCATGACACCGGCCTGGGTGGCGGCCTTGATGTCGACGTTGTCCAGACCGACGCCGGCGCGGGCGATCACCTTGAGGTTCGGCGCGGCGGCGATGGCCTCGGCGTCCACCTGCGTGGCGGAGCGGACCAGGATGGCGTGGGCGTCGGCCAGGGCCGGCAGGAGCTGGGAACGGTCAGCGCCGTCGGTCTGCCGGATGTCGAAATCCGGTCCCAGTGCCGCCACGGTGGCAGGCGATAGTTCTTCGGCAATGAGTACTACGGGCTTGGTGTCTGTCACCGGTGACCTCTTTGTGGCGATCGATACTGCAGTGGCTTGTCTCAGGTGTCCTGAGCGTGGAATCGCCGGGCCCGCACACTGTGCGGGCCCGGCGTCCTTGCTTCACACGCCTGCCACCGAGATTACTGGCTCGGTGCGGCGTGCCGGGAATCGGCTTCCCTTGTGTGAAGGATCGCGATCCCCCGGGCGGGGATCAGCGAGCGGCGGAACCGTCGACGTAGTCGGAGTCCTGCTGCTTCCAGGAGAACAGGGCACGGAGGTCCTTGCCCACGGCCTCGATCGGGTGCTGCTCCGCCTTGGCGCGCAGCTCCTTGAACTCGACGGCGCCGTTGTCCTGGTCGTCGATGAAGCGCTTGGCGAAGGCGCCGTTCTGGATGTCGGCCAGGACGGCCGCCATGTTCTCCTTGACGCGCGGGTCGATGACGCGCGGGCCGGAGACGTAGTCACCGAACTCGGCGGTGTCGGAGACGCTCCAGCGCTGCTTGGCGATGCCGCCCTCCCACATGAGGTCGACGATCAGCTTGAGCTCGTGCAGCACCTCGAAGTAGGCGATCTGCGGCTGGTAGCCGGCCTCGGTCAGGGTTTCGAAGCCGTACTGGACCAGCTGGGACACGCCACCGCAGAGGACTGCCTGCTCGCCGAAGAGATCGGTCTCGGTCTCCTCGGTGAAGGTGGTCTTGATGACGCCGGCGCGGGTGCCGCCGATGGCCTTGGCGTAGGACTTGGCGGTCTCCCAGGCGGTGCCGGTGGCATCCTGCTCGACGGCGATGATGTCCGGGATGCCACGGCCGGCGACGTATTCGCGGCGCACCGTGTGGCCGGGGGCCTTCGGGGCGACGAGGATGACGTCGACGCCTTCGGGAACCTGGATGTAGCCGAAGCGGATGTTGAAGCCGTGGGCGAAGGCCAGGGTCTTGCCCGCGGTCAGCTTGTCCTTGATGGAGTCGTTGTAGATCGCGCGCTGGTGCTGGTCCGGTGCCAGGATCATGATGAGGTCGGCCCAGTCGGCGGCGTCTGCCACGCTCTTGACCTCGAAGCCCTCGTCCTCCGCCTTGGCGATGGACTTGGAGCCCTCCTTCAGGCCGATGACGACCTGGACGCCGGAGTCGCGCAGGTTCTGGGCGTGGGCGTGGCCCTGGGAGCCGTAGCCGACGATGGCGACCTTCTTGCCCTGGACGATCGTCAGGTCTGCATCGTCATCGTAGATCAGCTCGGTCATGGAAATTCTCCTTGGAATGGTGGGGGTGGAACGGTGTCTCGTGTGGGATTCAGGCGGACCGCAGAGCGCGGTCACTCATGGAGCGGGGTCCCCGTCCAACGGCCAAGGTGCCGGACTGCACAATCTCGCGGATGCCGAAGGGCTCCAGGACTGACAGCAGTGCTGTGATCTTCTCCGGATGACCGGTGGCCTCGATGATCAATGAGTCGGTGGACACATCGACCACGGAGGCGCGGAACAGGTCTGCGGCTTGGGTGACCTGCAGACGCGTTGCGGCATCGGCCCGTACTTTGACCAGGATATGGTCGCGCTGCACGGAAGCGTCGCTCGTGAGCTCTACGATCTTGATCACATTGATCAATTTGTTGAGCTGCTTGGTTACCTGCTCGATGAGGTCGCCTTCCGCCTCGACCACCGCGGTGATGCGGGACGTGCCCGGCACCTCCGTGGGGCCGACGGCGAGGGAATTGATGTTGAAGGCCCGGCGGGCGAAGAGGCCGGAGACGCGCGTGAGCACGCCGGGCTTGTCCTCCACCAGCACGGAGAGAGTGTGACGGCTCATGATCAGTCCTCTTCTTCCCACTCGGGGGTCATGTTCCGGGCGACCTGGATCTGGTCATTGCTCACGCCGGAGGGCACCATCGGCCACACCATGGCGTTGGGGCTGACCACGAAGTCGATCACGACGGGGCGGTCGTTGATCTCCAGGGCCTTCTGGATGGTGGCGTCGATGTCCTCTTCCCGCTCACAGCGCAGCGCGGCGCAGCCGTAGGCGTCGGCGAGCTTGACGAAGTCCGGGATCCGGACGGTGTCGTGGCCGGTGTTGAGGTCGGTGTTCGAGTACCGGCCTTCATAGAACAGGGTCTGCCACTGGCGGACCATGCCCAGCGAGGAGTTGTTGATGATCGCGACCTTGATCGGGATGTTGTTGATGGCGCAGGTGGCGAGTTCCTGATTGGTCATCTGGAAGCAGCCGTCGCCGTCGATGGCCCAGACCACGCGGTCCGGATTGCCGACCTTGGCGCCCATGGCGGCCGGGACGGAGTAGCCCATGGTGCCGGCACCGCCCGAGTTCAGCCAGGCGTGCGGGCGCTCGTACTTGATGAACTGCGCGGCCCACATCTGGTGCTGGCCGACGCCGGCCACGAAGACGCCCTCGGGGCCGGTCAGCTCGCCGATCCGCTGCAGCACGCGCTGCGGGGCGATCAGGCCGTCCTCCGGTTCGGTCCAGCCGAGCGGGTAGGTCTCCTTGAGGTTGTTCAGGAACGCCCACCAGGCGCCGAGGTCGGGCTTGCCATTGGCCTCGAAGTACGCGCGGAGGACCTCGGTCAGCTCGGGGATGATCTCCTTGACGCTGCCCACGATCGGCACATCCGCGGTGCGGTTCTTGGAGATCTCGGCCGGGTCGATGTCCGCGTGGATGACCTTGGCATTCGGCGCGAAGGTCTTCAGCACGCCGGTCACGCGGTCGTCGAAACGGGCGCCGAGCGTGATGAGCAGGTCCGCCTGCTGCAGCGCGGTGACCGCGGACACCGTGCCGTGCATGCCGGGCATGCCGACGTGCTGCGGGTGGGAGTCCGGGAAGGCGCCCTTGGCCATGAGGGTGGTGACCACGGGGGCGCCGCTCAGCTCGGCGAGTTCCTTCAGCTCTTCACAGGCGTGGCCCTTGATCACGCCGCCGCCCACGTAGAACACGGGCTTCTTGGCGGCGCCGATCAGCTTGGCGGCCTCGCGGAGCTGCTTGCTGTGACCGCGCAGCACGGGACGGTATCCGGGCAGGTCGATCTTCGGCGGCCAGGAGAACATGGTCTTGGCGACCTGGGCGTCCTTGGCGAAGTCCACCAGGACGGGGCCGGGACGGCCCGTGGAGGCGAGGTGGAAGGCCTCGGCCATGACCCGGGGGATCTCGTCCGGGTCCGTGACCAGGAACGAATGCTTGGTGATCGGCATGGTGATGCCGACGATGTCCGCCTCCTGGAAGGCGTCCGTTCCGATCACGCCACTGCTGACCTGACCGGTGATGGCGACCATCGGCACGGAGTCCATGTGGGCGTCCATGATGGCGGTGACCAGGTTGGTGGCGCCAGGGCCGGAGGTGGCGATGCACACGCCCACCTCTCCGGTGACCATGGCATAGCCCTGCGCGGCGTGGCCGGCTCCCTGCTCGTGACGGACCAGGATGTGATTCAAACTGGAAGCCATCAACGGGTCGTAGGTGGGCAGGATGGCACCACCGGGCAAACCGAAAATGTCCTTGACGCCGAGTTCTTCGAGCGAGCGGACGAGTGCTTGTGAGCCGGTCATCTCCGTTGGGGGTACAACGTTGTTCGGCCCGACGACAGGAGAGAGGGCCGCTGCGTCATCGGCAGCGGTGACGGCGCGCTCGGACTTTTCCGCGTTCTTCGCGGACTTTGCAGCCAACAGCGTGGGGCTGATGGGCGATCCTTTGCTCATCGGACTCTTCCTCGTTGGTGCCCCGTTCGGGGCGATTTCGGATGGATGACTGGCCGTGACGTCTTTAGCAACAAAAAAACCCCTCAGCCGTGAGGCTCTTCGAGGGGTTGCGCGTGACTGACCGTTACCAGCTTGGCTTATGCCACGCGCTTGGTAAGGACTACGACGATCACGGTTTCAGTCATGGCTACAGTGTTCCCCGTGGCGCGATTTAGTGTCAACTGCTGGACGCCTCGTCTCACAATGTGGACGGTCGCGTCCGGCATGCGGGCATGGCGACGACGGCGGCGGCTCACCGCCGTCGTCGCTGCGAGCGCGTGGGCTAGCCGCAGTACGCCCCCGTGGACGCCGAATTGACCAATTTCGCGTACTTCGAGAGGACGCCCGTGGTGAAGCGCGCCGGGAGTGGCGCCCAGCCGATCTTGCGGGCCGCGAGCTCCTCCTCGTCCACCAGGAGATCGAAGGACCGGGCGGCGATGTCCACGCGGATCCGGTCGCCGTCCTTGACGAAGGCGATCGGTCCGCCGTCGACGGCTTCCGGCGCGACGTGTCCGATGCAGAGGCCCGTGGTGCCCCCGGAAAAGCGTCCGTCCGTCAGCAGCAGCACGTCCTTGCCGAGGCCCGCGCCCTTGATCGCGCCGGTGATGGCGAGCATCTCGCGCATTCCGGGGCCGCCCTTGGGGCCCTCGTAGCGGATGACGACGACGTCGCCCTTCCGGATCTCGCCACGGTCCAGCGCGTCGAGGGCGCCCTGCTCCCGCTCGAAGACGCGGGCCGTGCCTTCGAAGATGTCGGCGTCGAATCCCGCGGTCTTGACCACGGCGCCCTCCGGGGCGAGCGAGCCGTGCAGGATGGTGATGCCGCCGGTCTTGTGGATCGGGTTGTCGAGGGCCCGCAGGATCTTCCCGTCCACGTCCGGCGGGTTGATCGCTTCCAGGTTCTCGGCCACGGTGCGGCCGGTGACGGTGAGGCAGTCGCCGTGGAGGAGGCCGGCGTCGAGCAGCGCCCGCATGATGACCGGCACGCCGCCGATCCGGTCGACGTCGGTCATCACATAGCGGCCGAACGGTTTGAGGTCGCCCAGGTGGGGCACCTTGTCGCCGATGCGGTTGAAGTCGTCCAGCACGAGATCGACTCCGGCCTCCCGCGCGATCGCGAGAAGGTGCAGCACCGCGTTGGTCGAACCGCCGAAGGCCATGGTGACGGCGATGGCGTTCTCGAACGCCGGCTTGGTCATGATGTCCCGTGCGGTGATGCCCAGCCGCAGCAGATTGACCACGGCTTCACCGGAACGCCGCGCGAAGTCATCACGACGGCGGTCGGCCGACGGCGGCGCGGCGGAACCGGGCAGGGACATGCCGAGCGCTTCACCGATGCACGCCATGGTGTTCGCCGTGTACATGCCGCCGCAGGCGCCCTCCCCCGGACAGATCGCGCGCTCGATCCGGTCCAGGTCTCCCCTGCTCATCCGGCCCGCGGCACAGGCGCCCACAGCCTCGAAGGCGTCGATGAGGGTGACCTCCTTCTCGGACCCGTCCTCGAGGCGCACCCAGCCGGGCATGATGGAACCCGCATAGAGGAAGACGCTCGCCAGATCCAGGCGCGCGGCGGCCATCAGCATTCCAGGGAGGGACTTGTCGCAGCCCGCGAGGAGCACCGAGCCGTCGATCCGCTCGGCCTGCATCACCGTCTCCACCGAATCCGCGATCACCTCGCGGGAGACGAGCGAGAAGTGCATCCCGTCGTGGCCCATGGAGATGCCGTCCGAGACCGAGATCGTGCCGAACTGCATCGGGAACCCGCCTCCGGCGTGCACGCCTTCCTTCACCGCCAGGGCGAGGCGGTTGAGCGACAGATTGCACGGGGTGATCTCGTTCCAGGAACTCGCGACGCCGATCTGCGGCTTCGCGAAGTCCTCGTCGCCCATGCCGACGGCGCGGAACATGCCGCGCGCCGGAGCCGCGTGGATGCCGTCCGTCACCACCCGGGAACGCGGCTTGATGTCTGGAGTGGGTTCTGCGGTCATGGCATCCTCCGTCGCTCGGGAGCCAGGGCCCAGCGAGCAAGGCCCGGCACGTTGCGGCCAGTCTATGACCTGCCTCACAGAATGGCACCGGACGAGTTGCCGACAGCCCGATTGCGACAGCGCACGGCGTCCATTCCCCCGGAAAACCGGTCCGGAAGGGCTTGCCGGACCGCACAGAAGCGCCTCGGAGGCCCCGATTTCACTTTTGCGGAAAACTCCAGTAGAGTTCTTACTCGTTGCGGGGAACGCAGACGGGACGAAAAGCCCGGCTGAGAAGCCACAACGATGCACCTCTAGCTCAACTGGCAGAGCAATTGACTCTTAATCAATGGGTTCCGGGTTCGAGTCCCGGGGGGTGCACCAACGAGTCCCGCTCGATCTGCTGAAAAGCAAGATCGGGCGGGACTTTTTCGTGCCCGGTCCTGGTCAGCTCCCACGGAAATGCCACGTAAATCCGAAGGGGTTCGAGGAAGGTCCCAACACCCCAGGCTGCCGGGAGGAGGCGGGCCCGCAGTCACCTTTGACTGAGTCCCCAACGAACACTTGAGCCACTGCCAGCGGCTCCACGTCACACCGACGCCCTCGGCTGAGCGTCAATCACGGGGCGTCAGGCTGCCCCGGGTTGGTCCTGGATGGAGAACGCCGGCTTGTCAGGCACTGCAGGGGTTTCCAGGCCAGCGCCGAACCCGTTCACCGCACCGATGATGACGCCGGCGATGATCACCACCGAGGAGATGATGATCGCCGTGGTCTTGTGACGCCCGTAGCCGCGGAGCTTGAGCCCTTGCTTGTCGGTCTGCTCATCCCCCAGGACAAGAAACAGGTCGATCAGGATCCAGATTCCGAAGCCGCCGAGCGTGATGAGTTTGAGGATGCCCGTACCGGCCTTGCCGAGATAGAAGCGATCCGCTCCAAAACCACCCAGGACGAGAGCAAGGAGCCACGTGATGACGAAAGACTTCGGGCCCACGGGGTGATCGTGTTCCTCCGGCCCACCGTGGGCATGCGGCGGCTGGGGCTGTGGATACTGCATCGTGGTCCTTCAGGGGTCGAGCGAGGTGGCTGGTGTTCCCGTGCCGGCCGTCCTGAAATCATAAGGGTGCGTTCGCAGGATGCAGGGCTGCACCCGCTCGATGGACTTCGTCCCGGCCTTGAGCCGCAGGGGCAGCAAGCAGAAGCACCCCCGGTCCAGCGATGGACCGGGGGTGCTATGGCAGTATCTGGCTCAGCTGGGTTGCCGCCGGGAGAACAGTCGAGTCGAGATCGCCCATCCAGCAAGGAGGTCGGACCGAAACCCGAGCACCAGCCCCTGAGCAGGACAGAATGAAACCAGCATTCCGCAGTTACTTGACACTGTTGCGAATGCGGGATTGCATGACACTTGTTTGAGCAACATCTGCTGTGACTCCACACGAGGGCAGGACAGCGGCTTCACTCGTTGCTGCTCCTCGTCATCCGCCAGGGAGCCGCGGCCCCTGTCGCCGGCGAGAGGCTGCCCCCATCACACGGCGCGATGAAACGTACGCATCTCACGATCAAAGGCCGGGCACACGTGTTTCTCGCTCCGGCCGCCACACCAGCGAGACAGGATTGAAGACATGGGTGGAGTGCAGGGAAATGACGTCATGGCATGGAGCATTTTCGGAACCATCGTCCCAGCTCTCCTGCCGACCATCACCATCATCATCGTCGGGGTCCTCATCCTGCGGCGCTTGCCCAGGAAATAGCCCAGCGACGACGGCGCATTCACGTCGCCTCCCGGGATCTCTCACCCTGCCGGCTGAGGGCTTCCTCAAGTCGGAGTCCCTGCCGGGTCAGGACCACGGCGGTCGGCAGCCTCACCCCGCGTGTGCCCGCACCAGGTCCGCTTCCTTGACCAGCACTCCGTTCTCCGCGCTGGTCAGGCCGTACAGCATCGTCCCCGGCGCGGCGTCGACGGCGAGCGCCTCCACCTCGTCCCACAACGGCCGGCACGTCCGGCACTCCCCGTGCGCGAGATAGTCCGCCGGGACCCAGAAGGACACGAAGGGATCGTCCGCGAAGCGGACCTTCAGCAGGACGCCCGCCGTGTACGGCGACGACGCGGAGAACTGACCGAGGAACTCCACTTGCGGGCTCATCCCCCGGTCCACTGCGGTCCGGTGCCCGAGCCGAGCGAACGGCAGGTACACCGCTCCCCCGGACAGGATGTGGTCGACGGCGGCCAGCACTTGGGGACTGAGTCCATCGCGATGGTCGCCGGTGAGGCGATGCGTCGACGGAAGACGGTCGATGAAAGAGAGGGTGCTCACGGTGTGCCGCCTTCTGGTGTGGTCCGGATCGATATGCATGGATTCGGAGCCCCGCCTGAAAGCGGATTGGAAACACCTGGTCTCCGCTACATCCGGGCCGAGCCCCGCGGCGGTGGTTCGCGACGGTCGCGCCAGAGCCAGCCCGCGATGACCACGACGGCCATCACCGAACTCGCCGTCACCAGCCCGATCTTCTACCCCGGGCTGTGGTCCGACAGCGCGTTGGTCACCGCCAAGACGATGAACAGCGAGCCTTGCCAGAGAGCGGCCTTCTTGCAGTAGCTCATCCCGGTCCTTCCCCCTGACTCTCCGGCCGCGCCCACTCCGGAGCGTGGCGCTTTCCGCGCGTCGCGTGCAAGTCGGCCCGACGGCGTCGTGCGCACGGTGCAATGTCCTGACGTGACGCGATGTCCTGACGTGAACCGTCCTCCGATCCAAGCACGCCACCGCGACGGGCGGTAGTCACAGACCACGGCGCGCATTCGCCATGCCCGGGATGCGCCCCGCAGCGAGAGCGTGCAACGATCTGTGGAGAATGCACGGAGCCCGACCCCCGCCTCCCGAGCGACTACACCTGAGAAGGAACCCCGCATGAGTGAGACCCCTGCGCTGGCACGCCGTCTCGGCACTGTCGACGCCGTGCTGATCGGGCTCGGGTCCATGATCGGCGCGGGAGTGTTCGCGGCCTTCACCCCGGCGGCCGCCGCCGCGGGTTCGGGTCTGCTGATCGGGCTGCTCGTGGCCGCCTTCGTGGCCTTCTGCAATGCGAGTTCGTCGGCACAGCTCGCCGCGGCGTATCCGGCCTCGGGCGGCAGCTACCTCTACGGCAGGGAGAGGATCGGACCGTGGGCCGGCTTCCTGGCCGGCTGGGGATTCGTGATCGGCAAGACCGCGAGCGCCGCCGCCATGGCCATGACCTTCGCCGCGTATGTCGCCCCGCCGGGCTTGGAGCGCCCTGTGGCCATCCTGGCGGTGATCGCACTGGCCGCGGTGAACTACCACGGCATCACCCGGACCGCTCGGCTGACCCGCATTCTCATGGTCCTCGTCCTGGCCGCGCTGACCATCATCGTCGCCGCCTGTTGGACGGGTTCCTCCCCCGATCCGGGCAAGATCGCCGGAGAGGGACTCCTGGCCCACGGATGGTACGGCATCCTGCAATCAGGGGGGCTGCTGTTCTTCGCGTTCGCCGGATACGCCCGTATCGCGACCCTGAGCGAGGAGGTCCGCGAACCCCGGCGGACCATCCCCCGTGCCATCCTCATCGCCCTGGCCGTGACCGCCGTCGTGTACGCGGCGGTGGCCGTCACGCTGCTCGCGACAATCGGGCCGTCCGGCGTCGCCGCGGAACCGGCGCCGCTCGCCGCGGCCGTCGCGTCCGGAGACGCCGGATGGGCGACGCCGGTCGTGCGCGCGGGCGCGGCGGTCGCCGCGCTCGGGGCACTCCTCGCCCTCATCGCCGGTCTCGGACGGACGAGTCTGGCGATGGCCCGGGAACACGACCTGCCGCACTGGCTCGCTGCCGTGCACCCCCGGTACCGGGTGCCGCATCGCGCCGAGGTGACGGTCGCCGTCGCGATCTGCGGGATCATCGCGGTGGCCGACCTCCGCGGGGCGATCGGCTTCTCGTCTTTCGGAGTGCTCATCTACTACCTCGTGGCCAACGTGGCGGCGTTCACCCAGAACGGCGCCGACCGACGGTACCCCCGCGTGTTCCAGGTGCTCGGAGCACTGGCCTGCGTCGCACTGGCCGCGACTCTTCCGTTGCCGTCCGTCGTTGCCGGGGCGGCGGTCTTCGCCGTCGGCATCGTCCTGCGAGGAATCCGGCTCGCCCGGGCCTCCTGAAACCGCGCCCACGGCGCCCCGGCTGATTAGGGCGGCCCCGGCCCGGACTTATAGGCTGAAAGACACCGACGGCCCCGCTCAGCCGGCTGCCCGTCCCCGGATCACCGTCCCAAGGAGGAGACCCTTGCCCACGTCCAACACCCCCCGTCTCACGCCGGGAGCCCCGGCGCCGGACTTCACGCTGAAGAACGCTCAGGGCGAGGACGTCACCCTCTCCTCGCTCCGGGGCCGGCGGGTCATCCTCTTCTTCTACCCCCAGGCGGACACCCCGGCGTGTGCGCAGCAGGCCTGCGACTTCCGCGACAATCTGGCGCGCTTCGGCGCGGAGGGCTACACGGTCCTGGGCATCTCCCCGGACCCGGTGGACAAGCTCGCCGCCTGGGACCAGCGGGAACACTTCGGTTACACGATGCTCGCCGACGAGGGCCACCTCGTGGCGGACCGCTACGCCGTGTGGGGCGAGAAGCTCAACTACGGCAAGCCGTACCAGGGGATCATCCGCAGCACCTTCGTGATCGACGAGGACGGCAACGTCGCGGTGGCCCAGTACAACGTGCGCGCCAAGGGCCACGTGGCCAAGCTGCGCAGGGACCTCAAGCTCCCCGCCTGAGCCGGCGCGGGTCCTGATGCGGTGGCCCGGGCCGCCGCATCAGGACCCACATCACGCAATTCGCTGAGCCGACTCCCCGGCGATTGCGTCTAGACTTGAGCGTGGCGTTCAGCGCCGCACAGCACCAGCGCGAGTGGTGAAATTGGCAGACACGCAGGATTTAGGTTCCTGTGCCTTCGGGCGTGTGGGTTCAAGTCCCACCTTGCGCACCAGTGACACAGCATGACCCCAGAACACCAAGCAGTCCACGGGCCGCCGGACAGCCGGCGGCCTTTCCACACGTGAGGTGATGAAGCCAGTGGCCCCAGCCCGCTCCGTCCGTGTTCCGCGCACGCGGCGCCTGCTGGCGGCCGCAAGCGCCGCCGTCGTCCTTCTCAGTGGCTGCACATCTCCGGTGACGCCCGAGCCGAGCACGAGCTCCTCCTCGGCTCCCACCAAGGCCTTCCGTTTCGGAACGCCGGCTCCGCCCGTGGGACTGGACCCCGCCCTCACCTCCGATCTGGAGTCCTACCGGGTGACCCGGCAGGTGCTGGAGGGCCTCCTCACCGTCGACGCCATCACGGGCAAGCCCGCGCCGTCGCTCGCCACCGAATGGAAGGCGTCCGACGACGGCCTCCGCTACGACTTCACCCTGCGCCAGGGCGTGACCTTCCAGGACGGGACACCGTTCAACGCGCAGGCGGTCTGCACGAATTTCCAGCGCTGGTACAAGCTCAGCCCGGCTCTCCGCAAGGAGAGCAGCGCCACCTTCGGCACGATCTTCCGCGGCTACTCGGACGAGCCGGCCAAGTCCATCTACCGCGGCTGCACGGCCGGGGACGCCCACCACGTCTCGATCGACCTGTCGGAACCCTTCACCGGCTTCCTCCAGGCCCTGACGATGCCGTCGCTCGCGATCTCCTCACCCAAGGCCCTCGCGCAAGGGAAAGCCGACTCGCTCACGCAGACCAAGGCCGGCACCAAGGTGTCCACGTATGGCACCCACCCGGTGGGCACCGGCCCGTTCCAGTTCACCTCCTGGAACGAATCCGAGGTCACGCTGAGCTCCAACCCGCACTACTGGGGCGACCGTGGCGAGATCGGCACCGTGACGTTCCGCGTCATCTCGCACCCCGAGGTGCGCCGCGAGGCTCTCGACAAGGGCGAGATCGACGCCTACGACAACATCACCGTCGACACCATGGAGGCGCTGGTCAAGAAGGGCCAGCAGGTGGTCCAGCGCGACCCGTTCTCCGTGATGTACCTGGGCATGAACCAGTCCGTGGCCCCGCTGAACAATCTCAAGGTCCGGCAGGCCATCGAGTACGCCGTGGACAAGAACACGATCGTGCGCCGCTTCTACCTGGACGGCACCGCCCAGGCGACGCAGTTCGTCCCGCCGCGGCTGTCCGGTTTCAACAACGGCGCCCCGGCACTCGGCTACGACCCGAACAAGGCCAAGGCCCTCCTCAAGGAGGCCAATTACGACGGCAAGCCCATCCCGTTCTACTACCCGGTCAACGTGACCCGGGCGTACCTGCCGTCCCCGGAGAAGGTGTACGCCGAGATCGCACGCCAGCTCACCGCCGTCGGGCTGGTGATCAAGCCGGTGCCCGTCCCGTGGACGGAAGGCTACGCGCAGAAGGTGACTTCGGCCGGAAACCACGGTCTTCATCTCTTCGGCTGGAACGGTTCCTACGCCGATCCGGACAACTTCCTCTCGCCGCTTTTCGGCTCCACGCGCAGTGAGTTCGGTTACACCGACGCGGACGTTTTCAAGGACATCGCGCGGGCCCGCACCCTCCCCGACGGCGACGAGCGCTCGACGCTCTACCGCTCCATCAACGACCGGATCGCCAAGGCGCTGCCCGCCCTGCCCATCGCCTATCCGATCTCGGCTCTGGCGATGTCGGACCGCGTCGTGAGCTACCCTTCGTCCCCTGTTCTGAACGAAGTCTTTTCGAAGGTAAAACTCAAAGGATAACTCCCAGGGGCAATTTTTGATAGAGACCGCCAGGGGATATTCTGCTACTGCCCAATGTTGCTGCAATCGGAGTTCACTGTGACCTTCATTTCCAAGACTTCCTCCGCCGACGTCGTCCTCATCGGTGGAGGCATCATGAGCGCCACCCTCGGTGCGTTCCTCAAGCAGCTCCAGCCGGACTGGTCGATCGTGCTCTACGAGCGCCTCGACCAGGCGGGCCTGGAAAGCTCCGACCCCTGGAACAACGCGGGCACCGGCCACTCCGCCTTCTGCGAGCTGAACTACATGCCGCAGGCCAAGGACGGTTCCGTGAACCCGGCCAAGGCGCTCGGCATCGCCGAGGGCTTCCAGCTCTCCCGCCAGTTCTGGTCCCACCTGGTCTCCGAGCAGCTCATCGGCTCCCCCAAGGGCTTCATCAACACCGTGCCGCACATGAGCTTCGTCCTCGGTGACGAGCACTCCGATTACCTCAAGAAGCGCTACGAGGCCCTCAAGCCGCACCCGCTCTTCTCCACCATGGAGCACAGTGAGGACGCCGCGGTCATCGGGGGCTGGGCACCCCTGGTGATGGAAGGCCGTGAGCCGGGCCGCTTCGCCGCCACTCGCGTGGCCGAGGGCACCGACGTCGACTTCGGCGCCCTGAGCCGCGAACTCACCGCTTACCTGGAGCGCTCCGGCGTGGAGGTCAACTACTTCCACGACGTCACCGACCTCGAGCGCCTCTCCTTCGGCCGGGGCTGGAAGGTCTCCACCCGTCACCTGGGATCGAACGAGCGCGGCAGCATCGACACCAAGTTCGTGTTCGTGGGCGCCGGCGGCGGCGCCCTGCACCTGCTCCAGGCCTCCGGCATCCCCGAATCCAAGGGCTACGGCGGATTCCCGGTGTCCGGCAAGTTCTTCCGCTGCACCGACGAGACCGTCACCGCGCAGCACAACGCCAAGGTCTACGGCCAGGCCTCCGTGGGCGCCCCGCCCATGTCCGTGCCGCACCTCGACACCCGCTACGTCGGCGGCCAGCGCTCCCTGCTGTTCGGCCCGTACGGCGGCTTCTCCACCAACTTCCTCAAGAACGGCTCCTACTGGGACCTCCCCGGCAGCGTGCGCCCCAACAACATCGTGCCGATGCTGGGTGTCGCCAAGGACAACCTGGACCTGGTCGCGTACCTCGTCAAGGAGGTCACCAAGAGCCACGGCGCCAAGGTCGAGGCCCTGCGCGAGTACTACCCCGAGGCCGACGGCGACAAGTGGGAGCTCATCACGGCCGGCCAGCGCGTGCAGATCATCAAGAAGGACCCGAAGCGCGGCGGCGCCCTGCAGTTCGGCACCGAGGTCATCACGAGCCGCGACGGCTCGATCGGCGCCCTGCTCGGAGCCTCCCCCGGAGCCTCCACCGCGGTCCCGATCATGCTCGAGCTCCTCAAGCGCTCCTTCCCCGCACAGTTCAAGGGCTGGGAAGGCAAGATCAAGGAGATGCTGCCCGGCTACGGCGTGCGCCTGAACGACAACCCGGAACTGGCCCGCGAGCTGGCCACCCACACCGCCACCGTGCTCCAGCTGGACGAGGCGAACACCGTCAGGACCGCACAGTAAGATTGCCCTCAGCAACAGTGTTTGGCAGCGCGGGTCCTTGAACCCGTGATGAACCCCCGCCCTGTGGCGGGGGTTCTCTGCATTCACGGCCGAGTCCCGCACTGACCGTTCCTGCTCAAGGAGTACCGTGTTCCGCCTCTCCCAGCTCTCCCTCGCCAACAGGGCCCTGATCGCGCTGATCACGGTGTTCGCCGCGGTGTTCGGCGTCATCACGATGGGCTCCCTCAAACAGGAGCTCATCCCGTCGATCGAGTTCCCCCAGATCTCCGTCCTCAGCACCATGCCGGGCGCCTCCGCCGAAGTGGTGGACAAGCAGGTGGGCGAGCCCCTGGAGCAGGCTCTGGGCGGCGTGGAGTCGGTCGAGTCGACCACCTCCACTTCTCGCAGCGGCGTCTCCACGGTCAGCCTCAAGTTCGCCTACGGCACCAATCTGGACCGGGCCCGCAATCAGGTGGACCGCGCGATCTCCAGCGCCAAGCGGAACCTGCCCGCCGACGTCGACCCCCAGTCCTATGCGGGCAACATCAACGACTTCCCGGTCGTCTATCTGGCCGTGTCCTCGGACCAGCCGCTGAGCGTGCTCAGCGAGCAGCTGAACCGCCTGAGCGTGCCGCGCCTGCTCAAGCTCGACGGCGTGCGCGGCGCCGAAGTCAGCGGCGCCACCGGCCAGTACGTCTCGATCCTGCCCCGGGCCGGAGCGCTCGCCCAGCGCGGTCTGAGCGCCCAGTCGATCCGCCAGGCGCTCAAGGACAACGGCTCGGTCATCCCGGTCGGAACCATCACCGAGCAGGGCAAGGAGCTGTCCCTGCAGGTCGGCACGCGCGTCGACACCCTGGACGCCGTGAAGGCGCTGCCGCTCACGGGCGCCAACACCCCCACCACGATCGGCGACATCGCCCAGGTCCAGCTCAAGGACAACCCCGCCACCTCCATCACGCGCACCAACGGCGTGCAGACGCTGGCGCTGTCCGTCACGAAGAAGCCCGAAGCGGACACCGTGGCGCTCTCCCACGCCGTGCGGGACGCGATCCCGGCCCTGCAGGACGAACTCGGCCACGGCGCCAAGTTCACCTCCGTCTTCGACCAGGCGCCCTTCATCGAGAAGTCCATCAAGGACCTCACCACGGAAGGCCTCCTGGGTCTCGGATTCGCCGTGGTCATCATCCTGCTGTTCCTGCTCTCCGTGCGGTCCACGCTGGTCACGGCCATCTCGATCCCGCTCTCCCTGCTCATCACCTTCATCGGTCTCGGGGCCGCGAAGTACTCGCTCAACATCCTGACCCTCGGCGCCCTGACCATCGCGATCGGGCGCGTGGTGGACGACTCGATCGTGGTGATCGAGAACATCAAGCGGCACCTCAGTTACGGCGAAGACAAGAAGACGGCCATCCTGACCGCCATCCGCGAAGTCGCCGGCGCCGTGACGGCCTCCACCCTCACCACGGTGGCCGTGTTCCTGCCGATCGCCTTCGTGGGCGACATCGCGGGCGAGCTGTTCCGGCCGTTCGCCCTCACGGTCACCATCGCCCTGCTCGCCTCGCTCTTCGTCTCCCTCACCATCGTCCCCGTCCTCGCGTACTGGTTCCTGAAGTCGGGGAACGTCCAGGGCCGCGAGCAGGCGGAGATCGAGCGGGAGGCCCATGCGAAGGAGGAGCGCTCCTGGCTCGCCCGCGGCTACGTCCCCGTCCTGCACGCCACGCAGCGCCATCCCGTCATCACCCTGGTCTCGGCGGTCGTGATCCTGGTGGCGACGTTCGCCATGACCCCGCTGCTGCCCACCAACCTCCTGGGGGACTCGGGCCAGAACAGCTTCACCATCCGGCAGTCCCTTCCCGCGGGCACCACGCTGGACGATTCCAGCAAGGCCGCTGCGAAGGTGGAGAACGCGCTCAAGGACGTCGACGGCGTCAAGGACGTCCAGGTCATCCTCGGCAACGCCGGGACCGGGTACGGCGCCATGGTCTCCAGCGGCTCCTCCGACGCCAACTTCACGGTGACCACGGATGAGAAGAAGAACCAGCTGAAGCTCCAGGACGCCGCCCGGGCCAAGCTCAACGACCTGAAGGATGCAGGCAAGCTCACGATCGGCTCACAGCAGGGCGGCTTCGGCAGCTCCAACACGGTGGACGTGACCATCCGCTCGGGCGACTCCGACGCCCTCGCCAAGGCCTCCCAGCAGCTCGTCACGGCCTTCGGCGACGTGCCGAACACGACCTCCGTGACCAGCAACCTGGCGTCCTCCTACCCCGTGGTCCAGGTGGAGGTGAACCGGGCCAAGGCCGCGGCGCTGGGTCTGTCCGAGCAGCAGATCGGCGGCCTGCTGGCCAGCGCGTCCAACCCGCCGCTCGATGTGAAGCTGCGCCTCGGCGTCACGGACTACTCCGTCCGCGTGGGCGAGGCCCAGCCGTTCCGCAGCATCCAGGAGCTCAAGGACAGCAAGATCCCGGGCACTCCCCTGACGCTCTCCGCGGTGGCCGACGTCAAGCAGGTCAACGTGCCGTCCAGCATCACCAGCAGCAACGGCCAGCGCACCGCCGTCGTCTCGGTCACGCCGGACGGCAGCAACCTGGGCGCGGTCAGCACGGAGGTGCAGAAGCGTCTGGCGTCCATCAGCCTCCCGGCCGGCACGACGGCGGCGGTCGGCGGCGCGACGACGCAGCAGGCCGACTCCTTCCGCCAGTTGGGGCTGGCGCTGCTGGCCGCCGTCGCGATCGTCTACGTGATCATGGTGGCGACGTTCAAGTCCCTGGTCCAGCCGCTCATCCTGCTCGTCTCGATCCCGTTCGCCGCGACGGGCGCCATCGGCCTGCTCCTCGTGTCCCGCGTGCCGCTCGGCCTGCCGTCCCTGATCGGCATGCTCATGCTCGTGGGCATCGTGGTCACGAACGCGATCGTGCTGATCGACCTCATCAACCAGTACCGCAGACCTGAGCCGGGCCGTGAGGCGATGTCCGTGGCGGACGCGATCGAACACGGCGCCCGCCGCCGTCTGCGGCCGATCCTCATGACGGCGGCCGCCACGGTGTTCGCCCTGACCCCGATGGCGCTCGGCCTGACGGGTGGCGGCGGCTTCATCTCGCAGCCGCTGGCGATCGTGGTGATCGGCGGTCTCGTGTCCTCCACGCTCCTCACACTGGTCCTGGTGCCGGTCCTCTACCGCCTCGTCGAGGGGCGGAGGGAACGGCGTCAGGAACGGAAGCAGGAGCACCACCGGCACGTGGCCACGCAGGACTGATTCCCCTTCCGGGACTGACCTGCGGAATCTCCGCACGACCCGGCCCGCCCGCGGACCCGGCAGCACGCCGGCGCCCCGGGCGGGCCGCTCCGTTCCGGCTCCGGATCCCCCGGGAATAGATCCAGACCCTCCAGCGCTGACACGAGTGAAATTAGATGCAAATGCATATAATTTGGTAGAGTTGGACGTGGCCAAGGAGGCAGCAATGCAATTCGGAATCTTCACCGTGAGTGACATCACCACGGACCCCACCACGGGCACCACCCCCACGGAGCACGAGCGCATCAAGGCGACGGTCGAGATCGCCAAGAAGGCCGAGGACGTGGGCCTGGACGTGTTCGCACTCGGCGAGCACCACAACCGCCCGTTCTTCTCCAGCTCCCCCACCACCACGCTGGCGTACATCGCGGCGCAGACGGAGAAGCTCATCCTCTCCACGTCCACCACGCTCATCACCACGAACGACCCGGTGAAGATCGCCGAGGACTTCGCGATGCTGCAGCACGTGGCCGACGGCCGCGTGGACCTCATGCTCGGCCGCGGCAACACCCCGCCGGTCTACCCCTGGTTCGGCAAGAACATCCAGGACGGCGTGAACCTGGCGATCGAGAACTACAGCCTGCTGCGTGAGCTGTGGGACAAGGACATCGTCAATTGGCAGGGCAAGTTCCGCACCCCGCTGCAGAACTTCACTTCCACCCCGCGCCCGCTGGACGACGTCGCGCCGTTCGTCTGGCACGGTTCCATCCGCACCCCGCAGATCGCCGAACTGGCGGCCTACTTCGGTGACGGATTCTTCGCCAACAACATCTTCTGGCCGAAGGAGCACTTCCAGCGGCTGATCGCCCTGTACCGCGAGCGCTACGAGCACTACGGTCACGGCACGGCGGAGCAGGCCATCGTGGGTCTCGGCGGACAGTTCTTCATGCGCCGGAACTCGCAGGACGCCGTCCGCGAATTCCGCCCGTACTTCGACAACGCCCCCGTCTACGGCCACGGCCCGTCCCTGGAGGACTTCACCTCGCAGACGCCGCTCACCGTGGGCAGCCCGCAGGAGGTCATCGAGAAGACCCTGAGCTTCCGTGAGACCTTCGGCGACTACCAGCGCCAGCTCTTCCTGGTGGACCACGCCGGTCTGCCGCTGAAGACGGTCCTGGAGCAGCTGGACCTCCTCGGTGAGATCCTGCCGGAGCTCCGCAAGGGCTTCGCCGAAGGCCGTCCCGCCACCGTGCCGGACGCCCCGACGCACGCCTCGCTCGTGGCCGCCAAGGAGGCAAAGCAGGCCGAGGGTGAGGGCGCGGGCCAGGACGAACCGGCCGGGCAGGTCGCGACGTCATGAGCAAGGCACCGCACGTCCGCACGGCCGCCGCCACCTGGGAGTCCCTCTTCCGGGCCCAGGTGGCGGTCATGCGGCGCCTCAATGAGGCCCCCGCCTTCCGTCAGGTCGGCGTGTCCCACAAGGTCAGCGTGAAGGAGTACGACGTCCTGTTCACGCTCAGCCGCTGCCCGGAGGGCTGGCTGCGCCTGCACGAGATCAACGATCGCGTGCTCCTCAGCCAGTCGAGCCTGAGCCGACTGGTGGAGCGCCTGCAGAACCGGGGGCTGATCGAGCGTCAGACCGCGCCGGACGACGGCCGGGGCATCCTGATCCGCCTCACGCCGGAAGGCCGCGCGGTGCAGAAGGAGATCGGCCGGGCGCACGTCCGGGACATCGCCGCCGTCGTGGGTCCGGCCCTCACCGAGGACGAGATGACCGAGCTCATGCGCCTGACCGAGAAGCTGCGGCAAGGACTCGGGCACCCGGAATAGGGCCCGGCCCTCCGCACGACCGGTGGTGGCCGGCCAGGAAATCCCCAGCCACCGCACAGCAAACCACCGGCACGCCACAGGGTGCCGTGAAAGACTGAGGCCATGAGCAGCAGGACCACCGGGACCGTCGGACGAACGGCCGCCGCGGAGCCCGGACCCGGGTCGGCGGCCGTCGCCGTCGCCACGGAGACCGGAGGCGCGTCCACTGAGCGGCGCACGACGGCGGCCTCCCGCCTCTGGGGCCAGATCGGCCGGTTCACGGTGGTCGGCGTCCTGTGCACGGCGGCGTCGATCGGACTGTACGCGTTGCTGCGCCCCTCCGTCGGACCCCAGTGGGCCAACGCGCTCGCCCTGGTCTCGACGTCGATCCTCAACACGGCCCTGAACCGCGCCGCCACGTTCCGCATCCAGGGTGGACAGGGTGCCGCCCGGGATCACGCGCGCGGGCTCCTCGTGATGGGCATCGCCTGGGTCATCACGGCCTCCAGCCTGGCGCTGCTGCACTGGGTCCAGCCGCAGGCGACCGTCACCGAGGAACTCTGGACCACCACCCTGGCCGGGTTCCTCGCCACCGTGGTCCGCTTCACCCTGTTCCGGCAGTGGATCTTCCGCCGCGCACGGAACGCGTGAACGCGGGGCCAAAAGCTCCCTGAGCCGGCCTCAGACGGCTCCGGCGCCGAGACGGCCGAGGATCTCCCCGACAGCTCGCGCCGTGATCTTGAGGTCCTCGTCGCTCGTGTCCCGCGGCAGGCTGAAGCGCACCGCCGTGAGTGCCACGTCCGCGGGAAGTCCCATGGCCCTCAGGGCGGCGGACGGCTCACTGGAGCCGGCTGCGCACGCCGAGCCGCTCGAACACACGATGCCCCGTCGCTCCAGTTCCAGCAGGACCGTCTCCCCCGCCACGCCGGGGAAGCAGAACGACGCCGAACCGGGAAGCCGGTTCACGGGATCACCCGTGAGGACCGCGCCCGGGACGGCGTCCTGGACGGCGCGGATGAAGCGGTCGCGTCGAGCTTCCGCGGCGGCACCGTCGGCGGAGCGGCGTTCCGTCTCCGCCAGTTCCAGCGCGGTCGCGAACGCCACTGCCCCCGCCACGTCCTCGGTGCCTGAACGGCGGTCCCTCTGCTGGCCGCCGCCGTGCAGGAGCGGCTCGAAGGGGGTCCGGGCCTTCAGGAACAGCACACCGTTGCCCTTGGGCGCGCCCAGCTTATGACCTGCGAGCGACAGCGCTGCGACACCCAGCTCCCGGACGTCCAGCGGCAGTGCTCCGGCCGCCTGCACGGCGTCACTGTGCAGCGGGACGCCGGCCTGCCGCGCGAGGTCCGCCAGGGCCGGGATGTCCTGGACGGTGCCCACCTCGTTGTTCGCGTACATGACGCTCGCCACCGCCGTGCGCTCCCCCAGGAGCGCGGCGAACTCTTCGGCGAGGACCACGCCTTGATGGTCCACCGGAGCGACATCCACCGTGAAGCCGTGCACCCTGGCGAGATACTCCGCCGATTCCGTCACCGCGGGATGTTCGATCGCGCTGATCAGGACACGGTCCAGCCGGGGATCCCGGGCCCGGCGGGCGAGGGCGATGCCCTTCAGCGCCGCGTTGTCGGCTTCGGTTCCGCCGGAGGTGAAGAGCACCTCCGCGGGGCGGCAGCCGAGCACGGCGGCCACCCGGCGTCGAGCGTCCTCCAGGACCGCCCGGGCGCTTTCGCCCACTTCGTGGTGGCTCGCCGGATTGCCGAACGTCCCGGACAGGACCGGCCAGATCGCCTGCAGCACCTCGGGACGGACCCGGGTGGTGGCTGCCGCGTCCAGGTAGATCACGGCGTGCCCTGGGGGTGGATGTCGATGTCGAGGCCCAGGTCCAGATTGGCGACGCTGTGCGTGATCGCGCCGGAGGAGATGATGTCCACTCCGGTGGCCGCGATCGCCGCGATGGTGTCGAGCCGGACGTTGCCGCTCGCCTCCACGAGCGCCCGACCCGCCACCCGGCGCACGCCCTCGGCGAGGTCCTCGAGGGAGAAGTTGTCCAGCATGATGGTGTCCACGCCGGCGGCCAGCACGGGTTCGATCATCTCCAGCCCGTCGACTTCCACCTCCAGATGCACCGTGTGGCCCAGGCGGGACTTGCCGTCCAGGAGCGCCTGGGTGATCTTCCCGGGGTCTCCACCGGTGAGGACCGCCAGGTGGTTGTCCTTCACCATGACCGCGTCGGACAGACTGTAGCGGTGATTGTGCCCGCCGCCGCAGCGCACGGCGTACCGTTCGAGGTTCCGCAGGCCCGGCGTCGTCTTGCGGGTGTCGACCACTCGGGCCCGGGTCCCGGCCACGGCCTCCACGTGGGCATGGGTGGCGGTGGCGATCGCGCTCATCCGCTGCATCAGGTTCAGCGCGATGCGCTCGCCCAACAGCACCGACCGTGCCGGGCCCTCGATCACGGCCAGCCGGTCCCCCGGCTCGAACGATCGGCCGTCCTCCACGAGCGCCGTCACCCGGACCCGCGGATCGACCAGCGCGAAGACCCGCTGCACCACGGGTCCCCCGCTCAGCACGCCAGGAACCCGGGCCCGCACGACCGCCTGGGCGGTGGCGGCGAGCGGGATGAAGGCCTCACTGGTGAGGTCTCCGTGGGCGGCGTCCTCCTCGAGCGCGGTCAGGATCACCCGGTCCAGGGCCCGTTCATCCGGCCCTGCCAAGAACCCGGTGGTCAGCGTTTGGTTCATGCGGTGGGGATCCTTCCGGAAGGCGAGGAGACGACGACGGCGCGCGGCTCGGCGCGCCAGCTGAGGTGCCGGGGGTCGACGGGCCGCCCGTCCGGGGCGTCCGCGCGGAAATGGGCGCCGACGCTGACCTCACGGGAGAGGGCTCCCGCCACGAGGACCCGGGCGGCGAGAAGACTGTGCCGGAATGCCGGGGTGTCGGTGCGGGCAAGCCAGTCGTCCAGCACGGACGCGGCGCGGGACAGCCCTTCCGCGGTGCGGGACATGCCGGCCTCCGCGGTCATGAGCTGCTGCAGCGCCTCCAGCCCGGGGGCCTCAAGGCGCGGCGCGGTGCTGGCGGGCACTGCCACGCCGCCCGCTGTGTCCTCGTCGAAGGTCGCCACCGGCAGCTCCACGGCGCCCGCCGGCAGACTGCGGGCAGACCGCGGGGTCACCGCGGCGCCACCGTCCCCGGCCCGCTCCTCGATGAGCGCCTCGATGGCACGGCGGGCGAAGACGAGACCTTCCAGCAGCGAGTTGGAGGCGAGCCGGTTCGCACCGTGCACCCCGGTGCAGGCCACCTCGCCGGCAGCCCAGAGTCCGGGAAGGGAGGTCCTGCCCCAGAGGTCGGTGGCGACTCCGCCCATCCAGTAGTGGGCGGCGGGAGCCACCGGGACGGGTTCGCGCTCCCAGTCGACCCCCGCGAGCGCCAGGGCCGCGCTGATGCTCGGGAAGCGGCGCGCCAGGAACCCCCGGCCCTCGCGTTCTACGATCGGCCGGGCATCCAGGAAGACCGCGCCGTCCGGGGTGCCGCGCCCGGCGAGGTGCGCGGCGACCGCCCGGGAGACCACATCGCGAGGGGCCAGCTCGGCCAGAGGATGAAGATCCGGCATGAAACGGCGGCCCTCGTCGTCGAGCAGCACGGCGCCCTCACCGCGGACGGCCTCGGACACCAGCCAGCCGTCCTGGGCCTGGCCCGGGAGCCGCAGCGCCGTCGGATGGAATTGCAGGAATTCGGCGTCGGTGACCACGGCCCCGGCCTCCAGCGCCAGACCCACACCCTCCCCCAGTGCCCCGGACGGATTGGTGGTCCGGGCGAAGAGGCGCCCGGCTCCCCCGGTGGCCAGCAGCACGCCCTCGGCCGTCAGCTCGTGGCGCATGCCGTCCCGTTCGAAGACGACGCCACGGACCCTGCCGGCGTCGCGGGCGTCAGTCAGCAGTGCCGTGACCCACGCGTTCTCCACCAGGCTGACCCGTCCGGCCAGCACCTGCGCGATGACGGCCGACACCAGGGCGCGGACGATCCCTGCTCCGGTGGCGTCCCCGCCTACATGGAGGATCCGGGGATGGGAGTGCGCGGCTTCCAGACCGAGCGCCGTATCACCGGACGCCCCGGCGTCGAAGCGCACGCCGAACCGTTCCAGATTCCGCACGTCCTCCTGGGCGCCCGAGCAGAGGATGCGGACGGCCCCCGGATCGCACAGCCCGGCGCCGGCGGCCAGCGTGTCGCGGACGTGGGCCTCGACCGAGTCCCCGGGGGCCCGGCGGGCCTCGTCCAGCACGGCGCAGATTCCGCCCTGGGCCGCGAAGCTGTTGCTGGCCTCCAGCTCGCTCCGGGTCAGGAGCACCACGGGGATCCCGGCTTCGGCGGCGAGCAGGGTGGCGTAGAGGCCGGCAATCCCGGCCCCCACCACGGCGAGGCCCGCGGACCGCGCGCGACCGGCGGACTCCGGCGTGGCGGCGTCGTCGGCCCTGGGAAGGTCCGGGCGGGCTGTCATGGCCGTGCCGCCAGCATCCGTTCCAGGGCGACGCGGGCGCCCTGCTGCACGACGTCGTCCACGACGATCTGGTTCACGACCCGGCCCTGCACCAGTTCCTCCAGCACCCAGGCCAGGTAGGCGGGGTGGATGCGGTACATGGTGGAGCAGGGGCAGATCACCGGGTCGAGGCAGAAGATCGTGTGCTGCGGGTACTCCGCGGCGAGCCGGTTGACCATGTTGATCTCGGTGCCGATGGCGAAGGTCGTGGGTTCGGTGGCGGCCGCGACGGCCTTCCGGATGTGGTCGGTGGACCCGGCCGAATCCGCCGCATCCACCACCTCCATGGGGCACTCGGGGTGGACGATCACGGTCACGCCCGGGTGGTCCTGACGGGCCTTTTCGATCTGCGCGACGGTGAAGCGCTTGTGCACCGAGCAGAAGCCCTGCCAGAGGATGACCTCGGCCTCCTCCAGGGTGGCCTCGCTGTTGCCGCCGAGATCCTTCCGCGGATTCCACAGGGGCATGTGCTCGAGCGGCACGCCCATGGCCTTCGCCGTGTTGCGGCCCAGGTGCTGGTCCGGGAAGAACAGGACCCGCTGCCCGCGCTCGAAAGCCCATTCCAGGACCGTCGCGGCGTTGGAGGAGGTGCAGACGATCCCGCCGTGCTCGCCGCAGAACGCCTTCAGAGCCGCCGAGGAGTTCATGTAGGTGACGGGGATGACCGGGAGCCTGCCGTCGGCATCCGGCGCGGTGCCGTAGATCTCCTCGAGCTGCTCCCAGCAGTCCTGTACGGAGTCGATGTCCGCCATGTCCGCCATGGAGCAGCCGGCCGCCAGATTGGGGAGGATCACGGCCTGGCGGTCCGTGGAGAGGATGTCCGCGGTCTCGGCCATGAAGTGGACCCCGCAGAAGATGATCGCCTCCGCCTCGGGCCGGGTCAGGGCCGCGTTCGCGAGCTGGAAGGAATCCCCTACGAAGTCGGCGTACTTGACCACTTCATCGCGCTGGTAGAAGTGCCCCAGGATGACCGCCCGGTCCCCCAGCGCCTCCTTGGCGGCCAGGATGCGGCGGTCGAGCTCGGCATCGCTCGCCTGCTTGTACTCCGCCGGGATCTCGCCCTGCCGGGGCGTGCTCGCGGGCGCGACGTCGGCGCTTGAGGCGCCCGGCCCGTACGCGGGGACGCCACGTGCGGCCTCGGCGGCGTCATACTCCCAGGGCCCGCTGGCCAGTTCGGTGCTGCACGTGCTCTGCCCGGCGGCCCGGGACAGCGCCGCGCTCTCGGCCTGCTCGCGGGTCAGGAGCTGAATGGTGGCGTTGACACTGCTCATGAGGGGTTCCTTGCTGTGTTCGGTGCTGTCCGGGGAGTGCTCGACGGCGCGGGGCCGGTGTAGCGGTAGAGGCGCGGCGGGCGGTGCTTGCCGCCCTGGAGGTAGCGGTCGCTGGGTTCGATGCCGACGGCGTTCGTGACGTGGCGGCGGAAGTTCGCAGGATCGAGAGGCTTGTCGAGGACGGCCTCGTAGACCTCCCGCAGCTGGGCCAGCGTGAAGTACTCGCCGAGGAAGTGGAACGCGATCGAGGCGTACTCCATCTTGTTGCGGAGCCGCCAGAGGGCGTAATCCACGATTTCCTGGTGGTCGAAGGCGAGGTCCGTGACCTTGTCCGCCCGGAACCAGCGGACGTTCTCCTCTTCGCCGGGCAGCTCGGCCTCCTCCGGCTGGACCAGCGCCCAGTAGACGATGCTCACGACGCGCTGGGCGGGTGAACGGTGCAGACCGCCGAAGGCGTAGAGCTGCTCCAGGTACCGCGGGGCGAGACCGGTGGTGTCGAGAAGGTTGCGCGAGGCGGCCTCGGGCAGCGATTCATCGTGCCGGAGAGGACCGCCAGGGAGTGCCCACTGTCCCTTGAACGGCTCCCGGATCCGGCGGACCAAGGGAAGCCAGAGCGTCGGACGACCGGAGGTCTCGCTGGGTTTCAGCGCGAAGATGACCGTGGAGATCGCCAGCCCGGGCGCTGCGAGGCGGCGCTCCTCCACGTTGCCGACCGGATTGGCCTGCACGGGAACCGTCAGGGGCTGCCACTGATCCATCGCCGCTCCTTCCCGCGATCCCGGTTCCTCGGCGTCTCCGCCGAGTTAAAGTCACCATGACTATAACTGAGGATAGACCTCCACCAGCCCGACGGACAAGCGGATGAAGCCCGTCCCGGAGGGCTCCTGCTCGGCGCCGCGTGAGCGGTAGAGTGACTGCACGGGCCGGAGGAGGCCCCCGGACCCCGACGACGGCGCCTCGGAGGCGTCCGGCGCGGCGGCCGCGACATCACCCAGGAGGGACACGGACATGACCCGGCACGCAGGCCAGAACCAGCCGCACACGGTGGAGGGACGCGACCCCGGCCTCAACGTCGAGGTGTTCCGCGGCGACACCGACCCCGGTCTGCCGCCGATCCTTCTCGTGCACGGCTTTTCGTCGAGCATCGACCTCAACTGGGTTCAGAGCGGCTGGATCCGTGACCTCCTCAAGGCCGGCCGCTGGGCCATCGCGGTGGATCTGCCCGGTCACGGACGCAGCGAGGCCCCCGCCGACATGGACTCCTACTCCCCCGGCAAGATCCGCGCCGATCTGCTGCAGGCCGTGACCGACGTCGGGGCCAGGCCACTGCGCGACGGCGACCCGGGCAGCGGCCTCGACGTGATCGGCTACTCGCTCGGCGGGCGCATCGGCTGGGAGATCGCCGGCACGCAGCGCGGGCTCGTCCGGCGTGCGGTGCTCGGCGGCCCGAGCCACAACGACCCGCTCGCGGAGTTCGACGTCGTGGCCGCACAGCGTCACCTCGCCGACGGCACTCCGATCGCCGACGCGTCGACCGCAGCATTGCTCACCATGGCGCAGCTCGTGCCGAGCAACAACATCTTCGCGTTCCTCCAGCTCATCGAAGCCGCCAAGGTGGAGCCGTTCGACCCCGAGGACGCCGTGCCCCACCAGGACGTGCTGCTCGCGGCGGGTTCGGAAGACCCCCGTGCGGCATCGCTGCCCACCCTCGCGGCCCTGGTCGAGGAAGCGGGCGGTCACGCCGAGACGCTCCTGATCCCCGGACGCAACCACACGAACGCCGTCACCAGCCGCGTGTTCAAGGAAGCCGCTCTGGAGTTCCTGGCGCGCTGATCACGGGCCGCCCATTGAAAGCGTTCCGCCCGTTGAGTGCTCAGTTGTTGCGGGTTCCGACGCCCGGGACCCGCAACTACTGAGCACTCAAGGAGAAACGGCGTTCGAGGGGAAAGCACCCCTCAGCGGGACAGGGCCTTGAGGATCCGGCCGGCCACAAGGCCGAGCAGCATGAGCAGCAGCGCGGCCGAGCCGGACACCAGGAACGCCGGATGCGAACCGCCGGCCTGCGCCGCGGCGCCCGCCACGGCGTAGCCGAGAGCCGTCCCGGCGACGATCCCGCTCGAGAGGGCGGTCATGACGGTCGACATGCGCGCCGCGGGAGCCACCTGGGCTCCGATCGCGAACACGGTCACCATGAGCGGCCCGACCGCGATGCCCAGCAGGAGCAGCACGGGGATGATGCTCCCGAGCGTGAGCGGCAGGAGCAGCAGCGCACTGCCCGCCGTGAGGAGCAGGGCACAGAACACCCATCGCGCGCCGTGGCGGAACTTCTCGGGCCAGGCGGCGATGGACAGCGCCATGACCGCGGAGCTGAGCCCCATCGCCGAGTAGAGCAGGCCCGCGAGTTCCGGGTTGGCGAATTCACCGGCGAAAGCGCTCAGCGCGGCTTGGGTGCCGCCGAAGAAGGTGCCCATGCAGACCATGGCCAGCACGGCGACGACGACCATCGCCAGACGCAGGCGGGCCGCGCCGTCGGGGGCTTCCGCCGTCGTCGCTCCCGTCGGCGCATTCCGCGTGCCCTGCACCGCGGTGACACTCGGATGAAGGGCGAAGAGCGGGACCAGCACCAAGGTGAGGAGCGCGGCGAGCGCGAGCGGCAGCCAAGGGGCGAGGAACGCCGCCAGGACGCCCACCAGGGCGGGGCCGAGGACGAAGGTGAGCTCGTCGGTGGTGCCCTCGAAGGACATGGCGACGTCGTTCATGCCGGCGCGTGAGCCGCGCTTCCGGCCGATCAGGGCGAGCCAGCGCACCCTGGAGAGCGGGCCGACCTGCGGCGAGGTGAAGCCGCTCGCGAAGGCCGCCACGACGATCCACGGCACGGAGGGCTCCTGCGAGGTGAGGCAGGCCCCGAGAAGCAGGGCGAGAGAGACGACGTTGGCGGCCGCGTAGCCGAGGAGCACGGGACGCTGCCCCAGGCGATCGGCGAGCATTCCGACCAGGGGCGCGCCGACGGCGGAACCGATGCCCACGGCGCCGGCGGCCAGGCCGGCCGAGGCGTAGGAATGCGTGACGGCGGTGACCAGGCTCATGGTGCCGATGGTGAGCATGGCCAGCGGGAGGCGGGCCAGCATGGTGAGGAAGATGTACCAGCCGCCGCTCAGGCGGGGAAGCTGCGCGTACTGCCGGAACATGCCGACGATGCGCTCCCAGGCGGAGACCGGGGATGCCGCCACGGAGGGGCGGTCTTCAGAGGTACGGGAGGGTGCTGTCATGGGCAGAACTCCTGAAAGGTGATACTGCGGAACGCAGTGCGCACCGTCCCTGCCACCCGATGCGCCCGACCCTTTGTACTCCCTCCAGTATACCGGGGTTCCCGTCCGTGCACCGCGTCGGGGAGTCACTCGTCCGCTATAGGCTGGGGGCTGCGGAATGGATCCTGGCGACGCGGAAGGAACACGGACATGCACGAGGTGGTTTGCCCCCATTGCGGGAAGGCCTTCACGATCGACGAGGCGGGCTACGCCGAGATCGTCCGGCAGGTCCGGGACCGCGAATTCGAGGAGCAGCTCCACCAGCGGCTCGAGCTGGCCGAGAAGGAGAAGGCCGCGGCCGTCGAGCTCGCCGAGTCCCGGATGGCCCAGGAACTCCAGAAGGCCGCCACCGTGAAGGACTCCCAGATCCAGGACCTGATGGCGCGCCTCGAGGCCGAGGAGACCGCGCGGCGCCTCGCCGTCGCGGAGGCCCTGGGCGATGTGGAGAAGCAGCGCGACGCGCTCCGGAATGAACTCCAGCAGGCCCGGCGCGAACAGCAGACCGCCACCGAGCTGCTCGAGACGAAGCTCCGCAGCGAACTGCAGGCCGCTGCCGCCGCCAAGGACGCGGAGATCCAGAACCTCAAGGCGAAGCTCGACGCCGGCGAGACCGCCCGGCGGCTGGCGATCACCGAAGCGGTGGGCGATGTCGAGAAGGACCGCGATGCGCTGCGCAACGAGCTGGAGCGCGCGGCCCTGGAGAAGAAGCTCGCGGAGCAGGCGCTCAAGGACAAGTACGAGACCCAGCTCAGGGACCGGGACGACGCGATCGAGCGCCTGCGGGACATGAAGGCCCGCCTCTCCACCAAGATGGTGGGCGAGACCCTGGAGCAGCACTGCGAGACCGAATTCAACCGCCTGCGGGCCACGGCGTTCCCACGGGCGTACTTCGAGAAGGACAACGACGCACGGAGCGGCAGCAAGGGCGACTACATCTTCCGCGACAGCGATGAGAACGGCACCGAGATCGTGTCCATCATGTTCGAGATGAAGAACGAGAACGACGGCACGGCCACCAAGCACAAGAACGAGGACTTCCTCAAGGAACTCGACCGGGACCGGGCCGAGAAGGGCTGCGAGTACGGGGTGCTGGTCAGCCTCCTCGAAGCCGACAGCGAGCTGTACAACGGCGGGATCGTGGACGTGTCCCACCGCTACCCGAAGATGTACGTCGTGCGGCCGCAGTTCTTCATCCCGATCATCACGCTCCTGCGCAATGCCGCGCTGAACTCGTTGAAGTACAAGACCGAACTGGAGCTCGTCCGGGCGCAGAACATCGACATCACGGACTTCGAGGACCAGCTGGAGGACTTCAAGACCCGCTTCGGCAAGAACTACGAGCTGGCGTCGCGCCGCTTCCACGAGGCCATCGACCAGATCGACAAGTCGATCGCGCAACTGCAGAAGGTCAAGGAGTCGCTGCTCGGATCGGAGCGGAACCTGCGGCTGGCCAACGACAAGGCGCAGGACGTGACCATCAAGAAACTCACCCGCGGCAACCCGACCATGGCGGCCAAGTTCGCCGAGCTCTCGCGGCCGGACGGCCCGGAACAGCCCACGCTGGAGTAGCGCGGGCGGCCCCGGGCTCCCGCCCTGCGTCGGCGGCCCTTTAATCCACCGGAGAGACGCGGATGAGATTCCCGTCCGGGTCGGCGATGACGAAGGTGCGGCCGAAGACGTCGTCGTGCGGCTCCTCCAGGACCGTCACACCCTTCGCGGCCCACCGCGCGAAGACCGCGTCCACAGCCGCCGCCGAGCCGGGCACCATGAGACCGATCTCGCTCGTGCGGGGCGTGTCCGGCGTGGCGTGTCCGCTCCGGCCGGTCCACAGCGCGAACAGCACGCCCGGTGCCACCTCGAAGGCGACATACCTCGGACTGGTGAAGGTGGGCGACATCTCGAACAGATCGCTGTAGAAGGCGGTCGCCGCCTCGGCGTCGCGGACGTAGAACAGGAACAGATTCGGTGCGGACATGAGAACTCCTCGGGTCGCTGATCATCAGTACCGGACCAGCTGACCAGGAAATCACGACACCTCTTGTCACCTTTTCTGGGAGTATTGCTGACCATGAAGGCATCCCGGCTGCTGCACCTCCTGCTCCTGCTGCAGGTCCGCCAGCGCGTCACCACCACCGAGCTCGCGGAGCGTCTGGAGGTGTCGCGACGGACCGTCTTGCGGGATGTCGAGTCGCTCTCCGCGGCGGGGGTCCCGGTCTACGCGGAACGGGGCCGCCGCGGCGGCATCGTGCTCCTCTCAGGCGCCCGGCTGAACGCCTCCCACCTCGACCCCGCGGAACTGGAGGCGCTCTCGCTCACCGGCCTGGACGCCGGGCAGCTCGAGATGCTGGGACTGTCCGCCGCGCACCAGGCGGCCGCACGCAAGATCGACGCACGGGCCGCCGCGGGCGCGGAAGACCCGGCCCTGGCGCGCCTCGCCGATCTGGTCCATGTCGAGAGCACGGCCTGGTTCGCCGGCCCGGGCGCCGGCGTCGACGTCGCGGACCTCGCGTGGACGCTCCGGGCCGCCCGCCGGCTGACGATCGAGTACCGGCGCAGTGCCGAGACCCGGACCTCCACCCTCGAGGTGGATCCCTATGGCCTGGTCGCGAAATCGGGCCGCTGGTACCTGGTCGGTGACGTGGACGGCGAGGGCCGGCTGTTCGCCCTGGAGCGGCTGTCCGGCTACCGGCCCCTGGACACTCCCGCGGCGCTGCGCGACGGCGAGACGCTGCGGTCCGTCTGGGCGGCGCTGAAGGAACGCACCGAGTCGGCGGGAGGGGTGAGCGTGACGGTCCGGCTCCGTGCGAGCCGGGTCGACCTGGCCCACCGGATCCTCGGCAGGCGCCTCGGATCCGTCGCCGTCGCGCAGAACGGCTGGTGCACCGCCGTCGTCCGCTATCCGGGCCTGGCCTCGGTGCGTCAGCTGCTCCAGTTCGGCGACCACCTCGAGGTCCTCTCCCCCGATGCCGCGCGCGAGGTGATCCACCGGCTCGCCCAGGACCTGGCCCGGCGCCATGCGCCGCACTCCCCCGGCGACGACTGAGCCGGGCGCACCGCAGGGACGGCAGAGGCCGCCGACCTCAGGGTCGGCGGCCTCTGCTCGGGGCGGGTCGGACTACTTCTTGTCGAAGAAGTCCCTGGCCTCCTCGTGCTCGGCGGCGGCGCGGTCGCTCTCCGCCGGCTCGTCCGGAGCCTCCACCACGACGGTCTCCTCGACCTTCTCGACCACGACGGCGACCGGCTCAGCGTCGGCAGAGAGAGCGGCCTCCGGCGTCGTGGGAGCGGCACTGGAGAGGCTGATGAGCCGGGCCACCATGCCGGTCAGCAGGGCGCCGGCGAGCGGCGCGACCCAGAAGAGCCACTGCTGCTGCAGGGCCCACGGCTCGGCGAACGCCGCCGTCGCCAGGGCGCGCACGGGGTTGAACTGGCTGTTGGACAGACTCTGAGCGAACTGGCCCAGGACGGCCACGGTCAGACCCACGGAGACCGCGGCGGCGGCAAGGCTGTTGCCCTTCCCGTCCTTGCTGGCGGCCAGGTAGACCGCGGCGAGCACGGCGGCGCCGATGATCTCCACGATCAGCACGCCCGGCAGCTGCACCTGGAACGGCGAGTGCTCGGCATACCCGGCGGCCACCACGCGGAACACCGAATCGACCTTGGTGCCGTCCACGTTGCGGAGCACGGCGACCAGTGCCAGCGCGGCTCCGAAGGCGCCCACGAGCTGTACCAAGAGGTACACCGCGGCGTCGCGCCAGCCCGAACGGCCCGCGACGGCGGAGGCCAGGGTCAGGACCGGGTTGAAGTGCCCGCCGCTGATCCGGCCCAGCGCGTACATGGCGGCGATGGTCGCCAGACCGGTCGCGATGGGTCCCGGGAACGGCGCGAGGGAGGTGTTGGTGAAGATCACCACGCCCGCCCCGGCCAGGACCACCAGGAAGGTGCCCAGGAGTTCGGCTCCGGCGCGCAGCAGCAGGCCGGTGGCCGGCTGCTGTCCGTTGCCGGGAATCGTGCGGGGGGCCGTTTCGGCGCGCTCAGCGTCGACGGAAGTCATGAATGTCCTGTCCTTCGAAAGTCGGCTTGGTGGGGGTGCGCGGCGAGGTTCCGGCCACGCGGACCACCTCACCATGGCATCACAGCCTGTGAGCCCCCTGTGGTCTCCAAGTCTAGGGCAGGGGTCCCCGGGCTGAGCTCTGCGAAGTTGGGGGCGGGCACTGGACGCTAGTGCCAGGGGTCCCCGGCCTGAGCTCTGCCGCTCAGCGCACCAGCATGACCGCCACGGCGCAGCACGCCAGCAGGCACACCGCCGCGGAGGTCCCGGCGATCGCCAGCGCGCGAGGCGCGCCCTCGCCGTCGCGCAAGTGACGTACCCGGAGGACGGCGAACGCGCACACCACGACGGTGGCGACGGCCGCCGCGGCGACGGCGACGCCGTTGACCACGGTCACGGGACCGCTGCCGTCGGCCCGGGGGAAGAGCCAGGAGCGCAGGATGAAGAAGTCCACCACGAGCAGGGAGAGCAGCGTGCGGCGCCAGGCGAGCGCCGTGCGCTGCGGCTGGAGTCCGGGGTCGCGCTCGGTGTCCTCCATGCTCAGTGCCGCACCACGATCAGGACGGCGAGCACCATCGCGGCCAGCACCACCACCACGCTCATGACGAGCAGGATCCAGGAGAACGGCAGTTCCCGGCCCTGGCGCATGGCGTCCTCGGCCTGCGCCCAGCGGCGGTAGGCCATCCCGGCCAGCCCGGCGCCGATGAGCGCCAGGACCACGCACAGCGTGATGCGGAGGAACACCGGGGCGATCCCGGGCGCCAGCTGGTCGACGGCGACGGCCCCGGCGAGCAGTGCCAGCGACGTCCTGAGCCATGCCAGGAAGGTCCGCTCGTTGGCCAGGGAGAAGCGGTAGTCAGGGGCAGTGCCGCGCTGCCGCCACCGGGGTTGTCGCATGTCTCCAGGGTACCGTCGCCGCCCCGGCCGCCCGTGCGTCCGGCATCGCTCGGGGACGATAGATTGGCACCATGGCAATCGCATCGAAGATCCGCGGCTCGCTCCTGGGCGGAGCCCTGGGAGACGCCCTCGGTTACGTCGTCGAGTTCGACAGGATCCCTGTCATCCGCGAGCGCTTCGGCGCCCAGGGACTCCAGGGTTTCGAGCAGCTGAGCGGCCCCGTCGACTTCTCCGATGACACGCAGATGACCCTCTACAGCGCGGACGGCCTCTCCGAGGTGCTCGCGTGGGCCCGGGACGGCGTGGCCGCCGATGAACTGGCGTGCGTCTGGCTCGCCTACCTCCGGTGGCTGCAGACCCAGGGCCTCGAGCTGCCCGATTCCGCCCCGCACCCGCAGCCCCGCTGGATCGACGCCCAGGAGATCCTCCGCCACCAGCGCCATCCGGGGAGAGCGTGCCTCACCGGCCTGTCGACCGGTCAGATGGGCACCCCTGCGCGCCCCGTCAATCCCGACAGCAAGGGCTGCGGCACCGTGATGCGGTCCGCCCCGTTCGGCCTGGTCCCCCAGCTGGCCCCCGAGGCGGTCCTGCGCCTGAGCGCCGATGCCGCGTCCCTCACCCACGGGCACCCCTCCGCCCGGCAGTCGGCGGCGCACTTCTCGCTGCTCATCCACGAGCTGCTCCTCGGAGCTTCCCTCGACGACGCCATCGGGGCGCTGGCCGCGAGGCTCGAGGAGGATCCCGCCACCGACCCGGCGCTCCGGCTCCGCGTCGCCCGCGCCCTCGAGCTCGCCGCCGACCGCCGTCTCCTGTCCCCGGAGGAACTGTGCGCGGAGCTCGGCGAAGGATGGGTGGCCGAGGAAGCGCTGGCCATCGCCCTGTACGCCGTGCAGGCCACCCGCCCCTCGGGTGATGACTCCGCCACGACGACGCCGGGCGACGCCCCCGCGGAGGCCCAGCAGGCTGCCGGGCCGTCCGCCGCGGCGCCGTCCCAGCGGCACTTCCGCGCCGCCGTCGCGCTGGCCGTGAATCACGACGGTGACTCCGATTCCACGGCATCCCTGGCCGGCAACATCCTCGGCGTGCTGTACGGCGAGGAGGCGCTTCCGGAGGCGTGGCTGAGTGGCGTCACGGGTCTGGACGTGGTGGAGCACATCGCGAACGAGCTCGCCCGCCTCGTGGCGGAATAGGAGCGCCGCCCGTCCCGGGCTTCGCCGCCGGCCCCGGGCTTCGCCGCCGGTCCGAGATCACAGCACCGCTCAGTGGGTCGGCACGCCCGCGGTCTGGGGCAACGCCATGCCGAGACCCTGATACAGCTCTGCGACCGAGCCGGCTCCCTGCCGGGTGGCGATGTCGACCAGAATTCCGGCGCACGCCCGCGCGTCTTCGGCCGGGTCGTGGTGGTTGATGAGCGGGACGCCGGCCTGGTGTGCCGCGAAGGGCAGTGAATTGGACGGCAGGCTGTAGCACCGGCGGGACAGCACCACGGTGCAGGCGTAGCGGTAGCGGGGTGCGCGTTCCCCCGAGACCCGGAGCGCGGCCTCGATGACCCCCAGATCGAAGGCGGCGTTGTGGGCGACCACCACGTCATCCCCGATGAAGTCCTGGATCCGGGGAAAGAGTTCAAGAAAGCGGGGTTCCCCGGCCACTTCGTGCGGGTGGATCCCGTGGATCGCGATGTTGCGGGGGTCGAAATGATCGTGCCCGGCGGGCGGCCGGATGAGGAAGCAGTCCTCCTCCACCACCAGGCCGTCGCGGACCCGGGTCATGCCCAGGGCACAAGGAGAGCCCCAGAATCCGTTCGCGGTCTCGAAGTCGATCGCGGTGAAATCCAGGGGCACTCCTCAAGCCTACGCCTTCGCGGGGACGGTCCGAGGCAGGCCGGACCGTCACCTCAGGACCGTCAGGGCACCGCCCGCCGGATGGTGAGGAAGGCGCCCAGTCCCATCGCGACCGCCAGCAGCGCGAGGATTCCGGCGAGCCCCAGGATCGAGATCTGGACGAGGAAGTCCCCCACCGCTCCCCAGAGACCGCCGAGGGTGATGACGAAGATCGCGGCCACCACCAGCAGTGCCAGCCCGATGCTCACCAGGAGGACCCCGGTGACGCCCCAGCGCTTGTAGAGCGTGGCGCCCCAGAACCCGAGCGTGAAGAAGAACAGCGTGATCACGAAGGACACGATCAGGCTCTGCCACCACGGCCCGTCGAACAGGAACTGGACCCGGAAGAAGTACCCGTCCATCCCCCAGCCGTGCGTCGCGAGTTCCACCTGGGTGCCGATCGCATAGACCACGGCCATGCCCAGCGCCACGGCGGTGAATGTCACATACGTGCCGAGGAAATAGGCACGGCGGGTCACGCTCATGCCCAGCGAGAACGGGAAGGTCATCGTCAGACTCTGGATGCCCAGGGCGAAGAAGTACCAGAGAGGCGCGAAGGGCGCACCGCCGCTGATCTTCGTGCCGGTGGAAATGATGGCGAAGAGGGCCAGACAGAGGGCGAACGCCCCGCCGAGGATGACGGCCGGGATGCCCAGGAACGTCCACTTGTTGATGAGCTGCATGCGGCTGACCGCGAGGACCCTGTTCATCGGGCCACCTCCTTGCTGTCCGCGCCGCGGCCGGAGCCGGCGGCGTCGTTCAATGAGCTCTCCGCGCCCTGAGCGGACAAGGAGGCGTGGACCACCAGTTGCTGGAGCGAGACCTGGCCGAGTGTCAGGCCGAGTTCGGCGGCCTCGCGGCGCTGCGCCGCACTGAGGCGTCCGGCGATCGACACCGACACCGTGTTGAGCAGGCGCTCTTCGAACAGGACCGGATACCCCTCGATGAAGGAGGCGACCACATCGGCCGGACCCGCCACGCTGACCGCCGAACCACGGATCTCCTCGGCCTCGTCGTCCATGATGATCCGTCCCCGGTCGATGACCACGATGTGCTCGAGCAGGTTCGCCACCTCGTCGATCAGGTGGGAGGAGAGCACCACGGTGCGGGGATGCTCCGCGAAGTCCTTGACCAGGTGGTCGTAGAACAGGTGGCGGGCCACGGCGTCCAGCCCGAGGTACGGCTCGTCGAAGAACGTCAGCTCCGCCCTGCTGGCCAGGCCGATCACGATGCCGACGGCGGACAGCTGGCCTCGGGAGAGCTTCTTGATCCGCCGCTTGAGAGGCAGTTGGAAATCCTCGGCGAGGCGCTCGGCGAAGGCCTGGTCCCAGTCCGCGAAGAACAGGGCGGCGGCCTGGAATGCCTGGGCCGGGGTGAAATCGTCCGGGTACTTCTGGGACTCGCGGATGAAGCAGATCCGCCGCAGGACCCGTTCGTTCTCGTACGGATCCTCGCCGAACACGCGGACCGTGCCACTGCTCGGGAACCCCTGGGCCGTCAGGATCGACATCAGGGTGGTCTTCCCCGCCCCGTTACGGCCCAGCAGGCCGTAGATCCGGTTCTGCCGGAATTCCAGATCCACCTCGTCCAGCGCGGTGACGTCCTTGTACTTGCGTCCGAGGCCGCGTACCTGGACCACTGTCTGTTCGTTCATGGTCATGCCTTCCCCTGAGTGCTCGTGTCGTGTCCGGCCGGCGCCTCGCCGTCCAGCGCCGCGGTCAGCATCGCCAGCAGCTCCGCGCGAGCGATGCCCAATTTCCCGGCTTCGAGGCAGAGCGGCTCGACGAACTGTGACTTGAAATGCTCGCGACGCCGGCCGAGCAGCTTGTCCCTCGCTCCGGCCGCGACGAACATGCCGATGCCGCGGCGCTTGTACAGGATTCCTTCTTCCACCAAGGTGTTCACTCCTTTGGCTGCCGTGGCCGGATTGATGCGGTAGTACTGGGCGAACTCGTTGGTCGAAGGCACCTGGGATTCCTCCGGGAGGGCCCCGGAGACGATGTCGTTCTCAATCAGAGCCGCGATCTGAAGAAAGATCGGGCCGGAGTCGTCGATCACCGCGCACCTCTCAACCACACTGGTTCATTACTCATGTAACTAACCATAGAACCATCGAACCCCGCCCGCAAGCCCATGGAGGGAACGTCCAGCGAAACCCCAGTGGAGACCCGTAGGCTGGGACGGTGATTGATGCCTCTTCTGCCGCCGATACCCTGCACGCCATGGCGCGTGTACCCGTACCGACCGCTTCCTTCCTGCCGGACTGGCTGAACCCGCAGATCTTCCTGGCCGATCCGGCCCTGGCTCCCTGGGTGGTCCTGCTGGTCTGTGGCATCGTCTTCGCGGAGACCGGTCTGCTGGTGGGGTTCTTCCTGCCGGGTGATTCCCTGCTGTTCACGGCCGGCCTGCTCGTAGCTACCGGAACCATCAAGTTCAACATCGTCGCGCTGATCACCCTCGTGGTGATCTCGGCCATCATCGGCAACCAGTGCGGCTACCTGATCGGCCGCAAGGCCGGACCCGCGCTCTTCAACCGCCCTGAATCGCGCCTTTTCAAGCACGAGAATGTCGAAAAAGCCCACGTCTTCTTCGAGAAGCACGGCGGCAAGGCCCTGATCCTGGCACGCTTCGTGCCCATCATCCGCACCTTCGTCCCCGTCATCGTGGGCGTCGCGGAGTACGACAGGAAAAAGTTCTTCCTGTTCAACGTGATCGGCGGCGTGCTCTGGGGCGGCGGCGTCACGCTGCTCGGCTACATCCTCGGCGACCGCGTGCCGTGGGTCTCCAAGAACCTCGACCTCATCTTCATCGTGATCGTCCTGGTCTCGGTCCTGCCGATCCTCATCGAGGGCATCAAGGGTTACCTCGACCGGAAGAAGTCCGGGAAGGCCTGATCCCGCCGTCGGCCCTGGCGCACCCCGAACGCACGTGAGCCCCCACCGGATTCCGGTGGGGGCTCACGTGGTCCGCGGGCGGATCAGCGGCTAGGACAGCGCCTTCACGATCGCGGGCAGCAGAGCACGGAACGCCTTGCCGCGATGGCTGATCGCGTTCTTCTCCTCGCGGCTCAGCTCGGCGCAGCTCCGCGTCTCCCCCTCCGGCTGCAGGACGGGGTCGTAACCGAAGCCTCCCTCACCCCGCGGCTCGCGGAGCAGGGTGCCATTGAGCGTGCCGTACTCGACGACGTCGTACGCCTCCTCGTCCGTCCCCGGCACCGTGAGGGCGGCGGCGCAGACGAACGCGGCGCCGCGGTGCGGCTCGGCGATGTCCCCGAGCTGGGCCAGCAGAAGATCGAGGTTCGCCTGGTCATCGCCATGACGGCCGGCCCAGCGCGCCGAGAAGATCCCCGGGGCGCCGCCCATGATGTCCACGCTCAGACCGGAGTCGTCCGCGATGGACGGCAGCCCGGTGGCCGCCGCCACGGCGCGCGACTTGAGCAGGGAGTTCTCCGCGAAGCTCGTGCCGTCCTCCACCACATCGGGCACGCCCGCCGTCGCGGCGTCGATCACCTGGGTGTCCACGTCCAGGCCTGGCACCTGCCCGCGCAGGAGGTCACGGAGTTCGTTCAGCTTGCCGGCGTTCCGGGTCGCGAGCACCAGGCGGGCGCCCTCGGGAACGGCGTATTCGGGGGCCGTCACAGGATGCCGTCCAGGGTTTCGCCGAGCGTCTCCCGCTGGATCGCGGCCAGCTGGCTCGTGCCGATCAGGGCCAGATCCAGGAGACGGTTCAGTTCGTCACGGTCGAACGGCGCGCCCTCGGCCGTGCCCTGGACCTCCACGAACTTGCCGCCACCGGTGACGACCACGTTCATGTCGGTCTCGGCGCGGACATCCTCCACATACGGCAGGTCCAGCATCGGCACGCCGTCGATGATGCCCACGGAGACCGCGGCGATCGTGTCGGTCAGCGGCTTGGCCTTCGGGGCGATGAGCTTGTTCTCCCGCGCGAAGCGGATGGACTCGGCCAGCGCAACGAAGGCACCCGTGATCGCGGCGGTGCGGGTGCCGCCGTCGGCCTGGAGCACGTCGCAGTCCAGGACGATGGTGTTCTCGCCCAGCGCCTTGGTGTCGATGATGGAGCGCAGCGAACGGCCGATGAGCCGGGAGATCTCGTGCGTGCGGCCGCCGATCTTACCCTTCACGGACTCGCGGTCGGAGCGGGTGTTCGTGGCACGGGGCAGCATGGCGTATTCGGCGGTGACCCAGCCGCGGCCCTCCCCCTTGAGCCAGCGCGGCACTCCTTCGGTGAGGGATGCGGTGCACAGCACCCGGGTGTTGCCGAACTCGATCAGCGCGGACCCTTCGGCCTGGTTGGACCAGCCGCGGGTGATACTGATGGGCCGCAGCTGCTCGGGGCTGCGCCCGTCGGCGCGCACCACGGTGCCGGGCAGGGATGACTCGTTCGAAAGGTTGGGGGTCATGACCCCAAGCCTATCGCGGGCGGTCAGAGCTCGTAATGCACGCCCGCCACGGCCACCGAGACGCCACCGCCGAAGACCTCCTTGGCCTCCGCGAGGACGGTGTTCGGATCCGTCCAGACCGGGATGTGGGTCAGGAGGAGCCGCTTGGCCTCGGCCTCCACGGCAGCCTCGCCTGCCCTCTTGCCGGTCAGATGCACGTCCTTGATCGCGTCGTCGCGGCCCTCCTGGAAGGCGGCCTCGCAGAGGAACAGATCGGCGTCGCGGGCTGCCTCCACCAGCGCGGGGCAGCTGTCGGTGTCACCCGAGTAGCTGAGCACGGTCTCTTTGACGGTCCCGTCCTCCAGCTCCTGACGGCACTCGACGCGGAGGGCGTACGCCTCCTCGATCGGGTGGTTCACGGCGTAGGGCGTGACGGTGAACGGCCCCACCCGGACCGGCTTCTCCACAGTCCAGGAACCGAAGTCGAAGTCCTCGTGCATGCCCGGGTCCAGTTCCAGGCCGTAAGCGGTGGCGAGGCGGTCCGCCGTCGCTTCGGGTCCCCAGACCGGGATCCGGCCGCGGTCCCAGCCACCGGGCTTCCAGTGCACGGCGACGTGAAGGCCGCACAGATCCATGCAGTGGTCCGGATGCAGATGGCTCAGGAAGATCGCGTCGATGTCCTCGAGATCCGTGTACCGCTGAAGCGAGCCGAGAGCGCCGCTGCCGAGATCCAGGATGATCTTCCAGCGGCGGCCGCCGCTGTCGGCGGTCAGGAGATAGCACGACGCCGGCGAACCGGGCCCGGGGAAGCTCCCCGTGCAGCCCACGATGGTCAGCTTCATCCCTGTCCCCCGTCCGCCGTGGCGTTCGCCACGAAGTGGGAGATGCGCGGCTGCCGGGCAGCCGCCCGTGCCGCCTCCAGCATCTCCGGTGTGATCTTGGCCAGGCTTCCGGTGGGGTAGCTCGCCGAGACGTGATCCACGTGCTCCACGCTGACCACCTCCGGTCCGAGGAATCGACGGGCCAGCTTCCCGAACCCGGTGGCGTCACCCGTCGCGACGAAATGGTGCTTCGGAGGCGCCGGGTCCTGGCGTTCCAGACCGTGCCTGATGAGTGAACGGTACACGTCCTTGGCCGTCTCTTCGGCACTGGAGACCAAGGTGACGTCCTCCCCCATGACATAGGAGATGACGCCGGTGAGCAGCGGGTAGTGGGTGCAGCCGAGCACCAGGGTGTCGACCCCGGCGGCCTTCAGCGGCGCGAGGTAGTCCTCCGCGAGAGCCAGGAGCTCCGGCCCCGTCGTGATCCCGGCCTCCACATAGGGCACGAACTCGGGACACGCCACGGAGAGAACCTCCAGGTCAGGGGCGGCAGCGAAGGTGTCCTCGTAGGCCCGGGACCCCACGGTGGCGGAGGTCCCGATGACGCCGATCCGCCCATTGCGGGTCGAGGAGACCGCGCGTCGCACCGCCGGCTGGATGACTTCGATCACCGGGATCCCGTAGCGGGCCTCGTAGCGTTCGCGGGCGTCACGGAGCACCGCCGCCGACGCCGTGTTACAGGCGATCGTGAGCAGTTTCACGCCGGAGTCCACGAGTTCGTCCATGATGCCCAGGGCGTTGGCCCGCACCTCCGCGATCGGCAGAGGGCCGTAGGGACCGTTGGCGGTGTCCCCGACGTACAGCACGGCCTCGGTGGGCAGCTGGTCGATCACGGAACGCGCCACTGTGAGACCGCCGACGCCGGAATCGAAGATCCCGATCGGACGCTCGGAACGCGGCAGCTGTGTTCCCTCGTTCCCGACAGACACGAGCTGTTCGGAGCCCGGAAGACTCATGCGCGGCTCTCCCCCTCGCCCGTCTCCCCGGCCCGGGACGGCGCGTCCTCCAGGCTGTAGCTGAGGGCCTGGACCAGGGATTCCTGGAGCCAGCTCACGAAGTTGTAGACCACGGAGAGATAGGTCTCGAGGTCGTCGGCGTCCGACCACTCCTGCATGGCGTACACGGCTTCGGCGTCGTCCTGGGTGCGGATGTTAAGACGTTCGCTGATCACGAGGCGTACATCGTTCAGGGCCATGGCGAAGTTCCGGGCCTGGTTCTCGTCCAGATGAAGCTCGTTGCTCTCCAGCGCCAGGGAGGCCGCACGCAGCGTGCCGATCTTGCTCTCCCGCAGCGAGCGCTCGGTGAAACGGCGGAACTCGAGGGCGGCCTCGTCGTCGTCCTTCACGCCATCCGGGAGAAGGCGGCGCAGCGCGGCGTCCTCGGGAGGGGCGATGTGGGGGTCGAAGCCGACCAGCGCCACCAGCGGATCCTCCGAGTCCAGGGCCTCGGGCTCGAGCATGCTGATGACGTCGGAGAACAGCTTCCGCAGGAGTTCCCGTTCCTCCTCCTCGAGGTAACCGGTGATCCCCCGGCTGCCCGGTACGAATGTCTTAGCCATGCTGTCCCTTTCCACCGGCGCCGGCGCGTTCCACGGTGGCCCAGAGACCGTACCCGTGCATCGCCACTACGTGCTGTTCCATGCGCTCCCGGCCGCCGTGGGCCACGACCGAACGGCCCTTGCGGTGCACCTCCATCATGAGCCGGTCGGCCTTCTTCTGGGAGTAGCCGAAATAGCTCCGGAACACGTAGCTGACATAGCTCATGAGGTTCACGGGGTCGTTCCAGACCACCAGATTCCACGGAGTGTCCGTGAGCGTCCGTTCCTCCAGGCCCTGCTCCTCACGGACCTCCGGGTCCGTCAGGGCGGCAAGCCGCACCTCTGCCGTGGCTGTGGGGTTCATTAGTCCATTCTAGGCAGTGTCCGGAGTCCGCCGTGTCCGCGGCGGGTCGGACGCCGCCGGTCGCGGACCGGACCAGCGCCGGATCACGGCGTGGGGATAAAGTGTGTTGCGTGAGTACACCCTGGCAGCAACCCCGCGCTTCGCTGTATACCGACCACTACGAGCTCACCATGGTGCAGGCGGCTCTGGAGTCAGGCGCCGCCCAGCGGCGCTCCGTCTTCGAGGTCTTCGCCCGTCGCCTTCCGGACGGCCGCCGTTACGGCGTCGTCGCGGGCACGGGCCGTCTCCTGGAGGGCATCCGGAACTTCCGTTTCGGGCCGGAGGAACTCGAGTTCCTGCGCAGCACCGGCGTGGTCAACGAGAAGACCCTGGCCTTCCTCGCGTCGTACCGTTTCACGGGAGACATCTGGGGCTACGCCGAGGGCGAGCTGTACTTCCCCAACTCCCCGCTGCTGGTGATCGAGTCGACGTTCGCGGAGGCGTGCATCCTCGAGACCTATGTCCTCTCGGTCCTCAACCACGACAGCGCCATCGCCTCGGCGGCGTCCCGCATGGCGCTGGCCGCCCGCGGTCGTCCCTGCATCGAGATGGGCTCGCGCCGCACGCACGAAGAGTCCGCCGTCGCGGCCGCCCGCGCCGCCATCATCTCCGGCTTCGTCAGCACCTCCAATCTGGAGGCCGGTCTGCGCTACGGCCTGAAGACCTTCGGCTCCGCCGCACATTCCTTCACCCTGCTGCACGACACCGAACGCGACGCGTTCACCGCGCAGCTCAGCTCGCTCGGCCCGGAGACCTCCCTCCTGGTGGACACCTACGACGTCGAGACGGCCGTCCGCACGGCCGTGGACCTGGCCGGGGACAAGCTGGGCGCGGTGCGCCTGGACTCCGGCGACCTCGTGGCCCAGGCCCAGTGGGTGCGTCAACTGCTGGACGAACTCGGCGCGGTGAACACCCGGATCGTGGTCACGAGCGACCTGGACGAGTACGCCATCGCCGCCCTGCAGTCCGCGCCGGTGGACTCCTACGGCGTGGGCACCTCCCTCGTCACGGGCAGCGGCGCCCCGACCGCGGGCATGGTCTACAAGCTCGTGAGCCGCACGAACGACGACGGCGAGTTCGTCTCCGTGGCCAAGGCCGCCAAGAACAAGGCGAGCGTCGGCGGCCGCAAGTACGCGCTGCGACGGCTCAACGAGCGGGGCACGGCCACCGCGGAGCTCGTGGGGATCGGACACCAGCCGGAGAACGACGGCAACGACCGTCCCCTCCTCGTGCAGCTCGTGGCCGACGGCGAAGTCCTCCCCGGCTGGACCGGCCCTGAGGCGGTGACGCGCGCCCGCGAGCGGCATGCCTCGTCCCTGGCCGAGATGCCGCCGGCGGTGAACAGGCTCCAGCGAGGAGAACCGGTCATTCCCACCCTCTATGAGGAGGCACCATGAGCAAAGCCCTGATCATCGTGGATGTGCAGAACGACTTCTGCGAAGGAGGATCGCTGGCCGTCGAAGGCGGCGCCGCCCTGGCCGCGGCCATCAGCGAATACCTGGACGATCACGGCCACCTGTATGACCACGTCGTGGCCACGCAGGACTGGCACGTCGATCCGGGCAGCCACTTCTCCGACGAACCCGACTTCCAGGACTCCTGGCCGCGCCACTGCGTCGCCGGGACGAGCGGCGCGGAGCTCCATCACGACCTGGACCAGGAGTACATCGAGGCGATCTTCCGCAAGGGCCGCTTCGCCGCCGCCTACTCCGGCTTCGAAGGGCTGCTCGCCCCGGAGGACGCCGTGTCCACCGGGGACCGTCAGCCCGGAGTGCTGCCCTCGGAAGACGAGGACGGCGAGTCCCTGGACGAATGGCTCCAGGAACGCGATGTCGAGGACATCGTGGTGGTCGGCATCGCCACGGATCACTGCGTCCGCGCGACCGCGCTCGACGGCGTCCAGGCCGGCTACGCCGTCACGGTCCTCCGTGAGCTGACCGCCTCGGTGGCGGACGACCCGGAGCCGACGTTCGATGAGCTCGAGGAGTCCGGCGTCGTCATCGCCTGATCCGGCGTTGTGTGCTCAGTTGTCGCGTCGTCTGCGGTCCTGTGTGCTCAGTAGTTGCGGGTCATCGCGCGAAACACCCGCACCTACTGAGCACGCAATGGACGGACGCCCCGGGGTCATCTGAGGGACTTCACCGAGGACAATGGGTGCATGGCTGAGAAGCGCGCTCCACAGGTCCCCTCCGCATACGAAGTCCTGGCCGTCCTGGAATTCATCGGCACTCAGCCCGCGCCGGTGCAGGCCTCGACCATTTCGCGAGAGCTGAACCTGCCCCGTTCCACCACGTATCACCTCCTCACAGCCCTCGTCAGCGAAGGCTTCGTCACCCACCTGCCCGAGGAACGGCGCTATGCCCTCGGGGCAGTGGCTCACGAACTCGGCACGGGCTACGCACGCCAGGTCCCATTGCAGCGCCTGGCCATCCACCCGATGGCGGGTTTGGTGAAGAAGTCCCGGAACACGGCCCACCTCACCGCCATGCGCGGCCGCGAAGTGATCTACCTGATCGAGCAGCAGGCTCCGCGCAAGCCGTCCCTCGTCACGCACGAGGCCGTCCGCCTTCCAGCCCACCTCACCGCCAGCGGACGGGCCATGCTCGCCTGGATGCCGGAGGCCCAGGTGGCCGCCATTTACGCAGGGGAAACCGTGCTCTCCCGGCGCACAGACCACGGCCCCACCACCGTGGACGAGCTGCTCTCCCTCCTGAGTGCGATGCGAAAAGCAGGATTCGCCTGGGAGTGCGAGGAGGTGACCCGCGGCCTGTACTCCGTGGCCGCCCCGGTCTTCGACCGCTCGGAGCATCCCATCGCCAGTGTCGCGCTCACGGTGCGGGCCGAAGACGTCACGACGCCGACGGCGGAGACCGCCGTGAACCCCGAACTGCCCGCCGAGGTCCGCGCCCTCGGGGCGAAGTACGCGCAGGCCGTCCGAGACTGCGCCCGGGAACTGACACGACGACTGGGCACGGCTCGCTCCGCTCCTCACTAAAGTCTCAGGACCGAGACAGCGGTTCGCGCAGAAGGCACTTCTGCCGCCCTGCGGTCGCGTTCAATGGAATATGACCTGGATCACTCCCCGTGGTGACAGGTTCACCCGGACAGCCCGGGGAAAGGCCCTCGGCCAGGGCATCGCGACGCAAGGATTCACGCACATGCACCAACCACCCTCTCCACCGGAGCAGGTCCTCCGGCTCGGCCACGCACCCCTGACCTGGCAGGAACTGATCCGTCGAACACGGACACCCGTCAGGGTCGACATCGATCCCGACGCCGCGGGCCGTGTCACAACGTCCTGGGAAACCGTGACGCGGGTCGCACGGCAACGCCCGGTGTACGGCCGGACCACCGGCGTCGGCGCCAACCGGACCGTCCAGGTGGACACCCCGGACACGGCGAAGGACGTCAGTCTCCTCCGCAGCCACGGCACCGGATCCGGCGCCTGGCTGTCCAGCCGGCTGGTGCGGGCCGGCCTCCTGGCCCGGCTCAATCAGCTGCTCCAGGGCGGTTCGGGGATGCACCCGGACATCGTCCCCGCCCTGGAAGACACGCTCGCCGCCGAGGAGCTCCCCCGCGTCCACTCCTACGGCGCCATCGGCACGGGAGATCTCAGCTCCTTCCGCGAAGCGGCACTCGGGCTCATGGGTGAGTCGGAGCTCGCCGACGGATCACTGGTCCGACGGTGGTGGCCGCACGAAGGAGACGCACTGCCGTTCCTGTCCACCAACGCGATGACGACGGCGCATGCCGCTCTCCTCGCCGCCCGCCTGCACGCCTGGCTCTCGTGCTACGAAAAGGTCGCCGCCCTGTCCTTCCTCGCAGTGGGCGGATCCGTCGAGACGTTCGCACCCCAGCTCGACCGGGCCCGTCCGCACCGGGGGCAGCTCGCGGTCGCGCAACGGCTGAGGGCCCTCCTCGAAGACGAGGACCGCGAAGCCCGGCGGATCCAGGACTCCTACGGTTTCCGGGCGCTTCCCGCCGTCGCCGGCGCGTTCCAGCAGGCTCTCGACCGGCTCGGTGAGGTGCTCGACGTCGAGCTCAACGCGGCGTCCGAAAACCCCTTCGTCTCCCTCGAGGCCTCCGACGTGTTCCACAATGCCAACTTCCACACGATGGAGCTGGCGCTCGCCCTGGATCAGACGAAACTGGCTTTGTCCGGCGTTGGGCATCTCTCACTCGCCCGGCTCGGCGACCTGTCGAATCCCGGGATGACCGGCCTCCAGCCCTTCCTGGCCCACGGGAACCCCGGCGACAGCGGCATCATGGTCCTCGAATACAACGCGGCCGCCGCGCTGGCCCGCCTGCGCACCGCCGCGCAGCCGGCTTCGCTCGGCTCGGTGGTCATCTCCCGGGGAACCGAGGACCATGCCAGTTTCTCCACTCAGGCCGTGGAACAGCTCGCCCAATGCCTCGACGCCGCCGAGACCGTACTGGCCTGTGAGCTGGTGGCCTGTATCCGGGCGCTGGAGCTCCAGGGCCGCGCCCCGGCCGGCGGCTCGGACCTCGGTTCCTTCTTCGAATCCCTCCAACCGCTCCGCGCCGCCCAGGCGCCCGGCGATCGCTCCTTGAGCGACGACATCGCCCAGGCAGCCCGCCACCTCCACCTTCTCTCCGCTGACGAGGACTGATCATGCACAGCACCACACCGGCCACCCACCGGAATCTCGACGACATCCCGTTCGGACGTTTCCACCTCAAGGTCACCGCCATGACCTTCGGCGCCAACTTCTCGGACGGCTACGCCCTCGGCATCATCGGCGGCGTTCTCCCCGTCCTGACCGAAAGGATGAACCTGGACGGCTTCTGGCAGGGGATGCTCGCCAGCTCCGCGTTGATCGGGCTCTTCCTCGGCAGCCTGTGCCTGGGACGGGTCGGTGACATCATCGGCCGCCAGAGGGTCTACGTGCTCAACTTCATCCTGATCGCCCTCGCGTCACTCGCGCAGCTGTGGGCTCCCAATGTGGAGACGCTGTTCGTGCTGAGGCTGCTCATCGGATTCGGGCTGGGCGCGGACTACGCGGTGGGCCCCACCCTCCTCTCCGAATTCGCCCCGCGGCGGCACCGCGGCATGATGCTCGCGTCCCTCACGGTCCTGTGGACCGTGGGATACGTCGTGGCCAACATCCTCGGAACCTATGCGTCCTCCAGCCCCGACGCGTGGAAGTGGCTCCTGGCCAGCGGGTTCATCCCGGCCGTGATCGTGCTGATCGTCCGGATCGGCACACCCGAATCGCCGGGCTGGCTCATCAGCAAGGGCCGGGTGGAGGAGGCCCGGGAGATCGTCCGCAAGTATCTGAAGGTCGAACTCGATCCCGCCGAATACGACGTCACCTCCAGCAGCGGCAACTACCGCGAGCTCTTCAGCCCCACGATGTGGCGCCGCACGGCCTTCGGTTCCCTGTTCTACAGCGCCCAGGTCCTCCCGTACTTCGCAATCTACACCTTCGTGCCCACGATCCTGGGCGAGCTGAAGATCGACGATGCGGACCTGCAGAACCTCATCATCAACTTGTTCCTGCTGGCCGGCGGAGTGGTGGGCCTGTGGTTCGTGCAGAAGATGCCCCGGCGTGGCTTCACCATCTGGACGTTCCTCATCCTGGCCGCGTCACTGGTCGCACTCGGCGCCATGGCCGATCTTCCCGCGGTGTTCATCATGGTGCCGTTCGCCATCTACACCTTCGTGATGTCGGGAGCCTCGAACATCACGCAGGTCTACCCGCCGGAGCTGTTCCCCACCGAGATCCGGGCCTCCGGCGTGGGTTTCGTCAATGCGATCAGCCGCATCGCCTCGGCTGCCGGAACCTTCCTGCTGCCGCTCAGTCTGGAGGCGTGGGGAATCCCGGTGTCCATGTACTGGCTGGCAGGCGTCCTGGTCCTCGGCATGATCGTGACCATCGCCTGGGCGCCTGAGACCCGCAAGGAACACCTCGTGTAGCGCCGTGCACCATGGAAAAGCGTGAGGGTCCGCCGGAACCGGCGGACCCTCACGCGTCCGGACGCTACTTCCGGCCGACGAACCAGCCCTGGATCTTCGCCAGGCGCGCCTTGAGCTGCTCCTCGCTCGCCTGCGCGACGGCCGGTCCGCCGCACACCTCGCGCAGCGTGTTGTGCACCATGCCGTGCGGCGTGCCGGTGCGCGCCGACCAGGCCGAGACGTTCTTCGCGAGCTCGTTGCGCAGGTCCATCAGGCGGCGGTGGTCCGCGACGCCGGGCGCCTCCGCGGGAGCGGCGGCGGAAGGCTTCCTCCGGCGGGACTGCTGTTCGGCCTGGCGTTGCCGCAGCAACACACCCACCTGGTCGGCGTCGAGCAGACCGGGGATCCCGAGGAAGTCCAGCTCGTCCTCGCTGCCGATGTCTCCACCGGTGCCGAACTCACCGCCGTCGAACAGGACGCGGTCGAAGGAGGCCTGCGAATCCAGCGCCTCGAACTTGCCCTTGGTGAGGGAGTCCGACGCCTTCTCCTCGCGGTTGGCCTCGTCCATCAACGAGTCCTCGGGGTTGAACAGCCCGTCCTCGTCCTCGTTCCGGGGCCGGTCCAGCGCGTGGTCGCGCTCGGCCTCCATGGAGTTGGCCAGGCCCATCAGCTGCGGGACGGACGGCAGGAACACCGAGGCGGTCTCGCCGCGCTTCCGGGCACGCACGAAGCGGCCGACCGCCTGGGCGAAGAACAGCGGGGTGGAGGTCGACGTGGCGTAGACGCCGACGGCGAGACGCGGGACGTCGACGCCTTCGGACACCATGCGCACCGCCACCATCCAGCGGCTCTGTCCGGCGGAGAACTCCTCGATCTTGCTCGAGGCCTTCGCGTCATCGGAAAGGATCACCGTGGGCGACTCCCCCGTGATCCGGCGGAGCTGACCGGCGTACGCGCGGGCGTCCTCGTGGTCCGTGGCGATCACCAGGGCGCCCGCATCCGGCACGGTGCGGCGGACCTCGGAGAGCCGCTTGTCCGCCGCGGACAGGACCGCCGGGATCCACTCGCCCTGGGGATTCAGCGCCGTCCGCCAGGCCTGCGATGTCACGTCCTTGGTGACCGCAGCCTCGCCGAGCGATGCGGCCATCTCCTCACCGGCACTGGTCCGCCAGCGCATCTGACCCGAATAGGCCATGAAAATGACCGGACGGACCACGTGATCCTTGAGCGCGTTGCCATAGCCGTAGCTGTAATCGGCCTTGGAGCGACGGATGCCGTCCTTGTCCTCGATGTACTCCACGAACGGGATGGGCGAGGTGTCCGAGCGGAACGGAGTGCCCGTGAGGGACAGGCGCCGCACGGCCGGCTCGAACGCCTCCCTGAGACCGTCGCCCCAGGAGAGGGACTCGCCGCCGTGATGGATCTCGTCCAGGATGACGAGCGTGCGGGCCGCCTCGGTACGGGCCCGGTGGAGCATGGGCTTCGACGCCACCTGGGCGTACGTCACCGCGACACCGATGAACCCCTGGCCGTGCCGGCCGTCCGAATTCTTGAAGTTCGGATCGATCGCCAGGCCCACGCGGGCGGCCGCATCGGCCCACTGCCGCTTCAGGTGGTCGGTGGGCGCCACGATGCAGATGCGATTCACGACGCCGGAATCCACCAGGGTGGTCGCCACCCGGAGGGCGAAAGTCGTCTTACCGGCGCCCGGCGTGGCCACCGCGAGGAAGTCCCGGGGCCGCTCGCTCAGATACTTGTCCAGAGCCTCCTGCTGCCAGGCACGCAGTTTCGGCGCGGTGCCCCAGGCGGCACGCTCAGGGTAGGCCGGTGGGAGGGTAGGGCCGCCGAAGAGCGTGTCAGTCATGGGGAAAAGAGCCTCGCTAGGGTCGTCGGTCGTCAGCGGAAGAGAAAAGTGACGGAGTGGGAACAGCAGGGCACCTCGAGGCCTGGCCGATCCGTCAGGAGGCCCGCGCCGGTGGCGCGGGAGGGCGGACGCTACTTGGCGCCGTCGTCGTCCTTGCCCGGACGCAGACCCTCGTAGATCTCCTTGCACGTGGGACACACGGGGAACTTCTGCGGGTCGCGGCCCGGGGTCCAGACCTTACCGCAGAGCGCGATGACGGGTTCGCCCGTCAGCGCGGATTCCATGATCTTCTCCTTGCGCACATAGTGCGAGAAGCGCTCGTGATCGCCGGGTTCCACCTGTTCGCGCTGCTCGGTGCGCTCGATCGTCGCGGTCGAACCGCCCGGGCCGGAGAGCTCGCGCGAGGGGTCGTTCTCAAAAGGATCGGGAGGCAACGTCATGACATCCACTCTACCGTGCCCGGACCCGAAGAAGGGCTCCCGGCGGACGTCTGAACGTCCGCCGGGAGCCCTTCGCCGGGAGGCCGGATCAGAGACCCTGCCACTCCGGCTTGCTCTCGAAGGCGTGCCGGTAATAGTCCGCCAGGCGCAGTGAGGAGGCGGCCGCCTCATCGATCAGGATCGTCGCGTGCGGGTGCAGTTGCAGCACCGAGGCCGCGCAGATCGCGGCGACAGGGCCCTCCACGAAGTCGCGCACCGCCTGGGCCTTCTGGGCCCCGGTCGCCACCAGGACCACGTGCCGCGCGTCCATGATGGTGCCGAGCCCCTGGGTCACGACGTGATGCGGAACATCGTCGATGCTGTCGAAGAACCGGGCGTTGTCCTTGCGGGTCTGCTCCAGAAGAGTCTTGATCCGGGTCCGGCTGGCCAGCGAGGAACCCGGCTCATTGAACCCGATGTGACCGTCGGTGCCAACTCCCAGGATCTGCAGGTCGACACCTCCCGCCGCCGCGATGGACTCCTCATACTCCCGGCAGGCCGCCTCGAGATCTTTAGCAGCGCCGTTCGGGCTGTGCACCTTGTCCGGATCGATGTTGACCCGGTCACTGAACTCGCGGCGGATGACCTCGCGATAGGACTCCGGGTGCCCCAGCGGCAGACCGACGTACTCGTCCAGCGCGAAGCCGCTCGCGCGGGAGAAATCCAGGCCTTCCTCGGTATGGCGGCGGGCCAGTTCGTCATAGATCGGCAACGGTGAGGAGCCCGTCGCCAGGCCCAGCACCGCCTCCGGCTTGCGCTTCAGAAGCGCTTCGATGGCGTCCGCCGCCATGGCACCGATGTGAGCGGCATCGGGGAGGATGACAACTTCCATGCTCTTGCGGCCTCATTTCCTACTCAGGAGCTGTGAACTGCTTCGATCTTATACAGTTTGCCCCCAAAAAACGATAGAAAGTGAGTGGAATCAGCTATTTCTAATCAATTGCGCTAAAAGTTCCGGCCCTCGGCGCTCAACATCACGTCCACCCAGGCGCACTCCGAGCCAGAGCAGGAAGGCTCCCCAGGCCGATCCGGCCAGGAGGTTGACCCAGCCCCAGGCGTGATTCCCCGTCACGAGCTCCGCGATCAGCAGGCCCGCCAGCGGCAGGCAGATCACCAGGAGCACGAGCATGCCGAGGCCCTGGACGGCCAGGGTCAGGCCCTTGCCGCCCGGCGGATTCTTGAACGGGCTCTCGCCGGGCTTCGGAACGGCTGTGACGTACCGGGCCGAGATCACCGAGGCCAGGCCCAGGCCCGCCATGAGGACACCCGCCGAAGCCCCCAGGATGCCCGGGAGCAGCTCCCACCTTCCACTGAGCGCGATGGAGGCGAAGACCACGACCAGCACGGCCGGCACCGCCAGGATGCAGCAGCCGAGGACGCGGCCCCAGCGGTCCGCACGTCCCGGTGTGCCGGTGGAGATGTGCAGGGCGAAGGCGGTGTCGTCATAGGACACGTCCGAACTGATGCTCCAGGACATGAGGAAGGCCACGAGCGGGCCGACCACCAGCAGCGTGCTGAAGTTCCCGTTCTGCATGCCCATGAAGTACAGGAGGACCGGCATGAGCGGCACCACGATCAGCGACGCCGAGTACCGCGGATCGCGGAACCAGTACGTCGCCGTCCGCGCCGCGACAGCACCCGTGGGCGTGGCGGGGAACCAGGAGAAGAAGCCGAGCTTGCCCGCTGCGCGCTTGGCGCCGGATGCGCGCGGCGGGTTGACCATGGACCGCACGAGAGCGATGTTCCAGAGCCAGACCGCCAGGGCCATCATGGCGAGGCAGATCAGGATCCGGAGGGCGGCGGCGCCGAAATCACCGGCCGCGACGTCGGCGGGCAGCGCCCACGGGGCGCCGAAGGGCGTCCACGCCAAGGCCGCCGCAAGATCCGGCAGATACTGCGCGTTGTCCTTGAGACCTCGAGCCGCGCCGCTGAAGATCGGGCCCAGGAGCACGAGCGGGATGAAGATCAGGACGGTGCCGATCTCCCGGTACCGGCGGGACTGGGAGAGGTTGTTGCCCCAGGCGGCGGCACAGCGTGAGTAGAGCAGGCAGCTCGCCACACCCAGGAGCGCGCCCACGAGCGCGGCGATCACCTGCAGCGGCGACCTCCACCAGCTCACCACGGTGGTCAGGCTCAGGATGGCCGTCAGCAGTCCGGGGATCCCCACCAGACCCGCCAGCGCCATGCCGGTCATGAGCTCACGCTGCGGGATGCCGAAAGCGGCGAACCGCTGCGGGTCCAGCGTCATGTCCATGCCGGAGGCGAGGATCGGGACCACGGTCCAGCCCAGCACGGCGGCGAATCCGGCGAGCACCAGGATGGTCCTGGCCAGATCCGCGTCCGCCAGACGGAGCAGGACGAGTCCGATGACCATGAACGTCAGAACGCCCAGGCCGTACAGCCCGCCGAGGACCAGACCCACGATCTGCCATGGGCTGCGGCGGAATCCGTTGGCCAGGATCTGGAGCTTGAGCCTCAGGAGTGTCGCAACCATGCCAGCCCCTCCCCCTCGTGACGGCCGCCCACCAGGCTGACGAAGCGCTCTTCGAGGCTCTGCCCCGCACGCACCTCGTCCACGGTGCCCGCGGCCAGGAGCCGTCCGCCTGCCACGACGGCCACGTGGTCACACAGCCGCTGGACCAGGTCCATCACGTGGCTGGAGATCACCACCGTGCCGCCCGAGGCGACGAAGCCCTTCAGGATGTCCGTGATGTTCGCGGAGGAGACGGGATCCACGGCTTCGAACGGCTCGTCAAGCACCAGGACCCGCGGAGCGTGGATCAGCGCCGACGCCAGGGCGATCTTCTTGGTCATGCCGGCGGAGTAGTCCACCACGAGATTGCCGGCGTCCGCCGTGAGGTCGAGGGCGGCCAGCAGTTCCTGCGCACGCACGCCCACGGTCTCCCGGTCCATCCCCCGCAGGAGACCGGAGTACGTGATGAGCTGTTCGCCGCTCAGACGGTCGAACAGACGGACGCCGTCGGGAAGGGTCCCCAGCAGCTTCTTCGCCGCGGTCGGGTCCTGCCACATGTCCACGCCGAGGATCTCGGCGGTCCCGAAGTCGGGACGCAGGAGACCGGTCGCCATGGACAGCGTGGTGGTCTTGCCGGCGCCGTTCGGCCCGACCAGACCGAAGAAGGACCCCACGGGGACATCCAGATTGATGCCGTCGACGGCGATCTTCTCACCGAAGCGCTTGGCCAGGCCCCTCAGGGCGATGGCCGGGTGGTGCGACGGGGTCCTGGGGACTTCCACCGGGGAGAATGACTGGGATTCCGGATGCGAGTGAGTCATGCGTTTCACGCTAACAAGTGTGATGACACTCCGGGATGCTACTTCAGGACGATCTTTGCCTACGCCCAGCGGGTGCCGTGCATCGGATGCCGGCGACCCCGCCGGACGCGCCGCGGGGAGGGTACCCCTTCCGGAATGCCCTCCCCGCGGCGTCGGCCCATCGTCAGCTCAGAACAGCACTCTGGCCAGGGCCTGTCGCGCCGCCGCCACCCGCGGGTCCTTGACCCCCACGACCTCGAAGAGGTCCAGCAGGCGGACGCGCGCGGTTTCACGTTCCGGTCCGAAGTGCCGGCCGATGAAGGTGACGATCCGCGAGAAGGCGTCCTCGACGTGGCCGCCCGAGACGTCCAGATCCGCCAGGCGCAACTGCGCCTCGACGTCGTCGGGGTCGGCTGCGGCCTGCTGGCGCAACGCCTCGGCGTCCGTGGCGCTCAAGCCTTCGAGGCGGAGCAGGAGGCGCACCTGTGCCAGTCCCGCCTTGGCCTCGTGGTCGGCGGGCTGCTCATCGAGCGCCTGCTGATACGCACGCTCGGCGGCGGCGTAGTCGCCGGATTCGATCGCGTCCAGAGCCTCCTGGTGCAGCGGAGGCAGGGGCGCCTCGGCCGGCTCCGCACCGGCTCCGTCCCCGGAGACCGGGCCGATCCGCCCGTGCACGCCGTTGGCCTGGGCCAGCTGCAGCAGCTCGGTGAAGAGCGCCTCGAGATGGGCCTCCTCCACCGGTCCCTGGAACAGCGGCACCGGCTGGCCTTTCACCACGGCGACCGCGGCGGGAACGCCGGAGATCTGCATGGCCTGCATGATCTCGGGGAACGCCTCGACGTCCACGGCGCCCAGGACCATCGCGCCGTCCTGGCGGTTGACGAGATCCTCGACGAGACCCAGCGTGCGCTGCGACTCCGGCGAGTACCGTGCCCAGAGTGCCAGGATGACGGGCACCTGAACCGAGAGCTCCACGATGTCCTGGAAGTTCGCCTCGGTGACGTTCGCGCGGTAGGACCCGGCGCCGCCGGCGGGCGCGTCCGTCCCGTCGGCGGAAGGCGCGGCAGGACGCGGAGCCGGAGCCGGGGCCTGGGCTCGCGCCTTCACGGCGGAGAGATCGACCGCGCCGCGCAGACTGGCGAGGGAATCAAATGGGTTCTGTGCTGCCTGGGGCAACTGTCCTCCTCGGTGTTCGGCCGGTGAGGGATCACCTCACCGGCCGGGGAACGATGCGTGGACGGGCTCAGCCCAGCTTGACGCCCGTCAGGTAACGGTCGGCGGACAGCAGCGTGAAGCTCTCCTTCGACCCGGCCGGCGGGATCCGGAGCGTCACCGAGTCGATGAAGTGCTCCGTCACCTTCTTGTTCGTCTTCTTGGTGCCCGCCAGGGTGGACACGGCCTCATCCGCGAGGTCGACGGTGTCGCCCTCGTTGGGCGGCGTCAGCGTGACGGTGAACTCGAGGTCCGCCACCACCACGGCGCCGCCGTCGTCCGACGTGTACACGGCGTCCGGCTGGCCCACGAGCTTGAAGTCGAAGGCCGGCTTGACGTCCGCGCCGTTGTTCTTCGGGTCGATGACATTGTTCTTCAGCTCTTCGGTCTGCTGGAAGTAGGTGTTGTCACCGAACTTGGTCTTCGCCGATCCCTTCGGATCCTTCAGACGGGCCACGAGAGCCGTGATCGCATCCGAGGGGCTCGCGGTCAGACCGTTGGCGCTCTTCGCGTCACGAGTCTTGACGCCGTCCGCGCTCATCGCGGGGAAGGTGTTGCCGGGCAGCAGGTACGACGCGCTCACGAGCTTGTAGTTCTCGCGGGCCGATTTCTGGGTCAGCGTGAGGATCAGGGGCGTGGGGTTCTTGGCGCCCTGGGTCACGGCGGTCACGGTGCGCGGCCAGGCGCGATCCGTCGGGACGACCTGGGTCAGCAGCTTCTGCGCCGCGACGGGCGCGACCGCCGGGTGGCTCGTGGCCGAGGCGCGGATCTTGTAGTTCTGCGTGCGGATCGTCAGGGCCTCACCGGTGGCGCGGTCGCCGAGGTCCTTGGCGTTCTTGGCGGCGTCGGCGCTGCTCACGGCATCAGCCGTGCTGGAAAGGATGCGCTTGAGCTGGTCGTCGGTCACGACGGGCAGGTCACCGGAGCCGGCGGCGGAGGCTGCGGGGCTCGGCGAATCGCTGTCGGCGTGAGCGGGCGCCACGCCTCCCAGTGCGCCGACGACGGCGAAGCTCAGCGCGCCGGCGATCGCCGGGATCCTGCGGAAGGCCGACGGCTTGTCCTTGGGCTCGGCATCCTCGGCCTCGGCATTCTCGGCCTCGCCGGCCTTCGGCTCGGCGATGTCCGAGGCCTTGTCATCCGTGACGGGGGTCTCGGCGTCGGAGGCAGGAGCCTCCACCACGGTGTCCGCGTCACCCGTGGTCGTGGCGCCGGCGCCCGCCGTGGCCTTGGCCGGCGTGGACCCGCCCTTGCCGAAGAGGAAGGCGAAGAGGAGCGCGCCCAGCATGAGCAGGCCGCCCAGCACCATGAGCGGCACGCTCCACGGCGTGCTGGTGTCATTGGCGTAGCTGAATTCGAGCTGGGACGGAGCGGGCTTGGTGCCGTCGCTCGCGATCACCAGGGACCAGTCGCCCTGGTCCGGCGCCGACCAGGCGAACTTGAGGTCGCCGTTGCCGGACTGGGTGCTGGCCCAGATGTCGGCGCCGGCGGGGTTCGGAGCCTTGGCCTCGCCGTCGACGTGCTGGACGTCGAGAGCCTTGCCCTCCGCGTCCGCGCCCTTGACGGTGTTGTGAGCGGTCTTGTCCACCCAGGCCGCGACATCGTCGGGGCGTCCGACGGCGACCGTGAAGGCGCCGTCACCCTTGATGTCCAGGTCGACCTTGCCGTCGCCGAACTTCGCGAACGCAGGGTCGACCACCGTGAGCGGGGCCTTCTGCACCGAGGACGGGAGCGCAACGCTCACCCTCTCGGGCGGAGCCCAGAAGGTCTTCTGGCCGATGCCCAGGAACAGGACTACCAGTCCCAGGACAAAGACGGCGATCGCTGACTTCAAACGCACAAATGCACCTAACATCGGGGTCATGGTCTCTTTCATGGTATCCGCTGAGACTGGGAAGCAGGGAGGAAAGGGCTGCGCTGATAGTGTGAATCCGGCCCCAGCCCACCATTTCGCCTGACCACCCAAGGAAGACCCCATGAGTGAACACCAGCCGGAGAACACCCCGCCCACCGAGGGCACGGAGCAGCCGTCTCCCGAGACGGAGTCCGCCGCGTCCGTCCCCGCACCCACGCCGGCCGCCCCCGCTTCCCGCGAGGGCATCGAGGCGGCCACGGCGAAGGCGCCGGAAGCCGCCGTCGTGGACACGGGTCTTCTCGGCCGGGTCAAGCGGGCCTTCGGCCAGCTCAAGAAGCCGGTGCCGGGCGCACTTCCCCGCGCTCACTTCGCTCTCCCCGAGGCGAGCGACGACGAGGGCGGCCTCACGGAGCCGACCGCGCAGGGCTTCGCGGTCCAGCGCCCCGTGCTGCTCGGCTTCATGCTCACCGTCGGTGTCGGGCTGGCGCTCCTGCTGTTCTATGTCGGAAGCCACACCACTCAGCTGATCCTCTGGATCATCGCGGCGCTGTTCATCGCGCTCGGGCTCGACCCGGTGGTCCGCACCCTGGAGAACCGCCGGATCCCGCGCCCCGCCGGCATCGTGATCGTGCTGCTCGGGCTGCTCGCCGTGGTGGGCGGCTTCTTCGCGACACTGATCCCCACCGTGGTCGATCAGGTCAACCAGATCATCACGCAGGGTCCGGTCTGGATCAATGACTTCCTCCGCTCGGACTTCTACAACAACCTGAACGAGCAGTTCGGGCTGAAGGACCGCGTGACGGAGGAGATCCAGAAGTTCATCAAGGACTCCAGCGCCGTGGGCGGGGTGTTCGGGGGAATCGTCGGCTTCGGCACCTCGGTGGCGAACGGCCTGTTCGGCGCGTTGATCGTCCTCGTTCTGACGCTGTACTTCCTGGCCGCTCTGCCGTCCATGAAGTCGTTCGCCTACCGCCTGGCCCCGCGCTCGCGCCGTCCGCGGGTCATGGAGCTGTCCGAGGAGATCACACGCTCGGTGGGCAACTACGTGATCGGCCAGGTCTGCGTGGCCCTCCTGAACGCCACCTTCGCGTTCATCGTGATGTCCATCCTGAACGTGCCGTTCTCGGTCCTGCTCGCCTTCGTGGTCGCGCTGCTCGCCTTCATCCCGCTGGTGGGTGGTCTGATCGCCGGGATCCTGGTGACGCTGGTGTCGTTCACCATGGGCTGGCAGACCGCCGTCATCTACGCCATCTGCTACTTCGCGTACCTGCAGTTCGAGGCGTACTTCGTCTCACCGCGCATCATGCAGCGCGCCGTGTCCGTCCCCGGCTCGGTGGCGGTGATCTCCGTGATCGCCGGTGGCAGCCTCCTGGGAGTGCTCGGCGCCCTGATCGCCATCCCGACCGCCGCCGCGATCATGCTCCTGATCAAGGAAGTGCTGGTCCCTCAACAGGACCGGAAGTAGTCTCCGAGACGAACGACCAGCACTGACAACCAGCACTGACGACGAAGGGCCCCACCGCCGATGCGGTGGGGCCCTTCCCGTCGGTGAGGAGTCGTCGCTACTGTCCCTGCGCGACCGGTCCGGCCCACTCGGTCGGCAGCGGTGTCGCGACCTCCGGCGTCACGGTGGCCACGATCTCGTTGAGGACCCGCTGCACGTGCTTCTCCCCCACCCAGAGGTGCTTGGCGCCGTCGACGCCGATCACCTCCGCTTGCGGCACGAGCGAGAAGCGCTGAGCGGCCTCCGCGGGCTGCAGGTAGTCGTCGTGCTCGGGGACGAGGACCTTCAACGGCAAAGGGGTCGCGCCCCAGCGGCGGAGGTCGTCATCGTCCGCGCGGTGCAAAGGCGGGGACAGCAGGATCGCCCCCTCGATCTCCTCGGCGGCCGGGCTGACGCTGCCGTAGCGGAGCGCGAGTTCGGTGCCGAAGGACCACCCGACGAGCCAGAGCCTCGGAAGCCCGCGCTCGACGGCGAACCGCACCGCGGCCTCGAGGTCGTGACGTTCCGCCACGCCGCCGTCGAACTCCCCGTCGCTCGTGCCGCGCGGGGAAGAGGTGCCGCGCGTGTTGAAGCGCAGCACCGCGATCCCGGCGAGGGCCGGCAGACGGTAGGACGCCTTGCGGTAGACGTGGGAGTCCATGAATCCGCCGTGGGTGGGCAGCGGGTGAAGCGTGATGAGGGTGGCGCGGATCTGTCCGTCCGCCGGGAGGGCGAGTTCGCCGCGCAGGGTCAGCCCGTCCTCGGTCCGCAGTTCGATGTTCTCCCGCACCGCAGGAAGGACCGTGTTCGCCCGGAGGGGCTGGGGTCCGGCGGATTCGGTGAAGGTGAGCGTCGCCGGATCGGCGGGGTCATAGGCGGAGGGCACTGCTGTCATGCCTTCAAGCCTAAGTCAGGAGCGTCCGCCGTCGTGCCGGGGTGACGGAGCACGACGCCGGCTCAGCGATAGCGGTAGCTGCGCCCGGTCCAGCACCGCGTGTGCCAGTGACGGCGCTCGTTGATCCCCGCCTGCTCGCCGAAGAGATGGTCCTCCTCCCAGACCACCAGGTGGGCCAGCCCGGGCGGGATCTGGCGATGACAGCCGGGGCAGGTGTACTCCTTGCCGGCCCTCAGCGCCGTCATCGTGCGGACCATCCAGACGCCGTCCGGGGCGACCTCGCGCCGGTCGATGCCGATCCGCGCGCGCTCCAGTCCTTCGAGCGGATCAGGCGCCACACCGCGCTTCCCGCTCCCGGTGGAGGAACTCCCCGGACGACGGCGGGGGCGGTTGCTGCGGGGCATGACTCCATTGTGCCAAAGCCGCCGCCCCCGGGCCGCCGCTGTGTCGCCCCGCGTCGCGCCCGGAACCGGGCCGGAGGAACCGGGCCGGAACCGGGCCGGTCAGCGCAGCGCGACGACGGGTTCCCCGCCGAGCAGCCCGGTGCCGGAACGCGCGCAGCTGCCACCCTTCGGAGCGCCCTGGTTGTAGGCCTGGCGCAGGCAGGAGCGCAGCGCGAGCTGGCCCCAGTAGTTGGGGTGCAGGGACTCCTGGACGAAGTAGTCCGAGTTCGCGGTGCTGACGGTGCGGATCTGGTTGACCCACTCGGTGGCGTCGGCGGCGCCGGCCTGAGTCCAGGACGTCACGCCCTTCTCCTCCAGCAGCCCCACGGTGTTCTCGCAGAGCCGTCGTCCGGAGAAGAGGGACGTGACGTCGAGGGTCTTGACGTTGCTCAGCCCGCTCTGGGCGGCGGCCTGGGCGACCGCGCCATTGATGGTGGGCAGGAGGGTGTTCGCCGCGTAGTCGACGTCGGCGTCCCACAGTCCGCACCCGCCGGTGTTCTGCCGGGTGTACCCGCTCTGGCTGTAGCGCATCGCGCCGCTCGCCGGCAGCGGCGAGGGGTAGTTCTGGACGAGCAGCGTCCACGAACCGTCGCTGTACCCCGCGTTCCGCATCGCCGTGCGGATGTTCTGCATCGCCGTCGCGATCTTGGCGGTGTTGGCGGTGACCGTGCCGGAGCTCATGGCGGTCGCGACGGTGCTGCCGTTCTTGCAGTACTTCGGGCTCCAGCTGAATGACGTCAGGAAGTCCGTGACGCATTCCTGCATGATCGTGCCGAACTCGAAGTCATTGCCTCCGATGGAGAGCGCCACCATCGTCACGTGGTGGCTCGCCGCGAAGTTCTGGAGCATGAGTGCCTGGCCCTGCTGCCCGCCGGAGCTGTAGAAGTCCAGGCCGGGCTTGAAGTAGCCGCTCGAATTGGTGAAGGTCGAGGTACGGGCTCCGGAACAGGCGAGGTTCAGGCTGTTCACCCCTCCCCCGATGCTCACTTCCGCGGCGTGGCTCCGGTGGCACCGGGCGATGGTCTCAGCCGTGTTCGAGGCGTTGTCGTTGTAAGCGGTGACCCCCAGCGCGTCAATGGCCGCGGCGCTGCCGTTCGTGTTCCCGGCCCAGCGTCCCGCCTCGCCCGAGATGTACGAGTCCCCGACGGAGACCACCCAGGGGTCACCGGCGCCGGCGCCGTCGGCACTCGCGGCAGGCGGAGCCGACAGCAGGGCGGCGCAGACGAGGGCGGCTGCGCCGAGCGTCGAGACGAGTGCTGGGACGAGACGGGAACGCATCCCGCGGGCATGATGCTGCATGTCTGGAGACTCCTGATCGGTGACGCGTCCCCGGATCGTGAGGTCCGGTGGACGGCCCCGGCGGTGGGGCCGAGACTGAAATTACCAACGGGTAACCTGGCTGCCCAGAGGCTCTGCGGCCTTCCGGCGAAGAGTTCATGGAGCGCTCGCGCGCTGTTCAGACGACGTTCGTCGGGCACCCGGGAGGTTCACCCGTGGCGGCCGGGACGCACGGGGCCGCGCCCCGCACGTCCGTTAGCGGCGCGAGCCGGTATTGTTCTGTGCGTGCGTTTGGTGATTGCTCAGTGCTCCGTGGACTACGTCGGCCGCCTCAAGGCCCATCTGCCGTTGGCTAAGCGCCTCCTGGTGGTCAAGGCGGACGGCTCCGTCCTCGTCCACTCCGACGGCGGCTCCTACAAGCCCCTCAACTGGATGAGCCCGCCCGCCACCCTGCGGGTCCAGGCCCCCGAGGACACCGAGCTGGAGACCGGGGTCTCCGAGCAGTGGGTCGTGCAGTCCGCCAAGACCGATGACCGGCTGATCGTCAACATCCACGAGATCTTCCACGACACCGCCCACGACCTCGGCGTCGATCCCGGGCTGATCAAGGACGGCGTCGAGGCGGATCTTCAGCGTCTTCTCGCCGAGCAGATCGAACTGCTCGGCGCCGGCTACAGCCTCATCCGCCGCGAGTACTTCACTGCGATCGGGCCCGTCGACATCCTGGCCCGCGACGCCGCCGGCGCCACCGTGGCGATCGAGCTCAAGCGCCGCGGCGACATCGACGGCGTCGAGCAGCTCACCCGGTACCTGGAACTGCTCAACCGGGATCCGGTGCTCGCCCCCGTACGGGGCATCTTCGCCGCTCAGCAGATCAAGCCCCAGGCCCGGGTGCTGGCGCAGGACCGCGGCATCGACTGCGTGACGCTCGACTACGACGCGATGCGCGGCGTGGACGACGCGGAGAGCCGCCTGTTCTGAGCTGTCCGTTCTGAGCTGCCTGTTGTGAGGCACTCGGTCTGATTCACCCGCCCTGAGCGCCCGCTCCCGCACGGCTCCCGCGTGCCTGCCGGATCGCAAGCGGGTGACGCCGCGCCCCAGTCACGCTTCAGCCCTCCACGGTGCTGCCCGTAGACTCATGGCATGCCTCTGGACAGCACCTCTTCCCCTGATGGACAGCGCGTCATCCTGCGCGGCCGCATCGTCTCCGACGGCGATTCCCTCGCTGACGGGCTGGTGGCCATCGCGGACGGACGGATCGTCCACGCCGGGCCCGCGGCCGGCTTCTCCGACCCCGCCTTCGAGGGCCTCGAGCCCACTTCCCTGCCGGAGGGGGCGATCCTGATCCCCGGCCTGGTCGACATCCACTGCCACGGCGGCGACGGCGGTGATTTCCCGTCCGGCCAGGAGGACTCGGCGCGCACGGCCATCGCCTTCCTGCACCGCTCCGGCACCACGTCGCTGCTCGCGAGCATGGTGACCGCGTCCCGCGAGGATCTCCTGCACGGCATCGGACTCTACGTGGGTCTGACCGAGGAGGGTCTCCTGGAGGGCATCCACCTCGAGGGGCCATTCCTCTCCGAGGCACGCTGCGGCGCCCAGAACCCGGCCTTCCTGCTCAGCCCCGATCTGGAGTTCGCCGAGGAGCTCATCCTCGCCGCCAGCGGCAAGCTCCGCACCATGACGTACGCCCCGGAGCTGCCGGGCGCCGCGGAACTCGTGGACCTGCTGACTACCCACGGTGTGGTCCCGTCCCTCGGGCACACCGACTCCGACGACGCGACCGCCGCCGCCTCCCTGGCCGCGGCCCGGGACGGCCTCGCGGCCGCCGGGTTCGACGGCTCCACGAGCCGACCCACCGTCACCCACCTGTTCAACGGCATGCGGCCCATCCACCACCGCGATCCCGGCCCCGTGACGGCGTGTCTCCGGGCCGCCCAGGCCGGCCGCGCCGCCGTCGAGCTCATCGCCGACAACACGCACCTGGACCCCCGGACCACACTGACAGTGTTCGATCTGGTGGGTTCCGCGAACGTCCTGCTGGTGACGGACTCCATGGCCGCAGCCGGTCTGAGCGACGGGCACTACATGCTCGGCCCCTCCCCCGTCACCGTGGCGGACGGGGTCGCCACCCTCGACACCACCGGGTCGATCGCGGGCGGCACCGCCACGCTGCTCCAGGTAGTTCAGCGCACGGTCGCCGCGGGCGTCCCTCTCGCCGATGCCGTCCGCTCGGCGACCGCCGTCCCCGCCGACGTCCTGGGACTCGATGACGAGGTGGGAAGCCTGCGCCGCGGGCTGCGCGCCGACGTCGTGGTGCTCGACGCCGATCTCCAGCTCCAGCGCGTCATGCGCCAGGGGGAATGGCTCGTCTGAGCCGCGCGCCCCTCAGAGACGCCGAAGGCCGGGCCGTGGGGGGGGGGGGGGGGGGGCACCCACCCCCCCCCGCCCCCCCCCGGCG